>Ga0184639_10000436_pt1 | contig 15911 bp, 14 predicted proteins | sample PLM31_170_b2_FD_133155 | JGI IMG/M metagenome (GOLD analysis project Ga0184639, IMG submission 133155) | Groundwater sediment microbial communities from an aquifer in East River, Colorado, USA - PLM3-1_170_b2 | ecosystem: Environmental > Terrestrial > Soil > Riparian zone | place: USA: East... | reverse complement strand
GGTCACGCTCGAACGCGCGCTGCTCGCCGCGCAGCTGGTGGGGTTGGCCGAGCACGCCGACCGCACGGGTGTGCAGTTGTGGGTGGAGCCGGTGAACCGGTATGAGACACATCTGCTCAAGCGCTTGCAGGACGCGGCCGCACTCATCGCGCCGCTCAAACATTCGCGCCTGGGCATCGTCGCCGATCTCTTTCATATGGCGCTGGACGAGCCGGACATTCCGGCGGCCATCCGCGAAAACGGCGCGACGATCGGCCACGTGCATCTAGCCGACAGCAACCGCCGCCTGCCGGGGCAGGGCACGACCGACTTTAAAGCGGCCTTCGCCGCGCTGGACGAGGCGGGCTACGCGGGCTGGATGGCCTTCGAGTGCGGCGAGCCGGGGGACAATCGCAAGCGGGCGGCGGAGTATCTGAGAGAGTTGCCGGCGAGCCTCAGGTATTTGCTCGACTAAAAAGACACCGCGTGTCTCGTAGACACGCGGCGTTTGATTTTACGCCGCAATCTCGTCCAACCGAACCGGGCGGTTCTCTCGATACGACTTCTGCGCCGCCAGCCCCATCACCACCGGGAGGCGGCCATCCATTCCGGTGACGGGCGGCGGCGTGTCGTTGTGGAGGCACTCCACAAACGCCCGCAGTTCGGCGATGTACGACCCGGTGTAACGCTCCAGAAAGAAATACAGCGGGAGGGCGGAGTGGATTCCTTCCGCGTTGCTGTACCTGTGCGTATCCGGCGTGTTGTTGCTCACCGCCACCATGCCCGCCGAGCCGAAGACCTCGACGCGCTGATCGTAGCCGTACACGGCGCGGCGGCTGTTGTCAATCGCGCCGATGGCGCCGTTGGCAAACCGTAGCGTGATGACCGCCGTATCCAGGTCTCCGGCGGCGCCGATGGCCGGGTCCACCAGCACCGCGCCCGCCGTGTAGATCTCCGCAACTTCACTCCCCATCAAGTAGCGCGCCATGTCAAAATCGTGGATGGTCATATCCAGAAAAATGCCGCCCGAGACCTTCACGTATTCAAGGGGCGGCGGCTCCGGGTCACGGCTGGTGATGCGGAGAATGTGGGGCGCCCCGATCTTGCCGGTGGCGACCATCTCGCGCACCCGGCGGAAGTTGGGATCGAACCGCCGGTTGAACCCGACCTGAAACTTGACCCCTGCCTTTTCGACGGCGGCGAGCGTTTGGTCAATCCGCTTGAGGTCAAAATCAATCGGCTTTTCGCAGAAGACGTGCTTGCCGGCGGCGGCGGCCTGCTGTGTGATCTCCGTGTGGGTGTCCGTGGCCGAGCCGATCACGACGGCGTGGATCGTCTTGTCGTCCAGCAGTTGGCGGTAATCCGCGACGGCGACCGGCGCGTTGAACCGCGCCGCCGTTTCCTGCGCGGCGGCCAGATCAATGTCGGCCACGGCGGCCAACTGGACGCCCGGGATGCGCGTGGCCAAATGCTCCGCGTGCAGTTTGCCGATGCGCCCGGCGCCGATGACGGCGATTCGGATTCTGTCTTGGAGGGTCATTTTCCGGCGTGTTCCCTTTCAATTGAATCGATGACGTTCAACAGTTCGAGCGGCTGTTTGATCGTGTGCCGCGGAACTTCAGTTTCGTCGGCGGGCGTTTTGGAGCGGCGCGGGGCCCAGTCGAGCCACACGCTGATCAGGCCCAGCGCGTTCGCGCCTTTCACGTCGCGCTCGAGGTTGTTGCCCACCATCATCGTCCGGCGATAGTCTTCTTTCGCGATGCCCAGCCGGTCCAGCGCTCCGGTGAACATGCGGGGATCGGGTTTTTCCACGCCGAGGTGCTCGGAGATGACGTGCGCGTCAAACAGCTGATACAGGCCATGCTGGGTGAGCACGTTCGAGTATGTGCCGGGGCGGCCATCGGCGACGAGGGCGAGCCGGTAGCCGCGCCGTTTCAGTTCCCGCACCAGTTCGCCCGCGCCGGGGATCAGTTCCGCGCGCAGAGTCGTGAGCGTCTCGTCTTTGACTTCGGTCGCTTCGTCGGCCAGCGTGTCGCCGAAATCGAAGCAGATGGCAAGCAAATACTGGTCTCCCGGACTCACCACCGCACCCAGCCCCCCGCTTCATAGTTGTGTTCGAACGGCCCCGCCGGGGCACCCGGCCCGCTGGCGATAATCGGCACGGCCCGCGTGTGCCGGCCGCCGTGCGTGCGCACAGATACCGCCGCGCGCGGAGACGGCAGCGCGCCGAAGGCCGTGTCCTCCGCTGCCAGCACAAACAGGTCGCCGATGCGGCCGGGGTGCAGTTGAAATTCGGCGGCGGCCTCCGGGCGCGCCCAGACCGACTCGACGCCGCGCCGCCCCAATGCGTCGAGCGTCGGCGTGGCGGCGTGCGCGAGATACTCCGGGCCGACGCCGTCGAGGCAGACGATGAGATGTATCCGCATGTCAGCCCAATAGCGCAGGGACTTCGCTCGGCAGCTGTAGCGTGACAGGTGTGCCTTCGGCGAAGAACTCATCCGGGCCGGGATTGTGCAGGTCAACCGTGAGGACGGTGCTGGTGTTCACCGCCACGGTGTAGCGCACCAGCGGGCCGACGAACGCTTGCGTGAGCACGCGCGCCGGGACGCCCGCGCCTCCGGTCTTTTCGATCCGCAGCGCCTCCGGGCGGAGCACCAGCGAGACGGTGCTGCCCGGATTGCGCGGCGGGCGGCGGCTGCGGATGGTCTGCCCGAAAACGCGCACCAGCGCGCCGCCAGCGCTGTGCTCCACCAGCTCGGCGGCGACGATATTCGAAAGCCCGACGAACTCGGCCACGAAGCGGTCCGTCGGCTGGCGGTAGAGTTCGCGCGGCGCGCCGATCTGGGCGATTTTGCCGGCGTTCATCACCGCCACCTGATCGGCGATGCTGAAGGCCTCTTCCTGATCGTGCGTGACATACACGCTGGTGATGCCCAACTGTTTCTGCACGGCGCGAATCTCGCCGCGCATGCGGACGCGCAATTGGGCGTCGAGGTTGGAGAGCGGCTCGTCGAACAGGAGCACTTTGGGGCGGATGACGAGCGCGCGCGCCAGCGCGACCCGCTGCTGCTGCCCCCCGGACAACTGCGGTGGCGACTTCTTTTCGTGCCCGTGCAGCTCCATCAGGGCCAGCGCGTCCTGCACCTGCTTTTCGATTTCGCCCCTGGGCCTGCGCCGCGCGCGCAGGCCGTAGGCGATGTTGTCGTAGACCGTCATGTGGGGAAAGAGCGCGTAGCTCTGGAACACCATGGCCGTCGGGCGGGCGTACGGCGGCAGGCTGGTCACCGCCTCGTCGCCGATGAAGATGCGCCCGGCGGTCGGCTCCTCGAAGCCGCCAATCATCCGCAGGGTGGTGGTCTTGCCGCAGCCGCTCGGGCCGAGCAGGCAGACGAGCGTGCCGCTCTCGACCGTCAGACTCACCTCGTCCACAGCCGTCACGGCCCCGAATCGCTTGGTCAGGTTCTGCAGGGTAATGGAGGCGGTTGTGAAAGTTTCTGGCATGGCGCTAGACTCTGAATAAATCCACGAAACTCTTGCCGGTCACTTTGCTCAGCACGCTGAGCGCAATCAGGATGATGACAATGAGCAGGGCCGCGAAAGCCGCCGCTTCGCTCGGCGTGCTGGTGATCATCACGCGGAACATGCGCACGGTGAAGAGCTGCGTTCGCCCGGCGTTCAGAAACACCGCCGCGCTCAGATCGGTCATCGAGCGGATGAAGATGTAGATCACACCGGCGAAGAAGGCACGGCTCAACAGCGGGAACGTAATTTGCGTGAAGGTGCGGAGGCGCGATGCGCCGAGGTCGAGCGAGGCTTCCTCCAGCGAAGGGTCAATCTGCTTCTGCGCGGCGACCGCCGTGCGCAAGCCGACCGGCAACCGTCGGAACGCATAGGCGACGATGATGATGGCAAAGGTGCCCGTCCAAAAATAGGGTGCGGCGTTGAAGGCGATGATGTAGCCGATGCCGATCACCGTGCCGGGGATGGCGTACATGAGCGTGGCCGAGAAATCGAGCGTGCCTCGACCCGGGAACCGCTGCCGCGTGACCAGCCAGGCGAGCAAGATGCCGATCAGGCCGCCGAGGAGGCCGGAGCCGACGGAGACGATGAGCGAATTGCGAAGCATGGGCAGCGAGTTGAGCAGGCCGTAAGTGTTCCGCAAGGTGGGCGTGTAGTCGAAGCCCCACGCTTTCACCGCCGCCCCGACGAAAATGGAGCCGTAGAGCAGAATGTTGAACGCCGCCAGAAACACGCACAGCCCGAACAGCGGCCACTTGATCCAGCCGGGCAGCTTACGAATGTGCCCGGTGCGTGCGCCGCCCGTGACGGTGATGTAGGAACGGCGATTGGCGATCCAGCGCTGGAGGATGAAAGCGGCCAGCGCCGGGACAAGGAGCAGCATCGCCAGCGCCGCGCCGGACTGCAGGTCGAACAACTCGATCATCTGAATAAAGGCTTGGGTTGCCAGCACCTGATAGCCGCCGCCGATGAGCATGGGGTTGCCGAAGTCGGCGATGGCGTTGATGAAAGTGAGCAAGACTGCCGTCAGGATGGCGGGGGTGACGAGCGGGAAGGTGACCGTCCGCAACACGTAGAAGGGATGCCCGCCCAGGTCCTCGGCTGCCTCTTCGAGATCGCGGCTGATGGACGCGAACACGGCGGCCAGGATCAGCGCGGCCAGGGGAATGTCGCTGATCAACTGCACGAAGACGATGCCGTGCAGGCCGTAGATGTTGTATTGGGTGATGCCGAGCAGGTCGTAGGTGATCAGCCCGCGCCGCCCAAAGAGCAGGATGACGGCGAAACTCACGGCAAACGGCGGCGAGACCAAGGGCAGGGTGGTGAGAACGCGTAGCCACCGTTTCCACGGCACGTCGGTGAGGGTGAGGGTGTAGGCGACCAGCGTGCCGATCACGGTCGAGAGCACCGCCGAGGTCACGCCGATGACCAGCGTGCCTCGAGCGGCGCGGGCGACCATCGGGGTTTCCAGCAGCTTCTCAAACTGTATCAGTGAGAAACCCTCCGCACCCTGACCGGCCTTGAAACCCTCGACAAATACCTGCGCCAGCGGCCAGAGCACGAACGTGATCAGCCCGACGATGGCCGCCTGCGTTGCGACGAGCAGGACCGGCTCCCGGCGCAGCTGGCGAGAGATCGGCGGCAGCCCCACCCCTAAGAGGATCAGCCCCAACAGCGGCGGATCACCGACGATCTCGTTGCGAAAATGGATGGTCTCGACATTGCCGACGAGTTCGCGGCGATCCTCGACCACCCGAACCTGAACCAACTGCGTCCCTGCGAGGGCTAATAGCCCGAGTTCAAAGGCGATGAGCACAACCAGGGCAACACGCTGCCGCCGGGTCGCGGACCATCGCCGGGGGAGGGCAAGGAGATCGCCAGTCATGGACAACTTCCTGGAGATTGGAAGGCGGGGGCGGGTGTGGCCCGCCCCCGTTGGTTGAGTGAATACCTAGCCGCCGCGCTTCGAGCCGATCTCCTCCTGCCAGCGCTGCACCAATGCATCGCGTTTAGCGGCCCATTCGGTCGGGTCGTAACCCTCGACGAGCTTGACGTCGCCAAGACCGTAGTTCCCCTCCGACAACTCGACGCCCGGCACGACCGGGATGCGATGGGCCACGTCGTTGTGGTAACGCTGGAAGGCCGTCGAGAACACGTAGTCCACCCAGGCTTGAGCCGCAGCCAGGTTCTTCGCGCCCTTGATGATCGAGATGCCGCCGATCTCGAACGGCGTGCCCTCCGTTGGGAAGCGGAGTTCGACGGGGAGGCCACTGTCCTGCTGCACCTGGATGTCGTGGGCGAAGGCAATGCCGACGGCGAATTCGCCTGCGGCGGCCAGCCGGCCGGGCGCGCTGCCCGACTCGGTGTATTGCGCCACGTTGGCGTCCATCTGCTGCCAGAACTCAAATCCCCCATCCACCCCATAAAGCTGCGCCAAGCCGGTCAGCGTCGTGTAGGCCGTGCCGGAGGCCGCCGGGCTGGCGATGACAATTTCGCCCTTGAACTTTGGGTCGAGCAAGCCCTGCCACGAGTCCGGGCACTCGGCCCCAATTTCGGCCAGGCGCTCCGGGCTGCAGGCGAAGCCGATCACGCCGTAATAGAAGCCCGTCCAGTAACCTTCAGGGTCCTTGATGGCGCCTTCCGGCAGCAAGTTCCAGCCGACGCCCTGGTATGGCTCGGTCAGTCCATCAGCCGCCAAGTTGACGTGTGAGAGGTTCGTGGTGCCAAAGAGCACATCGCCCTGCGGGTTATCCTTTTCGGCCCGGATGCGTTCCAGCGCCTCGCCGCTGCTCATATCCAGGCATGTCACGTTAATCCCGTATTGGGCCTTGAACGTCTGGAACAACACTTCGAGCTTGTTGGGGTCGAACAGGCAGGCGTAGAGGACGAGTTCGCCGCCAATGGGGGTGGGAGTCACCTCCACGACCTTCTCCACCTCGACCTGCTGCGTGACGACCACCTGCTGGGTGACCACGACTTCCTGCGTCACTACTTGCACGACCGGTGTGGGGGTCGCGCAGGCGGCCAGGATGAGTCCGGCGATGGTCAGGGAAGCAATCGCTCGTAAGGCTTTCATGTTCGATTCTCCTCCGTAGTATGAAATCGGTTCCGGCTGCTCTCAACACAAACGCTTCGGATGGGCTAACGGCTCTGTGAGGTCTCACCTCCTTTCGCGCCGGACCCTGCCAGCCGTTCGCGCATATCCGCCAGCACTTCCGGCAGGTGATCGTAGAACCCGGCCTTGATCTCCAGAATCAGGTCACCCTGGTAATCGGGCAGGCGGGCGAACACGTCGGGATAGGGAATGCGCCCCCAGCCCGGAGGCAGGTGCACGTCGGCCTCGCCAAAGGCCCAGCGATCTATTTCAGAATCGATGCCTCGATCCAAAATCCCGAAGTTGTCGTTGACGTGCAGATGCCGGACCCACGGCGCGGCCTCGCTCACCGCGTCCAGATAATCGAACCCGATCTCGCGCGCCGCGAGGTGCAGGTGCGCGATGTCGAGCGTCATCCCGGCGTTGGGATGGTCAATGGCTTCCAGCTGGCGGACAATCGGCCCGACGCGCAGGCGGGGATGATGCTTGACGAGTTCCGCACGCGGGCGGTTGAACTTGTCCAGCACAGTATATTCCCATAGATGTGGATCGCCGTTCTCCATGCCAATCGTCACCCCGGCGTCGGCGGCGACCGGCGCGATGTCTTTGAAGGCGGCCACTTCACGCGCCGCGCCCTCGGCCAGTTCTTCATCGGTGAGCAGTGAAAGCCGCACGCCTCGCCCCACGTCGCCCAGCGCCTGCAGGCCGCTGTGGTACACCAGGGTGTGCGCGCCGACGCGGCGGCAAAACTCGATCTGCGCCAGCATGATCGCGCGGCACAGTTCGTGGCGCGGGTCGTAAGCCAGGTTGAGGCGCTCGAGTCCGTGAACGCTGTACCGCAGATCAAAATTCCGCAGAACGCCGACTATCCGCTCGACCTGCGGTGTCCGAAGTTCTCCGGCGATGATGACGCCAAACCAGGCGGGGTCGAGTTCCACCAGCCGGAATCCAAACCCGGCGTAGTCGTCGAGCATCTTCTCAAGCGCGCTCAGGCGGCTGTTGAATCCGGGCGGTTCGGCGCCGATGCCGATGTCGCGAATGTGCATTATTTCCTATAACCCCGACCCTCTCAAATACTCCCGGTTCCGCCGCGCGCTTTCCAGCGGCGTCCCCATCCCGGCGACGATGTCCTGCTCGACGACCGCCCACCCGTCGTAGTTCAATTCGTTCATGGCCGCGATGACGTCGGCGAAGTTCACGCAGCCGCGTCCCAGCTCACAGAATACACCGGCGGCGACGGCTTGAAAATAATCCCACCCCTCCGTGCGCGCTCGCGCCATCACGCCCGGATCAGCGTCTTTGAAATGCAGGTAGCGCACCCGCGCGCCGTGGCGGTAGATGCACTCAACCGGATCGCCGCCGCCGTACACGTAGTGCCCTGTGTCGAGGCACAGCCCCACCGTTCCGGGGTCGGTCAGTTCGAGCAGGCGGGCGACCTCGTCCGGCGTCTCCACAAATCCGGCACAGTGATGATGAAACACGGTCTCCAGCCCAAACGCCTCCTTCATTTTCCGGGCGATGGTGTTCACCCCCTCTGCAAGCGTGCGCCAACTCTCGTCATCCAGCCCGTCTGCCGGCGTGATGCGCCCCGCGCGCTTCAAGCGGTTCGGATCGGCGGCGTTGTCGTCCGAGAGGACGATGTGCCGGCAGCCGCACGCCGCCAGCAGCGTGCCGACCCGCCGCGCCGTCTCCGTTCCGGCGGCATGGGATGACGGCTCTGCCAGCCGCACCGGCACAAAAGCCGAGAGCAGTTGCAGCCCGCGCGCGGCCAGCGCCGCTCGCAGCGCCTCCGGCTCGGTCGGCAAATATCCATAGGGGCCGAGTTCCGTGCCGGTGTATCCGGCGGCGGCCATCTCGTCCAGTACCGCCTCCCACGGCGGCTGAGAACTCTGACCCGCAAATTCGAGGATGCCCCACGAGACGGGCGCAGTGGCAATGCGGATGGGCATGACGTCAGCCTATCATTTCTTCTTTTCGCTCGGCTTCGTATTGTGCGCGCCGGTCTTTCAAATACTCCGGCACCGGCATGTCCCACCAGCCGGTGGACGTGACCCCGCGCCCAAGTTCGCGGTCCACCAGCACCTCGATGAGGGCCGGGCCTGTTGTCGCCAATGCGCGCCGGACGGCGGGTTGAACTTCCTCGGGCGTGGAGATGCGCTGGGCGTGCAGGCCGAACGCGCGCGCCGCCTCGCAGAAGTTGGGCGAATACAGGCTGCCGTCGCGCTTCTGAAAATCTACCACCGTCGTCCGCCCGAAGTTGTGCGTCTGCCCGCCTTTGATCGAGATGAAGCCGGAGTTGTTCAGCACCATGAACAGCACGGGCAGGTCGTACATCGCCGCCACTGCCATTTCCTGCATGGTCTGCATGAAGTCGCCGTCACCCGCGCAGCCAACCACCTGCCGGTCGGGAAACGCGAGTTGCGCGCCGATAGCTGCGGGGACGGTGAAGCCCATGCTGCTGAAGCCGCCGCTGGTGAGATGCGTGCGCGGCCCGTACACGGGGAACGCCTGCCGGATGATGCCCTGCACCAGTCCCGCGCCGGAGGTGACAACGGCGTCGCGGTTGAGCGCGGCGCGCAGTTCCTTCATCACCCGCGCCATTGTCGCCGGCTTCGCGTCCGAGTCGCGCAGCGCGCCGAGCGTCCGATCCCATTCGACCTTCTTCGTTTGAATATTGGCAAAGTATTCGCCGGCTTTGTAGTCTTTGGTCTTGCCTACCTGCTGCACCGCGTCGAGCAGATCGGCCAGCCCTGCCTTCGCGTCGGCCACCAATCCGATCTCGACCGGATAATTCTTGCCGATCTCCGCCGGGTCAATGTCGAGGTGGATCAGTTTCGTAGGCGGGATGGTGTAGGTGACGCCCTGCCGGAACGACGACGAGGTCCAATCCACGAAGCGGCAGCCGACGGCCAACAGCACGTCGGCGGTGGAGGCGAGTTGATTGCCGCAGTGGCTGGCCTGCGTGCCGACGCCCCAGGCGCTGAGCGGGTGATCTTCGGAGATTGCGCCCTTACCCTGCCACGTGGTCACCACCGCCGCGCCGAGGTGTTCGGCCAGTGCCACGAGTTCTTTGGACGCTTCAGCCAGAATGACGCCGCCGCCCGCGACGATGACGGGCCGCTGGGCCTCGTAGAGCAGGCGCGCGGCCTTGTGTGTGAGGTCGGCATCGGGGCGTGGGCGGGCAGCGGGCACGCGCCGGTCGAAGTCGGGTATTTCGACTTCGGCGGCCTCAGCCTGCACGTCCATGGGCAGGTCGAGGTGCACCGGGCCGGGGCGGCCGCTCAGCATGGTGTTGAACGCGCGCTGCATGATGTGCGGCAGGCTTTTGACCGTCGTGGCGAGGTATTGCCGCTTGCTCACCGGCTCGAAGAGGCGCGTGTTGTTCGTTTCCTGCGCGCGGTCGAGCTCCTGCATCACGGCGTGGCCGCGCATGTAGGTGTGCGTGGAGCCGGTCATGAGCAGCACGGCGCTCGAATCCACGAAGGCGGTGGCCATGCCGATGAGGGTGTTGGTCGAGCCAGGGCCGATGGAGGTGAAGGCGGCCAGCGGGCGGCCCGTGGCGCGGAAGTAGCCGTCGGCCAGATGCACCGCCGACTGCTCGTGCATCACCATCAGCGTCGCGAGTTTGTCCTGCACGTCGAGGAAGGCGTCGGTCAGGCACCAGCAGCCGTGGCCGGGGATGCCGACGGCGTAGGGCACGCCCGCCTTCATGAGCGAGTGCGCGATGATTTGTGCGCCAGTGAGGCGTGCGGTCATATCCACTCCTCCGCGACCGTCTTCAACACAATCGGCTTCATAAACTCGACGCTCTTGAGGATGCCCTCGCGCGAGCCCATCAGCCGGTCTTCGTGCTCGATGCTCAGCACGCCGTCGTAGCCGATCAGCCGGAGCGTGCTGACGAAATCGCGCCACCACTCTTCGCCGTGGCCATAGCCCACCGTGCGGAAGGCCCACGCGCGCTGGCCCACCATCGAGGTGGGGCGCGTGTCCAGCCCGCCGTTGAGGGCCATCTCCTGCGGATCAATCTGGGTGTCTTTCGCGTGGACGTGAAACACGCCGTTCTTTCCGAGCGCGCGCACGACGATGAGCGGGTCCATCCCCTGCCAGAACAGGTGGCTCGGGTCGAGGTTTGCGCCGAGGTGCGGGCCGACGATTTCGCGCAGGCGCAACAGAGTGCGCGTGTTGTACACGCTCTGGCCGGGGTGCATTTCAATCGCCACTTTGACGCCGTGGTCGGCGGCGAACGCCCCGGCGTTCTTCCAGAACGGCTTGAGCTCCTCAGCCCATTGCCGTTCGCCCAGTTCGACGAACTCGGGCTGCCACGTGCACGTCACCCAGTTGGGGTACGTGCCCCCGGTCGGGTCGCCGGGGCAGCCACTCATGGTCACAATCGTGTCCAGCCCCAGTTGGCCGGCGGCCTCCACCGTTTTGTAGAACGTGTCCTGTGATTTCCTGCGGCGCTCGGGGTGCGGGTCGAGCAAGTTGCCATTGCAGTTGAGGGCGCTCAGGGTCAGGCCGCGGCTCTCGACAGCGGCCTTGAACTCGGCGCGAGCTTTTGGGTCTTGCAGTAGTTTGTTCACGTCGCAGTGCGGGGCATTGGAGAAATTGCCCGTGCCGATCTCCACCGCTTCGATCCCATGTGCGGCCACCCAGTCCAGCGCCTCGGTGAACGGCAGGTCTTGCAGGCTGTCGGTGAAGAGTCCGATTTTCAAAACGACCTCCGGGTTAGGTGTGCAATCCAAACACGCCTCGCTTGAGCAGCGGGCTGTTTTTCCACAAGGGCAATTCCCGCAGACCCATCACCCCGCGCTGATACACGGGGTCGTCGGGCGAGAAGGGCAAGGGGACGGCACGACCCGTGGCGGCGGAAGCGTAAGCGGCGAGCGCTGCTTCCAACGAGCGCAGGCCGGCCTCGCCGGGCGCGATTGGATCGCGACCCACGCGAATGGCCTCTACAAAGTTGGCGTGAATGTGGACGAAGTTGTTGTTCGAGTGTTTCCCGGCGCGAGGGTGAAAATCCTGCCGTCCCTCGCGGTTGACGAGCGTGAAACTCGCCAGTGGGGTGAACGGGCCGGTGGCGTAGTGCTCATAGAAGACGAGGATGCGCCCCTGCGTGCCGCCGATCTCCAGGCCGCCCGGCCCGCCACCCCACCACATGTTCACAGTGGCGTAGCCGGAATCGAAGTGATAGTCCACGAGCGTGAAGTCCTCCACCGCCTCGCCGAGGTGGTCGAGGTTGTCCACCACCGCGGTCACGGCGTGGATGGGCCCGCCCATGAAGAACTCCGCCAGGTAGATGGCATGCACCATGTCCATGAGGATGCCGCCACCGGCCTCCACCGGGTCATGTCGCCACTGTGGGTGGTACTCCGCCGCGCCGGGGTGGTCGGGCATGCCCAGGAAGTTCAACGCGACATGCCGGAGTGTGCCGATGGCCCCGGAGGTGATCAATTCGCGGGCCAGCGTGTATTCGGGGTAATACAGATAGTTGTGAACCATGCCATAGCGGAGGTTAGCCGCGCGCATCACTTCAATCATTGCCTGAGCGTCGGCGGGCGTGGTAGCGATGGGTTTTTCGGTGAGGACATGGACGCCGGCTTTCGCACAGTCTTCGATGATCGGGCGGCGAAATTTTTGCGGCACGGTCAGGGTCACGTAGTCGACGCCAGAGTCGAGCAGGGCGCGGTGATGGGCGAAGCAGGCCGAGGTGGGCAGACCCAACAGAGCCTGCACCTTCTCGCGGCGGGCCGCCACCGGGTCGGCAATCGCCGTGACCCGCACGCCGTCGAGTGCCTTGAGCGCGGGCGCGTGTTCATTCAAGGTGATGTTGCCGCAGCCAATAAGTCCGACTCTCAGTGGATCGTTCAAAAGCCACCTCCGGCGGCGACAAAGTCAAGCGCCTCTTGCTCGTAGGGCATGTCGTTGGCGCAGGCGTGGCGGGTGACGACGATAGCGCCCGTGGCGTTGCCGAAGCGCGCACATTTGCGCCAATCCCAACCATGCCGGTAACCGTATAAGAAGCCGGAGACGAACGCGTCGCCCGCGCCGATCACGTTCAAGACCTCGACGGGGAATGGCGGCGCTTCACTCCGCTCGCCCTGGGCGGTGAACACCGTCGAGCCGCGCTGCCCGCGCTTGACGACGAGCGCGCGCAGGTTCCGCCCGACTTTGAGCATGCGGGCGGTCGCGGCTTCGACGCCGTCTTCGTCCGCCGCCGCTTTAATCTCCTCTTCTGTGCCCACGGCGAGATCAACCGTGGCGACGAGGCGCCGCAGGGTTGGGCCGAAGGCGCGCGGGTCGTCCCACAGCGTCGGGCGGTAGTCGAGGTCGAGCATCACCGCCGCGCCGTTGGCCTGCGCGATTTCGACCGCCGCCGTCGTCGCGCTGGCGCTCGGCTCGCGCGAGAAGCCGGTGCCGGAGACGAAGAGCACGTGCGCCTCAGCAAGCGGCGCGGCGCGCACGTCGTCCAACGTCACGTTGATGTCGGCGCAGTTCTCCCGGTAAAAGGTCAGCGGGAACCGGTCCGGCGGCTCGATGCCGAGGACGACGAGGCCGCACAGGTGTTTCGGGTCTCGGGCAACTGCTTCGGTGCTCACGCCTTCGGTTTCGAGAAGGTGCATGATGAAGTCGCCCAGCGGCTCTATTCCCACGCGCGTGAGGATGGCCGAGCGCAGCCCCAATCGCCGCGTGCCCACGGCTACGTTGGCCGGGCAGCCGCCGAGGTAGACGTTGAACGACCTGGCATACTTGAGCGGCACGCCAATCTCATTGCAATAGAAATCCACGGCGCAGCGGCCCATCGTGAGAACGTCGAAACGTTTTTCGGGTTGAGCCATACGTCAAGTACGGGTGACCGGTGACCATTGGCCAATTCTGTCTGAGCGACCTGCCACCGGCCACTTGCCACCTGCTATCTTTCCATCTCCATCGTCACCACCGGCAGACGCGGATCCTTCCAGGTCCACGTCCCTTTGATCCAGGCGTGGTCGGGATCGTCGCTGTTGGCGAGGGACTGGGCCGAGCCGGCGAGGAAGTTCAGGTAATACGTGGTGTAGCCCTGGGCCGAGACGACAGGGTGATAGCCCTCCGGCACGAGTACAACGTTGTTAGCGCGCGCGAGCACGATCTCGTCCAGCCGCCCGTCTTTGGTGTACACGCGCTGGATGGCGTAGCCTTCGGGCCGGTCAATCTTGTAAAAGTAGATTTCTTCGAGGTCGGCTTCGAGCAGCGCGCCGTCCGGGGCGAGGCGGTGTTCGTCGTGTTTGTGCGGGGGGTAGGAACTCCAGTTGCCGGAGGGGGTATAGACTTCGACGGCGACGAGGCGGTGACAGTCGAAGCCAGGGTTGAGGAGGCTATTAATCTGCCGGGTGGCGTTCGCGCCGCCGCGAATCTCGACGGTGACCTCCGGTGGGGTGACGAGCGCCGGGGGATGGTCTTCGTCGGTCGCGCACGAGCCGTAGGCCACGTCAAAATCGTCCGTGTGCGCTTCGAGGGTGAAGTCGGTGCGGCGCGGGAGGTAGAGGGCGTAGGGCATTCCGCTGAAGACGTTGGGGCGGCGGCCCACCTCGGCCCACTGGCCGCGATTGGAGCGCACACTGCACACACCGCCGAGGATCACCAACGCCAATTCAGAATCGCCTGTGCTGTGCTCCCAGCGTTCCTCGGCCCGCAGCCGCCGCGCGGCGAAGTGCAGGTGTTCCCACCCGGCCCGTTCTGGGGTGACGGACACGTACTCTGAGGCGCTGAAGTCGGGATGAAGCATCAGGGATCGCATGGCGCGCATGTCACTCGGGCGGCGGTGCGGTCGAAGCCCGCACCCGCAGTTGGCCGCGCATGGATTTCACACGTGGCCAGTCGGTGAGACCGGTCTTCAGCAGGTCGAGCATGAGTTCGGCAGCGTCGCGGCCGAGTTGGTATTTCGGTTGGGCCAGCGTGGTCAACGGCGGGTCGGCGTATTCGGCGACGAACACATCGTCAAACCCGGCCACTGAGCAGTCAGCGGGGACCCGCAGTCCGGCCTGCTTGAGGCCCTGCAACACGCCGAGCGCCATCATGTCGTTGTAGCAAAACAGCGCCGTCGGGCGCGGGTTGAGGTTCAGGAACTGCTGCGCCCCCACCAGACCGCCAGACGGCCGGCCGTTTGGCCCGCAGATAATCCAGTCTGCGTTCACCGTGAGGCCCGCCACGCGCAACTCAGACTCGCAGCCTCTCTGCCGGTCGGCGCCGGCCCGGCCCCCTTCCTGGTTGCCGAGATAAGCGATGCGTCGGTGACCGAGGTCAAGCAGATGCCGCGTGACCTCGCTCCCCCCCCACTCGTCATCGTGACGGATGCCATGGGCAAAATCCCCGGCGATCTGGTTGTTGACCAGCACCATCGGCACGCCGAATTTTTCGAGGTCGCGCAGGTGCTCTTCGCTGACCTGCGACGAACAGATAATGGCGCCATCCACCCGCCGCTCGGCCAGCGCATGCAGGAGAGTCTTTTCACGCTCGGCGTCGCGGTTGGAGGCGGCGAGGAAGAGGCTGTACCCGGCCTCCAGCACCACTTCTTCGATCCCGCGGACCACCTCGCTGAGGAAGGGATCGGCGATGTTGGTGACCACGACGCCCAACGCCTGCGACTGGCTGGTTTTCAGGCTGCGCGCAACGGCGCTCGGCACGTAGCCCATCTTGGCCGCAAGGCGCTTGATGCGCTGAGCCGTTCGGGGCGGAATGGTGGCATTGTTCCGCAGGGCGCGGGACACGGTGGAATGAGAGACCCGAGCCTGGCGCGCGATGTCTTTGATAGTGATGGCCACCGTCTATCCCTTCGACGTGCACACGTGTGCGTCATCAGGCCCCTTTTGTATAACAGTTTTTGGGCCGAGTCAAGCAGGACTTGTTGCAGAATCAGCCGACCCGCTCGGACGGCGTCCGCCACGTCTCCCAGCACCGTCAGGCCGCGGATGCCCAGCCGGTCAATCTTGATCAGCCCGAGGCGCGCGACGAAGTCCAGATCGAACTGGGTAATGACCACGCCCTTGCTCGACAACTGTACGGGAACGAGATCGGTGATCGGGCCAGGGGCGATGACGACGCCGCCGGGATGGATGGACAGGTGGTTAGGCGATCCGAGTAAGGCGGCGGCGTCTCGAAAAACCTGTTGGTGCAAGGGCGTGGTGACCTGAGCGGCCAGTTCGGCGTAGGGCGAAGCGCCGATGACGGCGAGTTCGTGATCCAGCCGGCAACGGTCGGCGATTTCGCGAGTCGCGGCGACGGCTTCGGGATAGTCCGCGAAGCGCTCGGCCATCTCTGCGCGGGCGAGCCAGTGCGCGCCCGG
>Ga0184639_10000435_pt1 | contig 15926 bp, 11 predicted proteins | sample PLM31_170_b2_FD_133155 | JGI IMG/M metagenome (GOLD analysis project Ga0184639, IMG submission 133155) | Groundwater sediment microbial communities from an aquifer in East River, Colorado, USA - PLM3-1_170_b2 | ecosystem: Environmental > Terrestrial > Soil > Riparian zone | place: USA: East... | reverse complement strand
ACGATCCTACGCTGATCGGCCGCGGCCCTGGCCCCGTCGCACGAGGCCGCGCGGCCCCCGCGACCGCACGGCGGTGCGCGGGCGGCGCGGGCGGCGCGCCCTAGCGGAGCAGCACCATCTTGACCTGGTCCTTGGCGCCGCCCTCTCCGTGAGCCACGGCGTAATAAATTCCGGACGGAACCTCCTGCCCGCGTGAGTTCCGGCCGTCCCAGGTGACCTCGTGGCGACCGCGCGGGTAGAAGCCCTCCCGGATCACACGCACCGACTCGCCGCGCGCGTTGAAGACGCGAATCGCGATCGTGCCATCCCGGCCCGTCGCGAAGTGGATGGTCGTGTGCGGGTTGAATGGATTGGGACTGTTGTTCAGCAATACGACCGCGGCATCCGTCGCCGACTCCGCGTTCAGCTTGATGTACGCGAAACCGCGGAAGCGCCGCCCGACTCCGTTCGAATAGGCCTCGAACCGTAGCGGCACGTCCCTGCCGACGAGGCCTCTTTCCAGCAGATAGGCCACCACCTCACGCCGATTCCAGTACACGTCGATGTAGGGGACGCCCGACTGCTTCTTGTCGGTGAAGACCGGAAACACGCCGCCGGTCGCCATGTCCGGCTTGGCCAGGAGGCCCTCCAGCGTGGGGCTCGGGAGCACGGTGTTGCGAAGCCTGACGCCCTCGAGCGGGCCGTCGAATGACGCGCATTGGTACCCCGCCGCCTGCGTGCTCGCCGGGAAGCTCAGCGACGCGGTGATGTTCTGGCCGTCCGATCCGAGCTGGAGGGTGTGCGGTTGGAGCACCACGCCCAGCTGAAGCGGCGCGAAGCAGTTGTAGATGTGCTCGCCCCTCCAGATATTGGGTCCCGGGGTTCCCGGGGCGAGATCCGAGCCGGCCGCCATGGACGTGAACACGAAATAGTTGTACTCGATCCCGTCGGGCGAGGTGTGCAGGTACCCGGAGACGTCGGCGTCCGAGTCGGCCGAGAGATCGATGGAGATCGCGCACTTCGATTGAGACGCCAGATCCAGCTTCCAAATGTCCGGCAGCTGCTCGCTGTCTTCGTTCTTCGGCGCATGGTAATAGAGCGATTTTCCGTCACTCGACCAGGAGGGCCTGCGGTGGTAGACGGGAAAGGCCAGCGGCTCCGCGAACGAGGTCGAGTGAGGCGAAGGCGTCGTGAGGTCCACGATGGCGAGGTTATCCGGGCCGTAGAAGTTCGTCTGGTAGGCGATCCGGGTGCCGTCGGGGCTCCAATCGGGCTGTTGCTCGGCGCTCCGGTCGTCGAAGGTGCGGCGGACGGGCGACCCCACGGTGGGGAATACCGCCACCGTATAGATGTCGAAGCTGAGCCCGCTCTTCGTCGACCCGAAGGCGAGCGTCGCACCGTCGGGGCTCCAAGCAGGATATCGGTGCGCCCCGCCGCCGCCCGGAACGACGAGAGTCGGATTTCCCACCGGCGTTGCGGCGATCGCGATGTTGTCCGAGAGCATGAATTCCTGAACGTAGATCGTGGGATTCGCGGCGGTCGAAGTGGTTCGCACGTACGCGAGATATCGGCCGTCGGGGCTCCACGCAGGATCCACATAGGAAACGAGGCCGGTCGCGTCGCGCAGGAGCGGGACGCGGGCTTCGTTGAGCGTCGGCAGGTTGATGCCCGCGCGGGCGACGATTCGGTGGAGCCAGATCTCGCGCGAGGTCTCCCGGCCCGGGGTCGCGCTCCGCGTGGTGAATGTGAAATACCGCTCGATCCCATCGGCCGCGGGGAGCGGACGGAGCGAAGGGGTCTCGTACCGGTTGAAAATCTTGCTGTCGGGGGTGAGCGGGTCGAACGCGCCGCGGAATCCCGCGGAACAAACCGCAGGCGCGAGCGTGAGGGCGAAGATCAGGGCAACGGAAACGGTAGGCTGTCTGATGGCGCGTCTCCCCCGATAGAGGGGCGCAGTATAGCAGAACCGGCGCCCGGAATCAAGGTTCCGCCTGGGATTCCGCCGGCGGAAGGGGTATAATCGGAAACTGGAGTATTCCCCGCGCAAGCTCCCGCGCGGCCGCCGGTCACATCCTTGCTCGAGGTCGGAACGGAATGGCCGAACCCCCGGCCCGAATCTCTCATTACCAGATCGAGTCCCTTCTCGGTCAGGGCGGGATGGGGATCGTGTATCTCGCCGAGGACGTCGTCCTCCGCCGTCGCGTGGCCTTGAAGATTCTGGCGCCCGAGTTGGCGCGCGACCCGGATGCCCGCCGCCGGTTCCTGAACGAGGGGCGTGCTTCGGCCACCCTGAACCATCCCAACGCGGCCACTCTCTATGAAGTCGGCACCGAGGGTGACGAGCTTTTCCTGGCGATGGAATACGTGCCGGGCGTCACACTCAAAGAGTGCCTCGGGACCGGTTCGATGCCGTGGGTCGACGCGCTCGACATCGCGCTCGAGATCCTCGCGGCGCTCCGCGAAGCCCATGCCCGAGGGATCATCCACCGCGACATCAAGGGCCAGAACATCCGTCGCACCCCGGACGGCAGGATCAAAGTCCTCGATTTTGGTCTCGCCAAGCTCTCCGGCGGAAGCACGCTGACCGAGGAAGGCGCGATCCTCGGCACCGTTTCCTACATGTCGCCGCAGCAGGTCTGCGGCGAGGAAGTGGACGGCCGGAGCGATCTCTACTCGCTGGGCGTCCTCATGTACGAGCTCCTCACGGGCCGCCTGCCGTTCACGGGCGACCAGGAGGTCGCGGTCGCGCACTCGATCCTGCACGAAGATCCGATCACGATCCGCGAGCTGACGCCCGACATCCCCGCGGAGCTCGAACACATCGTGTTCAAGGCCATGATGAAGAACCTCCCGTCGCGCTACCAGAGCGCTCAGGAAATGGCGGACGATCTGGCGCGCTTCCGAGAGCACGACCGCCGACGCCGCGCCGGTATCCAGGAGGAGATCGATCTGATCGCCACCCAGGATGTCTACACCGCCCGCCGCGAGCGCTTCCAGGCGCCGCTGGTCGGCCGCGACGGGGCACTGGAGCGGATCCGCGGCCTACTGCGGGAGGCGCGCTCCGGCGAGGGAATGGCGCTCTGCCTTTCCGGCGAGGCGGGGGTTGGGAAGACCCGGCTCCTCGAGGAGATCCGCCAAACGTGCCGCCGCGACGGCACGCGGGTGATCATGTCGCCCTGCCTCTTCGGTGGAAGCGCCAGCTCCTATTACCCCTTCGCCGAAGCGTTCCTCCACTATTTCTCGCTCCGCGGGGTCTCGAACGGACCGGCGCTCCAGACCTTCCTCTTCGATCGCGCCCCGAGGCTCGGGGGATCGATGCCGGTCTTGAGCCGCTTCCTTCGCTTCACCTTCGCGGCCAACGGTCCGACCAGCGAGGAGGAGCTTTGGGAGGTATTGGACCAGCTCGTCGCGTTCGTTTCGGACGAGCGACCGCTGGTGCTCGTCATCGAGGATCTCCAGTGGGCCGACGAGGCGTCGCTTCGGCTCTTCCACTTCCTGGCGCGGCGAGTTTCGCGGCGCCGCACGCTTTTGGTCGGCACGTACCGTCCCGAGGAGATCGTGACCGCGCCAGGCGAGCGCCAGCACCCGCTTCCGGTGATGCTCCAGATGTTGAGCCGAGAGGATCGGTTCGAGCGACAGGATCTGCCGCGGCTTCGCCGCGAAGACGTCAGGGAATTCCTCGATCGGCTCTACCCGGCCCACGCCTGGGGCGATGATTTTCCAGCGCTCCTCTACCGCGAGACAGAGGGGAATCCCTTCTTCATGGTCGAAATCTTGAAGCTCCTTACAGCCGAGAAGGTGCTGGAGGAGCGGGGCGGGCGCTGGACGCTGCGGACCACGGTGGACCGCATTTCCATCCCGGAAAAGGTGTTCGACGTCGTGATGAGACGGCTTGGCCGTCTCGGCCTTCGCGAACGCGAGATCCTCGAGCTTGGCGCGGTCGAGGGCGACGTCTTCCACTCGGGAACCATTCTTCGCGGGCTCAAGATCGAGCGGATGGCTCTGCTCAAGACGCTCCAGTTCCTCGAGCAGGCCCACCACCTCATACACGCGGCCGGACCGCACTACCACTTCGATCACGCCAAGATCCGCGAGATCCTCTACGCGGCCATCCCGCCCGAGCTCCGGATCGAATACCACACCGTCGTGGGCCAGTTCTTGAGCGAGAGCTTCGGCGACTCGGAGGAGCACGCGGGCATCATCTCCCACAACCTCCTCGCCGCCGGCCTCAAAGCCGACGCGATCCCCTACCTCACGCGGGCCGCGGCCGCGGCCGCGAGGCTCTTCGCCCATACCGACGCGATCCATTACCTCGACCATGCCGAGCGCGTGCTCCACGAGATCTATCCCCTGGCGCCCCCTGCGGACCAGGTCCGCCTGCTGGCCGAAATCCGCGAGCGCCGAGGGGACGAGGAGTACGCGAGCGGCCACTACCGCGAGGCGATCGCGAGCTACGAGATGGCTCTGGAGCTCGACCGCGCGACCGGAGAGCCGCGGATGGAGGCCGAGCTGATCCGCGCCATCGGCCGGGTCCAGTATCTCCTCGGACGGGCGATGGAATCGCGACGGTCCTACGACGAGGCGATCGCCCGCTACACCGCGCTCGTGGCGGACACCCGAGCGGCCGGCGATGCGAAGGGCCTCGCGAACGCGTGCCGCGAGCTGGGCAAGCTCCATTTCTTCCGAGGCGATCTCGAGAACGCGCAGAAGCACATCGAAGAGGCCCTTCGACTGGCCGAGATGCTCGGCGCTGGAGGGCTCGAGGCCGCGGCGTGGAACAATCTCGCCGGGGTTCACTACCAGCGCGGAGAGCTGGAGGCGGCGTTGACGTGCCACCGCCAGGCACTCGGGCTCCGCGAGCGGAGCAAGAATCCTACAGACCTTGCGCAATCGCACAAGAACGTCGGCATCACGCACTACCGGTTGGGCGAGCTCGGCGAGGCGGAATCCCACCTCGAGGAGGCGCTCGGTCTCTACCGCAAGACCGGCGACCGGCGCGGGGAGGCGGTGACGCTCCGCCATCTCGGAAACCTCCACTACGAGCGCGGCGACCATACCGGCGCGCAGCGCCACTGGGAGGCTTCGCTCTCCCTTTGCCGGGAGCTGGGGAACAGCGAGGACCTTTGCCGTTGCCTCAACAATCTCGGCGTGCTCCACTTCGAGCGCGGGCACTACGCCAGCGCCCATCGCCTCTATCAGGATGCGCTGGAGACGACGGTGGAGACCGGATCGAAGGACCACCTCCTCACGCTTCATATCAACCTGGCCGAGCTGCACCTGAGCCTGGATCAGCTGGTGCGGGCGGAGGAAGAGCTGGCGCGGGCCACCGAGCTGGCGCGGGAGCTGGACGCCGGGGCGGCCCTCGCCGAGATCCACTCGCTCAGGGCCCGCATCGCGGCGGAGTCCGGGGAGTCGGACACCGCGCGGGCGGAGGCCGACCGCGCGCTTGGCCTGGCCGAACCGAGCGGTCACGCCGAAAACCTGGTGCAGGCCCTTCTCGCATCGGCTGAAGCCGCGTTTTGCGCCTCCGACCACGCTCGGGCCCGCGAGCACGCGAGGCAGGCCCGGGACGTGGCGCGCTGGTCGCGGATGCGCCATTTCGAGCTTCGCGCGGCAATCGCCTCGGCGCGGGCGCTCTGGCTGGGGGGCGACACCTGGGGCGCCGCGCAGGAATTGCGCGCGGTCGTGCCGCTCGCGGAGGAGGCGGGGTTCATGCCGCTCGCCGCGCGATCCCACGATCTCCTGGGGCAGATCCTCTGGCAGGCGGGCGACGCCGAGGGGGCCGCATCGGAGTTTCTCCGTTCGGCCGACCAGATGAAGGATATGATCGCGGCCCTCGGCGAGGAGGATCGCCGTTCGTTCGTGCACCATCCGGAATGGAAAGCCGCGATCGGGAACCTGCTCGACACGCTGATGCGTCTGGGACGGCGGGAAGAGGCGCTCGGCTATCTCGTCCCGCTCGGGGTCGGCACGTGCGACGTGGAGCCGGATCCCTCTCCCAGGGTCGAGTCCAGCCGGGTGGTCTCGTGATGGCGCGACGCTCCGTCATCGCTCGACTTCTCACGATCCTCGCCCTGGCCGCCGGCTGCTCGGGCCGCGCGCCCGATCCGACCTCGCGCTCCGACGCCGCCACGATCGGTGGCAAGACGCTGGGGGTCCAGGTGGCGACCGTTCGTCGCTTCGCCGATAGCGGCCCGGCGTTTTCCACGTTTCTCGAAGCGGAGCGCCAGGCGGAGCTGGTCGCCGAAATCGCGGGGGAGATTCGCGAGATCCGCGTGAAGGAAGGCGACCGCGTTTCCGAAGGGGACACGCTCCTTCGAATCGACGATCGCGACGAGCAGCTCGCGTTCGAGCGGGATCGGGCCGAATACGGCTGGGCCCGATCCCAGTATGAGCGGGTGATGCAGCTCGATCGGGAAGGGCACGTGAGCGCGCAGGAGGTGGACCAGGCCCGGCTCCAGATGGAGCGCGCCGACGCGGCGCTCGGGCTCTCCCGCGTGGCGCTCACGCGCTGCGCCGTCCGGTCTCCCATCTCGGGTCTCGTCTGGATGATCCGCGTCGAACCGCTCCGCCACGTCACCGTGGGACAACCACTCCTTAGAGTGACCGACCCGCATCGAATGCGGGCGTCGGTCTACCTCCCGGCCGAGTTCCGAGGCTCGGTCGGGGTCGGAACCCGCGTGCAGCTCGAGCCCGCGCGCGGCGGCGCGACGATCGCGGCGGTGGTGAGCCGCGTCGATCCGTTGACCGATCCCGCGAGCGGCACGTTCAGGGTGGTCGCCACATTCCGCCGCGGCCGATCCCAGCCGGAGCCCGGAGCGGAGGTCCGCCTGGTCCTGCCGGCGAGCGCGGGCAACAGCGCGTGTCTCGTCCCGCTCACGACCCTCGTGCAGTCGGTGGGCGACTCCACATGGGTCTGGCGATACGACGCGGGCCGCGTGCGGCGCTGCCCCGTGCTCTTGGGGCCCGTTCGAAGCGACGCCATCGTGATCGACACCGGATTGGATCCGGGCGCTCAGGTGGTCGTGGGCTCGAGCCAGGCTCTGGAGGACGGGGCCGCGGTCGAGGTGGTCGTCGCCCGGTGAGCCAGTACCCCAAGCTGCGCGGCGACCTCGTCATCCGCAAGGTGGCGGAGGGAGACGACGTCGCCTACACCGTCTGCGACTCGCACCGCGACAAGTACTTTCGCATCGATCCGTACACCAGGCTGGTGGCCATCCAACTGGACGGAAAGCGGTCCCTGACCGAGGTCTCCCGCCTCTGCCAAGAGGCGATGCCGTACAACGATTTTTCGCTTCCCGTCGTCGAGGAGGCGGTGCAGGACCTCGATGCCATGGGGGTGCTCGAGAATCCCTACACCAAGAATCTCCTCCTCCTCGAGCGCGCCCGCGCGAGCCGGCCGCGCATCACCGATTTCTTCCAGAACATGCTGCTCTGGAAGGTCGGAGTCTGGGATCCGGATCCATTGCTCGCCCGCACCGTCGGTCGCGTCGGATGGCTCTTCCGGCCTTCGCTGGCGATCTTCGTGGCCGCGGGCCTCGTGTGGTGCACCTTTCTCGTCTTCGTCAACCGCCACCGGCTCGACTTCGACCTGCTGCGGCTCCTCGTGGGGAAGGACGGCGGCGCCATGGGCCTGGTGGGATTCCTCTTGATCCTCACCGTGGTGGGCGCGATCCATGAGTTCGGCCACGCCTACTCCTGCAAGCACTTCGGCGGATCGGTCCACCGGATGGGCTTCATGCTCATGTACTTCTCCCCCTGCTTCTTCGTCGACGTCTCGCAGTCGATGCTCTTCGAGAACCGGTGGCAGCGGATCTGGGTCGCGATGGCGGGGATCTTCTTCGAATCGTTCATCACGATCGCCGCCGCGGTCGTCTGGTGGATCACGCCGATCGATCTCCAGATCAACGACATCGCGTACCGCGTGATGATCTACGGTCTCATCGTGGGGGTGCTGCTGAATCTCAACCCGCTGCTCAAGTTCGACGGCTATTTCGTGCTGAGCGATCTGCTCCAGATCGGGGAGCTAAGGGAGCGGTCGGCGGCCTATGTGCGGGAACGGCTCATCAGGCCGTTCAAGCGCGATCGGAAGCCGGAGCCGGTCCTCGGCGTGAGGCGCCGCCGCGCTTATCTCACCTACGGGTTCGTGACGCTCGCCTACTCGGCGATCGTCATCGTCTGCTTCTTCGAGTGGCTGCGCGTCACGCTCGTCGGCGCCTTCGCGGAGGTCGGATTCATCGCCTTCGCCGCGATGGTGGGGATGTTCATCCGGCGCCCGGTCCGCCGGGCCTTCTCCCAGGCTCGCTCGCTCGCTCGCCGTCCCATCCGCGCGATCCTTCCGTGGGCCCTCGCGATCCTGTTCCTCGCGGTCCTCGCCCAGATCATCCACACGCCAGGGTATGTCCAGACGAGGGCGAGCCTGATCAGCCCGTCGAGGGAGGTCGTCCGCGCGGAGGGCCCGGGCCGTGTCGCGGCGGTCTTCGCCAGGGAAGGGGATCGCGTTCTCCCGGGGCAGGTGGTCGCCGTTCTGGAAAACGACAGCGTACTCGCCGCCTGGGAGGAAGCGCGCTCCGGGACGAAGGCGGGCGCGATCGAATTGGCGCGAGCCGTCGAGGGCGACGATGCCGCGCGCTACGCGGGCGCGGCCGGCCGGCACGGAGCGGCGCTCGCGGAGGAGGCGAACCAGGTTCACGCGCGGGCGCGCCTCGCCCTGGCCAGCCGGGCCGGAGGAATCGTGGTCTCGCCGAGGACCGAGGAGCATCTCGGCGTCCGGCTCGAGTCCGGAGACACCCTGCTCGTGATCGCGGATGACCGCGCGCTCCTGCTGGAGTGCGTCGTCAACGAACACGATATTGGAGACATCGAGCCCGGACAGCGACTCACGTTCCGCACGCGCGGCGATCCCGGGCGCCGCATCACCGGAAGCGTGGAGCAAATCCTCCCGCTCGCGCCCCAAGAGCCGGGCGTCCGGATCCGATTCCGGGTCCGTTGCAGTCTGAACCAGCCGCCCACCGGTCTCCGCCTCGGCGAGAGCGGTTTCGCCCGGATCGAAGTGGCGCGGTGGAACCTCTACGAGCGCATGGCTCGCGCCTGGGCGCGATTCGTGCGCGCGGATTTCTGGATCTAACGATGGCGAAGGAGCCGATCCGCGGGCGGGCGCAGGACACGTCGAGGTCGGACCTCCTCGCCGCCGTCGCCACCCGCGCCCTGGCGCTCCAAGAAGTGGGCCTCGCGTTGGCGAGCAGCGAATCCGTGGACCGGATGGCCGCGGCATTCCTCCCCGTCGTGGCCGGCGCCGTCGGCTCCTCCGAGGCCGCGCTCCTGATCGCCGGGGCCCCTGGCGAATTTAGGACCGCGGCCCGTCATGGGGTCGCGCCCGAGGAGGAAGAGACCCTCGACGAGAGCCTGGTGGAGCAGGCGGCCACCAGCGTCGCCGCCGAATCGGAAGGTCCCGCCACGCGGGACACCATCCTCGAGGACGGTTCGTTCCTCGAGTGGTGCCAGGAGCAGGGTTTGGGAGAGGGAGAGGCCCGACGCCCCTACTTCGAGCTCTACGCCCCGCTCCGGGCCCACGACACGCTGGTTGGAATCCTCGCGCTCGGCCGTCGTTCCGACGGCGCCGATTTCACCGTGGATGATCTGGCGCTTGTGGATCATGTCGACTCCAGCGCCGCCGTGGCCGTGCGCCGCTGCGTGCTCGAGGAGGAAAACCGCCGGAAGCTGGAGCTCCTGCGTGCCCTATCCCGGTTCACGAGCGAGATCACGTCCACCCTCGACCTGAATCGCGTGCTCCAGACGGTCGCGAACACGACCGAGGCGGTCATCGAGCGGGACCGCTCCTGCGTGGCCCTCCTGGACGCCGGCGTACTCAAGATCCGAGCCGTAAGCGACAAGCTGACCGTCGAGCTGAACGAGGCGGACGTACTGGGGATGACCGCCGTCCTCGCCGTCCTCCTGCGCCACCGGGCGCGGCTTCGCGTCACCGCGGAGGCGGTCGCCGAGGAGGAGGAGATCCCGGGGCGGGAAATTTTTGGCCGGTATTTCGAGGGCGGCGAGATGCAGTCGCTGCTCGCGCTGCCGCTCCAGGACGAAGAGAGCCTTCTCGGTTACCTGATCCTCGAGTCTCGGAATCCTGGCGGGTTCTCGGACCCGGACGCCGAGGAGTCGTTGGGAATTCTGAGCGGGGCGGTGACGGTAGCGATCCGGAACGCCGATCTCTACCGGCGCGTGCCGATGGTTGGGTTTCTCGGTCCATTGGCGACGCAAAGGCGCCGCCTGGCCGCCATGACGCCTCGACGGCGCGCGATCCTGTTCAGCGCCCTCGGGGCGGCCCTGATCCTGGTCGCCGTAGTGCCGTGGCCTCGCCAGGCCGCGGGGCCGGCTTCCGTGCGCCCGGTTGAAGTCCTCCCGGTGACGGTTCTCGCGCCGGGCGTCGTCGAGCAGATCTATGTCCGAAGCGGGGAACGGGTCCTCGCCGGCGCCCCCGTCGCCACGATTCGAAATCAAGCATCGGACGCCCGCCTCGCCTCCGCCCAGGCCGATCTCGCCATCGCGGAGCGCCGGTCGGCGGAGGCTTCCGAGCGCCGGGATCCCGCCGAGGCCCAGCGTTGGCATCTCGAAGCGCGAAATCTGGCGGCCTGGCTGTCCTATGCACGCTCGCAGGGCCAGGAGCACCGCCTCACCTCGCCCGTGACCGGTTCGGTGCTGACCGAGAGGATGGAGGAGCACGTCGGGGAGTTTCTGGACCGGGGCGACGTTCTCTGTGAGATCGCGCGGCTCGATCCGGTCCACGTCGAGGTGGAGGTCTCCGAGGAGGAGATCGGGGCCGTGCGGCTGGGTGGCAGGGCGCGGGTCAAGGTCTTGGCGTACCCGGACCGGCAGTTTCACGGCCGCATCCTCGCGATCGCTCCAGAGGGAACCTCGGTGCCTGGGAAGCCGGCGATTTTTCGCGTCACGGTCGAATGTCCCAACGCTGACTTGGACCTCCTGCCGGGAATGAGCGGACGGGTGAAGCTCGACGCGGGGCGAAGCCCCCTCCTCGGCAATGTCGTTCGGCCCCTGGTGCGCGCCGTGCGTATGAAATTCTGGTTTTGAGTCTGCACGTTTGCGGAAATTCTCAATCCCGCGAAGATGTCCGTTCCCGCGATGTCTCCGAGATACCTCATGCGTCGCAACGGTTTCGACGTGATTCTCGGTGGGAATCGGCATCGGCACGAACCATGCGAGGGGATGATCAACGTTAGCCGGTCGTCATGGTGACACCGGCCGGTCTGAAACAGGGAGGGTGTCATGGCTGCCAAGAAGATCGTTGCGAAGTCGAAGAGCAAGACCGCTGCGAAGAAGGGTGCCCGGAAGGTATCCCCGACCACGCCGCGCGGAATGGCCAAGCGGTTCGGATACGTCGCTCCTTCGGGAGAGTAACTGCATCGGCTGAGCAGACTCCCTAGAACTCGAGTCGACACGATGGGGGCGGGCACCGGTCGCGAGATCGGGCCCGCCTCATCGATTCTGGGGTCCGCACGCCGCTCCGAGATCACGGTGTCAGGAAGCGTGCGTTTCCCGCAGTGCCTGCGTTTTCATAGTTGATCGCCGACGCCATCCGTCATGGTGACGGCTGGCCGGGCGCGGAAGGAGGATCCCATGGCCGCCAAGAAGGTCGCCGCGAAGCCGAAAAGAAAGACAGCCGCCAAGAAGGTTTCTCGCAAGGTCTCCGCGGCCACCCCGCGCGGGATGGCGAAGCGGTACGGGCATCTGTACCTCGATCCCCCCATCGACTGACAAAGCCAGACCAGCTCGACAGCCAAATCCGCTGGAAGGCCGGTCATGCGGGCCCCGAGATGATCCGGGGCCCGCTCTACATTCCTCGAAATTCAAAGATCCGGTCCGAGATGTTGCGGAAATTCCCCTGGGTCTTGACGCCCGACCAGCCGGGCGGTCGGCTTGCTACTTGTTCCGCCGCAATGGGATGATCGATCGCGCCGCAGTCGCCACCACCGGGCACGCAGCATGCTAGATCTAACATCCAGACGCCGGACGTCATGGTGACGGCTGGCCGGATGCAGAGGGAGGATCCAATGGCTGCCAAGAAGATCGCTGCGAAGTCGAAGAGGAAGACCGCCGCCAAGAAGGGCGCTCGCAAGGTTTCCGCGGCCACCCCGCGCGGGATGGCTCGCCGCCACGCGTACGTCACGCCCAGCTACGAGTAACGGATTCGGCACCTCGGGCTCTTCCAGTCCGCGGAAAATGGATCCAGGTGGGCCTCGACCGGATGGTCGGGGCCCGCGTTCTTTGTGTGCCCGGCATGGGCTGTGACTTGGAGGTGGGAGTCCTCTGGGGGGGTCGCGGATCTTGGCTCGGGGCGATACCCGAGCCCGGATCAGTCCGCCAGCTTCCAGCGCTGGTCGATGTTGCTCTGAAGGGCGCGGTCGAGGTAGTCGAGGTAGGGGGCCGGAAGCTTGGGCAGCCGCTTGACACAGTAGCGGCGCGCGCTCGCGAGACCTCCATCCTGGGAGACCGCGTCCTCCAGGACTTTCAGGATCGAGCGGAGCCTCCGCTCCACCACGCCGACCAGGTAGGGCCCACCGGCAAGGGTTTGCGACGTGCGGTCGATGTCGAAGTCCGCCTCGCAGAACTCCCGGAGACATTCGCCCTGCAGGTAGTAGGTGAGCGTCGTGCGGTCCGCCACGGGGGCGTCGAGGGTTCCCTCCCGAGCCTGCGCCTTCTTGAGGGTGCGCCCCGCCGCCGCCACATTGAAGCCGTGCCGACGCAGGTGGGTGAGCACCCAATTGCCCATGCTTCGCTCGCCCCGCTTCGGCGGTTCGGAGGCGTCGGCAACCCCCGCGAGGGCAGGGCGTCTCAGGATCCGGTTCAGGTCCGCCTGGGAACCGCCGCCTTGATTGCCGACCGCGAGCGCGGTGATCAGGTTCTGGAGCTCGCGGATGTTTCCGGGGTAGTCGTGGTCCAGCAATCGGCGCTCCAGCGCCGCGTCGATCCGAAGCGTCGGGGTGCCCAGCTCCTCCGAGGCTACCGTCGCGAAATGCTGGGCGAGGATCGAAATGTCGCTCTTTCGATCCCGGAGCGGGGGCACGTGGAGGGTCAGGACGCTGACTCGATAAAAGAGATCGCGGCGGAATCGCCCGGCCTCGACCTCTTCCCAGAGGTCCCTATTGGTGGCCGCAACCACACGCACGTCTACCTGAATGGCTTCCTCGCCTCCGACCCGGCGGAAGCAGCCCTCCTGAAGGACGCGGAGGAGCCGGGTCTGGGCGGAGAGCGGGAGCTCGCCCAGCTCGTCGAGGAAGATGGTCCCGTGATTTGCCATTTCGAAGAGGCCTCGCCGGTCGCGAACCGCGCCTGTGAAGGAGCCTCGCTCGTGGCCGAACAGCTCGCTCTCGATCAGATCCTTGGGGATCGACCCGCAATCGACGACCTCGAATGGCCCCTTGCTCCTTGGCGAGGTCTCATGGACGGATCGGGCGAGCATCTCCTTACCGCAACCTGTCTCACCCTGGATCAAGACCGGGCATCGCGTAGGGGCGACGCTCACGGCCTCTTCCAGCAGGCGGAGCATGGCCTGGCTTTCCCCCAGGATTCTCCTCAAGACCGGGTGCTGCTCGCGCATCTCGCGCAGTCTCCGGACCACCTGGCCCGGCGCGCGGGCCTCGACCTCCGGGAGCGTCGGGAACTGCTGTTCGGTAGGCTCCTCGGAGAACTTGGAGTTGGAATCGATGGCCTGGGCCGCCAGTCCAGCCGCCCGCTCGAGGAGGGCGATCGTCTCCGCCGAGTACGACTCGCCGCCGATTCGTGGGCCCACCGCGGCAACGCCGATCAGCGAGGACCGCGACACGAGGGGGAGGAGAAACGCGGCGTCCAGGCTCTCCGCCCACCGGCGGAGCGCCCCCTTGGGGAGCGCCGCCCAACCATGGCTGTTGGATTCGCCGAGGTGAAAGACGCGGGCGCCCTCCGACCCGGCGAATAGATCCTGCTCGGCGCGGGTGAGACTCAGATGCTCGCTCTTCGCGGGAAGCGCGACGCCGAAGGCGACCGCCATCTGCAGTCGGCGCCGCTCGGGACAGAAGAGGTATCCGACGCAGTGGGACGCGCCGGTCATTCCCAGCGTGGAGTGGAGGAGCCGGCCGATGATATCGGCCGGACGGCTGGCTCCGAGGAGCGAACGGACGATTTCGAGCAGCGCGCAGGCATCGGAATAACGGCGGGCCAGATCTGGGATGGGATCTTCAACAACGATGCTTGACTGAGCCCCCCTCCGGCGCCTCACTGGGGAATCAGACATCAACCCTCCCGGTGAAGTTCACAGAGTCGCGCGTCAAGAATACGCCCACGCCACCACCGCCGCAACACCTTGTTTCGCAGTTAGAGCCTCCGCAGCCTGGGCGAAAGCGCGCCCAGGAGCCCGGTCAGCCCTCCGAGCGCCCCGCACCCACGCCGAAGAGGAGCGCCGGGAGGTAGGAGACCGTCGCCGCGATCCCGCTTAGGCCTGCTGGTGCTGCTTCGGCCGGAATTCGGGCGCGCTGTTCTCGAAATCCCACATGAACGGAGGCTCCACGCCCAGCGCCCGTAGGAACGCGTAGAGCTGGCCCCGGTGGTGCAGGTGCTCGTCGAAGATGATCTGGACGCACATCCAGCCGGGGAAATCCATGCCCCACGGGGTCTTCACCATCGCCGTGGCCTGCGCGTCGGTCATCGACCGGATCGCGCGGTCGGCCGCCTTCCAGGATTCGTTCGCGATCCGGATCATGTCGTCGTGGCTCTTCATATTCTCGCCCTTGTCCGCCGCCTCGTCGGGCGTCACCTGTCCCTTCACCGCTCCCTCGGCGACGGCGCGCATGGTCGCGTACAAGTGCGCGACCAGCTCCTTGGGCGTGCGCATGTCGCGCACCGGCCGCGTGTCGATCTTCTCCTTCGGGACCGCCGCGATCACGCGCAGCGTGATCCCTTGAACCATTCGAAGCTCTTCCCAGAGGGTCTGCGCATACGCGTTGTTCATCGGGTGCTCCTTTCGATTCGCCGGCAATCAGTTCTTGGCGGTACCCGCCGCGTCCTTCGACGTGATATCAAACGTGATCATGAAGCCGTTGGTGCCCTTGTACTCGTACGGCTTGTCGCCGGTGCGGTACGCCTCGACCGTGTTCTGCATGAGCACGAAACCGTCGTTGCGCGGCGCGCCCCAGTACTTGAGGTTTTTAATGACGATTGGATCGCTGGTCATTCCCTGGTTCTTCTTGAGCACGACTTCGGCGGTCCTGCCGCCGTCGAGCGTGGCGACCGCGTCGTTCGGGGTCGCCGACCACTTCATCGGGGCATCCGTCGCCACGGTGAACGACTTCCACTTGACCGGGTAGAGCCCCCCCAGGACGGCCTGGATGCCCACGCGCTGCTCCGGAGTCACCGAGGGATCGAAGGTGAGCACCGCCCAGTCCATCTCTCCGTCCGAGAAATCGGCGCCGAGATCGCCCGCGATCCAGAACATCGCGCCGTCCAGCTTCGTCTTCCCGTACGCGCCCTTGTTGACCTTGAACGCGTTATTGAACTGGCACATGTGGCCGCCTTGGGCGGCGTGGTCCGTGTGGTCCGCGCCTCCCGCCATGGCCGGAGCGGCAGGCTCGGAGCTGAAGTAGCACTGGCAGAACATGGGACAGGAGCAGGCCTCGATAATGGTGGCGTTCATCGACCAATCCGGAGCCGGCTTCGTGGCATCGGCGGCCAGCACGGTGCCCGAGGCGAGAACGAGTAGTACGAGCGCGAGCAGCAGCGAGCGGATTGACATCGGAATCCCCCCTTGCGGTAAATGTTGCGGGCTGCCCCGGGGCGAACGGCTCCGTCCAGGGAATCTACGTCTCCACGGCGAAGACATTTATACTCCTTTTGCGCCGGACCGGAAAGCTGATCCTGTGTCTCCGGCCCAAGCCTCAGGGCGTGAGGAGCTT
>Ga0184639_10000433_pt1 | contig 15951 bp, 25 predicted proteins | sample PLM31_170_b2_FD_133155 | JGI IMG/M metagenome (GOLD analysis project Ga0184639, IMG submission 133155) | Groundwater sediment microbial communities from an aquifer in East River, Colorado, USA - PLM3-1_170_b2 | ecosystem: Environmental > Terrestrial > Soil > Riparian zone | place: USA: East... | reverse complement strand
TCGGTTTTGTGGATAATAGTGATAGAACGCTGCCTTTACTCTGTTAAGAAAGCCCGTCGGAAATGCTCCATCAAATTTGTTATTTTCTGAATCTTTTGATGCAGGTCCACAAAACCATGTGTCTTCGATAGTCCAAAAATCTGCAACTATTTTGAACTGATGATTTTGAAACTGGTATTTTGGCAGTATAGCTTTACCCATATCCACAATAATTCTTTCAGAAACTTGCATCGTTATTTTATTTCCTTTCCAGTATTTAGCTTTTGTGATATTAAGCTTGCAAATTCTAAAACAAATTCAATCAACTTGCACTCCATTCCAAATTTGATAGTTTTTCATCTGTAGTCATATATTCAATCAATTTCCATTTAGCTGAACTTTTACTATAGTAAATCTTCTTTTCTGTTCTTAATTCACTTGTAATTTTATGTATGTTTTCCACCTTAATTTTTAAGTCTTTATGAATTTCTTTTATGGAAATTCCAATTATTCCATACTTACTTATCAATTCAAGAACTTTTTCTTTCATTTCTTTTTACACTTTAGTCTTTGTCTTTCGTTTAATTCAATACAAAATTCAGTAATGTCTTTCAAACACGTCTTTTCAAACACTGTTCCTTGCTCTGGATAAAATCCATATTGCCTCCATCTTGCAAACCATTTAATGATTCCTAAAAGTGCATAATCATAATTTGCTCGTACAATATAAATCCAAGTTTTAGGATTTTGCTTTCTAGCTCTGCAAAACTGTATGTACTTGTATTTTGTTCTCATTTAGTTTCCTTTGGAATTTTATATGTTAATTTGTCCTCAGCGTTTAAACAATATAGAAATGGATCTTCTGGATTTTGATAGTCTAGTAATTCCTTTCTACATGTTGGACATGGGATTGCAGCAATCACATAATATGATTTTTCAATCATAAATCTTCACCGCTATACTGTTTACGTTCAAGTCGTTTTCGATTACAAAAATATGACTCTTCAGGCGTGTGTAAATTTATTTGCCTACCACATTCTGTACATTCACGATCATCTGGCCTTTTTGTCTCGTTTGGTGGTTGTATCATCATGATTTGATTACCTCAACTATCACGTCTGCTTTCTTTTGACATATACTGCATACGGCATTGCTAATCATTGTAGGATTTTTAATTTGTGCTAAATCAAAGTTTAGTCTTAGGTCACATTCTTTACATTCAATTATTATTTTGTATTTTTGTATCGGTTGATTATGATGTACAAAAATTTCTTGTAATATCTCCTTTCTTTTTCCTTCCTTTATCTCTTGTTCATCTGACTTATTTTTCATATATTCTATAAAACATTTACCACAACAGAAATCTGAGTTATTTTTTTCCTGTAATTCATTATAAATTGGAAATGTATTGTTGCAGTTTATACATATTTTTTTTGTTGTATTCAACATTTTACATTTTCTTCCTGCTTATTGCTGTCTCCTTAACAACATATCTTACCTTTTTACACTTCGGACAAAATTGTCTCATTTCTTTACCAAATGGATGTTGGTCATTGGTTAACATCATTATAGCACCGCTTTCAAACATTTTATCATTCTGCCAATCATGCTCACATAACTCTTGGCTAGGAATGTATTTCATTCTGGTACTCCCTTAATCCAAAAGTAAGATAATAAAATAACTGTACCAATTAACCCAATCAAAAGAATTTCATTCATGCGTAACACTTCCAGAATCTCGTAACGGAGTAAATCTTTTCAATGTTTCTTTTGGTACTTTATTATCTTTAATATCATAAAGATATGAAAGAACTAAATTGTTAGTTGATGAATATCTTGCTTCCTGTGAATGCTCTATTGATTTAATTACTGCATTTAATCTTCTTGAAAGTGATGCATTACGCATCTTATTTTGTGTCATGTGGTTTGAATCTCCTACAAGTTATTTTATGATTGGTAATACATCTTGTATGATGTGAAACGACTTTTCCTTTACAATTTACTGTGTCATAACCATGAAGTATCTTCAAGCACCCACATCTAGCACAACGATGTATGTCAGGTGTCATGTGGTTCTATTATCTCCTTGCATAGTGGACATTGTAAACACCGTTTTGCATTATTAATGATATAAAGTCCAACTGGAAGTTTCTTGCAAGGATGACTCAATAGTTGGTCTGTCATGTTAATTCCAACACGCATGTGCGTAATTTCCCTTTGTATATGAAATGAAAGTCTTTCCACATTTGTTACACAGATAGTGATAGATTTTATGAGCCTCTCTAATACCTGTACCTAAATGTACAACTTGGCGATGGGATTGATTTGTCATATTTCTACTCCCAAATCTCTAAGCCCACATCTATTGCATCTTATTTGGTCTGTTGGTATCAAAGTTCTCCATCGAATAAAACCCAAGTCCACGCCACAATCATGACATGAAATTCTGGTTATACGTTCGTTACTAGATGTCATGAGATATTAATCACCTTTGCAGATTTGAAACAGTAATCACACATTCTAACCTTATAGCCATCTTCATCAATGCTAGTATGGAATGGTTTACCATATCTAAGTTCTAAGTGACAGATTTCACAAACACTTTCTCTCATTTCTGCACACCCGAATCGGAAGAATGTAATTCTGTTCTTCTCATTCTTTGCCTTTTTAAATCTTTATCCCAAATATACCATGATGAATGATGTTTACCTTTATGACCTCGTAATCTTTGGCAAGTATCAAAAGCTTCATGCATAAACATAATTCTTGTTTCTTCCATACATTGATTTTTAACCTCATTAGCAAATTTGATTAATTGCTTTAGATTGTCCTTTTTATGATTTGGCATTTTTTATCTCCAAAATAAATTCTTCCATTGCGTATTGTTTTAGTATTTTTTGTTCCTGAAAACTAGGGCTAAATTCACCATATTTTTCTTGGTTATGTTCTACAAGTTTTTGCTTGCTTCTACGAATTACTTCAGGATCAATCATTTTTCTTTTTTGTTCATCTGTAAACTTAATACCACAAACTAATTCCCAGTAACTAATAACAAAACCAAGATTGTTCAAATTTCTTAAATATTTTATATTTTCTAAAAGCCATTTAATTCTGTCTGAAACGGTTTCAAAGCTTGCTATGTATCTGTCTATCTGTGATTGTGCTGGCCTGTCTGCTGTTGCTGCCTCAAAATGTATACAATGGCATCCCATTGATTTACAAACAGTTGGTTCATCCCATGCATGTTCTCTGTGTCCACAAATACAAATCTCACTCATTTCTTATTCATATCTTGTTTTAATTTTTCTACTTCATCTATAAATGCTAAAGCCCTTTTGGTTTCATCTGATTGATTCTTTGGTAAACAATTTTTGAGGAAGTTAAAATCAATGTTTTTTACTGAATCCCTAAATTTGCCATCAAGCATTTGCAAAATATCTAATTCGCCATTTATTAGCTGTCTCTTACCAAGTGCAGCAGGTAGCATACTCATGAATCCTGATACAATTTTATCTCTATTACTTACAATGTTTCTTTCGATTTCCTCCCATTCTGGATAATCTATGTCTGGACAATTCTGTTTTCTTATGGCTTCTTCTATGGCAACTCTCTGTTCTCTCGAAAGTATCTTTGCTGTCTGTTCTGTGTGCATGACAGTCATTACAAATATCCAAAATTCTCTATGTGAAAAGTCTCTCATGCTAAAATTTCAACCATAGTTTTTGCCATGCTTTTTGCCATCATTTCTGGTTGTAACGTTCCATAACTTTGAACCAAAAATTCTGATACATCTTTGTCTGTCAAGTAATGGAGTTTAATTGCGCATCTTATACATAAGTATTTTTGATGTCTTCGTGAATAACAAAGCTGGTTTTTTTTCATTTGGTAATTGCATTGCTTGCAAATCTTTTTGTCTGGCTCACGTTCAATCTTGAAAATGAATGATTGCCTAGTCAATCCTACCAAGTGTCATCCCCCCAAACTTCACTAACCATAAATCTTATTTACTCCATTAAAGCTGTTTCTGTCAAGTAGTTTTAAGCCTTTTGTCATTTTCTAAAGCCGTTATAATAAGCTGTAGCATGTCTTAACGTGCAAAAAACAGCAAAGTTTTCATCTATTTGCGGAGGAGGTGTGCAAAAATAACAGATACCTTGATTCATCAATTCTTCAATTGTTGATTTTTGATACACGCCAAGTGTATCTGGAATGTCCCAGAAAAAACTTTTTACCACTTCAGACCTGAATCCTGTTACTCGCATAAGCCAGTGGACAGTACTATGTCTTATTGCATGCGATGGATCTTCGGCATAATAATATTCCATTGTACCCATAGGATATTGTTTTGGTTTTTGGTTTTGGTCAAGTTCAATTTTTCCAATGCTTGCGTAAAACATTCTTAGATATTTGTTATATTCCTGCCTTGCTCTTCTCTCGTCAGATTTTGAATGTAACGGTTTTCCATTTTCCAAGTTTGATACTATGGCTCTTGCTTCTGGCGTGATGATTACTTTTTGATATTCGTGTCTTTGCTTTGCTTCATATGGATAACAAATATAGTATTCACAGTTATTTCCATCTACACCTGTTGTTCTTTTTTCAAATACTGGTCTTAAGGAAAATAATGTACTTGAACGAACACCGAGCTCATTATGCAAAATAAATAATCTAACCCACTCTTCACCAAATTGCTTGAAAAATTCTATTCCAGCTAATCTTTCTTTGTCTGTAAGTTTTATTCTTTTATATATGTCAAAACTTTGTTCTCTAACTTCAAAATATCCTGTAGGTGTTTCTTTGCCTAATCTTTCTCTTAGCATTTTTACTGCTTTGATATAATGATTTACTGAACTGTCTTCTTTTGTCCCATTACTGGATTGGTTTGCTCGTATATATTTGGCCTTTCCTAACTTGAAATTGTCTTCAAAAACATCCATTAATTTCTGAGTTTCAAATACTGGTCCTACCAATGCCTCTGGTTGAATTTGTAAGGTTTCACAAATTACATATAATCTGCTTAAGTATCTTTGTGGATCTTTTTTTGAACGCTTCATACTTGCAATAAATTCCTGTATTACTGAACTTTCAGCAAAACTTGTTTCCGTCAAGCTTCCATACTTTAAAGGAAGTGTTTGTACATCCTTATCTAAAGTTCCATCTTCATTCCGTTTAAGATAGGTTTGATTTGTCTCTGGGTTTATTATATGACATAATTGATCTTGAATCCTGTATACAGTTGTTCTTGAACATTTTACATTTTTAGCTATTCGTGATTGTGAAAAAGAAAATGGTTTGCATGTATACTGAAAAATAATTTTTTGTAGTTGGTTCAGTTCAGCAACTTCTTCTTGAGCCAACTATTACTCTTGTGCCTCTTCTTGTTGCGGAGCTTTACCTACTGGCTGACCTGCTCTCATATAGAAAGATGCTATACCCAGTTTTTGTTCCTTCATTGTTTCTGCTATCTTTAAATTCTTTTCCTGTAGGTTTTCAAGAAGTGATGTCATATCTTCTCCTGAATCAACAATTTCAAACACAGTCAGGTCATAATAAACTGCTCTCTTAGCCGAATCCTGTCACCCCCACAGATGATAACATAATTGTATTAGTTTTATGTGTGGGAGTTATATTCTATTGTGTTTTGGGTTAAATTAATTGCAGTATTCTTATGCCTAAAACTGAATGTGATTCAAAAAATATCTTATGAGGAAATGTTCCATCAATAAAAGAAATTATAGTTAAAACGATCACAAAAGTAAGAATCAATGATAATACATACATGTAATTTTTATGCAAAAATCCTTGTATACCTTTTAACTCACTCATTGGTTATTGTACTATAACTCAAAGAAGGGATTTATTCTTTTCTTTCTGCCACCAATTCTAAGCTCTTCAAATGGTATACGCATGTCTTCATAATAACCAAGACCGACTTTTACTCCACCAAAAGGCACTTTAGCTACATCAAAAACTCTCCAATATTTTGAAAATGATTTGTCATCAAATGGTGTGAATGCTCCACCTGATTCAATCTGTAGTCTTCCTAAAGGTAAGTCTGGTAGCAGTCCTCTACTTCTCTGAATTTCAATCATATCATATAATGGTACTTCATCAAATTCTGGTACATATGCTCCTTCAGCTTTAGTTTTTCTTGGGTTTGGTGATTTTCCTGCTTCTTCAAAGAACAATTGTTGTTTTTGTTTTTGTGATAATTTTGAAGCTGGTTCTTGGAATAAGTCTTCTAATGTTATTGGAATCAAATATGCTGATGTTTTTCTTTTATCTGTTTCACCAGTTTCTGTTAAACCTCCCAATAAAACAGTGAGTTCTCCATTTTCTTTAACTGTAGGAATCTCTTTAATTTTATATTGTTGTTCTATAGCTTCAAGAAAGTCATATTCGCCTGTTGGCTCTTCGTATACTGGTTCTTGCCCTAATCCATACAAACCGAATCCAATGGCAGTAGAACCAGCTCCAAAATATCCTGCTATTTTTTTTCTACTTGATTTTGGAGTTCTTGGCTCAATTGGATTTTCGTATTTTGTTGGCCTAGTTGGAAAGTCTGGTTCTTTAATTATTATGTCTTCACCAAACTGTTGAACCAATGTACCTTTTGTTTTTCCACCAATGTTTCCACCCTCACTTAAATCTGGATTTATTTTTGGTTTTGTTCCCTTTGGAAGTGTTCCTCTACTTTGTTTTAACAATGATTTTTCTAGTGCACTTAATTCTTTCAAGTTTTTAGGAAACGGACCATAATCTAATTCAGTAGGTCCAACAAGCGGTTTTCCACCTTTTGGCAGGTACACATTACCTTTACCATATTCTCTTTCATCTAAACTAGATAATTTTGGTGCTTTTGATTGGAAAGTACTTACATATTCATCTGGTGCTTCTGAATACTTTGCTTGCATTTCCTCTCGTAATCTTGGAATGTCTTCTTTTCTTGGTGTTCCTGTTGTTCTTGTTAATTTTTTCTTTCCAAGTCCATATAATTTTGAAATTGGTGGTGCTTCTTCTTCAATAATATTTGCCTGTCTCATAATATCACCAAATCTTATATCTTCTATTAATTTACCAGATTGAATGTTTTTAGCTGTCCTTTTCCCTACTTCAATTAATTTTGGGAATCCCTTGATTGTATACTCTATGCCTTTTGCTCCAGCTCCAAGTATACTGCCAATATCAAAACCTATGCCAAATGATGATAATCCTAATTCTATATCTGATTCAACTGGACTTTGTTCTCGTCTTACACTGGCTTGTGCTTGAATATATTGACCTGTTTTTTTATCACCGAATATTTTTTCTGATTCACCAACCAAAAATTGCTGTGCTGGTGATTCAATATACTTAAATCTGTACGGAGCTTTTCCACCAACCATTTCTGCGACATCTGGCACTATATTTAATGTACCAGCAAGATAATTGTAACCAGCTCTCTGTCCTGCTCTTGATAATTGCTCAAAATAATTTGCTTCCTTACCTGCTAATGGAATTACGGGTGCACCAATTTCAAAAGTTTCTGATTGTTTTGATTGTGTATATGGATTAATTCCTGTACTTACTCCATATGTTTTTGGTTTTTTTGTTCCAAATCCATAATAGAGTGATGTTTCTAATGGTGTCTCAGTTTTTAGAGATTTAGTTTGTATCTTATATGTCGGTCGGTTTTCAAATCCACTTACTATGGTTGGTCCATACACTGGCAATGATTCAGCTCTTGCTAACTTTGCTCTGTTAATTCTTTCCGCAATTTCAGGAATGTCTTCTTTTCTTCGTCCTGTGAGTTGCTTAGTTATACCAACTCCCAGTGATGTGCTTGTCTGTCTTAATCCAATCGGTTCAACAATATCATCTGGAACTAATTTGACTTGGTTTCCATAGCCTACTATTTGTCCCATACTAAGTGGAGGCAAACCTTCTCTTGCAACTCTTTTGGATGCACTTTCAATTCCTTCCCTTGCAGTAAATGTTGGAATTGCAATTGATGGTCTTTTTCTTAGATATGAATTATAATAATCACCTGTTATTGGATTAATCAGGTCAGCTCCTTTTGGTGCATTTGTTATGGCTGCAAATCGTATTTGTTGATACTCATTTGCTAGTCTGTTAATGTTTTGTTCTTGGATGATTCTTCCTATTATATCACCCTCCGTTGAGCCTACTGAAGCAGCTCTTACTACCTGTCTTCCACCGTTTTGAACTACAACTACCCTTCCTCTTGATGGTGTACCTGACATTGATGGAATGTAGCTTCGTGCCCTAGCAGCTAAATCTACAACTTGCCGTTTAGGTTGGAAATAAATTCTTTTAGGTGGTGCAGGTTTTGGTTCAGTTGATGTATTTACCATTTTAGAAAAATCTCCTGTTTAACTTTGGCATTTTAATTTCTCCAAAATCATATGATCTGTGTTTCTCTGGTTTGAAATAATCTCCTGCAATGCTTAGTGGATCTTTTGAAATTCCAAGTGACATTTGATATTGAGCAACCTTTTTCATTGGTACATACATTGAACCTGTTGGCGAATCTGCTGGCGTGGTTGGACCACCTAAGATTCCTGCTCCACCTGCATTTAATTCCTCTAATTGCTGTGTGGTTTCAACATTAATAACTTTTCTGAATTGCTTAAGTTGTTTTTCTGTATCCTCAAACTGTGGCAAGTCTTGTTCCATTGCTACCTGTCGTTCAATTGGATCTTCAATCATCTCAAATCTCTTGAGTTTTTCTGCCTTCAAGCTTTCAAGCCTGCCTCTTGCTCTAGAAATTCCTTTGAAGGATCTTTCTATTTCACCTATTTCTAGATTTTCTGGTTCTCGTGTATTATAAAAATTGATAAATTTGTCAACTTGTGATTTGTATTTTTGTACTGGTTCATCATACATTGCCAACTCTTCTTCGATTCTAGCCTGACGTTCAACTGGATCTCCAATTGATGTTATTTCAAGTGCCTTTACATTGTATTTTCCTACTGCTTCATTATAGATATTACTCAAGTCTTCCAGTTTATATGATTCTGATTTTCCTATTGTTGGAGTTTCCCAATCCTGTTCTGCCTTTAATGATTCAACCTTTCCTCTAAACAGAGTTGGATAATTCTCAATTTTATATCTGATCTCATCTGCTTTTTCTTTGTATGCTGGCAATTCAACTTCAAACCTTGCTGCCTTTTCTACTGGATCTGTAAGTTGCTCTATTTCAAATATCCTTTGTTCTTGCTGTCCTCTTATATTTTCATATCCTCCATACAAATCTTCGATTGAAAAATATTTCATTGCAGGTTCAGCAACTGTCGGTCGTGTTAATGTTTTTTCAAAGTCTGATACTTTTCCTGCAAATATTTCTGCCTCTGTTGGTCCTGTATCAACTAAACCGAAAGTTTCTGTTCCTGCACCACCTTCATCGTAATAAACATAACCTGCCTTTAATGGTGGCCTTGATGCAAGTTTTATTAATTTTGTATTACGTTGTGGATCGAAAAATGAAATGCTTTCTTCAATTTCTGAATATCTTTTTTTATCAATATATTCTGAAATACTACGATCAATTGATTGTTCATACTCGAATTGTGCAACTGGTCTTGCGTCATAACCTATACTTGGTGCTGCTCTGCCACCTGCTTTTATTGATGCTGATTGCCTTTGTGACGCTGCTCTATTTCCTTCTTCATATCTAATCAGATCATTCCACTCTTGTGTTGTTCCACCTCTCGATCGGAACTCAAATTCAGCTCTCATTCTGTTTAATTCTGAACCGCTACGTCCTGCTTTTTGTGCTTGTTCTATTTTACCATAACTTATAAGAAAACGTTCTGCTGAAATAATTTCTGCTGGTCTTTTATCTGGTGCTTGATATCCTCTTGGTAGTCGATTATAAAGAGACTCCTTAGGTTTTTTTGCTTGTTCAGCACCGTAATCTGCAAGCATCTTACGTGCTTGAGTTGCACTCTTCTCGAAGTCGATGTGGCCCATTGCTTCAACTGATGTATAGAGTTATTTAAAATTAAACCTATTTTTCATCTTACTTAGCATTAAATTCACTGCTTTTGTATCTCCACGATACAAATGCCACACTACATGATGATTTAGGCAGTAACATATCATATACTGTTCTACTAGCTGTAGTTCTGGATACTCTGATTTTGGAAAAATATGGTTGACTTCAACTGGAGCTTGTTTATGTGTAAGACCACATCCTTGCCACTGGCATGTATTATTATCTCTTTTTCTTACATTATTCATTGCAATTTGTAATTCTAATGAATCGTCCCATCCACCTGAACGTGGATTATTCTTATAATATTCTCTTGAATAATTGATTAGTTTTTCTCTATTAATTTGATAATATTCAGCAATTTTATTCTTATTTTCATGTCTCCAATCTGCTTGTTGTTTTCTATATTTTTCCTTAATTTTTAATCGATGTTCTTTTTGATATGCTAGTATTCTACCTTTATTTTTTATTCTATATTCTTTATTAGATTCAAGTAGTTTAATTTTATTTTTTTGGTAGTATTCTTGGCTATATTTTTTTGATGCTATATAATTTCTTATTATTGTTAATATTTAACTTTTATTTAAAATTACATTAATTCCTGTGAGTGCATGTTGTTTTTTACACATCTTGGACAGTAAATATAGCCAATATCGTCCAATTGTAAGCCTTCTCCACATTTGGGACATTCTGAAAACTTTTCCTCATCGTCTGGTATGAATACTCTTACTCCTTTGTAAGCTAGGTATTTGTGTGCCAGCTTCAGTACGCCCTGAATGTCTACTCTGTTTTGGCCATAAAGTGCGATATATTTAATGGGAATTTCATAAACTGCACCTCCAAATGGTATTTCTTTCCATCGTCTGTCTTCTCTTGGATAAGGCCAACTAAGCCAATCCGTGATTTCTTTATTATGAATTACTATTCCTCTGTTTAAAATTTTTGCAACCCATACATACTTTAGCTTTCTCTGAAACTCTCTTTCACAACAATCACATTCCTTTTTTCTTAAAATCCCACAATATGCTTCACAATATGAGCACCATTTTTTCTCTTTTGGTGAATGTGGATTTAAATGTCTGCCTCTACACTCTGTTTTAAGGCGTTTTTTTTCAAGCTTGCTGATCAAAGCCACCTTGACCACCTCTCATCAAGTTACCTAAAACCTGTTTCTTTGCTCTAGGATCGGATATTTGTACTATTGACTTGCTCGTTGTAAGCATACTCAACATCTGTCCCTTGATTGAAGTAGTAGATATCAATGCCTTATCTAACTGTTCCAACATGTCATCAACTATTTTCTGCTGGTCTTCATCTAAACCTCCTCTTAATACCTTCAAGTCTTCAATATTTTCAACTACTTTAGCAATCTGCTTTGGTGCGAATAAGAAACGGTATTTCAGTCTTTCTGGATCAGCTTTGCTGGCTGAATTAATAAGTGAAAAAATTGATGTAAATAGCTTTTGTTGCTCACTCATCGGTTTTCAATTGTTTCGTATCTATTTAAAATTAAGTCTATCCTGATGGGTAATGCACTCTTACTGTGATCAATTGGTACAATGCTACACCTATAGCTACTGCCAATAATCCATATCCAATAATCTGAGCTTCCTGACTGAATCCTTGTGTGAAGAGTGCTGCTAATGCAATTCCCACAATTCCCACCATCATAGTATTTTGTACTCTTAACCACAAAACACCCATTATAATTCCCCAGATAATCACATATGTAAAATCGCCAAAAACAACTTCAAAAGGCTTTGTCATTGTTGTTAATGGCTCTCCAAATAAGTTACATTCACCATTTATGCTGTAATTACCAACTTCATAGCATTCTGGATCTGTTGGACCTAAAGCTAATGATTGAGGAAAAATTATGAAAAAAATCAAGCCTAAAATACCCCAAACAACAGTTAAAATCAATAAAATTCTTTTTGTATCTAAATAATCTTCTGTTGGCGCAAACATCTGATTTTTAATATAAAGTAGACTTATTTAAAATCATGGAGATATGGATGAACCTAACCCTTTTGCTAATCCCTCCTGTAACTGACGAATCCAGTCTGGAATGTCCTGCATTATAATCACAAAAACTACGATTCCAATCATTATTGCAATTAAAGGTAATGGTGCTTTCAAGCTTGGATATAATGATACAATGTCTTTTTTTGCACGATGTCCTGCTTCTATTACCAATTTTGTTCCCTTTGGAGATCTGGCACGAAAAAATGGCAGATATTTCTCAGTATCAAGATCTATTGGAAGATGCTCACAATGTTCCACTATGTTATTAAATGCGTGGTAAACGTCTTCTGCCTCTCCTATTACTGGATAAAGTTTTTTGAGTAACTCTAAAAGTTCCTTGTCTTTCTTTTTACGATATAATCTATAAATCATTTTTACTGTTTTTTTATCAAGTTTAATTTCATGTGAGTTATAAACAAAGATTGGTTGCTTCCCATACGAGTATTGCATTTCTGTATCTATTTTAAAAATACCAAACTCTGTTGCAAAAAATTCTCGCATTAAATTAATTTTTTTTGCCTCTGCAACATTTTTCTTCTTTATAATTATTGCAAGTGGGCCACCATACCAGATTAATCCCAGATCATTTCTGCTTATTGTAATCAATATTAACCCCAAAAAATCCTAAGTGGATTTACAAATTTCATGAAAATTACTATACCTATCCCAATTGCAGAAAATATCAGCAAAGGAAATATTGTCTGAACTTTTGATGACATATTCATGTTTACCTTTTTTTGGTTTTTACGCTGAACTATTAAGAATCTTGTATCTGGTGCATCATAAAGCCTGTAATCAATTAAAAATTTAATGTCGTCCTGAGTTATGTTAGTTTGCTCCTTGCTTTTTTCAAACACTTTAGACATGATTGTAATTGGGTTTTTGTCTTTTACTTCCTTTATCACAGTCTCAATTATGTCTAACTCTTTTACTATAATGGCTGCTTGTTTGTCTCGGTAAAATTTTTGAATCCTTTCTATTCCCTGTATGTTAATTGGTTTTGCATTATGTAAACTGTAAAAATACATTGCCTGATTGCTCATTCTATACTCATGTTCACCATCAAGTTCAAAATATCCATCCCTTGTTTCAAAGAATTTTCCTTCTATTCTTTTAGCACCAAAAATATCAAGATGTCTGTCGCCTGTTTTCATTATAATCATTGGTCCAGAAAGCCAGTTAAACTCTAAAATTGGCCAATGTCCTTTAATACTGAACTTCTTTGCCATCCCAGTTTTTGTTTATTACCGATGTATTTAAAATTAAGTTGTTAAAATTCTTTAATTTTCTTTAAGAGTTCGTTGCTTCGTATTATCTGATATTCTGGATTACATGTTAGTTGCCAACCATTGTATAGTTTGTTGAAATGAATTGTTTTGCAATCTTCATATTCTTTAGGCGTAATATCATATGGCCAACCAAATCCATTTACTATATCAATTGATGGGTAATTATGACCGCTTATCAATTTTTGAGTTTTAGTTTGATTGTTATATTCAATTTTTGCATATAATCCATTTGGATAAAGATAGATTACCTTTTGGTGTGATGTTATTGCATCAAATTCGCTTTGTGTAACGTACTCATTATGTAATAATATTACCTTGCTGTAGTTTTTTAGAATGTTAGGACTTGCATTTAACTCGTGATCAGTTATTGTTGTGTAATTTAAAAATTCTAAAATGTGTGCTGCATTCTTTGATGAGTGATATTTTGCCTGATATTTTGAACTTGATGGTATGTTTAGGCATGATTCATCACAAATCTTTTTATAATAATCATAAAAGCCACCTTTTACATATGCGCTATCTGTAAATGTTGGAAGTATTACAACTGATGAACCATCATCTGATAAACGTAAAACCTCTTCTTCACCTAAAACTAAATGGAATTTTGTGTAAACATATACATAATCAAAAACTGCAAATACTGATATTCCTATTAAGCCGATTATGAAAATTTGTTTCTTTTTTGCTTCTAAATTCACTTGTTTTTGCTTGTTTTTTGTCTATTTAAAATTAAGTCGTGTTGGCTAAAGGTATTTTTTCCCTATGAATACACCGATTGCACATAGCATTATTATTATTCCCCAAATTGCTGCTGTAATCAAGTTATCACCAGCACCATCTGGGAAGTATCCTGACACTCCCATAATACCGATTACTGCTGTTAATGCAATCACTCCTGTAGGTGCTGATCTTCCTGTCCATAAAGCTGCAAATAAAATTACAAAGAAGAATGGTATTGGAACGTTGAAGAACGTTCCCATCTCTTCAGTAAATGCCAATAGTGTTAATGTTCCATTGGTAAATCCAAATGATGTAAATGCCACGAATTGTCCTGATCCGTAACATGTTACACGCACGTTCTTGTTTGGTTGAACATTTTTAATTTCATAATAATATCCAACCTGTGATCTATTGAGCCATGTTATATCTCCAAACAATGAATCCTTGTATGAGCATTCTGTATTATGTGGAATGTTTGACCTTGTAATATTTACAGTTAGTTTTTCATAATTAACATTTCTTGCATGTGTTACATTGAATGTTATTCCATTATTTGTGTCCATAATTGGCTGGAATAAAGGTAATGTTGCATTTGCTGCTGATGTAACTGTAATTGGACCACCCCCAACACTTGTAATCTCTGCTCTGGTTTTTAAATTATATAATGTGTTTAATGGCATTTCTTTATAGAATGGTGCAAAGTAAATTGTCTGACCTTTGTTTATTACCTGACTAACTACTCTTGTCTGATCAACTGTGTCATTAACTAACAAGTATAGTGTTTGTACTGTAGGAGAAGGTATTCCTGTTGTTAATGTAATTTTTGGACTAATTCCAACTACATTTTTTACAACGGTTTTATTTCCTGATATGGTTGCAGTTGTACTTTCTTGTGTTGTAGCAGTTGCGTTATTAGAATATGAACCCAACCCAAAAATATTCCATGCTGCAACACGGTATCTTTCCTGATGGTTCTGTGTTATGGCTGTATCGCTATATGTGGTTGTTGTAGTTCCAGTGTTGTTTACAAGTGTACCCCATGCGTCTATAGTGGTTTGGTTTCTTTCAATTCTGTATCCTGTGATTGCTGAACCTCCATTATTTGTCGGTGTAACCCAACTTAGATCAATTCTTGTTGCACTAATGGGTGTTGCAGTTAGACTTGTAGGTGAATTGGGTACATCGTAAGTCGTGGCGTTTGCAAATGATGTTACTGCACTTTCTCCAACCCTGTTTACGGCTGTGGCTTTGTAACTATACTGGGTGAATCTTGCAAGTCCTGTGTCGCTATAAACTGCGGAAATGTCAGAATTTCCATATATTGAATTTACTTCTGTAGAAGATAATTCTTTACTATAAATTCTTACTTCATCAAGCCTTACACCATTATCTGCTTTTCTGCCTGCGTCTGATTCCGCACCTATTATTGGTGATAAGTCGTTAAGAATTGAAGATGCCAAAGTTCCATCTTCGTTTGTGTTTGTCACATCCAAACCATTTTTGTAAATTTTAAGTGCTGCTTGCGTTGTTCCAACTCCTTTTGTTACAGCGAAGAAGTTCCATGCATTTAATGATGTAGTACTTGATGTGTCTCTACTAATCACTGTTGTACCATCGTTTATTTTAAAGAACATGTATCCTGATGAATTGTAACCTACACCATATCCTGCACTTGTTGTACCAACCCAATCATTTGTTTTTGCGAAGATTGTGTTTTGTCCTATAGTGGAAGGCAACCATGACCAGAATGTTATGCTAAATGGCTGTGTGTTAGGAAAGTCAGACTTTGTTTCGTTTGCTATTGTTGTGTAAGTATTTCCATTGAATAGTTGTGAGTGTGGGAAGTTACTATCAGTGTATCTTTCTATGCCTGTTACTATTCCATGATTTGATCCTACATAGTCTAATGTATCCCAATTGAATTTGAAGCGTGAAACTTCATTG
>Ga0184639_10000432_pt1 | contig 15953 bp, 11 predicted proteins | sample PLM31_170_b2_FD_133155 | JGI IMG/M metagenome (GOLD analysis project Ga0184639, IMG submission 133155) | Groundwater sediment microbial communities from an aquifer in East River, Colorado, USA - PLM3-1_170_b2 | ecosystem: Environmental > Terrestrial > Soil > Riparian zone | place: USA: East... | reverse complement strand
CTCCAAACGGCCCGATCAGTGTTGCAACTGGATCGGGTCGCCGTCTTCATGGCCGATGCGGAGGGGATCTGGCTTGAGGGGGTGGCGAGCCTGGGGATCGAGGAGGGGTCGAAAGGGCTCCGAGTCCCCGTTGGACCAGACGGGGGTGCCATCGCCCAGGCCTACCTGACCCAAAAACCGATCATATGGGATGGCCGGGCACCGGTACCGGAGGAGTTCCGGCCTAAGCCTCCGTACGACCAAATCCCGGCCTTCCGGTCCTCCGTCTTCGCGAAGCTGCCCCTGGTCGTTGAAGGCCGGACAATCGGGGTCCTGGGAGTGGATCGGAAGGATCGACATGGACCGCTTGAGCCGGAAACGCTGGAGTTGCTCCAGCTCTTCGCGGCCCAAGCGGCGGTTGCAATTCAGAATGCCCATCTCTTCGAGCAGGTGGCCACCGGGGCCGAGCGGCTACAGACACTCTCCCACCAACTGGTGGAGGTTCAGGAGGCCGAGCGCCGCCATATCGCCCGCGAACTCCACGACGAGATCGGCCAGGTGCTGACCGGGCTCAAACTCACCCTGGAGATGAGTTCGCGCTTACCGGAGCAGGAGGCCAAGGCCCGCTTGGACGGGACGCAAGCAACGGTCAATGATCTGATCGCTCGGGTGCGCGATCTGTCGCTCGCGCTCCGTCCCGCGATGCTGGACGACCTGGGTCTGGTCCCGGCGCTGCTGTGGCACTTCGAGCGGTATACAGCGCAGACCAATGTGCGCGTGACGTTCAAGCACAGCGGGTTAGCAAGACGCTATCAGGCAGTGATTGAGACAGCCGCCTACCGAATTGTGCAAGAAGCCCTGACCAACGTCGCCCGCCACGCCGGCGTACGCGAGGTAACGGTGCGGCTCTGGGCCGACACGGATGCGCTCAACGTACAGATCGAAGACCAGGGGAACGGCTTCGATCCCGAGGCCGCGCTGGCCAGAGGCAACACAGGCGGTCTAGCCGGGATGCGCGAACGCGCGATCTTGCTGGGCCGGCACCTGATAGTGGAATCGTCGCCCGGGACCGGGACCCGGGTGACAGCCGAACTGCCCTTGTCGAGCAATGGGGAAGGAAGGGGACAGCTTCAATGAGCAGGACGACCATCGTGCTGGCAGATGACCACCCCGTCGTTCGACAAGGGTTAAGGTCGTTACTGGAGGCGGAGCCAGATTTTCTGGTGATCGGCGAGGGGGGTGATGGGCTGGAGGCGGTTCAACTGGTCGAGCGACTAAAACCCAACGTGCTGGTCACAGACCTGCTGATGCCTAGCCTCAATGGCCTGGAGGTTACGCGGCAAGTCTGCCAGCGAGCACCGCAGGTGCGTGTCGTCATCCTCTCCATGTATGCCGACGAGGCCTACGTGCTTGAGGCCCTGAGAAATGGCGCAGCCGGATACGTCCTGAAAGATGCGAGCAGCGCAGATCTCGTGAGGGCCGTACGCGAGGTGGCCGCCGGCCGACGCTACCTCAGCGCGCCGCTGTCTGAACGGGCTATCGAGGAATACACGCACAAGACCCAGGCCACCCCACTGGACCGGTATGAGACACTCACGACTCGTGAACGGGAAGTGCTGCACCTCGCAGCCGAGGGCTCCAGCAATACAGAAATTGCTGCACGGCTAGGGATCAGCCCGCGCACCGTCGAGACCCACCGCGCCAACCTGATGCGCAAGCTGGGCCTGGCGACCCACACCGACCTGATCCGGTACGCCCTTCAGCGGGGAATTCTCCCGCTTCAGGGTGTATTAAAAGGCGCGCCGAAGGAGCCTAGGGAGTAGAGGGAAAACTTCAGAGAGACCGGTCACCACGATCCGCCACTCAACATTCCGTTCGTTCCTCTAGCAAATTCAAGAAGATACACGCACATTTTCCTGTCCTCGTTTTCCTCCTGCAGCCCTTAATCACTGTCGGCCACGCCCTCCGATCCTCTAAGTCTTTTCCCCCCATAGGCCTAGGCACCTGACCCAATTAGTTACTGGAGATTGTGTCCAATGCATAGTTGGTAATGCTACTCCTTGCGGTCGGTTGAGCGAAGTAAGTAGGCCTAAGCCCACAAATCCATGTGTTTATGCACCCTCGTATACCTAATGCGGGACTTTTGCGGGAAAAATACGGGAATTCTTCTAATGAATTCCGTAGGTTCCCGGATAGACACGCCTCTAAGGCGTGTGTAACGTGGAGCAGGCTGGAGAACACAATGGATCTGAATGGAGGGAGAGTATGAGTAGTCAATCGGCAAACAGAAATCGGAAGTTAGGAATGACTGACAATCCCATAGAAAGCCTGAACGGTGCGGAAGGTGGTGTTGGAGGTGTTGCTCCTCAACCAGTCCCCGGTGGTGGAGATGCCTCGGTCGGGGAGGGAAGGACGGCGACTCCCCTGCGCCTACTGATTCTCGATACTCGTCCGGCGGATGCCCAGCGAATGGTCCACGAGCTACGCCGGGCCGGGTTTGACCCGGACTGGCAGCGCGTGGAGTCCGAGCCAGACTTCCTCGCCCGGTTGGATCCGAGACCCGACGTCATCCTCGCCAACTACAATTTGTCGAGATTCGATGCCTTGCGGGCCCTCCACCGATTACGAGAGCGGGGGCTGGAAATCCCGTTTATCGTTGTCACCGACCCCGTGGGCGATGAAGTAGCTGCGGAGTGCGTGAAGCAAGGCGCCACCGACTACCTGCTGAAGGACTGGCTGTCGCGTCTAGGGCCTGCGGTCGCGCAGGCGTTAGAAGAGCGACGGCTCCGTGACACGAACCTACAGGGCGGGCCCGCCTTGCGAGAGAATGGGGGAGGCATCCGCCACATGGTCGATATGATGCCAACTTTGGTTCGGCTGTCGGGGCAGGATGGGCGCTGGGCCTTTTTCAATCAGCGGTGGTTGGACTTTACCGGCCGGAGCATGCCACAGGAAATTGCGGATGGCTGGGCTGACGCCGTGCACCCCGAGGATCGACAACGGTGTGTGGAGGCGTTTGCGGCGGCCTCCCACGCCCGACAGCCCTTCAGGACAGAATACCGGCTGAAGCGCGCCGACGCTGAGTATCGCTGGATTCTGGAGATCGGCGTTCCGCGATCTACTCCAGAGGGTAGCTTTGCCGGCTACATCAGCTCGGCGATGGACATCACCGAGCGCAAACAGGCCGAGGAGAGGCTTCTCTCCCTCTACCAGGCCAGCCTGCAGATCCAGGAGCGGCTGGGGCTCCAGGATCGGCTCGACCGCCTCCTCAAAACAGCCCAGGCGGTGTTGGGGCTGGACCGCGTCGCGATCTTCCTTGCCGACCCACACGGGGGTTGGCTGGAGGCAGCGGCAAGCTTTGGGACGGAGAGCCGGATGGCGTCAATGCGGGTTCCGATCGGGCCGGCAGGGGGTGCGCTCGCCCAGGCATTCCTCAGCGGGAAGATGGTGACCTGGGATGGTCGGGGTCCGGTCCCCGACCCCCTCCGGCTGAAGCCCCCGTATGACCGGATCGCGGCCTTCCGGACGCGTACCTTCGCGAACGTGCCGCTGCTCGCCCAGGGCCGGACAATCGGGGTCCTCGGGGTCGGCCAGAAGCCCAGCGGCCGACCGCTCGATGCCACCACGCTGGAACTGCTACAGCTCTTTGCCTCCCAGGCGGCCCTCGCCATCGAACATGGCCGGCACTACGAGACCCAGCGGATGGCGTCCCTCCAGCTCGAAGCCAGCGTCGAGGATCGAACGCGAGATCTCCACGCCGCCAACGCTCGGCTCCAGGAGGCGATCCGTCAAGCCGAAGAGGCACCCCACCTCAAGTTGGACATCTTGGCCAACATGTCCTACGAGTTCCGAACGCGCCTTAACACGATCCTCGGCTTCCTAGATCTCTTAACGCAGCAGACACTCGGGCCCCTCACCGCGAAACAGGCTCGCTACGTGAACATTATCCATGGCTCCAGCGAGCAGCTACTCGCCGCCATCACGAGCCTCCTCGACCTGGCGCAGGTGGAGTCAGGGAAGCTCACACTCCAGCCCGAGTCATTCACCCTTCACGAGGCCCTGGAGGCGGCACTGGCGGATGTCCGCCCTCAGGCAAACGCGAAGGGCCTTATCCTCGAGTTGCACGCGGACGAAGCGCCCGCTGTCCTCACTGCCGATCCGGTCCGTTTCAAACAGATCCTGTACAACCTCCTCTCCAATGCGATTAAGTTCACCCCGGATGCCGGACAGATTACGGTTGCTACCCGCGGCGTTCATAGTTCACAGTTCACCGTTGACAGACCTGAAGAAGCAGACCGCCAATCCTCAACTGTCAACCGTCAACAGGTTGGCGAGTCCATCGAGATTTCAGTACAGGATACCGGGATCGGGATCACGGCTGAAGACCTCCCGAAGCTCTTCATTCCCCTCGGCAGGCAGGAACCCTCACTGATCAAACAGTATCGGGGGGCCGGACTTGGCCTCGCCTTGACGAAGCGGCTCGTCGAGCTGCACGGCGGACGGATCTGGGCCAACTCAGCGGGCGCGGGCCGAGGGAGCACCTTTACGGTCTGTCTGCCCCTCGCTCCACATGCTGCCCCAGAGAGGCAAGGGTAATATGGCGAAAGGGAAGATTCTGGTCGTGGAGGATCACCTGTTGAACCGGGAGCTGGTAGCTGCGGTCCTAGAGGGGGCAGGGCATACAGTCCTGGAGGCGAATGACGGGATTGGCCTTCCGCAGAGGGTGCAGGCGGAGCTGCCAGACCTTATCCTGATGGACATGCAGCTTCCAGGGATCCACGGTCTCACCCTCATCCGCCAGCTCAAGGCCGACCCCGCGACCCGGGGGATCCCCATCCTGGTCATGACCGCGTATTCCGATCCAGAGACGCAGGCCCAAGCCCTGAAGGCTGGCTGCGCCGGTTACTTCTCTAAGCCGCTGGACCTAGAGCATTTAGTGCAGACCATCGCCCTCCTCCTGGGGGAACTAGCCCCCGGGTGCACGAAGGATGGGGTATGCACACTGCCCCCAAGCGGTTCTTGAAACAGCCGAGGGTCCTCATCGAGAACGGCAGACCGCAGAATGGCGATCGTCTGAGCGCCCCACCGGCGGCACTGGACGTCCGCCTGGCGGTCGCGGTCGCGGCGAACGGGGCGGCCACCGTCGAGGCCGCGCTGCAGGCGGCGCTCGCGCAGGTCTGCGCCTCCACCGGCTGGCCGGTCGGCCACGCCTACCTCCTGGGCCCCGACGGTGCCCTGACGCCCACGTCCGTCTGGTCCCTCGCCGACCCCGGCCGGTTCGCCCCGTTGCGCGCCGCCCCGGTTCCCCCCCTCGCCCCCGGCGTGGGCCTGCCCGGGCGGGTCCTGGCCAGCGGCACCCCGGCGTGGGCGCTGGACCTGAGCGAGGAGACAGCCTGGCCAGTGGCGACCCTCGCGCACGCCCTCGGCCTGCGGGCCGCCGTGGCCTGCCCCATCACGGTGGGGCAGGAGGTGCTCGGGGTGCTGGTCTTCTTCGCCGCGGGGGGAGGGGCCCCGGCGGCAGCGATGGGGGCGCTCCTCACGGACATCGGCGCGCAGCTCGGGTGGGTGGTCTCGCGCGCGCAGGACCGGGAGGCCCTGCAGCGGAGCGAACTCTACTTCCGCCACCTCACCGAGAACGCGCTGGAGTTCATCACGGTCCTCAACCGCGACGGGACCATCCGCTACGAGAGCCCCTACGTGGAGCTGACGCTGGGCTACTTGCGGGAGGACTACGTCGGCAAGAGCGCTTTCGACTTCGTCCACTCTGAGGACCTCCCCCACGTGCTGGCAGCCTTCACAGCCTGCCTTCAGACCCCCGGGGTCACCCCGCCCCTCACGTTCCGCTTCCGCCACAGCGACGGCTCATGGCGGGTCTTGGAGGGCCTCGGGACGAACCTGCTCGCGGACCCGGCGGTCGCCGGGATCGTGTTCAACTCGCGCGACGTCACCGAGCGGGCGCGGGCGGAGGGGGCGCTGCGGGAAAGTGAGGAGTTCAATAGACGGATACTTGAAAGCAGCAATGATTGTATCCAGGTGTTAGATCTGGAAGGACGACTGATATACATCAGCGCCAGTGGACAGAGGCTGCTGGAGATCTGTGACGTCACCCCGATCCTTGGCACATTGTGGGCGGAGTTCTGGGAGGGGGCGGACAGGCGGGCCGCGATCGAGTCGGTCGCCAGGGCGAAGTTAGGGGGGATCGGTGCCTTCCAGGGCTGTTGTTCGACTAGGAGTGGCGACCTCAAGTGGTGGGACGTGGTCGTCACCCCGATGACCGAGGAAGATGGGAAGGTTGAACGGCTGTTATCGGTCTCACGAGACATCACCGAGCGCAAGCGGGCGGAGGCGGCACTGCACGCGTCAGAAATGAGGTTCCGTTCTGTCGTGGAGACGGCCAAGGACGCAATTGTTTCGGCCGATTGCGATGGAAAGATCATCTCATGGAACCCGGGCGCAGAGGCCATCTTTGGCTATGCGGCGGACGAGGTGTTAGGTAAACCGCTGGACCTGTTGATGCCTGAACGACATAGGGATGCGCATCAAAAAGGACTGCAGCGCTTCGGGTCAACCGGCGAATCCCGCGTCATCGGAAGAACGGTCGAATTACATGGGGTGAGGAAAGATGGAGGCGAATTCCCGCTGGAGCTTTCCCTGGCCACTTGGAAGACGCCACAAGGGGCTTTCTTCAGTGGCATCATCCGCGACATCACGGAGCGCAAGGCCTTCGAGGAACAACTGCTGCGTAAGGCCTTCTATGATGCCCTGACGAATCTGCCGAACCGGGCCTTGTTCATGAACCGCCTGGAACACGCCCTGGCCAGGGGCCGTCGTTACAATAGACCCATCGCGGTGCTGATGCTCGATCTGGACCGCTTCAAGGTCGTCAACGACAGCCTCGGACATGTGCTGGGTGATCGGGCGCTGATCACAGTGGGGCAACGGCTGCAAGCCGCCCTGCGGCCCGAGGATACCGTCGCACGCTTCGGCGGGGACGAGTTCGTGATCCTTCTCGATGATATCGCGGACCTAAGCGATGCCATTCGCGTCGCAGAGCGGATCGCCGAGCAGTTCCAAGCGCCCCAACCCCTTGAGGGTCACGATCTGTTCATCTCGGCCAGCGTCGGGATCGCCTTCAGCAAGTCTGATGACGATCGACCGGATGACCTCCTGCGCGCCGCCGACTTGGCGATGTACGAGGCCAAGAACAAGGGCAGGGCCCGCTACGCGGTCTTTGACCCGAGCATGAGCGAGCGTGCCCACCAGCGCCTGAAACTGGAGAGCGACTTGCGGAGAGGCATCGAACGAAGAGAGTTTAGGGTGCATTATCAGCCCTCCGTGACGCTGGGGACCGGCAGGGTCAGCGAGGTCGAGGCGCTTGCGCGCTGGGAACACCCGCAACGCGGCCTGCTGGCCCCTACAGATTTCATCCCCCTGGCTGAGGAGACCGCCTTGATCGTGCCGATCGGGCAGTGGGTGTTGCAGGAGGCATGCCGCCAGGCAATGGCGTGGCGGATGCAGTACTCAAGCGGCCCACCCCTCGTCATGAGTGTGAACCTTTCTGCAAGACAGTTCCAACACGTCGGGCTGGTGGATGACATTACCCGAACCCTGGCTGAGACAGGGTTGGAGCCCGCCGGTTTGAAGCTTGAGATCACTGAGAGCGTCGTCATAGAGGATGAGGAAGCTGCCCTGGCGATCCTTCGGAGATTGAAAGCCTTGGGGGTGCAACTTGCCATCGACGACTTCGGGGCGGGCTACTCGTCCCTGAGGTATCTAAAGCTCTTCCCGATAGACAGCTTGAAGATCGACAAGACCTTCATCGATAGGCTCGGGCGCGACGCTGCTGATACGGCCATCGTGCGCGCTATGATCACGGTCTCGAAGACCCTAGACCTGATTGTCGCAGCAGAGGGGATCGAAACCGCCGAGCAACTGGGCTATCTACGGGCCATGGGATGCGACCAGGGTCAAGGATATTACTTCGCAAGGCCACTCACGAGCAAGGCCGTCACAGCGCTTCTGGCATCCGACCGTCGTTGGTAGACCAGACGCAAGAGCGACCACCGGCGACATCCCCTTCCGCAACCGCTTCCACGCCTGTCATTCCCCTTCCTGCACCGCCGGGCAGAACGCCGCCGAGCTCACGGGAACTCGCCTTCTGAAGACCAACTGGGCCCGGCTGAAGCGCCTTGACGAGATCGGGGGTGGGGTGTCCAGGTCACCCGGGCGCTGAACCCACCAAGAAAAGGCGATTGCCAATCGTCCTGGAAGACAGTATGATATGACCCCTCGGAAGGCAGCGCACACCTCTCAGGCAGACTCAAAAGATGGCCACGACAGCCGGCATTCTGATCATCGGCAATGAGATCCTCTCTGGCAAGGTCCAGGATGCGAACTCCCCGTATCTCTGTCGGGAGTTGCGCACGCTCGGGGTCGAGGTCAAGCGGATCGGGGTGATCCCCGACGATGTGGATGTGATCGCGGTAGAGGCCGCGAGCTTCGCGGACGCCTATGATATCGTGATCACCACCGGCGGCGTCGGCCCAACCCATGACGATGTGACCGTCGAGGGGATCGCCAAAGGGCTAGGCCGAGCAGTGGTCACCCATCCAGATCTCGAACGCGTGCTCCAGCAACTCTACCCGGGGAATGTCAACGACGCACGCCGTCGTCTGGCGCTGGTGCCGGATGGCGCCGAGCTCTTCGGCCAGCCGGACCTCCTCTTTCCTGTGGTGATCGCCAACAACATCTACATCTTCCCCGGCGTTCCGGAGATCGTCAGACAAAAGTTCGAGAGCATCAGGGAGAGGTTTCGAGACTCGCCATTCTTCCTCAGGCAGGTCTTCGTCACCGTGGGAGAGGGCGCAATCGCCGAACACCTGAACGCCGTCGTGCGCCAGTACCCCGATCTCCTCCTCGGCTCCTATCCCACACTGAATAGCACTGACTATAGGGTCAGGCTCACCCTGGAATCGAAAGACCGTGCCCTTCTGGACAAGGCCTTCGACCTCCTGATCAGTCTGCTGTCCCCCTCATCAATCGCCAAGGTGGAATAGCTGCCTCGATCGGCTCGCGGGGTCGCTGTCGTAGCGAGTCCTTCCAAAACGCATAACCGATGGAACACCTCGATGAAAGGAGAATGGGCGATGAAACGGTTCGGAGTTGTTCTATTGACGCTGGTGGTGCTCATCAGCCTGCCACCCCTCGCTTCGTCTGAGACGAAGGCCGCGGCGGGATTCGACAGGCTCAAGTCCCTCGTGGGTGAGTGGCAAGGCAAGGACAGCGAAGGCAAAGTCTTTGAGGTCTCGTACAGCCTCACGGCGGGGAACTCGGCTGTCATGGAAACCCTCGCAATGGGCCCTGGCATGAACATGGTGACGCTCTATCATCCCGACAAGGAGAGACTGCTGATGACCCACTACTGCATCCTGGGGAACCAGCCTCGGATGCTGGGCATGGGGGATGACAGGTCTCTCAGCTTTTCTTTGGTCGATACCACGAACCTGCAGGGCCCGGACGCACCACACATGCGCAGGCTCGTGATCAGCTTTCCCGACAAGGATCACCTGACGCACGAGTGGACGCTGCGTGCAGCCGGTCAGGACAAGACCGAGACCTTCAGGTTCGAGCGCAAGAAGTAAAAGGCCCCCCTCACCTTTATCCTCTCCCCCCACTGAGGGAGAGGAGTGCATCTTGGTTCCCCTCGCCCCCATTGGGGGAGAGGGCGGGGGTGAGGGGCACTTTCGGAGCGATGAGACCTCAGTTGCGGAGTTCGCATTAGGTGAGAGGCTGGTATTGCAGCTCATAGAGGCGACTATAGAGGCCCCCACGGGCCAGCAGCTCCTGGTGGGTGCCCTCCTCCCTGATCCGCCCCTTGTGCACGACGATGATCCGGTCCGCGAACTGAATAGTGGAGAGGCGATGGGCGATGATCAACGCGGTTCGCCCTCGGAGCAGCTCTTTCAAGGCATCCTGGATCAATAGCTCGGTCGCTGTGTCCACCGAGCTGGTGGCCTCGTCCAGGATCAGGATCGGAGGATCAAAAGCCAGCGCCCTTGCGAAGGCGAGGAGCTGCCGCTCCCCCTGGGAGAGGGTCGAGCCACGCTCCTGAACGACGGCCCCAAGGCCGCCTGGCAGCCGGTCAATAAAAGCCTGTGCGTGGACGCGGCGGGCCGCCTCGACCACCCGGTCCTGCGGAATGGCCGGATCACCCAGGCTGATATTCTGGACGATCGTTCCAGAGAAGAGAAAAACATCCTGTAGCACCAACCCGAGCTGGCGACGTAACGTCCGCTTGTCCCATTCCCGCACATCTATCCCGTCGATTCGGACGCTGCCGCGCTCCACGTCATAGAACCTGCACAGGGCAGAGATGATCGAGGTCTTCCCGGCGCCGGTGGCCCCGACCAGCGCGACCTTCTCGCCCGGCGCCACGCGGAAGGAGATCCCTTTCAGCACCGGCTCTCCCGGCAGGTAGGAAAGCCAGGCATCCTTGAACTCGATCTCACCGCGCAGGTAAGCAGGTCGCACCGGTTCGGCCGGATCGACGACCGCCTCCTTTTCATCAAGGAGCGTGAAAACCCGCTCGCTCGAGGCCATCGCCGCCTGGAGGATGTTGTACTTCTCCGCCAGGTCGCGGATCGGTGTGAAGAGGCGGTGGATATACTGGATAAAGGCGATCACGACGCCCGGCAGGACCTGTTCATCAAGCACCAGACCACCGCCATACCAGAGCATCACCCCGATCGTGATGGCGCTGAAGAGCTCGATCGAGGGGAAGAAGACGGCATTGTACTGGATGCTCGTCAGCAGGGCGTCCCGATGTTGGGTGTTGATCTCTTCGAACCTACGAAAGTGGCGCTCCTCCTGACCAAAGGCCTGGACGGTCGCCATACCGGAGATATTCTCTTGAAGATAGGCATTCATCCGCGCCAGGATGCGTCGGCTTTCGCGATAGTTCTCCCGCGCCCGGCGTCGGTAGGCCGACGTCGCGCGGAGCATAAATGGAAAGGTGATCAGCGAGATCAGCGCCAGGCGCGCATCCAGCGCGAACATCGCGACCGCGACCCCGACCAACGTGAGCAAGTCGCCGAGCAAGGCGACGACCCCGGATCCGAACAGCTCGTTCAGGGTCTCCACATCGTTGATCACTCTGGTCATCAGCCGGCCGACCGGGTTTCTGTCAAAAAAGGCCAGGTCTTGCCGCTGCAGGTGATTGAAGAGCTGGGTCCGGAGGTCATGCATCGCCCACTGGCCGGTGCGCTGCATCGTGTAGCTCTGGGCGTACTGGGAGATGAACCCCACCAAAACAGTTGCCAGGTAGGCCAGGACCGCCAGGTTGAGGCCTTGGAGGTCACGGGCCACGATGTAGGTGTCAATGGCCACCTTGGTGATATATGGCCCAAGCAGTTGCATCCCGGTGGTCAGGGAGAGCAGTAGGAGGGAGGCAGTGACCCAGAACCGATACGGACGAAGGTAGGTCAGCAGCCGCCGCATCAGGCGGGCGTCATAGGCCCTTCCCAACACCTCGTCGTCCTGATAGTCCCGCTGGCCCGTCATGACGACGCGCCCCCATTGTCGGCCATCGCCTCCAGCTCCCGCGCCAGAAGCTGCAACCGATACAGGCGGTAGTAGTGGCCTTTCAGGGCCAGTAACACATTATGGCTGCCACGCTCCACGATCCGACCCTCTTTCAGGTAGATGATCTGGTCGGCATCCTTGACCGTCGAGATCCGATGCGAGATCAAGATTGCGGTCCTCCCTCGCATGAACCCTTTCAACTGCTCGAGGATCCGCTCCTCCGTCTCGGTGTCGATGCTGGAGAAGGCGTCGTCAAGGACGAGGATAGGTGGATTTTTGACGACGGCGCGCGCGAGAGCGGTCCGCTGTTTCTGGCCTCCTGATAGCCTGACCCCACGCTCTCCCAGGACCGTGTCAAAGCGGTGGGTGAACTCCTGGATGCTCGGCAGGAGCTGGGCGAGATCGGCCGCGGTCTCCAGCTCCTCCGCAGATGACTCGCGGCTGCCGAGCAGGATGTTCTCCCGGATCGTATCGGAGAAGAGGAAGATGTCCTGCGAGACGAAGCCGATCGACCGCTTCAGGGTCTGGAGCGGCACCTTTCGCAGCTCGATCCCGTCGAGAAAGAGGGTTCCTGGAGGGGCCTCGAACAGACGAGGAAGGAGATTAACGAGCGTGCTCTTCCCCGCGCCCGTCTCTCCCACCACCCCACACCAGGTTCCGGCAGGGATCTTGAGGTCGATCTCTTGCAGGACCAACGGCGCATCGGGGGCATACCGGAAGGACAGGTTGCGGAACTCGATCTCCCCCAGAACCTCGGAAACTCGAACCGTCGCAGGCTCCAGGTAGCCGGGAGCGACCGGCGAATCCATGATCTCCAGGAGGCGGGCGAGGGCGGCCGAGCCTCGCTGGTAGAGATTGATCACGTACCCCACCGCCATCATCGGCCAGGTGAGCATGGCCAGGTAGCCGTAGAAACCGACCAGTTCACCGAGGCTCATCGTGCCCATGGCGACCTTTTGTCCGCCCAGCCACAGGACGACCGTGGCGGCCAGGCCAGACAGGACGCTCATCAGCGGCCACACGTACCCCCAGAGTTTCACGAGATCGAGGTTCTTGACCAGGTACTCCTTGCTGAGTCCCCCGAAGCCCTCCTTCTGATTTTCCTCCTGGACGTACGCCTGGACAACCCGGATGCCTGCGAGGTTCTCCTGGACGTAGGTGCTGAGGGTGCTCAAGTGACGCTGGACATCGCGATAGCGATCGAAGATCCGATTGCCGAAGAAGAGCACGAGGGCAGTGATACCTGGGAGAGGAAACAGACTCCAGAGGGTCAGCCGTGGGTCGATCACCACCATCAAGATCAAGCTGGTAGAAATGACGATGACGGCGTCGATCGTCGCCATGACGCCCATCCCTAACATCTCCCGGAAGGCGATCATGTCGTTGGTCAGACGCGACATCAGGTCGCCCGTCTTGGTGTGCTGGAAGTAGGTCAGCGGCAGGCGTTGCAGATGGGCAAAGATGGCGTTCCTGAAATCCCACTCGATGTGGCGCGAGAATCCGAAAACGTGCGTTCGCCAAAAATAGCGGAAGAACCCCTGGAAGCAGGCGGCCGCCACGATCAGGGCGGGATACTTCCACAGGGCGGTGTGGCGACCCGGACCCGCAAGGAATGTGTCGAGGGCATCCTTGGTCAGCCACGGGATGGCCAGGCCGCATAGGTCGGTGACCACCAGGGCAGCGAGCCCGACAAACAGCAGCCGCCGATGCCGGCTCAGATAGGGTCGAACCCTGGCAAACTTCTCGAAAATCTCACTCCTCCGCGTTCGGGACCAATGTCGGTCCGGCAGACCAAGCAATTGTACGTTAGAGGAAGTCTATTGCAAGCGAATTGTCGGCGAGAATATGCTCGGTCCCCCTACCTCGATACCCCTTCTCCCCTCAGGGGAGAAGGCCAGGATGAGGGGAATCGCACACCGGGAGGAATGGTGTTTGCTGCCAGAGGCGGGAAATCGGGGTATGGCAGGTCGGGCAGGCGCCGTCTTTGAGGATGTTCTTCAGGAGGATGTAGCCGTGCCGCCAGGCTGGATTCGGCCCGAGGTCACCGCGAAGGCCACGCCGTCCCGGGCTTGATCGAGCTCGTCCGTGCGGTGATCGCGGCCAGGATCGAGAGCGAGTGGAGGACTGGAAAGGCGGGCTTCACCTCCAGGGACGTACTACGGGGTGGTGATTTCGAGCGGGAGCTTCTCGATAGTGATGCTGGCGAGATCCGAGGGGCTCAACCGTTTACTCGCATCGAGGATTTCCACACCCACGATGTGGCCGCGCTCATCCACATCCACAGTGACCCCCTCCTCGATGTCGATGTTGTCACTGGGGTGAGCTTCTCGGATTTGAATGTACAGCGCGTCGGCCTCAGGGTCGTACTCGATTTTCACGGCTCGTTTTTCCCCCTCGGGCCTTTCCCTTTGAAGACGGCGGAAATTACCACGATCCTGCCTGGTTCATCCTTGCAAGTCACGCGGAGGAACCGATCTCCCACTTTCTTCCAGCGGTTGACTCGTCCGGCCGCGGATGATTCCTCCAAATCCGCCACTTGCGCGGTTTCTCGCACGAGGTTCTCACTGATCCGGTGCCACCGCATCCGATTCCGAGCGTGGCGCGTGATCCGGATCGGCTTCATCTCATGGGCGCTAGCAGCGACACCATCGTTGCTCCTGCGGGATCACCGGAGAGCTTCCACACAAGATCATCCTGTGCGCCCCGCAGATCGTGGGCGAGGTCAATAGTGGCCCGGAGCCTATCCCGACCCCCTCCCCCTGTCAACAAGAAAAGAGCGCGTCAGTGGCGTTCCAACTATCTCAGCATAAATTGGTGCGCACTGTGTGCCGGGGCAAGAAACGAGCAGAGCAAGGCGCGGCTCCCTGGCCCGCACCCGCTGCGCGGGTACCCGGCGTACGTTGTCAGGTACGTCGTCCCGGTCCGTGAGGCCCGTCCCGGGATCGCGGACAGGGAGTGGTCGGGGGGCGAGCAACGCCGCTAGGCGAAGTTTATTGGACCGGCACTAGTGCCAGACGCCGGGGATGGGCGAGTGACAAGTTGGACAGGCGCCGCCTTCGAGGGCGTTCCTTAGGATGGTGTAGCCGTGCCGCTCGATGAGGAGGGCTTGGCAGGATGGACAGTAGGTGTTCTCGTATTGGCCGACGTGGCCGGGTAGATTGCCGGCGTAGACGTAACGAAGGCCGGCCTCCCTCCCGATCTCGGCCGCCCGGAGCAGACTGGTCGCGGCAGTGTTGGTGCGATCGCGCATCTTGTAGTCCTGGTGGAAGGCGGTAACATGCCACGGGAGATCGAGGGAGACCGAGGCCAGGAACTCGGCGATCTGAGTCAACTCCGCATCCGAGTCGTTGAACCCAGGCACGACCAGCGTGACAATCTCCACCCAGAACCGCTTCTCGACCAGTAGCCTGATCGTGTCCAGGACATTTTGCAATACCCCGCCCAGCTTCCGGTAGTTCAGGTCGTTGAATCCCTTCAGATCGACCTTGTACAGGTCCACCCAAGGTTTGAGGTACTCGATCACCTGAGGCGTGCCGTTGCCGTTGCTGATGTAGGCGGTCTTCAGGCCCCGCTCTTTAGCAAGGCGGAAGATCTCGACTGCCCACTCGCTGGTGATCAGCGGCTCGTTATAGGTGCTGGCGATAATCGGTGCGTCGTAGTGCTCAGCAGCCCCGACCAGGTACTCTGGCGACACGAGCTCCGGCGGACTTACGGCATTAGGGTCTCTAAGTACTTGAGAAGTTAGCCAATTCTGGCAGTAAGAACATTTATAATCGCATCCGAGCATGCCGAAGCTGAGCGCGAGCGAACCAGGGAGGGCATGGAAGAACGGCTTCTTCTCCACCGGATCGCACTGCAGGACGCCGACGTAGCCGGCTGGGACGTACAGGACGCCATCTTTGTTGAATCGGACCTTGCAGACCCCTGGTCGCCCCTCTGGAATCACGCACCGGTGACCGCATGCGTAGCAGCGAAGCCGCTGCTCCGGAAGCTTTTCGTATAGTTCCCCTTCTCGGGTGAGCCGCGTCAAGATATCAGCAAGCGTCATCGTCTCTGGCATTGCAGTCCCTGGAAGACTGAATCTCTGATTCATGTTCTACCGCTAGGGAGCGTCCCTGTCAAGAGGCATCGTGGCTCTACGAAAACTTCGCCTCCTGCCCGGTGTGACGCGGTCCCGCTCGCCGCGTGCGCTCGCTGACGCGCGCTTCGCGCTGCTTCCCCCCCGCGGGGATTCTGCTTGACAAGGGAGAGGGAGTAGTAAGAAGGACACGCCCCCTGCGAGCTCGAGATGAGAAGAACACGATGCCGGGGGCATGGAGTCTCGCAAAGGAAAGGAGTTGAGCTGAGATGAGGCAATTCGCGAGCTGGACAACCCTCCGTACATCAGCTATACT
>Ga0184639_10000431_pt1 | contig 15955 bp, 10 predicted proteins | sample PLM31_170_b2_FD_133155 | JGI IMG/M metagenome (GOLD analysis project Ga0184639, IMG submission 133155) | Groundwater sediment microbial communities from an aquifer in East River, Colorado, USA - PLM3-1_170_b2 | ecosystem: Environmental > Terrestrial > Soil > Riparian zone | place: USA: East... | reverse complement strand
TCTGCCTAGGCCTGCTCCGAGGCCGGCTGGGGGTTCACCTCTTCGCTGTCCGCCTTGACTTCGGGGTTTTCCTCCGTCTGCTGCATCGGCGCCGGCACGACGGCCTTGGCCTTCCGGCGGACCGGATCGGCCTGCTCCCAGCGTTCCCAGGCGATCTCGACGATTTGGTTGACAACCCCGCGATGCGAGTAGCCGGCCTGAAGCGCGGCCAGTGAAAAAGCCCCGGTCTGTTCGAGGTAGGGATTGGCGTTGACCTCGACCACGTAGGGCTGGCCGTCGGGCGCCACCCGGATGTCGACACGGGCGTAGTCCGAGACTTCCATCGCCTGCGCCGCCGCCAATCCGGTCATCTCGATCCGTTTGCGCAACTCCCCGGACATGTCGGTGGCGATGACGGCGTTCGTCCCGGAAAAGTGGACGCTCTTCTCATCGAACTTCGCTTCCCGCCCGTAGATGCGCGGATAGCCCTCGGGCAGATCGGAGAAATCCATCTCGACCAGCGGCAGGACCTCGGGTGGATCGTTGCCCAGCACGCTGACGTAGAACTCGCGGCCGTCGATGTACTCTTCCACTAACGCCGTGTCGCGAAGTTCGGTGTGGATGTAGGCGATGCGCTCGACCAGGCTGCGGAAATCCGTGACGAGCGACGAATCCCCGACGCCCGCCGAGGCGTCCCCGTGCAGCGGCTTGACCAGCAGCGGGAAGCGCATCTTTCCGGCGAACTCGATATTGTCGTGATCGAAGGTGGCGAACTGCGGGCAGCGCACGTCGTGGAAGGCGAGCAGCTTCTTGGTGAGCCCCTTGTCCTGGCGCAGCGCCATCACGCGTGGACTGCTGCCGGTGAAACGGACTCCCAGGATCTGCAGCACCGCCGCGATGTTCATTTCGAAGGCGTCGTTGTCGGCGAAGGTCTCGACCAGATTGAACACCAGATCCGGCTTCTGCTCTTCGAGCTTGTCGACGACGTACTTCAGGTCGCCTGTGATCCCGAGCAACATCGACTCGTGGCCGCTGTCGAGCAAGGCCTGGTGGACCTGATCGATCGCCTCGTCGTGCTTCATCTGATCCTCGACCGGCCATTCCCAGAAGAGCACAGAAACTTTCATGCCGACCTCCTTGCCGCCGCGCCCGTCTAGCGTCGGGCGAACGCGTTGGTGTAGTGGAAGTTCATCACCAACGTCGTCAGCAGGGCCACGACGCCGATCAGCGTCTTCGACTCCTGGCCGGGCGCCACTTTCAGCCCGAGCGAATGAATCCGTTCGATGAGCGCGTCGACCAACTCGCCCAATCGATCGAGATCCATCCCCGTCCAATAGTTTACCTCATACATCATGCGGCTGCGGTAGGCAATCATGAACGATTCGGCAGAAACACCCTTGGCACTGGGGAACAAGCGGCGCAAGTCGGCGCTCAGCAATCGCGGTAATCCGAGCGACTTGTTGCCTCGCTGGTCGAGATGGCTGTACCACTCGGCCAGCGTCTCGCGCAATCGTTCCACCGGCTCGTCGAGATAATCGTCGGTGACCTGCGGCGGCTGGCTGCCGTGGAGGCGCGCCACACGATCGACATAGAGCAGCTTATCCATCGCAGGAGCGCCGGCGTAGATCTCTTGCCAATTGAGATTCGGCGTCAGCCACACGGCGAAGGTTTCGGCGAAATCCTCGTCGGGATGCCGCTGCGCGTACCAACCTGGGATGTGACGGACGAAACGATCGCTGAAAGGTTCCGGTCGGTACTCGTCGGGATAGGGCCGCCGAAAGGAACCGAAGGTACGGGTCCAGTCCGGGTCCAGATAGAGGCGGTAGGCATAGCTGAAGGCGTGCCCCGATTCGTGACGCAAGTACATGCGGATCTCGGCCTCGCTCTCGGCTTCGATCCCGGTCAGCTCGCCTTCGATGCGCGCCAGCTGCGGGTCGGCCAAGTAGAACGGTATGCCGATGACCGGCACGCCCGTCGGACAGCCCCATTCGTCCGCCAGGTAGCACTTCGGCCGGAAACGGATGCCGCGCGCCTCCAGCTCGCGGTAGAGCTGAGCGATCAACCCTTCCAGCCGAGTGCCGGCGATGCGCAGCTGCAGGTCGCTAATTCGGCGCGGCAGCAACGCCAGGACGGTCGCGTCCAGCGGCGCACGTTCGACTCGCTCACGGAATTCGGTGACGGGCATCGGTCGCGTTCTTTCCTCGCCGCGCCTCCCGCTTTCCACCGGGAGGCGCCGGGTAGCATAGCATAGCTCACACGTTCGGAACGGCGTCACCCCCGCGTAGGCGGGGGTCCAGTCCTTGAGGTCTCTTCGAGGGCCCGCTTACGCAGGAGCGCCGTTTGTTTTAGGTCGTCCCACTCGCGGGGGCGGGGTCCAGACCTGGGTTCCCGCTTTCGCGGGACCGACATTTGTTTGGGGCATCACTCTCGCAGAGCTGGGGCCCCCTCTTTGAGGACTCCCAGAGTGCTCCTCGTTGAGTTGGCGGCGCCATGAATCGCCGAAAAGCCCACCGGATGGGCTCCGGTTGAAGCCCGACACAAGCCCGCGTATAATGCTCGGCGATTCAATGGACGTATGAAGAAGCGATCCGCCGCGCCGATGACCAGCAGGGAGATCCGCCAGTCGTTCCTGGACTTCTTCGCGCGCCGCGATCACACCGTGGTCCATTCGGCTCCGCTCGTTCCGGCCTCCGATCCGACTCTGCTCTTCACCAACTCGGGGATGGTTCAGTTCAAGGACGTCTTTCTCGGCACCGGAAGCCGCCCCTACGTCCGGGCGGTCGACTCGCAAAAGTGCCTGCGCGTCGCCGGGAAGCACAACGACCTGGACGACGTCGGGCGCGACGATATCCACCAGACGTTTTTCGAGATGCTCGGCAACTGGTCCTTCGGCGACTACTACAAGGCGGAGGCCATCCCCTGGGCCTGGCAGTTGTTGACCGAGGTTTGGGGCCTGCCGAAGAAGGATCTCTACGCCACCTGCTTCGCCGACGAGAAGGGTGAGATACCGCGCGACGACGAAGCCGCCGAGATTTGGCGCCAGCAGCCCGGCTTCGATCCGTCGCACGTGGCCTTCTTCGGGCGCGACGGGAACTTCTGGGAGATGGCCGAAGTCGGCCCCTGCGGCCCGGATAGCGAGATGCACATCGACCGCGGGGCCGCGGCCTGCGACAAGCTAGGGGTCCCCGGGCACGTCTGCCGGCTCAACGGGGACTGCCAGCGCTACGTCGAGCTGTGGAACCTGGTCTTCATTCAATACAACCGACTGGACCCGACGGCGCTCGAGCCGCTGCCCAAGAGACACGTCGACACCGGCATGGGGTTCGAGCGATTGGTTTCGGTCCTTCAGGGCGTCTCGTCCAATTACGCCACCGACCTCTTTCAACCGATCCTTCAGTCGATTCAGCGGCGGCTCAAGCACGACGATACGCAAGCGCGTGAGCGGTGGACCCCCTACCGGGTGATCGCCGATCATGGACGGGCCGCCGCCTTCCTGATCGCCGACGGTGTCGTACCCGGCAACACCGGCCGCAACTACGTCTGCCGCATGATCATCCGCCGCGCAGGCCGCTTCGGAGCCAAGGCCGGCTTCCGCGGCCCTTTCCTGGCGGAAGTCGCCCGCACCGTCGTCGAGGAATACGGTGAGGTCTACCCCGAGCTGGTCCGCAACCAGGCGGCGATCGAGCGAACGATCACAGAAGAAGAAGAGCGGTTCCAGCGCACGGTCGATACGGGGCTGGCGCGGCTCGACACGCTGCTGGCGGAGGCCGCCGCGGTAGACCACGGTCGTCTGGACGGTCGGCGTGCCTTCGACTTATATGCCACCTACGGCCTTCCGCTCGAGATCTCCCGCGATATCGCCCGCGAGCGCGGGTTGGATGTGGACGAGGCCGGGTTCCGAGAGGCGATGGAGTCTCATCGCGAAGCCTCCAGTGCCGGGGTATCCGATCGAGCAACCGCCGACGTGGCCCCCGTGTACCGCCAGGTCCTAGAGGGTTTGCAAAACCAGGCCGTCGCCTACAATCCCTATGGACCGTTGGAGGTCGAAGGTGAGGTCGTTGCTGTGATCCGTGATGACAGATCGGTGGCGGCATTGGGGGCCGGGCAGCACGGCGCCGTCGTCCTGCCCGCTACGTCGTTCTATGTGGCCGCCGGCGGTCAGGTTTCCGACACAGGTATGATCGCTTCCATCGATGGAGCCGCCTGGGAGTTTGCGGTTCACGATATGCGCCAGCCTGTCGCCGGAGCGATCCTGCACGTCGGCCAGGTCGTTCGCGGAACGGTGCAGGCCGGAGAGCGAGCGCGAGCGTCGGTCGACGCACAGCGGCGCTGGGACATCATGCGCAATCACACCGCCACCCACTTATTGCACGCCGGCCTGCGGGCCGTCCTCGGCGAGCATGCCAGGCAGGCCGGATCGCTCGTCGCCCCCGATCGCTTGCGATTCGATTTCACCCACGCCCGGGCGCTGACGGCGGACGAGATCCGCCGCGTTCAGCAATTGGTGACCGAGGCGATCTTCGAAAACATGCCGCTGGCGGTCGTCGAGAAACCTCGTCTGGAGGCCGAGGGCGAGGGCGCCATGGCGCTCTTTGGCGAGACGTATGGCGAAACCGTCCGCACGATTTCCATCGGTAGCCCGCGCCGCTTCTCGTACGAATTGTGCGGCGGGACGCACGTTCGCCAGACCGGAGACATCGGCCCCTTTGTGATCGTTCGGGAGGAGAGCGTCGGCGCCGGGATCCGACGCATCGAGGCGCTGACCGGGCGCCAGGCGCAGGCTTACTTCGAGCGCACGGCCGACGCCCTGCAACATGTGGCGGGCCTTCTGGAGACGACGCCCGAACAAGTCGAAACCCAAGTCGCAGCCCTGCTGCGCGAACGCAAGGCTCTCGAGGGCCGAGTCTCGAACTTGCAGCGCCAGACGGCGCGGGAAAGCTTGCACAGTCTGCCGGAAGAGCAGATCGGCGACGCGCGAGTCCTGATCGGCCTCGTCCCCGGTTGCAGCGCCGACGACCTGCGCGCGCTGTCGGATCCCTTCCGTACTCAACATTCGACGCACGCGGTGGTCCTGGGTTCCGAGTTCGATGGGAAGCCGGTCCTGATCGCTTCGCTCAGCGCCGACCTGACCCGGCGCGGGATGAACGCGGTCGACCTGGTGAAAACAGCGGCTCGTCCCATTGGCGGAGGCGGAGGTGGGCGCGCCACGATGGCCCAGGCCGGCGGAAAGGACGCCCGCGGTTTGCCGGAGGCGATCGAGTTGGCTCGACGATGGATCGCAACCCATCTCGCTGCAGCCCCCGCGTGAGACCTGCGCCCCCTCGACCTACGAATCTGCGGGCCCGGGTTTCGTAGACATGTCGCCCACTCCTGCTCGGCCGTTTCGAATGAAACTTTCCCCTTGCCCTCCGGGCGACCTACGGACGTGCGTCATGCTGACTTGGCGCCCAATCCCCTCCGGGATGCGAAGCGCGATGGCCTGTAGCTCTAGCAGGGCCTGTCTTCGCCCCTTCGGGCGCGCCCAGGGCGCAAGCCCCGGCAGGGCCAATGGAATCCGTATCCATCGATGAAAACACAGCTGCTCTACCTCGATCCGCATGACGACACCGCCTCGACGCGCGAGAAGCTGCGTTGGGTGCAGGCCGATCGGGTTGTGTTGGTGTGGCCGCCCTATGGCCGCGTGCTTCACCGCCGGGTGGATCTCGTCCTGGTGAAACGAGAAGCCGCGCGTCAGGCGGCTCAGTTAGGCGTCGTCAGCCACGATCCGGAGGTCCGCTTCCACGCGCTCGATCTCCGATTGCCGATCTTCGACGATCTTGAATCGCTTTCCCCTGATGCCTGGCCGGCCGTGCCGACGGCGCCCGCGCTGCCGGTTTCGCCGCCAGCTCGGAAGCCGGCCAGCGAACTCCGTCCCCCGCCAAACCCCGCAGCCGTTCCACGCCGTTGGGACGACGCCGGGCGCGCCGGCTGGATGCTGATCGTCATCTTGGCGTTGCTTGGCCTTTCGATCGTCGTCGGGCCGGCCGCAGTGATCGAGTTGACGCCGGTGACGCAGCCGGCTCAGACCGCTATCCAGTTCGTCTTCGCTGAGGAACCGATGGACGAAGAGGGGATCGTCTGGATACCCTCGCGCCGACTTGAGGTCGAGGTTGGAGACGAGCTCCGCCTCCCTACTCAAGGCACGGTGATGGCCAACACGTCGACGGCCAGCGGATCGGTTCTCTTCACGAATCGGGAAGAGTCGGAACAAGTCGTGCCGGGAGGAACCGGCCTGCGAACCTTGGGCGACCAGCCCTTGAGGTTCGAGACGACGGTGCGGGCCATCGTCCCGCCCGGAATCGGAGGCGAGGTCCTCGTTCCGATACGGGCCACCGGGGCCGGCGAAGCCGGCAACGTGGCAGCCGACGCGATCTTGGCCGTGGAAGGCACGTTGGGACTGCAGCTCACGGTCTCGAATCCTGAGCCGACCTCCGGCGGCGTGACACAGCCTGAAGCGGGAGTGACCAGCTCCGATCTCACGCGGGCCCAACAAGCTCTCGAGCGTCAACTGCTCCAAGAGGCCAACGCCTTGCTGTTGGAGCAGTTGGCCGACGGCGAGGCGCTGGTGCCCGAATCGGTGGTGATTGGCCGGGTGGCGAATTCGGATCACCGCCCGCAAGTAGGTGAACCTTCCGAAAGCATCTTGGCCTCGCAGGCCCTGGTGGTGGAGGCCGTCGCCTTCCGCGAGGACCGACTTACAGAACAGGGGCTGGTTGCGTTGCAAGACACCGCCGGCGCTCAGGAAGCGATCGTCCCCGAGTCGATTCGTCTGGATCTGATTCCGACGCACGATCTGACCGCGTCCGGGGCAAAGTTGTATCGGGGGATGGTCTCGGGCGAAACCTACCCTGGCGTCGACCCAGCCTCGCTGTCTTCCCAGACCGCCGGAAGAGCGATCGATCAAGCCCGATCGCTGCTGACCACTCAAACCGACTTGAGATCGCCGCCGGTGATCCGGCTGTGGCCCAGCTGGTGGCCCCGGCTGCCTCTCTTGCCATGGAGGATTCAGCTCGTCTGGACTCCGAGCCGGGCCTCCGGGCCATGACCACTCGCGTCCTATCCGTCGATCCGGGGGAATCCCGTCTGGGGCTGGCCGTGTCGGATCCGTCCCGAACGATCGCCCGGCCCCTGAAAGTCCTCCACCATGTCTCACGCGTCAGCGACGCGCAGCGTATCGTCGAGACTGCTGGGTTCGAGGGCGTCGACACGATCGTGGTCGGGGTGGCCTACGACAGCCGAGGCGAGATCGGACCTCAGGCGCGCCGGGCGCACCGGCTGGTCGCCGCCATCCGCCAAGCCGGTTTCCCGCGAGTCGAGACCTGGGACGAAAGCGGGTCGACCGAGGAAGCGCTCCAGCTTCATGCGGGTGACGAGATGACCGACGCCCGCGCCGCCGCCGTCATTCTGCAGGGCTACCTGGATGCCGCCAAGACGACGTAGGGTCGGGTGTTGGCCGATCGCCCTGTTTGCCGGCGTCGTGATGCTTTGTTGCCTCGGGGCGGCGCTGGCGCTGCAGGTCTCGGTCGCTTCTCTGGGCGAGCCCGCCCGAGGCCTCCCGTGGCCGGATCGATCGGTTCTGGCGATCTATTTGGTATTGAACCAGCGCGACCTCTCCTCTCCGGCTGGAACGCTGGAACGAACCTTGGCCTTCGAAGTCGAGCCCGGGCAAGACGCCTCGGCCGTGGCCGCCGCGTTGGCGGGGCTTGGCGTAGTGGAGAATCCGACCCTCTTCACGCGCTATCTCCGCTATCGCGGGCTCGACACCGGGATCGAGGCGGGGAGCTACGACGTGAGCGGATCGATGAGTCCGCGCGCTCTCGCCGAACAACTGCAGCGCGCCCGGGCCAGTCGTTACACGCTCACCATCCCTGAAGGTTGGCGCAAAGAAGAGGTAGCCGATGCAGCAGGAAAGCTTGGCCTTGCTTTCAGCGCCGATGACTTCCTCGCCGCCTCCCGGTCGGATCCACCTCCATCTATGGGGGGCCCGCCGGGGGTCGCCGACGTCGAGGGTTTCCTCTTCCCCGACACCTATCAACTCGGCCTGCGGATGACAGCCGGCGAGGTCGTGGCCATGATGATGGAAAACTTCGAGGACCGCGTGGGTTCCGATCTGATAGCCGCATTCGAAGCCAAGGGGTTGACTCCGTATGAAGCAGTGACTCTGGCGTCGGTCGTCGAGCGAGAGTCGGCGCTTCCCGAGGAACGCCCGCTGATCGCCTCCGTCTTTTTCAATCGCCTGGCTCTCGGGATCCCGCTGCAGGCCGATCCGACGGTTCAATACGCCCTCGGACGGCAGGCGGATGGCGCCTGGTGGAAGGCGCCGTTGACGGAGGGCGATCTGGGGATCGAATCTCCATACAATACCTACCTCTACGCGGGTCTCCCCCCGGGGCCGATCGGCAACCCGGGGCTTATTTCGTTGGAGAGTGTGGCCAGCCCGACCGATACGGCTTTCCTCTTCTTCCGCGCCGCGTGCGACGGGAGCGGCCGACACGTGTTTGCCACAACGTTCGAGGAGCATGTTCAGAACGCGTGCCCGTGAGACAGATCGAGTCAGATCTTAGGCGGCCACTTCGCGGCGATGGTCGGTAGGCGGAGATTGGGTGCGCTCGACGCGAACAAAGGCTCTCGCTGCCGCCTTACCAAAGTCGGAGGTCATCGCGAAACCCCGTCGGCCTCTCCTCCGTAAGCTCGGATAGCACCTACCGTATGAGCCAAGGACCGTCCGATGAGATCCGCCAGCAAGTCGATGCGATCTACCGATCCGACTCGCGCCGCATCCTCGCCACCCTCATTCGGCTCTTGGGCGACTTTGACCTGGCCGAGGAAGGGATGCAGGAAGCCTTCACCGCGGCGATGGCGCAATGGCCTCTGTCGGGGATGCCGGACAATCCCCGGGCGTGGCTCGTTTCGACTGGCCGATTCAAGGCGATCGACACCCTGAGACGCCGTGCGCGGTTCGACACCTCCCTGGAGGAGCTCGCCGATCGACTCGACCACGAGACAAGGGATGCCGTAGGGGACGCTCAGGAGGACATCGAGGACGAACGTCTGCGCCTCATTTTCACCTGCTGCCATCCCGCCCTTCCCCCGGACGCCCGCGTAGCGCTGACCCTCCGGGAGGTGTGCGGGCTGACGACGGAGGCAGTGGCACACGCCTTCCTGACCACACCGCCCACGCTGGCCCAGCGCATCGTGCGAGCCAAGGCGAAGATCCGTGAGGCGCACATTCCCTATGAGGTTCCGTCGCGGGCGGAACTGCCCGACCGGCTGGACACGGTACTCCAGGTCATCTACCTGGTATTCAACGAGGGATACACCGCTTCGTCAGGCGACTCACTCACGCGGGCTGACCTCTCGGGCGAGGCCATCCGCCTCGGTCGGCTATTAGTCGAGTTGTTGCCGGAGCCGGAAGCGGTCGGCTTGCTGTCCTTGATGATCCTTCACGAATCACGCCGAGCCGCACGCGCATCGCCTGAGGGAGACTTGATCCTGTTGGAGGCCCAGGATCGCTCGCTCTGGAATCGGGAGCAGATCACAGAAGGGATTGCCTTGGTGAGGGGAGCCCTGGTGACCACCCGGTTCGGACCCTACTCCTTACAGGCTGCCATCGCGGCCGTGCACGCAGTGGCGGCCACCTTCGCCGCCACGGACTGGGCTCAAATTGTGAATTTGTACGACAGGCTGGTACAGTTGGCCCCATCCCCCGTGGTCGAGCTGAATCGCGCCGGGGCCATAGCCATGCGCGACGGTCCTGAGGCAGGCCTTGCTCTGATGGATGCGATCTTGGCCCGCGGCGATGTGGCCGACTATCACCCGGCGCACTCGGCTCGGGCGGAACTTTGCCGCCGGCTGGGAAGGCCAGCCGAAGCTCGAGTCTCTTACGAAATAGCGCTTGCCCTTGCCCGCCAGGAGCCGGAGCGCCGCCTTCTCGAGCGACGATTGGCCGGCTTGCCTCACTGAAACTGCTTGTGGCCCACTGTCGAATTAGGGCCCTGCCGCACGACTATTCATCGAAACACTCAATCCGCAGGGCCGGCCCAGGCCCGCAAGATGGTTCGGCTCCCAGCCACAAGGAGGAATGAACATGCAATTCATGGTCTATGATCCCAACTACAAGCCAGAAGGGGGGCCTCCCCCGACGCCGGAGCTCATGGCCGAGATGGGGAAGTTCATCGGGGAGGCGATGCAGGCCGGAGCGCTGGTCGCGACGGGATCCCTCAATCCAAAAGGGACGCGGCTCCGGCTTTCGGACGGGAAGTTCACCGTCACCGATGGGCCGTTCATCGAGTTGAAGGAGCTATTGGGCGGCTGGGCGGTGATTCAGGTGAAGTCGTTGGATGAGGCGATCGAATGGTGCAAGCGGTTCCGCAAGATCGTCGGCGACGGCGAGTCCGAGATCGTACAGGTGTTTGGGCCGGATGATTACGGTCCTGCCTGATCCAGATGAGCCCGTCCACGGGCCGGCTGGGGGCCCTCCGATCCTGTCCGTCGACAAGGCCGCCTGTAGCCGCCCGACAACGCAATAGATCCCCCTCCGCTTCGCTTTGCGCCCTCACCCTTCGGGTGTCCCCTTGGGACCCCGAAGGGGTGTAGAGGGCGAAGCGGCCTGAAAGGGCTGGGGAGACCGGAGCGAAGCGGAGGGGGCTCCTTTTGCGCGATACTCGACTTCGATGGACCGGGTGGCTCGCTCAGAGTGCTGCCCGCTAATCATAACGGCGTTTGGTCGTTGGTCGGCGCCGCCGCCCAAGGAGGTCTTCGTGGCCCACCCTCTGGTCGAGCAATTACGCTTCACTCGCTCGGAATGGCTGCGCGGCCTCGAAGGGATCTCAGAGGAGGATGGCGCCCAACACCTCGGCCCGATGAACTGCATCGGCTGGACTGTCGGGCATCTGGCTTGGCAAGAGCAGCGTTACTTCCTCCAGCGTGCGCAGGGCGTGATCATCTTTCCGGAGCTCAACACGGTTTACGCGTATGGCGCGCCGATGAGCACCCCCCCACTATCCGAGACGATGAACTTGTGGCAGGAGGTCATCCAATCGAGCGCCCTCTACCTTGACGGCCTGACCACAGAATCGCTTCAGGGCGATCTTCTCCTCGAAGGCAAGGCCGTCGGCCAGACCGTCGGGTCGGCCATGAGAAGGATGACCTACCACTACTGGTATCACATCGGCGAGATCCAGGCCGTTCGTCAGATGCTGGGTCACGCCGGGCTCCCCGAGTACGTCGGCGCGATCGAGACCCTTGCACCGTACCGGCCGGAACTGTAGCCGCGCGTCCCCTGCCTCCCCAAACAACTCGGAGGAGACGTCCCGAGGTTACTGTGCTAGTCTTGACGCGATCGTTGCCTGGGGACTTAGCCGGGCGGCTCGGGAGGTTTCTTGAAGAGCGCCCAGCGCGGTCGGCCGCTCCCCCCGTCCGGTGAAACACCTCGCTGCTCGTCTTTTCCAACTCCGGGCCGGGGAAGGAGAACTGGCTCTCCTCGGTTCGGCCTTCTTTCTCCTCATTCAGGCAGGTCAGGTCTTCTCGGTCAACGCCGGCGATGCACTCTTGTTTGATCGATTCGGCGTCGAGGCCCTGCCCTACCTGTTCATCGTGCGCGGCGCCGCCACGCTCGTCGTCACAACCGCCTACGCCGCCGCCTTGGGCCGGCCCGACCGGAACCGGGTATCGCTGTCGATCCTGATCGGTCTGGCGTTGGTCTCCGTCCTGGGTTGGGCGGCCACGTTTCTGGCCGGACCGGCTCTTTATCCCGCACTCTGGCTCGAGATCGCCCTGGTCAATGGGATCGTCGGGACGATGATTTGGGTGCTGGCCGGAGAGGTCTGCGACGCTCGCCAGGCGAAACGGCTGTTCGCCGTGTTCGCCAGCGCCGGGATTCTCGGCAGCGTGGTCGCCGGTTTCCTCACCGGACCGGCGGCGAGGGCGCTCGGTACTACGACCCTGCTGTTGGTGTTCGCTTTCCTGCTTCTCCTGGCGGCAGCGGTCGCCCGACCTCTGGTCCGTCGTTATGCGCGGGTTTCGGTCCATCCGACCGCGGATAGCTCGCCGATGCGAGAGCTGCGGCGCGCCCACCACATCGTCCTTTCGAACGCAACCATGCGACTCACCGCCGTCGGCGCCATTCTCTTCTCGATTCTTTTCTTCACGGTCTCCTTTCCTTTCAACGTTCAGGTTGCCGGCGCCTTCCGGGACGAGGCTGACCTTGCGGGGTTCCTGGGCGCCTTCGGCGGAATCGTGACTGCGGTGACCTTCGTCGTCTCTCTCTTGTTGGCAGGCCGTGTCCTCGGTCGTATCGGGGTCACCAACACATTGCTCATCCTGCCGCTGGCCTATCTGGGTGGCTTCGTCTTGTGGACGGTCCGCTTCGACCTTTCCACGGCGGTCCTGGTGCGGTTCATCCAGTTGGTCTTGCTCGGCGGTCTGGCCGGCACCGCTTTCAACTCCTTGTTCAACGTCGTACCCGCCGACCAGCGGTCCCAGGTCCGCGCCTATCAGTCGGGACCCCCGGCTCAACTTGGCGTCATGCTCTCCGGGGTTCTGATTCTGCTTGGGCAGCGCGGGCTGACACCGAGCCAGGCGCTGGCGATCGGGGTCGTGCTGTCGGCCGCCTGTTCCCTTGTGGTCTGGCGGATGCGCCGCAGTTACGGCGAGTCGCTGGTCGAGGCGTTGCACCAGGGGATGGCCGAGGTCTTCACCGAGACCGAGGCCCGCTTCGAGGTTGTGCGAAAGGACGCTCAGGCGCGCGGCGTGGCTGAACGAGGGCTTGACGACTCGCGGCCAGCCGTGCGTCGACTCTCGCTCCAGATTCTGGGGCGACTGCAGGCCACCGACTCCGCCGCCTTGATCGCTGCGCGGCGAACGGACGAATCGCCTGAAGTCCGCCTGGCGGCCATCGAGGCCCTGGACCAGATCCCGCTACAAGGCATTGCCGGCGATGCGCTTGGTTTTCTCGACGACGCGGAGCCGAAGGTGAGAGCGGCGGCCCTTCGGACCGTGACAAGGCAAGGATGGATCCCGCGGGAAAGGGTCGAGGCCCTCCTTCACGATCCATCGCCGTTCGTCCGTGCCCAAGCCGCCATTACCCTGGTTCGCACCGGAGACGCCTCGCGCGGGCTGGCCGTCATCGAATCTCTGTTGGCCAACCCGGCGCCCGACGAGCGCCTAGCCGGCCTCGAGGCGTACCCGGAAGTCGATGGTCTCAGTGCTGGCAGCACTCTGATCAAGACTCTGAAGGCTTCACCGCGCGAACTTCGCTTGGCCGCGGCGAACGCCCTGCGGAGCCATCCGACGCAGGAGGGGATCGAGGCGCTGAGCGCCGCTCTGGATGATCCGAATCCGGAGGTGCGGCGGGCGGCCGGGCAGGCGTTGGGCTCCATCGACCAGGCCATGGACGATCTCATGTCGGCTCTTCAGGCCGGAACGCCCCGCGCTCAGGATGAGGCCGTCTTGGCCCTGGCCGGCCGCGGCGGCGCGACGCGCGCCGGTCTTGTCGACTGGGCCGCCAGACAGATCCCTGAGGCCGAACGCCTCCGCCGCTGGCGGTCGGCGCTCGCCGACCGGGCGCCGTCCGGTCCCGGCGTGTCAGCCGGTTCGACACCGCCAAGTTCCTCGTCGAAGGCCCTGGTCTGGTTGACAGAGCTCCTCGGACGCGACGAGTGGAATACCGAGATGCGAATCCTGCGAGGGCTGGCGAGCGCGGGTTCCCCGCAAGCCATGAACGCAGTTGCGCGTGGCCTGCTCTCCAAGGACGCCGATCTGCGATCGCAGGCCGTCGAAGCGCTCGATACGATCGGTGATCGGCGAGTGACGCGGGGCTTGCTCCGGCTGCTGGATGCCGACGAATCCGCAAACCGACCGGGGTCGGCGGTGCAAGCCCTGAGTGAAGTCGCGCGCCACCCTCGGCCCTGGTTTCGCGCGCTGGCGCTGCGCGCTGCGGCCGAGATCCGTCGAGACGAAGGGTTCGAAGTGGATCCGTCAGCCGCAGCCGACGACCGCATCCTTCGTCAGGCGGCGCCACTGGACGGAGCTCCAGGCTACGGAGGCGACATGATCGAAACCTCACCCACCCTCGGTGTCGTCGAGCGGGTCTTGTTCCTGCGGGAGGTGCCCATCTTCCGCCGGCTCGAGCCGGAGGATCTGGAGCGGATTTGCGCCCTCGCCGGCGAACGGATCTACCATGAGAGCGAGTTCCTGTGCCGGGAAGGCGACCCGGGAGAAGAGCTCTTCGTCTTGGCGGAAGGCTCGGTTGAGGTCACCAAACAAGCCGAAGGTGCTACGCGAATCCTGCGGACCCTCGCAGCGGGGGATCACCTGGGCGAGTTGGCGATTCTCCGCAAGCAGCCTCGATCGGCCAGCGTTCGGGCCTCGTCCTCCGTCCGGGCGCTCGTTCTCAGCAGCGAAACTCTACGATCGATCCTGGCGGAGAGGCCGGAGGTCTGTCTGGCCATGCTCGAGAGCATGGCCGAGCGGATGAGCACGCTTGGATAAGCAGAGTCACGAAGGCCGGATTCTGCGCTAAACTCTCATGTCCGGTGAACGAGCCCCGGGCCTGGCCGGACAATCGAAGACGATCGAAGACGATCGAGGAGGGTCGAGGTCGACCCATGAAGTGTCCCAACTGCGCTTTCGACAACTCGGATGATTCCCGGTTCTGTGAGAACTGCGGGCAGCCGCTGGAGCGCGCCTGCCCCAGCTGCGGTCAGGCCGTCCCGGCCGTAGCGAAGTTCTGCAAGAACTGTGGCTACAACCTTGTCGGGCAGGCGCCCTCGGCGCCGGCGACCGTCCCTCGCAGCGCGGGACTGGAGGCGATGCGGCGCGCCGCGCCTTCCGACATGGCACGCAAGATTCTCGCCGACCGGGAGCGAACCGAAGGCGAGCGCAAGCGCGTCACCGCCCTCTTCGCCGATATCGTCGGCTCGACGTCGTTGGCGGAAGCGATGGACCCGGAGGACTGGCGCGAGATCGTCGGCGGCGCCCACCAGCGCGTAAGCGCTGCGGTGTACGCCTTCGAAGGCACGATCGCCCAGCTCCTCGGCGATGGCGTGCTGGCATTCTTCGGCGCTCCGCTCACCCATGAAGACGACCCGGAACGCGCAATTCGCGCGGCGCTCGCTATCCTGGAATCGATCCGAACCTACGGGGAGGAGCTGGTGACGGCCGGCCGCGTCCCCCACTTCCAAGTGCGGGTCGGCCTCAACACCGGCCTGGTGGTCGTCGGCAACATCGGCAGCGACCTGCACATGGAATACCTGGCCGTCGGCGACACGGTCAACCTTGCGGCGCGCGTGCAGACGGCCGCCGACCCGGACACCGTCTTGATCACGGAAGACACTCAGCGACTGACCTCTTCCCTTTTCGAATTCGAGGATCGCGGCCGGATCGCGGTCAAGGGCAAGAGCGGTGAGATCCATGTCTTCCGGGTGCTTTCGGAGCGGAAGGGCGCCGCCCGCGCCCGCGGGATCGCTGGGCTCGACTCGCCGATGGTTGGCCGCCGGCGCGAAGCGGCAACTCTGCTGCAGATCTTGGCCGACCTGCGGAACGGCCACGGTGCGGTGGCGGCCATCATCGGCGAGGCCGGTCTCGGCAAGTCGAGGTTAATCGCCGAATTGCGCCGGCAGGACCAGGCGGCGGCCGGGGGAACGCCCCTGCGCTGGGTCGAGGGACGCTGTCTTTCGTACGGTTCGACGATGGCCCATCACTTGAGCACCGAGATCTTGCGGGGCCTGGTTGGCGTGCCTCCCGACGCGACTCAGAAGGAGACTCAATCCGCCTTGCTGGCCGCGCTCGAGCAGACCCTGGCCGATGAGTCGGACGATGTCTATCCATACCTGGCGCACCTGCTCGGTCTCGAGTTGCAGGAGGAGGCCGCGGCACGAGTCAAGTACCTCGACGGTCCGGCGCTCCAGGCGCGTTACATTGCCTCGTATGCCCGCCT
>Ga0184639_10000430_pt1 | contig 15969 bp, 13 predicted proteins | sample PLM31_170_b2_FD_133155 | JGI IMG/M metagenome (GOLD analysis project Ga0184639, IMG submission 133155) | Groundwater sediment microbial communities from an aquifer in East River, Colorado, USA - PLM3-1_170_b2 | ecosystem: Environmental > Terrestrial > Soil > Riparian zone | place: USA: East... | reverse complement strand
TTGCCGGATTCGAATCCGGTGTCGCCCAGAATCGCCGTGCGGACGGTGATCCTCCCCTCCTCCGGCGGAGCCCCGGCGCTGCCCACCAGCTGGACCGGCGTGTCGCGTATCACTTCGATCTCTTGGGCGCTCGTTGCGATGCCGGGGCCGCCGAAGCGAACCAGGTGACGTCCCACGACAATCCGATCGAGCAGGAGCGGGGTCGTTCCTGCGTACTCGCCGTCCACGTAGACGTCGAGCACCCGCTTGGGATCCGACGAGCGGAACTCGGCCGAGCCGAAGACCGCGGGGTGGATCGTGAGTCTCGAGCCCGCGACGACCTCCAGGGTGTCGCGCCAAGATCCGTACGCGCCCCAATCGAGATCCACGCGGTGAATGCCCGCGTCCAGGGACACCGCGACCAGCGGCGTCCTTCCGGGGAGCGCCTCCCCGTCCACGCGAACGAGCGCGCCGGGCGGGTCCGAGTAGATATCGGCGAGGCCCGTCGGCGCCGCGACGGGTCGAGGCGCCGCGGTCCGCTCCCTCGGGGAGCCGATAATTCCTGGCAAAAGCGCCTTGAGCAAGAGCACCAGGGCGACGATCGCGAGCGCGCCGCCTCCCCAGAGCGCGAGCGGCTCGTACCACGGCCGCTCCTCGGACTGCGATGGCAGCGCGAGGCGCGGTTCGGGGAACCGAACTTCCGAGGGCTCGGGGTCCGACTTCGTTGCCGCGGCTGCCGCTGGAGGCTCATCCATCCAGGGGGCATCCGGCGGCGCTTCCGCCCACCCGGCCTCGGGGGCCGGGATATCCGTCGGTGCCGTGGGAACGGAGTCCTCCGCCGGTGCCGTGGGCCTCTGCGGAGACCCGACGCCGCCAGCGATCGCCCAGGCAGGCGGCTTCCAGCCCTCAGGTTGCTCGGTCTCCGCCGGGCGGAGCGGCTCGATCTCGAGGGGCTCGCTCCAATCGCCCAGCCCTTCGATGTTGCCGGCGGCTGCAACGGAGACAGCTTCCTCGGGCGGTGCCGAGGTCGCCGGAAGATGCGCCTCCGAGGCGACCGAATCCGAGTCGGATGGCTCGAGGATTTGGATCGCGACCCGCCCCCGGTCGGAGGAGCCCTCGGCGCCCGCTCGAAGCAGGTCGTCGCCGTCGCGCGCCAATGTGAGATCGCGGGCCAGCACCGCGAGTTCCCCTTCTCGGAGAGATCTGGTGGAGAGGACGTAGAGATCGCCAAGAATTGGCCGCAGCGGAACCACTTCGATTCGAACCTGAGCTTCCGACCCGAGCGCGCCGGCCGGAGGTCGCGACCCGGAATCTGCCTCGTTTCGCCCGAGGCGCGAGAGCAGGCCGCTTCGGAAACGGAAGCAGGGACAGTCCCCCGCGCTCACCGCTACGGCGTCCTCGCCCTGCAGCAGGAGGACCATGAGCGACACCCAGGGCCGCTCCGATTCGGGGCGCGCCATCAGCTCGGCGTGGAGGGTCCGAATCGTGCCGATCAGGCGGCGGAGCGGAGGATCGGCGCTACCGTCTCGGGGCGGGAGCGCCAGCGTCAGCTTTTCCCTGACCCAGACCGTTGGGTCGATCACATCCGATGGGCCCATGGCCCCACGCGCCACGAGCGCAAATCCCCGATCCGCGTCAAGATGCGCGAGCGCCCCCTCGCGCTCCGGGCTCCGCACCAGACCGGTGAACTGGACGTCCGCTCCCAATTCCACCTTCATCACGACCGCAGAATAGGAACCGCCGTCGCGGCGTGTCAACATGCGCTTGTTGTGCATGGTGGCATGTGACTTGCATTTCATAAGGGGCACCGCCGGAATGGATGGACAAATCGGCCGTTTCGGGCCATTATTCCCGGGTTCCGGCCCGATTTCGTTGCAAAATTCACGATCCATCGAGAGCTCGCGTGGGACGAATGGAGGGGCATTTGGCCTCGAACCCGCTTCGCCGACTGATCGCCGCCACCCTGTTCGTGGCTGTCGCGCTGCCCCTCCGGGCGGGCGCGTCGGGACCGGACATACCGGCGTGGGCGCTCACCCGCGGACCGCTCGAGCCGGCGGCCCCCGCTTCTCCCGATGAGCCGGCCTTCCCGGCCGACCCCTTGAGCCCGATCCGCGCTCGGCTGGCCGATGCGGAGGACTTGGCCCGCTCGGGACGCGCCCCGGAGGCGCTCTCGATCGTCCAGGGCGCGCTGGTGAGCCTGTCCTCGCTGCCTCCTTCTCGCCCCGGAGTGGCATCCCTGCGCGGACAGCTCGAGGATCTCCGCGACCAGTGCACCCGAACCGGAAATGAGTCCGAGGTGCGGCAAGAAACCGCCCGCGTGCCTAAGCTGAAGCCGGTGGAGCCGGTCCGGAACGAGCGCGTGGACGGTTGGATCGCGTTCTTCACGGGCCGCGGGCGGGAGCAGTTTCAGCTCTGGCTCGATCGCTCGGGGCCGTACATGGACCTGCTCACGCGCAACCTCCGGGCGGAGGGGGTGCCCGAGGAGCTGGCCAATCTCGTCTTCGTGGAAAGTGGGTTCCGGATGGACGCGAAATCGGTCGCTCGGGCCGTGGGACCGTGGCAGTTCATCCGCGGGACCGCGAAGCTCTTCGGGCTCCAGATGACGCCCTACCGGGACGAGCGCCGCGATCCGGAGCTGGCCACCCGCGCGGCCGCGCGATATCTACGCAGACTCTACGAGATGTTCGACGGCTCCTGGCCGCTGGTTCTGGCCGCTTACAATAGCGGCGAGGGCACGGTCCAGCGCGCCATCCGCCGCCAGAGGACCACGGATTTCTGGTCGCTCAAGCTGCCCCGGGAGACCCGCGAGTACGTGCCGCAATTCCTCGCCGCCATGGAGATCGCGTCCGATCCGGAGCGCTTCGGGTTCCAGATGCCGGCGAACTCGCCGCTTCGCTACGACGAGGTGAAGATCACGGGACCGGTCGACTTGAGGTTGATTTCCAAGCTGAGCGGGGTGGAGTTGGCCGAGTTGGAGCGGCTCAACCCGGTCCTCGTCCGGCACCGCGCCCCGGGCGACAAGGAGGGGACGGTCCTGCGCGTGCCCCACGGAGCGGGGGACGAAGTGCAGGCCCTCCTCGAGACCAGCTACGCTCCCAAGCCGCTCACGAAGACCGAGCTCAAGGCGGCGACCCGCGCGCACCGCCTGGACAGCCGATCCTCCGGCAGGCGCTCCCGATCGACCCACATCGTCCGGCGTGGGGAAACGCTCTCGGGAATCGGCAAGCGATACGGCACCAGCACCTCGAGGCTCGCCCAGCTGAACGGGCTTTCGAGCACGGGCATGATCCGCGCGGGACAGCGACTCCGGATCCGCTAGCGCGCGCTCAGCCTGCGACGAGGTCGGCCGTGTGCGACACGGCACCCTTCCGGTCCAGCGCCTCCCCGCTCGGCACGCCCGTTGCGGGGAAATCATCCTCCACGAGATCCGCGGCGATCCGCGCATTCCGTCCGATCGAAATCCCCTCGGGAAGGCGGGTCTCTTTCCCCACGATGGTGATCCCGGAGCTCAAGTGCTCCGGGCAGCGTCGATTCGGACGGGCCTCGCCGCATCCCACGATCGCCCCGCGCCCCACGTGAGCCCTCTTGTCGATGATGGATTGATCGATCGTCGCGCCGGGACCGATCCATGAATCCCCCATGACGATCGAGTCCCGGATGAGCGCCCCTTCCTCCACGACGACTCCGGGGAAGAGGACCGAGCGCTCCACCGTTCCGTTCACGATCGTCCCGTGCGTGATGATGGCGGACCGGATCCGCGCGCGCGGCCCGATGCGGGCCGGCGGATTCTCGGTGCTGGGCGTGAAGATCGGCCATCGCGGATCTTCGAGCGGGAACGGCGGATCAGGACGGAGCAGGTCGAGATTCGCGCGGTAGTAGGAGTCGAGCGTGCCGATGTCCTGCCAGTAGCCGGGCACCAGATAGGCAGCGACGCGGCCGCCTTCGACCAGCGCCGGGACGATGTCCTTGCCGAAATCGTGCGCGCTCATCCGCTCGGCGTCGCGAAGCAGCTCCTCGCGCAGCGCCGCGGCGCGGAAGATGTACACGCCCATCGAGATTCGCCCCGAGGGAGGCTCTTTGGGCTTCTCGAGAAATCCGGTGATCCATCCCCCCGCGTCGGTGCGGACCACTCCGAATTGCGAGGCCTGTTCGATCGGCACCTCGGTGATCGCGACGGTGGCGTCCGCGCCCCTCTCGAGATGCGCCTCGATCATGTGCCGGTAGTCCATCCGATAGACATGGTCTCCGGAGAGCACGAGCAGGTGCTCCGCCTGCCGCTCTTCCACGCGGAGCCAATTTTGCCAGACGGCGTCGGCCGTGCCTCGGTACCAGTCGGTCTCCGCCCATCCCTGGAAGGGTTGGAGCAGCTCCACGCCCCCTCGCTTGCGATCCAGGTCCCACGGACGGCCGATTCCGATGTGGTCCCGCAGCGAGAGCGGGCGATACTGGGTGAGGATGCCGATGTCGAAGATGCCCGAGTTCACGCAGTTGGACAGTGTGAAATCGATGATGCGATATTTCCCGCCGAACGGAAGCGCCGGCTTCGCCCGTTTCTCCGAGAGGAGACAGAGGCGGCTCCCGAGTCCGCCGGCCAGAATCATCGCGTAGGAAACGAAGCTCATCCGGCGCGGCCCCCTCGAGCGCGCACCGTTGCTCCCGAGGGCACGTCGCCGCGCGCGAAGTCGGACTCGCGGACCCCATAGTCGACGATGCTGTTCCTACCGATGCGCGCTCCCGCGGGAACCTCCGCCCGCTTCCCGATCACGCAGAGTCCCGCGTGGAGATCGTGGGGGTGCTCGCGATGCCGAACAGGCTCCCCCACGCCCACCTCCGCACCCTCACCGATGCGGGCCAGCTTGTCGATGATCGCGCGATGAACGCGCGCTCGAGGCAGAATCCGCGCGTCGTGCATCACGATCGAGTCCTCGACCACGGCCCCGCGCTCGACGTGCACTCCCGGAAAGAGGATCGACCGGCATACCGATCCCTCGATGCGCGCGCCGTGCGCGACGAGGCTCGCGGTCACTTCCCCTTCGTCGCCGATCAGCGACGGCGAGCGATCCTCGGTCGGTGTGTAGATGAGCCAATCGGGATCGTGGAGATTCAGCGGCGGCACCGGTTTCAGCAGATCCATGTTGGCCTCGTAGAAACCGTTGATGGTCCCGACGTCCCGCCAGTAGGCGTCGATCGGCTGGGCGAAGACAGGGAGCCCCTCGGCGATCATCGGGCGGATCATGTCCTGGATCAGGTCGGGGCCCAACCCGGGGTCCGAGAGGCGCTTCTCCAACTCGCGAGCCCGGAAGAGATAGATCGATGCCGATACCGCGGCGGCGGCTCCATCCGGAGCCCGGTCCCGAAGGGCGAGGACGCGCCCGCTCCCGTTGGTCTCCACGACGCCGTGTCGCTCCGGCTCGTCCTGCCGGTCCTCGGCGGTCACGATCGTGAGCGAGGCCCCACGCGCCTCGTGCCGCGCGATGAGGGGACCGTAGTCCATCTTGTAGACGAGATCCCCCGAGGCGACGAGGATGTGGCGTGCCTGGGCATCGGCGATCACGTTTCGATTCTGGACCAGAGCGTCCGCGGTGCCCCGATACCAGTTGGTCTCCCGCTGGCGGACGTAGGGCTGGAGGAGGCGGACGCCGCCCTCCCGCCGGTCCAGATCCCACGCCCGTCCGATTCCGATGTGGCCCTGGAGCGAGAGCGGCGCGTACTGGGTGAGAATTCCGATGCGGTTGAGCCCGGAGTGGACGCAGTTCGAGAGGGTGAAGTCGATCACCCGATACTTGCCGCCGAAGGGGAGCGCGGAGGCGGTGCGCATCCGCCCGAGCGCATGAAGGCGCCCGCTCTTCCCTCCGGCCAGGATCAGGACGAGAATGGGCGGAATCACGGTCGGACGCGGGCTCCCCCGAGAGGCGTCTAGAATGCGAACTGTAACGAGATGCGGTGACTGGCGTCGAGATCCTGGTGGTCCAGGTAGGCGTAGTCCGGCCTGAATTTCTTGATGCGGACGCCCACCCCGGCCGTGAAGTTCTTCGAGTCGAACCCGGTGCGAAGCGCCAGCCGCTTCTGGTACCAGTATTCGAGACCCGGGTGGAAGTTGAAGGTCACGGAGCCGATGTTGGCCTGGCTCGAAAGCACCTCGTCCGAGAATCCGATCTCCACGTCCAGCGCGGGCGTGATGAGGTGGCGACGGTCCTGGAATGCGAACGACTTCGCCCCACCGATCCGCAGCGACGGCGCGATGAACTCGCTCACGCCCGTGTTCCAGAGGATGCGCGTGGTCGTGGCGTCGCTCAGCTTCGCCCCGGCCGACCATCCGTTCTTCCCCACGTACAGCACGCCGAGGTCGAGGCCGAAGCCGTTGGAGCTCAGGCTGTCTCCCAGCCACTGATGGATGATCTTGAGACTCCCGCCGATCGACAGCGTCCGTCCGACCTCGCGCGCGTAGCTGAAGAGGAGCGCCACGTCGTTGTCGCTCTGGGTGATGAACTGGCTTTCATCCACGATGAGTCGATCCTCGGGGTAGTCGAACTTCCCGTTTCCGTTCACGTCGATGAATTGGAGACCCCGCGTGTCGATGATACCGTCGATACCGAGCCGGATGAAGGAGACGGCGAGGGCCTGCTTGGCCTTTCCCGGCGAGCCGATCGGGAACGTGTAGGAGAGAAATTCGTAGTTGACGATGGAACCGAACTGCTCCGCGTGCATCGCGGAAATCTCGTGGGTCCCCAAGGTCGCGAGGCCGGCGGGATTCCAGTACGCCGCGGTACCGTCGTCGGCCAGCCCGGAAAACGCCGCTCCCATGCCCAGTGCGCGCGCTCCGACGCCGATGCGCAGGAATTCGCCCGCGTACCGTGTCGCGTGGGCCGGGGCGGACATCGAAAGCAGATACGCGGCCGCCACGATGGGGGCGGCCCATCGCGTGGCGGTTCGATGTGTAGTGAATGGGGTCATGGAATCCAGGCGAACTCCCCGGGGGAAGGCGCTTCGTCGCTGATACCGCCGTACACCGCACGCGGGCCTTCGGTTCCCGGGCCCGGCCGGCTCACGGAGCCGCCGACCTCCGGCGCGCCTTGGGGGTCGAGGGCTCCAACGCGGCCGTGGGCATGCGGCGGACCGCGCGCCAAACGACGTACTGCTCGATGAGCTCCCGGTCGACTTGCCCCAAGTCCGTGAAGCAGCAGGCCAGCTCGTACCGCGGTTTCTGCCGAGCGGTCGGAGTCTCCTCGCACCGGACGATGATCCCCTCGCACCGGAGCATGCGCTCGCGGCGGAGTCGTCTGCCGAAGGGCGGGAGCAGGAGCGTGAGCGCGACCTTGGTGAGCGGGGAGAGGAACACCCGGCTGCCGAATTGAATTCCGCTCGCGGAGAGATTGATGCTCTCCGTGGTGAGGACCGACGCGTCTTCTTGGCCGGTCACCTGCATCGCGAGTTTGGCCGGAATGCGCGGTGATTTGCGCCTCTCGCGCGTGGGCTTCGTAATGTGCCTCTCCTCCCCAGGGACTCAGGCGCCGCGCCCCACCTCAGCGTCGGCCCCTCCGCCCAGGCGCGGTCGCTCGGCGCCGCGCACGTTGGGTCGATCCGGGTCGGCCCCCCGCGCGAGGGACCAGACCCAGCTCCACTTCCCGCCGACCCAGGTCCGCGCGCGCCACCACGACCCGGATCGAGTCTCCAAGCCCGAAACGATGCCGCGACCGCTTCGAGCGAAACGAAAATCCGTGCTCCGCCAGGGTCAACGAAGGATCCCCGAGCGCCCGCTTCGGGAGGAACCCTTCGATCCTCCAATCTTCGATCGAAACGAACAGCCCGCCCGGGGTAAGCCCCACGACGATGCCCGACGCCTCCTCGCCCAAGCGCTGGAGCGCGAACCGGACCGCCTTTCGTTTCACCACGGCCCGCTCCGCGTCGTCGGCGGCGATCTCCGCCGCCGAGGACGCCGCGGCGACCGACTCCGTGAGCCAGTCCCCCGCGAACGTCCACGGATCGCCCGAGGGCTTCGCGCCGTCGAGCAGGAAGCGTTTCACGATCCGGTGATTCGCGAGGTCCGGATATCGTCGGATCGGGGAGGTGAAGTGCGCGTAGCCCTGCATCCCGAGCCCGAAGTGTCCGACATCTGCGAGGTCGTACCGCGCCTTCTCGAGCGCCCGCAGAAGGTATTGGTTGAGCAGCCTGTCCTTGGGTCCCCGACCCTGACTCGCCCACCGGCGGAGCTGCTTCGCGTCCGTGACGATCTGCGCCGGCCCCTGACGGCCAAGGTACCGCGCCGCCTCGAAGAAAGCGCGGAGTTTATCATAGCGGGGTCGCTCGTGGACCCGATAAAGGAAGGGCGACTCCCGGGCGCCTGCCTTCAGACCCACCACTTGATTGGCGAGGAGCATGAATTCCTCGATCAGCTCGTGTGTGGGAAGCCTGGGCGTCTCGTCGAAGCCGACGGGCTCGCCGCGGCCGTCCAGTTCGGGCTTGATCTCCGGCAGGTCAAGCTCCAGGCCGCCGCGCGCGAGGCGGCGGGAGCGGAGCGCTCGGGATAACCGGTCCAGCGTCCGCAGCGCGTCGGGGATCGATCCGCGTTCCTCGCGCAGGAGCCTCGCGGCATCCGGGTAGCTCAGGGACGCGGCGCTGCGCATCACGCCTTCCACGACGCGGGCGGACTTGAGCTCGCCCGCGCCGTCGAGGTCGGCGAGAACGCTCACGGTGAGGCGGTCCTCGCCTTCGGATAGGCTGCAGAGCCCCGAGGATAGCGCCCCGGGCAGCATCGGGAATGTCGTGTCCGCGAGGTAGACGCTGGTTCCCCTCTCCCGGGCCTCGCGGTCGAGCGCGCTCCCCGGCCGCACGTAATGGGTCACATCGGCGATATGGATCCCCACGGTGGCGCCGCCGCCCGATTGCTCCTCGACGATCGAGAGCGCGTCGTCGTGGTCCTTGGCGTCGGCGGGGTCGATCGTCAGCACGAGGTCCTGCCTGAAATCCAGCCGGCCCTGCGCGGCCCGGGCGACCGACTCGGCGCCGAATGACGCCGCTTCCGCCTCCGCCTCCGGATCGAACTCGGTCCGAATTCCCTCCTCGAGCGCGACGAGGAGGCTATCCTCCGAGGGGCAATCCTCGGCGAACACCATCGCGACCTCGCCGACGATGGGCTCGGGCGGCGTCGGGTGGAGGCGCACGAGGGCGCGCGCGCCCGCGGGGACGCTCTTTCGCCCGTGAAGTGTAAGCTGGATTTCGCGCGGATATTCGGGGCGCTCGGGAAAGAGAACCGTCTGGCGGCCGCGACCCTCGAAGCGTCCGACGATTCCATACCGGGTACGCTCGAGTACTTCGAGGATTTCGTGCGCATCGCCCTCGCGACGCGTCTCGAGATAGCCGGCGCGGACCCGGTCGCCGTGCAGCGCGCCCCCCATGGCGTGGGGAGGGATGAACAGGTCTTCGACGTCTTCCTCGACGCGCACGAATCCGTAGCCGAATCGGGTTCGATGAAGCCGCCCCACCCTGGCGCGGCCGGTCACGTAGGAAACGGAGCCGGCCCGCTCCTCCCCCACCGGGACGGGACGGGCCGGCGGATTTCGCCATCGCGGCGAGAGCCGCGCCGCATCATGGCTCGGTTAACGCAGCTTCTTCTTGTGCCGATCGCGACGAAGCCGCTTCTTCCGCTTGTGCGTCGCGATTTTCTTGCGCTTGCGTTTCTTTCCGCTACCCATCGCTCTCCTTCGCCCACCGGGCGGGTTCAGCCGCCGCGGACCGCACCCTTCAGCTCGTTCGACGCCTTGAAGACCGGGACCAGCTTGGCGGGGACCATCACCTCGGCGCCGCTGCGCGGATTTCGCGCTTTCCGGGCCTTCCGCTCCCTCACCTTGAACGTTCCGAATCCGCGGATCTCGATATGCTTCCCTTCGCTCAGCGCCCGCGAGATCGCGTTGAGCAGCTGGTCGACGATGGTCGCCGTCTCGCTCTTGGAGACTTGGGTCCGCGACGAAATTTCATCGACGAGATCGGCCTTGGTCATGGACTCCCTCCCCGTCCTTGCGCCCGCCGCCTCCGACGGGACGGCGGCATGCAAAATCTAGCACCGCGCGGGAGCGCCCGTCAATCAGCGCAGCCGGTATTCGAGCCGAGGTCCCTTGGCGGAAAAGCCCGCGGTCCGCTCCATGAGACTCACCTTCTCCTCGAGGAATTCGAACAGCCCGACGCGGCGGCGCTCCTTGCGCACGACGGTCGGTCGGCCCTCGATGCCGCCCATCTTCGCGGCCAACTGGATCGCGTCGTCCAGGTCGCCCAGCCGATCCACGAAGCCGTACTCCAGCGCCTGGTCTCCCGAGAACACCCTTCCATCCGCGTAGGGAAGGACGTCCTCTCGATTCATGCTCCGCCCGTCCACGATGGCGTCGATGAACTGATCATAGACATTGGTCAATACGTCCTGGAGCAGATTCCGCTCGTCCTCCGACATCGGCCTCCACATGGAGCCGGTGTCCTTGAACTTCCCGGTCTTCACGACCTCGAGTTTGACCCCCACTTTCCGGAACAACTCCTCGGTGTTCGGAAAGCTCATGATGACCCCGATGCTTCCGGTCAACGTACCCGGGTTGGAGACGATCGAATCGGCCGCGCACGCGACGTAGTAGGCGCCCGAAGCGGCGACGCCGGCCATCGAGGCCACGACCGGCTTCCCCTCGTCGTTGAGCTTCCGGACCGCTTCGTAGATCTCCTGGGACGCGGCGACGCCGCCGCCGGGACTGTCGAGCCGGAGCACGAGCGCGCGAACGGTCGCGTCGCGCTGATGCCGTTGCAGCTGTTCCACGATCTGCTCGGAGTCGTCGATCTCGCCGACGATTTCGACCAGTCCCACCCGCCCAGCGAGCGGAGCGAACGAAAGCTGGTCGCCGCTTAAGGCCATGTTCACGACGACGAACGCGAGGGCCACCGTCGCGACGGTGCCCGCGACCAGTAGCGCGCAACCCAAGAGCCAGCGATTTCGACCCAAGCGTGGATCTCCCGTCAGAGGCGCCGCAAGGCGGATCGGGTGCACCCTAACAGAGCCCGACGGTCGATTCAAATAGAGGAAGGCGCCGGGCATGGTCACGGCGCCTTCGCGGACCCTGGGGGTGAGGGCCCGGTAGATTGAAGTTCCCCGCCTATGCCGTGCACCCGGTGCCGTAGGAACTGCGTCGTCTCGTCGAGGGGATCAGCTCAGGACCAGGCGATTCTCGCGAGCACGGCAGGGAACATTTCCGGTTGCGCTGTACGTCCGATGTACCTTGCAACCGGTGTTCCCAATCGGCGCCCACGATGGAAATTGTCGGCGCGGCGGGGCGCCGGCGTGGCTGATTACAGCCTACGGCTAACTTACTCTATTACAATGATATGTGGATGGAACTGAATGTACTTTCCGATGGCCAGCCACCGCGGAGCGACACCGGGATCGGAGTCTTGCACCGCGCGGCAACCGGGACCTTGGGAATGGGGGTGCCTGACGCAGGATGGCGGGGAAATTGACCCAGGATCAGGCCTCGACGAGGCTCTTCCCCGTCATTTCGGACGGCGCGGACAGTCCCAACAATTGAAGAAGGGTCGGGGAGACGTCGGCCAGGAGTCCGGAGCGGATGGGGAACGGCTCGCCCCCGGCCAGGAGGACCGGCACGGGGTTCAGGGTGTGGGCCGTATGGGGCCCCCCGGTCTCGTCGTCGATCATCTGTTCCGCGTTCCCGTGATCCGCGGTGATCAGCGCGAGCCCGCCGCGCCGGGCGACCGCGTCCACGACCCGCCCGAGGCAGGTGTCGACGGTTTCCACCGCCCGCACGGCCGCCTCGATCACTCCGGTGTGACCCACCATGTCCGCGTTCGCGAAATTCAGCACGAAGAAGCCGTACGCGTCGTTCCGGAGCCGCCGGACGACCTCCTCGGTCACCTCGAAGGCGCTCATCTCCGGCTTCAGGTCGTAGGTCCTCACCTGGGGCGAGGGGATCAGGACCCGGTCCTCGCCGGCGAATGGCGTCTCCTCGCTCCCATTGAAGAAGTAGGTGACGTGAGCGTACTTCTCGGTCTCCGCGATCCGGAGCTGGCGGATGGCCGCCCCGCTGACGACTTCCCCGATCGTGGAGCGGAGCGGGGTGTCCGTGAAGAGCACCGGGAAGGGGAGCGATTCGTCGTACTGGGTCATGCACGCGACGTGGAGATCGAGCGGCCACTCCGGCCTCGGAAACGCCTCGAACGTGGGATCGCCCAGCGCCCGCGAGATCTGGCGCATGCGGTCGGGTCGAAAATTGAACGCGATCACCGTATCGCCGCGGCGAATCCGGCCGTCGCCGCCGCCGCCGATGACGGTAGGCGCCACAAACTCATCACCCTCGCCGCGGGCGTAGGCGGCCTCGAGCGCTTCCTCGGCGGCGGCCGCGTTGGGTCCCTCCCCGACGACCATCGCGCGGTAGGAGGCCTCGGTTCGATCCCACCGCCGGTCGCGGTCCATCGCGTAGTAGCGTCCCGAGACCGTCGCGATCGCCCAGTCCGACGCCACGCTGCGGAGGAGCGACTCGAGGCCGGCGATGGACGCTCGTGCCGACCGCGGGGCCGTGTCGCGGCCGTCCAGGATGGCGTGCACGCGAACCCGCCCGACCCCGGATTCGGCGGCGAGCCGAAGGAGCGCGTGGAGGTGGAGCTCGTGGCTGTGGACCCCGCCAGGAGAGACGAGGCCGAGGAAGTGCAGCGTGCCGCCCGCGCGGGCACGCGCGAAGGCGTCGCGGAGGATCGCGTTCCCCGCCAATTCGCCGTCGGCGATCGCCTTGCCAATTTTCGTCAGGTCCTGATAGACAATCCTGCCGGCGCCGAGATTCAAATGGCCGACCTCGGAGTTGCCCATCTGTCCCGCGGGAAGCCCGACCGCCTCGCCGCAGGTGGTGAGGGTCGCGCTGGGAAGGGTCGAGAGGAGCCGGTTCATCACGGGAGTCCGAGCCATGCGAACGGCGTTCCCCTCGGTTCGGGGGTTGAGCCCCCACCCGTCCAGGATCACCAAACCGACGAGCCGCCCGTTGCCGCGCATGATCGACGGCAAAGGTATCACACGCTCCGACTCATCGGCTCCCACCGCGGTGGAGGCGGAGAGCGACGAACAGCGATGCCGTCGAGCCGGCTACCGCCAGCCACACCGGTGCGACCCAAGCCCAGGGGACGAGGAACACCACGTCGGAATCGGCGAGGCTCGCGGGGAATCCTGTGAGCAGGCGCAGAAACGCGTAGTAGAGGAGATCCCAGAGGCCGAAGATCCAGAGTCCCCGGGCGATCCCCTCTCGGACCCGTGGCCTTCCAAGAAAGGCAACGGCCGCGATCATGACCAGCGTTGCGATTTCTCGGGTCTGCTCGAGCAGGAGCGCGTCACCCGGAATCGGGTGGAAGGGCGGCTTCCATCCATCCGGGAAGTAGAGACGCTTCAAGCTCACGACGCACGCCGCCTCTACGAACGCCATCGCGGCCGCATAGATCGTGATACCCCACCATGCGAAGCCCCTCGCGCCCGATCCCCGCTGCCTCACGGCGCCTGGATCCCGAGATCCTCGAAATCCGCCTCGCGTAGCTCGACGCCGAGCCCGCCCTCCAGGCAGACCGCGATCCGGTCCCCGAGCCGCGCGGCGCCGACCTCTCGCCCCAGGAGCTCCGCTGCGGAGCGGGCGTGGCGTTCCAGCGCGGCGCGATCCCGGACGCCGCCACTTCGGTACGTGGCGACGTCACGGTGGCGGGCCGTGAGAGGGACCGAAGCGTGGCTGAGGGCGCCGCCGCGAGTGAATCGCGACGCGATCCCTGCGACCTTGAATTCACCCACGCGCACCTCCCCCGGCGCCGTCCGCGCGAAGCATGGATGGTCGCCGGGCCTGGCGGGGGGGGGCGCGCTCGCCGCTCCGGCGCGTTCGGCGCGAAGGTCGAGCGACCGGAGCGCCTCCGCAACGGCGTCCGCTACACGCTCGGCGAACGCCCGAGGCCTCAGGCCCCACGCGCCGGGCAGGCTCGCAGCCACGGCGAACGTGAGCTCGCCGTCGTGGAGCACGGCGTCGCCGCCCGTGGGCCGCCGGACCACGTCCAGGTCGCTCTTCGCGATCGACTCGAGATCCCAGCCCTCGGGGAATGGCTCCGCGCGCCCAAGGCTCAACGTGGGGCGGGCCCACTCGTAGGTGCGGTAGACGAGCCGCGACGGCCCGGCGGCGGCCCAGCCCAAGAGCGCGAGGTCGGTGGCCATCTGAACGGCCGCCGCGGCCGTGCGGCCGGGCAGTCGAACGGCGGCGGTTGCCGCCGCCGATCTCAGAACCGAAGCAGGCCCAGCCAATTGTCGAGGAGGAACATGACGCGCCCAATCAGGAGCGAGACGCGCGCCATGACGGTATAGCCGTAAGAAGCTCCGAAGCTGACCATGAGGAAGTAGACGCCCAGCCTCGCCGTTCCGCCCACCGGCCCTTTGTGCTCCTTCGAGAAGAAGAAGAAGACCAGGGTGCAGAGGAGCCCGACGATCAGCAACACGTTGTCGATCGTGGTCCCCAGATCGCCGGGCACCCAGAGCGGCAGGATCGAGCCGTGGATCTGCTCGACGAGGTCCCCTTGAGCGAATCCGGTGATCCGGAGGGCGGGGTAAACGCCAAGGATGAACGCGATCGGCCAGCGCGACAGCCAGTCGCCTCGCGGAAAGAATCGGGAGAACAGGAGGATGCTCAAGGCGAGGGGAATGATCAGCAATTCGTGCCGCTCGCCCTGGAAGTCGGTGAAGAGCGGCTGAACGAGGTTAGGCAGGATCGAGCTGTTCCACGTCAGCACCACGTAATAGCCGGCCGACACCCCCACGAAGAGGTGCTCGCAGAACTTGTAAACCGGGTTGTCCCGGTAGAGGAAGCTGAAGATTCCCAGGGTCAGGAGCGCCGCGATCCAGACGCCGAAGCTCTCGCTCAGATGCATGCCGGGGTCCCTAGGCCCCTTCCCTCTTCCGCTTCGGCATGAAGGCCAGATTGCCCAACACGATCATGAACGCGATGAAGAGGTGGGCGAGCGACTGGGCGTCCATGCCGCGGGTCGCCAAACCCGGCTCCGCGATCAGCGCCTCGTATTCCGCCGCGCCCGCCATCCCTCCGAGGAGGCCGCCCAACTGCCCCGCCTGGAGGTAGGGGTAGTACTCGGGCGCGCTCACGGCGGTCACGCCGGCGACCATGGGGACGTGGAATCGCGAGACCACCTGCTGCACCCATTCCTTGGTGCCGGGGTACCCGGCGCTGATGCTCACGATGAGCGCGATCTGCTGGAAGTTCTCGATCCCTTCCATGACCGGGATCTGGGCGACCGGCACGCCCCGCCGATCCACGGGGAACGTGCGGGGGATGCTGCTCCCCATCGAGGACATGACGACCTCGTTGCCGGCCTTGTACCCGAGATTCACGTAGTCGACGCTTTCCCTCTTCTTGTATTCGGCTCCCGCGATGCGGAGCACCTCGTCGGCCAGAGGCGGTCCCGCGGCATAGAGCTCAATCGCGATGATCTTCATGTTCCGCCGCATCAAATGTCGCGTCGCGGCGAGGGCCATCGGGTAGTTCTCGGCCATGGTTCCCGGGTCGTAGTCCCCCGCCAGGAGCACGGTGGAGCCTTCCGGCAACTCCTGGATCACTTCGTAGAATCCCTCCGCGCGCTGGCTGGGGGTCACCGCGGCGATGTGAAATCCGAAGAGCAGTGGCAGGACGACGAGGAGCGCCACGCAGAGGAAGATCCAGCGGCGATCCAGGTTTTGGAGAAAGCCGACGATGCCGCTCACGCGTTCCCCTCCCCGCCGCCGTAGGTCTTTTCAATGCCCAGGATGACCCGGATCCCGGTCGCCATCACCCCCAGGGCCGCCCCGATCAGGATCCCGCGCTTCGCGGCGTTCTGGGGGATCTCCATCAACCACTCCGCGGCGTCGGGGATGAGAGGGCTGATCGCGTTCCCGAGCGGGACCCGTCCCAGCATCAGGATGAAGGCCGCCACCGCCAGAAGGAGCGC
>Ga0184639_10000429_pt1 | contig 16040 bp, 13 predicted proteins | sample PLM31_170_b2_FD_133155 | JGI IMG/M metagenome (GOLD analysis project Ga0184639, IMG submission 133155) | Groundwater sediment microbial communities from an aquifer in East River, Colorado, USA - PLM3-1_170_b2 | ecosystem: Environmental > Terrestrial > Soil > Riparian zone | place: USA: East... | reverse complement strand
ATCTTCGAGGAGTTCTACCAGATCGGCAATCCGGAACGGGACCGCGCGCGCGGGCTCGGGCTGGGTCTCGCGATCGTGCGCCGCCTCGCCCGCCTGCTCGGCTGCGAGATCGAGCTCGACACCGCGCTCGGCGCGGGGTCGACGTTCACGGTGCGCATGCCGCTCGCGCCGCCCGATGCGCTGACCGGCGGCCTCCGGCCGATCGCGGGCCCGGCCGCCCCGGTCGAAGCGGATGCCAGCGCCCTGCGCGGGCTGCACGTGCTCGTGCTCGACGACGAGCCCGCGGTTCGCACGAGCATGCGGGCGCTGCTCGGGGCGTGGGGCTGCCGCGCCACGGTGTGCAGCGGGCTCGCCGAAGCGGAGCGCATTCTGAGCGGGCACCCGCCGGGAATCGACGTCATCGTGGCGGACCTCCGGCTCCGCCAGAACGAGAGCGGGATCGAGACCGTGCGGGCCCTGCGCGCGCAAGTGGGCGAGGTCCCGGCGCTGCTCGTCACGGGCGACACCGCTCCCGAGCGCCTGCGCGAGGCGACGGCGAGCGGGTTGCCGCTGCTGCACAAGCCGGTCTTCGCCGACGCGCTGCGGACCGCGATCCTGACCGCGCTCGGTCGCTGACACCGATTCGCGCGCCCGCGGATGCGCTACCGACCGGAATGGCTGTCCGAGGGCGCCGAGGTCCTGGTCGCGCGCCTGGGTGAGAACCCGCCGCCCGTCTTCGACGTCGTCGTGGTCGGCAGCGGGTACGGCGGCGCCGTGGCCGCGGCGCGATTCGCGGGCGCCGAGGTTCACGGGCAGAACCGACGGCCGAGCGTGTGCGTGCTCGAACGCGGTAACGAGTACGTCGCTGGCACGTTCCCGAACCGGCTGGCGGACCTGCCCGGCTACGTCCGCTACAGCCGTCACGACGATCCAAAGGTGAAGGGCCGGCGCGACGGCTTGTTCGACCTGCGGATCGGCGCGGACGTCAACGTCCTGCTGGCGAGCGGACTCGGAGGCGGCTCGCTCATCAACGCCGCGGTCGCCGAGCGCGCGACCGAAGCGCTTTGCCACCCCGCCTGGCCCGACGCGATCCGCGCCGACCCCGAGCCGCTCGGGAAGTGGTACGACCGCGCGGAATCCATGCTCGGCATGAAGCACGGTGACGTCAACGCGTTCACGAGGTACAGAAAATACCGGGAGTTCGAGAGCTTCATCCAGAGCTTCCGCGAGTTCGAGAAGTTCACGTGGGGGCGGCCCCCCGTGGAGACGCGGGTCGGAGCCGCCCGCCCGGCGCGCGTCGCGATCTGGTCCGCGAATGCCGGACCGAACGATCAGGGCGTGCACCAGAAGCCGTGCATCGGCTGCGGCGACTGTGTCACCGGATGCAATTTCAGCGCCAAGAATACGCTGGCGATGAACTACCTGCCGCACGCGCGACGGATGGAAGCCGACCTCTATACCGGCGCGACGGTGCTCTACGTCGGGCAGACGGACGGGGACGATGGCGCGCGCTGGAGCGTCGCGTTCCGCCTCACCAGCGAGAAGCGCCCGGACCGGATGGCGAACCCGCACCAGGTGCGGGCGCGCCACGTGGTCCTCGCGGCGGGGACGCTCGGATCGCCCGAGATCCTCATGCGCTCGCGGGCGCGCGGGCTGAAGCTCTCGGCGCAGCTCGGGAAGCGATTCTCGGGCAACGGCGACATGATCAGCGCGCTTTATGCTCAACGCCGGAAGGTCAACGCGGTGCCGGAAGAGCATAAGCCGTTCGAGGAGCGAGACGTCGGCCCGACCATCACGGGGATCGCGCAGGCCCAAACCGTGAGTGGCGAGCGCCTGACGCTCGAGGAACTGGCCATCCCCGCGGCGCTCAGGCGGCTGTTCGAGGAAGTCGTCACGACCGCCGCGCTTCCGGTGAAGCTCGGCCGGTCCGATTGGTCGACCCACGCGCCCCGCGAGCCCGATTCCGCGGCCGTCGATGGCGACGCGATCGATCGCACCCAGATCTTCGCGGCGTTCGGCGACGACGGCGCGCGCGGCCGCCTCGAGATGGCCAACGGCTGGGAGTCCTGGGACTGGGACGGTGCCATCACGGTGGCGTGGCCGAACGCCGGAGCCGAGCGGATCCACGCGCTCCAGGATCGTCTGCTCGGCATCGATTGGGGATCGGGCGGACTCCACCTCCGGAGCCCGCTATGGCAGCCGCTGCCGGAGGGGCTCTCCGCCGCGCTGTCCGGCCCGAAGGTCGAGGGGAAGCTGCTCACGGTGCATCCGCTGGGCGGATGCTCGATGGGGAGCGATCGCGACGCCGGCGTCGTGGATGACATCGGCCGCGTCTTCGATCTGGAGGGCGGGGCGACCACCTACGAAGGCCTGCTCGTGCTCGACGGCTCGATCATCCCGACCGCGCTCGGCACGAATCCGCTGCTCACCATCGCCGCGCTCGCGGAACGCGCCGTGGAGCGCTACGCCGAGACCCAGGGCTGGGAGCTCCGGCTCGATCGCCAGCCGGCCTATGCGGTCGACGAGACCCTTCCCGCCGGCCCACCGGGGATCGAAGTCCACCAGCCCCGCGTGGCCAAGACCGAGATCCGCTTCGCCGAACGGATGACGGGCCCCCTCAAGCTCCCCGGCGCCGCAAGCCCCAGGGTCAGCTGCGCGCTGGAGACGGAGTTCGAGCCGTTCGAGCCCGGGAAGCTGCTGCGCGGAAAGGACCACCGGATACGGATCCGCAGCGCGACGCTCACCGCGCGGGACGCCTCGGCCGCGGTGAGCGGCGAGGTGTATTGGCTGGAGCTCGGACGAACCTCCGGTCTTGGGCGCGCCAAGCGCGCCCTTTGCACCTGGGCCCGGACGCGCGCGCTCGCGGACCTCTGCCAGCGGATTCGGGAGGAGGGTTGGCGCGGCTTGATCCGGACCGTTCTCCGCGGCGGGTCGATCGTCCAGCTCGCGACGAACCTGGGCGAAGTGCGGTATCTGCGCTACGAGCTCGACCTCGACGAGGATCTCCGGGAGAAGAACCGGGTCCTGCTGCCCCGGGGGACGCACATCACCGGGCTGAAGACCTTCCAGTACGCGGTCGGTGGCAACCCCTGGCGGCAGCTCTCCGAGATGCCCGTCACCATCGCCCTTCCGGGAGAGGCGGCGCGGGAGGCCGGTAAGCTCAGGATCGATCCGCTGCACCTGCTGCGCCGCTACGCGATGCAGCTGCAGACGGTTGCGCAAGCCGACGCGCCGAACGCGCTCATGGATCTCGCGTCGATCGCCCTCTACATGGTGCGGCTGATCTTCAAGATCCACTTCTGGAACTTCCGGCTGCCCGAGTACGAGCGGCGCGATCCGCGGCGCGCCGAGCGCCGGCTGCCGGGCAAGCTCCCGGGGCTCGCGCACCGCGTTTGCATGGTGCAAGTGCCGGTCGATGAGCAGGCGAGCACGCTCGCCCTGCCGATCACCAACTACCGCAGGGAGGGCTTCGTTGCGGACCCGTCGAAACATCCCGTGGTGCTGTTCCACGGGTTCGGGTCGAGCGGTGTGCAGTTCGCGTTCCCCTGTACCGGCCTTCCAAAGCAGAACCTCGTCATCCATCTCGCCGAGCGCGGATACGACGTCTGGGTGCCGGAGCTCCGCACGAGCATCGGCGTGCCCGCGTCGCGCAGCGAATGGACGCTCGACGAGGTCGCGAAGAACGACATCCCGTCCATCGTCGACCTCGTCCTCGGCGAGACGGAGGCTGACAAGGTCGATGTCGTGGCGCACTGCATCGGCTCGGCGATGTTCTGCACCGCGGTGCTCGCCGGCGGGCTGGCACGCGAAGGCGCTCAGGGCGACGACGACGGACGCGTGCCGAGCAAGATCCGCAGCGCCGTGCTGCTGCAGGTGGGTCCGCTCGTCACGCTTTCCGAGGCGAACCGGTTCAACGCGCGGCTGATCACCTTCCTGCGGCGCTACGCCGAGGTCGATCACGTCGACAGCTCGATCGAGGAGGAGCGCGCGGACTGGGTGGACGCGCTCGTCGACCGGGTGCTGAACACCTATCCGTACCCGGAGGAGGAAGCGAAGCATCACCGCCTGTCCCCGCCATGGGCGCGGCACACGCACATCGCCAACTGCAACCGGTCGGCGGGCGTGTTCGGGCGGCTGTTCGAGCACGCCAACGTCGACAAGCCGATGCTCGATGCGCTCGGCAATCTCCTCGGCCACACGAACCTCAAGACCTTCGAGCAGACCTTGCAGTACGCGTTCCTCCGTCGACTGACCGACTACAACGCAACCAACGCTTACGTGACGCGAGCGAACCTCCGGGGCCACTTCCATTTCCCGGTCCGGTTCCTGCACGGCTCGCGGAACGCGGTCTTCTCGTACCGGACGGCGCGCCGGTCCTTCGACCTGCTCCGGGAGGTGAACCCCGAGGCGGTCGTCGAGCGAGAGTTCCTGCGCGGCTACGGCCATCTCGACCCGCTGATCGGAAAGAAAGCCGACGAAGAGGTCTTCCCGAGGATCTCGGAGTTCCTCTCGCAGCAGCGCGACAGCCGGAACCAACAAGCGGGCGTTGCCCCCGCGCGTCCGCGTCCGCCCCCGGAGCCGCGCGCGAGGCGGCCACTGGTGGGGCCCGTGCTGGGCTGGACGCGGCGGGACCAGGGCCGATGGATCGCACGCGTCTGGTGCCGCGCCGACGACATCCACGTCGATCCCTCGCACGCGATGACGATGCTGTACGTCGACGGCAGACCCGTTCCGGAGACGTTCGTGTCGCACAACCTGGCCAGGCCGCCAACCGCGACGGACAGGCTCGGGATCGAGACGCTGGTCGCGGTCGACGTTCCGATCGATGTCGACGGCGGGGATGTCGAGATCCTCGTCGCAAGCACTTACGGCCGGCCGGGCCGCCCGGTCAGGGCCATGACCGCAGCAGGCATCATCGAGGGCAGGAACGAATGGCGCCGTCGTGCGGAGCGCGGGCAGAGCGCGGTCCGCACGGTCGACCGCGGATACGACGAGCGGCTGGACTCCGTGGTGGTACGCAAGGCGGTGCTGGAGGCGCTCGACGAGCGGTGTACGACGCTCTCGTTCGCGCTCGCGAGCTGCCGCTATGCCGCAACGGTCGTCGACCGGGAGGCAGCGGACTGCATGTTCGGAAGGCTGCGCGCGCTGGTCGCGAACGGCGCGCCGGACCGCCCCGCGCTCCTGCTCCTCGTCGGCGACCAGATCTACGCGGATGCCACCGCCGGCACGTTCGATCCGAAGACCCGCCGCGAGCGCTTCTACGAGTCCTACCACGAGGCATGGAGCTCGCCCAACGCACGTGCGGTGATGCGCGAGCTTCCTACGTACATGATGATGGACGACCACGAAGTGGAGGACAACTGGTCTAAGGCGCGGACGGACAACCAGACGAGGATCTGGGGTCTGAAGGCGTTCCGGGGGTATCAGTGGCTGCATTCGCCGCGCAATGCGCCGCAGCTAGCGGACGGCCGCGAGCGGTACTTCTACTGGTTCGACGCGGCCGGCTTCCCGTTCTTCGTGTGCGACACCCGCATGGACCGCGTGCTCGGAGCGCGGATCACGGACGAGAAGCAGCTCGGGTTCCTGACGGAGTGGCTCCGGAGCCACAAGCGCCCGGAGCATCACCACAAATTCGTCGTGTCGCCGAGCCTCGTCGTGCCGTTCCGCAGGGAAGCGCAACGCCGCGGGCGCGAACACCCGGACGCGTATCTGCAGCGCTCGGACGGCTGGGAGGCGTTCCCCGCGTCGCTGCGCACACTCATGCTCTGGATCGCGACCGAGGAGATCAGGAACGTCGTGTTCCTCTGCGGCGACGCGCACGTCTCCATGGCGAGCCGGATCTGGTTCGAGCGGAAGGGCGAGCGCCTGGACCTCGGCACCTGCTGCATCGTCTCGTCCCCCCTCTACGCGCCGTTCCCGTTCGCGAACAGCCGGGAGGAGGAGTTCGCCCCGGCGGGCGAGTTCGACCTCGAGGGGGGCTGGAGGATGTGCTACGCGATCGAAGACAGGGGGATCGAGGGCGACAACTTCGCGGTGGTGCATGCCGACGCGAGCGCCTTGCAGCCCTCGTTGCGAATCGCGTACCACCTTCGGAACGGGCAAGAGCCGGACCGCATGCTGCCCGGCGTCGCGGCGCCGTGACCGCGGACGCCTGACGGCGTCTCGCCACCTTCGTGCATTCCTCCCTCGGCGCACGTCCCGGGGGGCGGAGCGCGGCAATACTTCCTCGAACGCGCCCTCCCGGCTGCTCGACAATGGCATGAACCGCGCGGCCTCCTCGCGCCGCACGGCAGGGATGAAGCCCTGCCGCTTCTCCCCCGGCAGCCGCCGGAATCGCACGGCCCTCGATCGGCAAGACCGCCAGGGATCACGACGGAGGTGAGACATGCACGACGTGGTGACTAGACTGGTCGATGTCCCGCTCACGCGGATGTTCGTGCTCGCCGGGGTGATCTTCCTCCTGGTCGCGGTGCTCGGGCGCATCGAGGGCAAGATCGAGCCGGGCAAGCTCGGCCGCATCGGCGCGAGCGTCGTGGGCACTATCCTGCTCCTCGTGGGCCTCGCCATGCACGCCCTGGAAGGTGAAGCGCTGCGGGAGTGGCTGCGCGAGAGCGCGGCTCAGCAGTCCGCTGGGCGTGCGAAGGACGCGGGCTCAGCCGACGTCCGAAGCCACGTCGTGCGACAGGCCGCTGCCGCCGAGAAGGTTCCCTCCAAGAGCCCCGAGCCGCTGTCCTCGGCGGCGGCCAAAGCCGGCGAGGAGAAGTACGCGATCAAGGTGCTCGCGGGCACCTACGGGCGCAACTGCGGCGCCAAGCCGGGGAACGCGACCGCGCACCTCTCCCGGGCCTGCGACGGCCGCGCGAGCTGCGATTACCGGATCGATGCGTCGGCGCTGGAGGACCCCGCGCCGAGCTGCGACAAGGACTACGCGGCGGAGTGGCGGTGCGGCACCGGGCCCGCGGTCTACGCCGCGTCGGTGTCCGGCGAAGCAGGCCGGGGCGGGAGCCTGACGCTCGTCTGCTCGAGCCGGTAGGGACGCCCGCGGTCGTCCGGCGCGGCGCCTACTTCCGCGCGTCGTAGCCCGCCATCCGCTCGGCCGCCGCACCCGTGAACGGGTCGAAGGGGGCGCCCGGGTCGATCGGCGTGCACCCGGTGTTGTCGTCCATGATGACCAGCAGGGCCCCGGGGAACTTCGCCCTCAGCGCCGGCGTGATCGGTCCCGACAGATCGATCGGGGTGGACGTGTTGCGATAGACGATCCTGCTCTGAGCGTCGTAGACGATGTAGCACATGGCGGACGCGTACATCGGCATCCCGCCCAGCAGCACTGCCGACAACATGAGTGCGCGCTTCATGGTGCCTCCTTGGTGACCCGACAAGCCTAGTCGACGCGGCGCCGCCGCATCCGCTCGATCGCGTGGTCGGATGCGCAATATGCCACGTTCCGGGGCCCGCGGTGCTCGGGCGCGACGCACCCTCTCCGGCCCTCGCGCCCCCCTCAGTCGAGCAGATTGCGCTCCTTCATCCAGTCCGAGCACAGGTCGACGGCCTGCTGCAGGAGCTCCGGCTGGCCCGCGTAGTAGTGCGTCGCCCCCTTGATCGCCTTCAGCGTCTTGTCGGAGCTCTGCGCGGCGCGATAGATCCGCTCGGTATGGGGCTGCGGCACGGCATCGTCCGCCGTGTTCTCGATGGCGAGCAGCGGGACGGTGACCCGCGCCGCGCAGCGCTCGCCGTGGGCGTTCGTGTCGTCGACCGACCATTGCGAGAGCCAGGCTCGTAGCGTCGAGAAGCGGGCCAGGCCGACCGGGCCCGTGTTTACCGTCTCGGGATGACCGAGGAAGCACGTGCCGACCTTGCGGTCGTTCGGGTCGATCGCGCCGTCCAGGAAGCGCGGCTCGGCCATCGTTCGATGGGTGACGAAGCCGCGCTCCAGCTCTTTCCCGCCCCGCCGGCGGAGCCGCTCGAGCTGCGCCTTCACCCAGGCGGTCCGGCGACGGATCCGCGCGAGCTGGGCCGCGCGAAAGCGCTCCAGGAACTCGCGCGAGTACGGCGGCCGATTGCGCGGGTCGTAGAGGTCCAGCTCGGGATCGCGGTCGTCGGGATCGTCCTCGTTCCGCACCGACGGATCGATCCAGTCCGCGAGGCAGACCGCGCGCGAGACGTGCGCCGCCTGGAAGATCATCGCATCGCCCGGGGTCAGCCTGGCGCCCTTGACGTCGACCGGATCGCCGGCGGGCGTCTGGGTGATCGTCGGCTGCTCGGCTTGCGACTGATAGAGGAGCGACAGCGACCCGCCGCCGGACCAGCCGACGATGACGACCGTCCGGTATCCCCAGACCTCCTTGGCGTGGCGGACGTACGCGCCGAGGTCGAGGATGACTTTCTCCATGATGAGCGGCGTGTCGTTGCGGGCGTAGCGGCTCCCGGCGCACAGCACGTGCGCGCCGTGCTCGGCCATGGCGCGAGGCATCGGCAGGAGCTGGAGCGTCGTTGCCGGGTGCATGTACACGAGCAGCGTCTGAGACGGTCGCCCCTTCGGCACGAAGCGGATCCCTTCCAGGTTCACTACCCCCTGGCCGCCGGCGAAGCCATAGACCTCGCGGAACTCGCTCGCCTCCGCGTACTTCACGTGGACCCAGTCGGGGTGGACCTCGAAGGTCTGGCGGGTGCCGGGCATGGCCTCTCCTTACCGGTCGCGCGCAGCCGAAAGCGGGCGCGACGCGCGCTCTTATACTAACTATGTCATATCTCATGAAACACAAGCACGACCGCGTGATCGTCGGCGGCGGCGGGCCGGTGGGCTCGCTCGCCGCGCTGCTTCTCGCGCGAGCTGGGATCCCCGTCACCGTGCTCGAGCGCGAAGCGGGTGTCCAGCCCGACTATCGCGCCTCGACGTTCCATCCGCCTACCCTTGATCTGCTTGAGGAGTGCGGCGCGGAAGCGGCATTGCTGCGCATGGGGCTCGTCGCGCCGGTCAGCCAGTTCCGTGATCGCCAGCGGGGCAGGATCGCCGAGTTCGACTTTGCGGCGCTGAAGCACGACACCCGCCATCCGTATCGCCTGCAGTGCGAGCAGTTCAAGCTCGTCGACTGGCTCTATGGCGAGCTCGCAAAGATCCCGGGGGTGGACCTCGCGTTCGAGCACAACTTGGTCGGCATGCGACAGAGCGAGGACGACGTCGAGGTCGACGTCGATTGGCCGGGCGGGAGGAAGACCCTCGCGTGCGACATCCTCATCGCCGCGGATGGCGGCCGCAGCGCCGCGCGCAAGGCCGCGAACGTCGAGTTCGAGGGCTTCACCTATCCCGAGCACTTCCTCGTCGCCGGCACGCGCTACGACTTCAAGCGGCACATGCCGGACATCTGCTCGGTGAACTACACCGCTGATCCCGTCGCGTGGTACCTGCTGCTCGAGATCCCCGACATGTGGCGGATCATCACGCCGGTCAACCCTGGGATCGAGCCGAGCGATGAGATGAAGGAGCAACGCATCCAGGACAGTCTGCAGAACCTGCTATCGCGCCCCGAGCCCTACGAGGTGCTCGTGAAGGCGATCTACCGCGTGCACCAGCGGGTCGCCAGGACCTACCGCGTGGGCCGCGTGTTCCTGGCCGGCGACGCGGCCCACCTCAACAACCCGCTGGGCGGAATGGGCCTGAACGGCGGCATCCACGACGCGCTGAGCCTGACCGGGCGCCTCGCTCGAGTGTGGCACGGTCAGGCGCCCGAGTCGGAGCTCGACGGCTACGAGGCCCAGCGCAAGCCCGAGGCGGTCAATGCGATCCACGCGATCACGGCGCGCAACAAGAAGCTGATGGAGGAGCGCGACCCGGTCGTGCACGAGCGCAATCTGCGGGAGATGGCGCGCCTCGCGGCCGACCCGCGGCGCGCGTACGAGTACATGCTGGAGGGCGCGATGATCACTTCGCTCCGGCGGTGTGGGATGATTCGCTAGCAAGGAGACCGGCTATGACCAGCTCGACGTTCCCTCGCGCCCGGCACGCCGCCACGCCGTTCGCCCGCGGTGTTCACCATCTTGCGCTCAACACCGACGACATGAAGATGACGATCGATTTCTACACTCGCGTCCTCGGCATGCCGCTCGTGCACGCGCTCCGGGTGCCACCCGGGCTCGGCACCGGGCCGGACAACCGCGGCAACCCGCCGTTCGAGAACCTGCGGCACTACTTCTTCGACGCGGGCGGCGACTCGCTCGTCGCGTTCTTCGAGATCCCAAAGGGGGCGAAACCCAAGAGCGACCGCGACGCGATCGGGGCCATGCAGCACGTCTCCTTCACCTTCACCGAAGCGCGTTTCGAAGAGGCGAGAGCGAGGCTCGAGCGGGCGGGCGTCTCCTATCTCGGCCCGATCCACGTCGGCACGCAGACCTACTCGATCTACTTCTTCGATCCGAACGGCATCCGGCTCGAGTTCTCCTGCCAGCGAGGCGACGGTGCGGAGGTGCGCGTCGTGGAACGCTGGGCCCAGACCAAGGAAGAGGCGCTCGCGGATCTCAGGACGCTGTCGGACGATCGCGACTGGCTCGCAGGCGTGGTCGCGCATCTGCCGGATCGGCGGTAGGCCCGCTGGTTCGCGCTAATCGACCTTTACCCCACCTGCCTTGATGATCGATGACCAGCGCGGAATCTCTGTGCGGATTTGTGTTGCAAGATCTTCGGGGGTGCTGCTGATCTGCTCGAACCCCCGCGCCTCGAGCGCTTCGCGGACCTCGGGTGTGTTCCACATCCTGCGGAATTCGCTGTTGAGCATCGCGATGATCTCAGGTGGCGTTCCTTTGGGGGCGACGAGAGCAAACCAGCCGCCGACCTCGAACCCGGGCAGGCCTGCTTCTGCTGCCGTCGGCACGTTCGGCAAGTCCGCATAACGCGACGCACGCGTGACTGCTAAGCCCTTCAGCCTGCCGCTCTTAATGTGAGGTCCGACGAGAAATGGCACCTCGAAAATCGCATGCACTTCTCCGGCAAGCACAGCGGCCAATGCCTGGGCACCCCCTTTGTACGGCACTACAGTGAATTCCACGCCGGTCGTCTGCTTCAACAGCACGGCGGCGAGATGAGGAGAAGTCCCGGACGGAGCGGTACCAAAGTTGACCTTGCTGGGAGCCCTTTTCGCGAGCTCGATGAACTCTCCGAGGGTGTTGGCCGACACCCGGAGGTCTCCACATTGTCGGGTGAGGTGCTGCGTCCGGTGGGCTGCAGGGTTAGCCATCGGACGACATGTGGGCGCCGGGGCCATGGCCACCACCAAGCATCATGATTCCAACAAGCAGGACCAGAACAATGACGATGATCCCGAATACCTTCACCCAGCGTGGCGTGCCGATGGCCGATCCGAAGCCGTACCCCACCACGGCGTTGCCCCGCTCGCGCTGTTTGCGCATCCCGTAGCGAGTCATACCCTGCGGCTTGTACACGGCCAACGTCACGACGGCGAGCAACACCAGTAGGCCGCCTACGGCATGAGTCATCAGTGAGATTCGCAGCCCGGTGAGATCGCCGCTGGAGAACGTCGTCTCTGCCGCTACGCCTGCCAAATAGCTGATTGGCTCCAACTTCAGCAACAAGACGATGGTGGCAAGGACGGTGAGCAGGAGTTTTGCCAGGACCCAATAATGCCGAAACAAGCCCCACGGCGTACCCAGTGCCTGGACAAGCCCGGTTATCAGCGAGGCGAGACTCAGCGGGAGGATCACGAACCAGGCGGATAGTCCCATCGCAAGACTTGCGGCACGCACCACCTGGGCGTCCTGGCTGATCAAACTGACGACGGCGTGAGCCAGAAAGACAGCAAGCGCGCCAAGCCAACCAACCGAGGCGGTGACATGGGCGGTGAGCGTGAGCTTGCGAAGAGGGAGCGTCATGGTCATGGCCGACGGTCCTGACTGGGTGATTTCGATGGCTAACGTTGCCAATAACCCGCCGGACAATAGCAAGCGAAGCGCCGCTGTTGGACGGTCGGGTTCATTGGCGGGTTATGCGGCGCCTACGTCTTCTTGTCCTCGTAGCTGATCTCAAGGCCTTGGCCGTCGTTACCACCATTCCACTTGAATCCTAGTTGAACGGAGCAAGAACGGCCTTTGTGAGAGAACGCCAAGTGCGCAGGCCGATACAGCGCGCTTTCAAGCAGAGAACCGCGTCGGTCCTCCCCAGGCGCTGTCATGGCCAGAAGAAAACGAAAGCCATGAATGTGACAAAGAGCGCCGATAACCTTAATTTCGTGGATGAGCGGAGCGAAAGTAAGTTGTTTGGTGCCCATGACTCTCTCTCCGAGCTCATACGACAGATAGAGCCCCCACCGCTCCGGCATTGGCTCGTGACCGTACAACAGCTGCAGCCAAGCAAGAGGCGGTTTGCTTTTCAAGAAGCGTTGATCGTCTTTCGCCGCGTTGCCGGAAGCAAGAACTCCGACTAATGCCTTCAACATCCATCGTTCGAGTGCTTCACCACTTACTTCATATGAGCCGAGACCGGTGAATCTCTTGTTCCCCAGCTTCTTGTCGGCTTCCTCGAAAAAGTGGAACAGTTTGAGACATTCGTCATCAAGCGGAGACAGATCAGAGTTGTGCTTAATGCACAGAATTCTGGCTGTAAGTGAAGCGACCGAAGGCTGTGGAACACTCCCGAACTGTTGCCAAGGGAAGCCGGACACATTGAAGCCAGGTCCATCGTCGAGAAGTTCGAGGATGCCCCTTGAGAAGAAGTGCTCCGCAGAGATGTCCTTGGAGCATCCGCCGAGTTCAGCGGCGTAACACCTTGGATTCTGAAAGACCGGCATCAGCATCCCTTGGCCGCATAACCTAGAAATAGACGTCGTCCGCCGGGATGCTATTCCCATCTACCGGCATAGGTAAGCATCCAAGGGCATAGAACGCCATCTGCCGCGCGAAATACACCGGCAGATGGATTCGCTCAAGCTTGACGGGACGGGTCGACGACGCGGTTCTCGAGGCCCAGTACGACGACGGTTGCCCAGCTCACCTCCCAAAGGCGCTGGCGCGGCCGCCAGATGCCACCCGCCACCTTCACGGCCTGGCGCACGGCGTACTCGTCGTAGGCGACTCTGACGCCGACGAGGTCGTGCGGTCGGCGCCGCGGCCGGCGGTCGCGCGGTTGCCACTGGACCTCCTCGACGACGAGCTCGACCGTCTTCAGCCTGCGCCGTCGCTCCTTGTCGTACACGTAGCGGACGCAGACGAGCCGTTCGCCGAAACGGGCTTGGAGCTTCTTGGTGCCGGGCATCCCGGGCCGCAGCGTGAGGCGAGTCTCCATCGGGCCAGCCTCCAGTCGGTTCCAAAAGCTAGAACGTTTCACTGCGAGCGTCGCTGACGCCACACCGCCGCCGCGGAAAACCGGCATCCGTCCCCACGGACGGCGGCGCGGTCCGCAGACCCGAGCGCGGCTTGCTATCCTTCCGCCCCGCGTTCTCAACCAACCCACTGGAGATCGAATGGCCGATACGGACCTCAAAGTGCTGGGCATCTGCGGCAGCCTCCGCAAGAAGTCCTTCAACATGGCGGCGCTGCGCGCGGCGGGCGAGCTCCTCCCCCCGGGGATGTCGCTCCACATCACCAGCATCGCGGACCTCCCGATGTTCAACCAGGACGTGCTCGACGCCGGAATGCCCGAGCCGGTGAAGCGGTTCCGGACCGAGGTCGCGCAGGCCGATGGCGTCCTGATCGCCAGCCCCGAGTACAACTTCTCGGTCACGGCGCCGCTCAAGAACGCGATCGACTGGGCGTCGCGGCCGCCCGACCAGCCGTGGCAGGACAAGCCGATCGCGATCTTCTCGGCCTCGCCCGGACCGGTCGGCGGCGCGCGCGTGCAGTACGACCTGCGGAGAATCCTCGGTCAGATCTGGGGGCACGTCCTCCCACGGCCGGAGGTGTTCATCGGTCTCGCACCGAGCAAGTTCGACGCCGACCTGCGCCTCACCGACGAGACCACGCGGAAGTTCCTGACCGATCTCCTCGTGGGGTTCAAGGCCTGGATCATCCGCATGCAGCGGAAGTGACCACCGAAGGTGGTCATCCCCGCGAACGCGGGGATCCAGTCAGTCGTCGAATGCGCGATCCTGGATTCCCGCTTTCGCGGGAATGACGGTTACTTAGACCTGCGCCATCAGTCCGGCTTGTTGTCATCCAGCCGGGAGCGTCCCGGCGCCCGGCCGCGTGGCCGATCGCCCGCTCAGCCCCCGAGCGCTTTCTTGTGCACCCAGTCGGCCTGCCGCGGGGCCTTCTTCGTGCGGGTCCAGTCGGCGAGCATCTCGTCGCGCACATCGAGGAGCCGCCGCCTCATCTCCGGCGTCATCGTGTCCACGGTCAGCTCGAGGCGGTGGCCGTTCGGGTCGAAGAAGTAGATCGACTTGCAGATCCCGTGGTCGGTCGGCCCGAGCACGTCGAGGCCATGCGCCTCGAGCTTCGCCTTGTACGCCATCAGGGTCCGCTCGTCGGGCACGCGCATCGCGAGGTGCTGGACCCATTGCGGCGTGTTCTCGTCGCGGCCCATCGGCGGCGACTCCGGAATCTCGAAGAACGCGACGAAGCTGCCGTCGTCCATGCGGAAGAAGATGTGCATGTAGGGCGCCTCCTCCCCCGTGCTCGGCACGCGGTCCTCGGCGAGCGCCATGCTGTACTCGAGCCCGAGCACCCCGGCGTAGAAGTCCACCGTCTGCTTGGCGTCCTTGCAGCGGTAGGCGACGTGGTGCAGCTGCTTGATGTCCATGGGGGTCTCCGAACGGGCCTGGCGGAGTATGTTAGCAGCGCGTTGCGCCGGGCGTTCACCCGTCAATCGGCCGATCGGCCTATGCCGCCCGGCAGGTGCGTTCGGCCTAGGGCCGGTCTATAATTACTGATTCAACCCGGGAGAACGCTCGCCCCGGGAACCAAACTCGACGAGGGCGTGTCTCTCTCGTCTCACCCGCGTCAACTTCGAGACACCAGGAGGATACCCATGGCACTACGCATTGGCGACGAGGTTCCGGATTTCACTGCCGAGAGCACCGCCGGAACGATCCGCTTCCACGACTTCATCGGCGACGGCTGGGCGATTCTCTTCTCCCACCCCAAGGACTTCACCCCGGTGTGCACCACCGAGCTTGGCTACATGGCGGGCCTGAAGCCCGAGTTCGACAAGCGCAACACCAAGCTGATCGGCCTGAGTGTCGACTCGGTGGGCGACCACGAGCGCTGGGCGAAGGACATCCAGGAGACCCAGGGCCACGCCCCGAACTACCCGCTCATCGGGGACACCGACCTGAAGGTGGCCAAGCTCTTCGACATGATCCACCCCAACGCCAGCGGCAGCGCCAAGGAGCGCACCGCCGCGGACAACGCCACCGTGCGCTCGGTGTTCGTGATCGGCCCGGACAAGAAGGTGAAGGCGATGCTCACCTATCCGATGAGCACGGGCCGGAACTTCGACGAGGTGCTGCGGCTGCTCGACTCGATCCAGCTCACCGCCAAGCACAAGGTAGCGACGCCGGTGAACTGGAAGCAGGGCCAGGACGTGATCATCCTCGCCTCGGTGCCCGAGGAGGAGGCGAAGCAGCGCTTCCCCGGCGGCTGGAAGGCCCCCAAGCCGTACCTGCGCATCGTGCCGCAGCCGAAGTAACGCCCGAACCTGCTTGAGCGAAGGAGGCGCCGCAAGGCGCCTCTTTTCTTTCCGTCGCTGATCGCGGGCGACACGCAGGTCATGTTCGCGACTTCGCCGACCGTCATGGGCTTCATCCGCGCCGGGCGCATGCGCGCGCTCGCGGTCACGACGCGGCAGGGCTCGCCCGCGGTCCCCGGCATTCCCGGCGCGGAGGAGGCCCGGTTGCCCGGCTACGAGTTCACGTTCTGGTTCGGGTTGTTCGTGCCGGCTGGCACCCCGCCCGCGGTCGTCAAGCGGCTGCACGAGGCGGCGGTCAAGGGGCTCGCCAAGCCGGAGGTGAGAGACAAGATCGCGCTCCAGGGCATGGACGCGAGCCCCTCGGCCTCCCCGGAAAGCTTCGCGGCGGAGGTCAGGGCCGAGGCGCCGATGTGGGAGCGGCTGGTGCGCGAGT
>Ga0184639_10000428_pt1 | contig 16049 bp, 18 predicted proteins | sample PLM31_170_b2_FD_133155 | JGI IMG/M metagenome (GOLD analysis project Ga0184639, IMG submission 133155) | Groundwater sediment microbial communities from an aquifer in East River, Colorado, USA - PLM3-1_170_b2 | ecosystem: Environmental > Terrestrial > Soil > Riparian zone | place: USA: East... | reverse complement strand
CGTTTTGGTCGCTTCCTTGGCGGCTTGAACGGCTATCGTCGCGGCCGCGACGATGACGTCCACCTTCAGGCTGACCAGTTCGGCTGCGAGGTGAGGGAGTCGTTCTGGCCTCACCTCCGCGGATGGGAAGACGAGAATAATGTTCTGGCCCTCGACATAGCCGAGCTCGCGCAGCCCTTGCCGGAACGCCTCCCAGAGGTGCAGGCGCTTGGAGATGGGGCCAGGCGGAAGGATACCGATCCGAGGGACTTTTGCGGCCTGCTGCGCATCGGCGGCGAACGGAGCTAGGAGGAGGGCGAGGGTGACGATGATCGCGGCTACCCTGAGCCTCATGGTGATCTTCTCGCCTACCCCTCGGCTGGCCTCTCGCCGGCGGCGTCCAGCCGGCGTTTGGCCTCAGCATACACGTCAGGGGGCAGCGGGCCGGTCTCGGCCGCGCGCAGGTTCTGGGCCAAGTGATCGGGATTCATCGTCCCCACGATGGTCGTGTGCAGGTCCGGATGCGAGAGCGTGAAGCGAAGGAGAAACGCGGTGCGGCTCTCACCAGGTGCCCGCAGCTCATCCAGCCTGGCCGCCTCGGGAGCGCCGCGGGCCACCCCGCCCCGAATGATGGTCCCCGCCCCCGCCCGGGCGGCCGCCGTGATCATCTTCTCGTGCGCGCGCTCCAGCCCCGAATATGGGATCTGGAAGGTGTCGAACACCCCCCACTGGATGAACGGGATGATCTCGGGCAGCTTCGAGGAGACGCCGATCCACCGCACCTTCCCGGCCGACCGCACCTCCTCCATCACCCTGACCAGATCGCCGGCCCTGACCTCTTCCACGGACGGGTTGTGGAACTGCCAGACGTCCACGTAATCCGTCTTCATGCGCCTGAGGCTAGTCTCGATATTGTGCAGGAGGTTTTCCCGCGTCCAGACGTGGGGGGTGTCGTCGTGATCCCCAGCGTTGACCACGGTGCAGCCGCACTTGGTCGCCAGATAATACTCCTCCCGGCGGTGGCTGATAAAGCGGCCGATGTACTCCTCGCTCAGGCCGTAATCGTAGGCCGTGTCGATGAAATTGATCCCCGCGTCCAGCACGGCGTTCAGGATACGCTCCGCTTGCCGGTCGGTGACCGGCCGGCCGCCCCAGCTCCGCGGGCCCCGAATCTCCATCGCCCCGGGGCCCAACGGCGTGACGCGCAGGCCGGTTCTTCCCAGAATCCGTCGGACCATGCTTGATGGGCGGAGCCTGCCGGAGCGCGCTAGTTGAGGCGAGCGCGGAGAGAATGGAGCGCCTGGCGTGCCTCGGCGTCGGCCGGAGCCACTCGCACTGCCCCCTCGAACTCCCTGAGCGCGTCCCACCAGCGCTCCTGCTTGAGGTAGACGCGACCCAGGTTCAGGAACGGGAACTGTCTGGGCTCATACCTCCTGGCCTGCTTGGCCCTCTCCAGCCAGGGGATCGCCTCATCCAGCTTCCCCTGCTGCATCAGGTACACCCCGATGTCGTTGTAGGGGTTGCCGAACTCCGGGTCGACCGCGATGGCCCGGTGGCACTCGACGATGGCCTCTTCGAGCCGTTCCTGGAAGCTGTACGTCCACCCGAGGAAAGTGTGAGCTTCGGCGGTGGGGTGCATCCCGATGGACCGCTTGTAGCAGTCGATGGCCTGTTCCAGGTCCCCCTCCATCTGGTGCCGGTACGCCTCCCGCCAGAGTTCGGTGGCGCGCATCAGGGATTCGGGCTCCCCCATGGGGCCTTACCTCACAGCTCACCACCGCAACCGCGCGGTTTCGTCATCCGCCACTCATCATACCTCGACGGCGATCCGCGTGTCCGTTACCTTCCGCGGCTACAGGTGGACAGCGAACTCCTCCATCGGTGGCTTGACGAGCCAGACGAAGCCGGCGGGGTGGCCCAGGATCACTCCGTCACGGCGAAGCGCAGGCGGCCGATGAGCTGGCCGTCGGCTGTCACCACGTCCACCGCCCAGCGTCCTTCCGGCGACGGTCCAAAATCGGTCTTCCGTGAATAGGTCCGAAAGCCCTCGGCGCGCCCGCCCCTGATCGGAGACAGGGGCACCCTCTCGACCGGAACGCCGTCCTTCGTCCACACGTGGGCGATCGCCTCGCGCAGCCCCGCCGGGGCATGGATCGCCGTGTAGGCGACCAGGCCTCCGAAGGCTCTGAGGTCCGCGGCCGAGACCGGGCTCTTCACGGGGCCGACGGGCTCGAGGCCGTCGACATCCCGGGCGAGGGTGGCGCGCGCCAGATGGAGTGGGGCCGGGGGGATCCACGAGCGAAAGGGAAGGAGGAGCGCCACCGCGACACCGGCAAAGACACACGCGCGCACCCACGCCCCTGTCCAGCTCCCGCCGGAGCGTCGGAGGGCGGGCGTCAAGGCCAGCGCGCACAGGATGACACTCCCCTCCAGCGCCCAGAACGGACGAACACCCACCAGCGGCAGCGCCACGTTGAGCGCCGCGAACATCGAAAAGGCCAGCAGCACGTTATCGAGCCACGGCCGCGGGTGGACGACCAACCGGTGCCACGGGTCCACCGCGGTCACCAGCGCCCCGCCGGCCACCGCCAGCAGGAACCAGGCGTTCACCGAGGTGAGGGTCGCGCTCGCGTAGTAGGCGGGTAGGACGAACAAAAGCAGATTATGGTAGAGGGTCTGGACCGTGTAGTCCGCGGCGCTCAGCACGAGACGGCGGCCCCGGGCTTCCAGCGGGGCGCGCACCTGGGTGAAGACGGCGAAGATCAGCCAGAGGAGGAGGAGGTAGCCGACGATCCAGCCGACGTCAGGAAGGCCGCGCCGAAACACGAAGAGCGTGACGAGGCCGGAGGAGAGCGACGCCAGCGACACGCCCCACTTCCGCACCCACCGGAGCCCGAGACTTTGACTCAATCGTCGGCCCTCGGGCCCCTCACGCGCCGGAGGGCATCGCGCGCCAGGAGAAACAGGAGGCAGATGAAGCAGGCAAGACCGATCGCGAGAAACGCCCAGGCCATCACCCGGGCGCGCTCCTTGACCGGACCCTTGAAGACGAACAGCTCGAACAGGGCGAACGCAATCCCGGGTAAAAACACCACGAGGAGCGCGAGGAACACGCTCTTGCCGGGAACTCTCATCTGAGCGGCCCGAGCTATTTAATCTTGGCGCCGGAGGGCAAATCCCGATCAAGGACAATAAGGGCGAGGGTGTTCCCCTCGGAGGCGGCGAGCAGCATGCCGTCGGATTGGACGCCCATCAGCGTGGCGGGCTCCAGGTTGGCGACGACCACCACCTTTTTGCCAACCAGATCGGCCGGGACGTAATGCTCAGCAATCCCGGCCACGAGGGTCCGGACCTCGGCTCCGACCTTGACCGTGAGCTTCAAGAGCCGCTTCGCTCGCTCCACCTTCTCGGCAGCGACCACCTCGGCCACCCTCAAGTCCATCCGGGAAAATTCCTCGAGGGTGATGCGCTGGGCTCCGACCTTCGCCCCCTCACCCTCCCCTCTCCCCGCGGAGGGGAGAGGGGAGTTCGTGGCCTCGATCCGGGGGAACAGAGCCGGCGCTTTCTGGACTTTCGTGCCGAGCGTGAGCTTCCCCCAGGCGAGATCCGCCAACCGGATCGGGGTCCCGCCCAGGCCCAGGAGCTCTCGGATCTGCTCCGTCGTCTTCGGGAGGAACGCCGCCAGGAGGACCGAGAGACCACGGAGCGCCTCGGCGAGGGTGAAGAGCACGGTATCCAGGCGCTCGCGTTTTGCCGGGTCCTTGGCAAGGACCCAGGGGGCGGTCGAATCGACGTAGCGGTTCACGGCGCCGACGAACTCCCAGATCGCGATCAGCGCGCGCTGGAAGGCGAACCCCTCCATGGCATCGTCCACCTCGGCCTGGGCCTTCTCCAGGGCTGCCCTGACCTCGGATTCCTGCACGCTCTCGGCGCCGGGCTTCGGCACCACCCCGCCGGCAAAGTTCACGATCAGCGTGGTGGCCCGGCTCACCAAGTTCCCCAGGTCGTTGGCGAGGTCGGCGTTGAGCCTGGCGACCAGCGCGTCCTCCGAGAAGTTGGCGTCCAGGCCGAAGGTCATTTCCCGGAGGAGGAAGTAGCGGAAGGCGTCATGGCCGTACTTGTCGGCGAGGGCCAGGGCCTCCACGACGTTGCCGATGGACTTGGACATCTTGCCGCCGGCCAGGCTCCAGTAGCCGTGGACGTTGAGGTGCCGATAGAGCGGCAGTCCCGCCGCTTTCAGCATCGTGGGCCAGTAGATGCCGTGGGGCTTGAGGATGTCCTTGGCGATCAGGTGCTGGGCGTGGGGCCAGAACGTTTCGAACCGCTCCGCTCCCGGCATCCCGAGGGCCGAGACGTAGTTGATGAGGGCATCGAACCACACATAGGTGACGTAGTTCTCGTCGAAGGGCAGCGGGATCCCCCACTGAAGGCGGCTCCGCGGGCGGCTGATGCAGAGATCCTCCAGGGGCTCGCGGAGGAACGCCAGCACCTCGTTCCGGTACCGCTCGGGGCGGATGAAGTCGGGGTGCTCCTCGACGTGCCTGACGAGCCAGTCCTGGTGGCGGCTCATCCGGAAAAAGTAGTTCTGCTCCTTGATGAAGGTGGGCGGCGTCTGATGGTCGGGGCACTTCCCGGCAACCAGCTCCCTGTCGGTATAGAAGCGCTCGCAGCCGTAGCAGTAGTTGCCGCCATACTCGCCGAAGTAGATCTCCCCGGCGTCATGGAGCTTCCGGAGGATGGCCTGGACGACCGCCGTGTGGCGCGGCTCTGTCGTGCGGATGAAGTCGTCGTGGGTGATCCCGAGACGGCGCCAGGTGTCCCTGAACACCGCGGCGATCCGGTCGGCGTATGCCTGAGGCGTCTCGCCCGCCTTCAGGGCCGCCTGGGCGATCTTGTCGCCGTGTTCGTCGGTGCCGGTGAGGAAGTGCACGCGGTCACCGGCGAGCCGCCAGTAGCGGCACATGGTGTCGGCGATGAGCGTCGTGTAGGCGTGGCCCAGGTGCGGGACCGCGTTGACGTAGTAGATGGGCGTGGTGAGATAGAACGTCCGCGGGGTGGTCGTCATGCGGGGATGGCAGCCCGGCTAGAGGGGCTTGATATGAGGACGCCCCTCCCACGACACCAGATGCAGAGGCACCTCGGCCTCGGTGCCGTCGTGAAAGCCCACCACAACCGTTTCCTTCAGCAAGCGGATGGACTTGACCTTGCCTTCCATGCAGCCGCCCCCACCACACTCCGCCTGACACGCAGTGCCGACCCGCGGGAGACGGGAACGCAGCTCTTCGTACGTGGAGAATTCATAGAGCAGGCAGCACTTCAGCCTGCCGCAGTTGCCCAGGAGCCGATTGTCCGTCAGCGGCATGTCCTGGCCCTTCGCCATCTTCACCGAAATCGGCTCGAACTTCCTGAGCCACGAGGAGCAGCAGAGCTGGCGGCCGCACGGCCCGATCCCGTCCATCACCTTGGTCGTGTCCCGCGCGCCGATCTGCCGCATCTCGATGCGCGCGCGGAATTCCCGGGCGAGGTCCCGCACGAGCTCCCGAAAATCCACCCGCTCCTCGGCGTTGAACATCACGACCACCCACCGGCCGTTCGGCTGCATCTCGACGTCCACGACCTTGAGGTGGAGGTTTTTCGCCCGCGCCCGCTCCTGGCAGGTCACGACCGCCCGCTTCTCCCGCTCGCGGCGCTCCAGCCACTCGTTCACCTCTGATGTCGTGGCCTTACGGATCACCTTGCGAAACAGCCGATCCCGCTTGGATTCGGGGAGGGGACGCTTGGGCCGCCGGACCTCTCCCACCGCTGTGCCGGTCGCGCTTTCCACAACGCAGAAATCACCGACATGAAGGTCGAACTCCTCCACCAGGTAATCATCGGCGTTCAACGGCTCGCGGAGCCGAATGCCGATCAGGAATTTCGAAATGGTCTCAACGGTCTCGGTCGCCGTATCCATCTTTTTCCCTCATGCCGCCCTGAGGAGAAGGCGGCTCAGAATCGTCTCCAGAGTGAGCCGCGGCGAGACGTTGCCTTGAAGCGCCTGCCAGGCGTCCCGGCACGAGCCGAGGTCCTGGAACAGCTCCTCCCAGGAACGCCCTGCCGCAGCCGCGGTGAGTTGGGCTTGCCGGTCCCCGTGGATCAAGAGCCGCGGATCCCCACCGGCCTTGGCGCAGAGGATAGCCCGGTACCAGAACCACCAGTTCGCGATCAGCTGCTCCACCTGGGCGCGGTCCCGCCCCAGGGACTCGGCCCACTTGAAGAGCGGGCCGGCCCCGCCGGCCTCCACCTCGGCCAGGATCGAAAGCGCCTGCTCCCGCTGCTCTACCCACACCCCCGGATCCTGGGCGAGGGCGAGTCCCGGGCGGCCCTGGCTGGCGCGCGCCAGGAGCCGGGCCGTCGGCCCGTCCATCCCGCGCGCCTCGAGGAGGGCCACCGTCTCCTCCTCCTCCAGCGGCACGAAGCGCACCACCTGGCAACGCGAGAGGACCGTTGCCGGAAGTTCTCGAGTCTGAGACAGGATCAGGATGATCACCGTGCGCGGCGGCGGCTCCTCCAGGGTCTTCAGGAACGCCTGGGGAGTCTCGGGCGTCATTTTCCCGGCGTCGTCAACGATGAACACCTTCCAGGGGCCTTCGGCGGGACAAAGCTGCGCCCACCGTTCGAGCTCGCGGATCGTGTCGAGTCTGATCGCGACGGTCCCGCGGGGGTTACTCTCGGGCGGCGTCGGACCGATCAGCATGAGGTCCGGGTGGACACCCCGTTCGACCTTCCGGCACGCCCGGCAGGTCCCACAGGCATTCACCCCCTCACCTTTATCCTCTCCCCCTCCAGGGGGAGAGGGCAGGGTGAGGGGGGCAGAACACAAGAGAGCCTGAGCAAACGCCAGCGCCGTCAGTTTTCGCCCCACCCCCGACGGCCCAACGAACGCATAAGCATGGGCCACGCGCCCCGAGGCGACCGCTCGGGTCAGCACCTCCACCGCCCTCGCCTGCCCCCGGACCGCGTCAAACCCCATGGGCCAGACCCCGCTGCCTCAGAAGTTCAACCGCGGCTGTTCTGACGTCGATCTGTACCCGTTCCTCAGGCCGATCCGCGTCGAGAACGACGACGCGGCGTTTTTCCTCACGGGCAATCTCGCGGTAGCCCTGCCGAACGCGGCGATGGAACGCCACGTCCATTTTCTCGAAGACGTCCAGCCTCCGGGTGCCCAGCCGCTTGAGGCCGACCGCGGGGTCCAGGTCCAGGAGCAGGGTCAGGTCCGGCAGGACGCCACCCGTGGCGAGGGCATTCAGCTCCCGGATCGTCTGAAGGTCCAGGCCCCGGCCGTAGCCCTGATAGGCCAGCGTCGCGTCGGCATAGCGGTCGGAGACCACGATCTCGCCAGCGTCGAGCGCCGGTCTGATTACCCGGACGACGTGCAGCTGGCGCGCGGCCATGAAGAGGAAGGCCTCGGTGAGCGGCGTGAGCGCGACGCCGTCCGGCTCGAAGATGGCGCGAATCGCCGGACCGATCGGGGACCCGTCCGGCTCGCTCGTCTCCCGAACCCGATGCCCCAACCCCCCGAGCCACTCGGCGAGGAGCCGGCACTGGGTCGTCTTTCCCGAGCCCTCCACCCCTTCCACGGTGATCAGCAGCCCCGGCACCTCGGCCCTCCCTGAGTCAAGATGACTCACTGTAACACGAGAGAATGAATCGGGAAGATGCTTCGCCGGATCCCCTCCACCTGGCGCCCGGCGAACTCCTGGGCCCGGCGACGGGTCTCGGCGGACAGCTCGATAGGGGGATCCCAGAGCGAGGAAGAGCGAAAGCCGAAGCGCCGCATATCCTCTCCGAACGAGGGCGGAAGCTCCGGCCCAAGCTCCACCCCGTTCATCACCGCCCAGGCCGCGGTCCAGGCCCGCGCGACGTTCGTGAGGTCATAGCCGCCGCCGCCGAGCGCCACCAGCCGCGGGGACAGCTCCACGATCCGCTGCACCGCGTGCGCAAACCCCTGAACGGAGAAAGAAAGGTGAGTCAGGGGGTCCGTGTGGTGGGAATCGATGCCGAGCTGGGCCACGACCACGTCCGGCTTGAAGGCGCCGATCAGCGGCGGAATGACGGCGTCAAACACCTGAGCGTACACCTCATCGTCGGTGTAGGGCTCGAGCGGGAGGTTGACCGAGTAGCCGTGGCCGGCCCCCTCGCCGTGCTCGTCCACGAAGCCGGTCCCGGGGAAGAGGCGATCGCCGCGCTCGTGAGTGGAGATCGTCAGGACATTCGGGTCTCGATAGAACGCGACCTGGACGCCGTCGCCGTGATGCGCGTCGATGTCCACGTAGCAGACGCGCCAGCCGCGCTCCCGCAGGGAGAGAATGGCCAGCACCGCGTCGTTGACGTAGCAGAAGCCGGAAGCGCGATCCGGCATCGCGTGATGCAGCCCCCCGGCGAAGTGAAACGCGCGTGCCACTTCACCGTCGGCGACAAGTTGGGCCGCCAGGAGAGAGCCGCCCGCGACCAGCCGGGCGACCTCCCAGAGCCCGGGGAAGATGGGGTTGTCGCCGGGGCCGAGGCCGAAGCGGTGAACCCCTGGCAGGTGGAGCCCGCTACTGACCGCCTTGAGGACTTCCAGGTACTGGTGGGAGTGAAACCCTCCGATGAGCTGCTCCTCGGCGGGCTCGGGAGCCAGGAGCTTGGCGTGGGGGAGAGACGTGAGGCCGTATGCCTCCATGAGCCGCCAGGTGAGCCCGAGGCGCTCCATCCTGAGCGGGTGCGCCGGCCCGTAGTCGAACTGCCCGTACTGGTCGGAGTGAACGAGCGCGGTCCTCACCGGCGCCTCCGGCGCCACGCCCCGCTCTTTCCCCCGGACTTCTCCATCAGGCGGAGATTCGTGAGGACGATGCCCTTGTCCACCGCCTTCACCATGTCGTAGACGGTCAGCCCCGCCACCGCCGCGGCGGTGAGCGCCTCCATCTCCACACCGGTCTTGTCCACGGTCTTGACGCGCGCCTCGATTTCCAGCGCGGAGGCGCGCTCGTTCAGTTCAAAGGTCAGGTCCACGCCCGTGATCCTGAGGGGATGGCAGAGCGGAATGAGGTCCGAGGTCCGCTTGGCGGCGAGGATGCCGGCGGTACGGGCCACGCCGAGGACGTCGCCCTTGGCCACCTGGCCCGCCCTGATGGCGGCGAGCGTCGAGCGCTTCATCTTGAGGACCAGGCGGGCGACGGCCTCGCGGTGAGTCGCCGCCTTGGCGGTCACATCCACCATGCGGGCTTCGCCCTCAGGGGTGAGGTGGGAGAGCCCCCTGAACGTAGACTCCCCCCTTGTCGGCGGCATCCTAGGCCCCCGGGGGCGGAATCAGGCCGGGGTCTTGGTCGACTGGGTCTGGTTAGCCTGGCGGATGATGGCCTCCATGCGATCCTTGGCCATCAGCTTGAGCTTTTTCGCCTCGCTCATCCGCCACTCTTGATCCGCGGACGGAAAGGGGCGGGCCTTCAGCTGGTCCAGCTCCCTCTCGTATCCCTGGTGTTCCTCCCGGAGCTTCCTGAACTCGTCGTTCTCAGCAAGCAGTCGTTCGATGAGGGCTTCCAGATCGGACATGCAACCCTCCTTGGGATAAATGGCTCATGAAACAACACAAGCCAGCGTTCGGTCGCTGGCTTTCTGTGACAACCCCTGCTTCTCGCTCCACCCGGGCCTCCCCTTGGTCAGTTCGGCCGCTTCAGGCTGGCCCCTTTATAGCAGAAGAACTGAGCTAGTGTCAATCCTGCCGGTTACGCCGGGCCCGGTCTATTGACCCTCCAATCGCACCCTGACAATGCGATCATCATCGGGCCTCGGCCATCCGCGACCGTCGCGATTACTCGTCGTCACGTACAGGACCCCGTCCGGGCCGACCACGACGTCGCGGAGCCGGCCGTGTGTCCCGCTCAGGAGTGTAGCCACACGGACGACGCGGCTCAGGTCGGGGGCCAGGCTCACGCGCAGGAGACGCTGGCCCCGGAGCCCCGCCACGAACAAGTCGCCCCCAAGGAACGCGATCCCTGACGGCGCCCAGGTGTCTTGCGTCGATTCAAGGAGGGGCTCGACGTAGCGGGTGTCACCGCCCTGTCCACGAACCTCGGGCCAGCCGTAGTTCCGGCCGGCCAGGATGTGGTTGATTTCGTCGTGACCCGAGGGACCATGCTCGGCCGCGAACAACCGCCCCGAGGGATCCCACGCGAGCCCCTGGGGGTTGCGATGACCCAGCGAGAACACCGGGGAGCCCGGAAAGGGGTTGTCTTCCGGGACGGTGCCGTCCGGGTTGACGCGCAGGATCTTCCCCGCGAGGGAATCCCGCCGCTGAGCGAGCCGCGGTTCCGCCGCATCGCCGGTCGTCACGTACAGCCGGCCGTCCGGCCCGAACTTCACACGGCATCCATCGTGGATCCCCGCACCCGGAATATCGTCGAGCAGCACGCGCTCGCCACCCGCGCTCCCGCCACGGAGCGTGAGCCTCACGACACGGTTGACGAGCCGTCTACCCTTCGCCGCCGTGTAACAAGTATAGAGATGACCGGTCTCGGCAAAGGCGGGGTCGAGTGCCAGCCCCATGAGACCGCCCTCGCCCGCCGCCGCAACAGGAAGCGTGGCGATCGGCTCGGCTTCGAGCCGGCCATTCTTCACGAGGCGGATCCGTCCGGGGCGCTCAGTCACAAACAAGCGCCCGTCGGGGGCGAAGGCCAGAGCCCACGGCACCTCGAGTCCTCCGGCGACGATTTCGACTCTCGGCTGGCTCGGCGCCGTCGTCGCCACTGTAAGAACAAGCAAAAGCGCGGCGGTCAGGCTCCGGCGGTGGCGGACCATGCACCTACCGTCCGTGGCGAATGACATGGGGAGCGGTGGCCTTGAAGGCGGCGATGACTCGGGCCCCTTCGCTGAGCCCGAGCTCCTCCACCGACCGATGGGTCACCACGGCCACGAGGGGGAAGCCGCAGTCCACCACGGCCCTGACGTACGGCCCCACGGGGATGAGCCGCGCGATGGTGCCGCGGACATGGTTCCGGGAGCTCGAGGCCAGATGGGAAGCGTCGGGGGACAGCACCGTTACGTCTTCGGGCCGAAGGCAGACCCTGATCCGGTCGCCCGGCGCAACCTCCGCGGCCACCTCGATCTTCTGCCCTTCCACATCCAGCGTGGCCAGGCCCGCCTCGACCGAGAGGACCCGGCAGTCCAGGATGGTCTCCACTCCCACAAACCGCGCGATCTCCTCCGTGACCGGCGCCCGGAAGAGCTGGGCCGCCTCATCCACCTGGAGAATCTTCCCCCCCATCATGACCGCGACCCGGTCGCCGAGGGCCAACGCCTCGCCCCGGTCGTGAGTGACGAGGACGGTGGTGACCCGGTCCTCCCGGAGAATCCTGGCCAGCTCGCCGATGAGCCCCTCGCGCGTCGGCTGATCCAGCGCCGAGAACGCCTCGTCCAGCAGGAGGAGCGCGGGCTTCAGCACCAGGGCGCGCGCCAGCGCCGTGCGCTGGGCCTCCCCCCCCGACAGTGTCCGCCCCTGACGCTCCGCCAGCGAGCCAATCTGAAACCGATCGAGCCAGGCACGCACCCGAGAAGCAATCTCCGCGTCGGGCACCCCGCGAAACCGAAGGCCCAGCGCCACGTTCTCGAAGACCGTGCCGTCCACCAGCAGCGGATCCTGGAAGACTGTCGCCATCTGGCGCCGCGCTTCGAGAAGGCGGCCCTTTTCCACAAGACCGCCCTTGAACCGAACCTCTCCCGCCGTGGGGGTTTCCAGCAGCCCGATCACCCGCAGGAGGGTTGATTTCCCCGAGCCGTTGGGCCCGATGACCGCCAGGATCTCTCCCGCGCGCACCTCGAGCTGAGGAACCTCGAGGACGACGGCACCGTCGTAGTCCACCCGGACGCCTGAGAGCTCGACCACCGCCTTCATTCGGACGGGAGCACCTGGATCGAGCCGCGGTGGATGGAGATCTGCCACCACCGGTCGCGAGCCACCTCGAGGATTTCGTACACGAGCTTCGGAATCTCGATCTCCAGGTCGTAGGAATCGCGGCTCAACGCTCCCGGAGCGTTCACCCTGAAGAGGAGCGTCCAGGTCGTGCCCTGGTCCAGCTCGCCCACCACCTCGCCCTCCATCACGTTCATGTGGTGGCCGGGATCGAGGCCGGGACGGTCCTTCCGTATCAGGCGGACGTACTCGGGGCGGACAAAGAAGGGCAGCGAGGTGCCCGGCGGGGGCAAGAACAAGCGCGAGGGGGAGTTGACGGCCTCCAGCGTCTGGCCGCGCCACCGGAGCTGGATGATCTCCAGCGTGGCCTTCAGCACGGTGCCTCTCAACAGGTTCCGGACGCCGATCAGCCGCGCCACCCGCTCGGACGTGGGCTGCCAAAGCAGCTCGGACTTCGGCGCCGCCTGGAGGACCTGCCCGCTCTCGTACACCACGATCCGGTCGGCGAGCTGATAGGCCTCAGCCAGGTCATGGGTCACGAGCACCGTCGCCTTGCCCCACTCCCGGATGATCCGTCCCAGCTCCTCGCGGAGCTGGCGGCGGAGCGGCGCGTCCAGGGCCGAGAGCGGCTCGTCCAAGAGGAGGAGATCGGGGTCAACGGCCAGGGCTCGACCCAGGGCCGCGCGCTGCTGCTGTCCGCCTGAGAGCTCGCCCGGGTAGCGCCGTTCCAGGCCGGCGAGGCCGAGGCGATCCAGCACCATCCGGGTGCGCTCGATACGCTCTTCTCGCGGACGACTCCTGAGGCCGAACGCGACATTCCCCTCCACCGTCAGGTGAGGGAACAGGGCGTAGCCCTGAAAGACGTAGCCGAGGCGTCGTGCCTGCGGGGGGAGGTCCACCCCGGTGGCGCTGTCGAAGAAGACGCGACCGTTCAGCGCGATGCGCCCCCGATCCGGACGTACGAGACCCGCGAGGCACTGGAGCGTCAGGGTCTTCCCCGCGCCGGAGGGACCAAAGAGGCCCACGACCGGGTCGTCGGCCTCCCAGCTCACGTCGAGCGTGAAGCCCGGGAGCCGCTTCGTGATCGACAGGGAAACCATACTCTAGTACCTGAGCCGCATCAGCCGGCTCAGGCCGAACAGCAACATCGCCACGACGCCGACCGCGATCAGGGCCAGCACGTTTGCCTCCCCCATCTGGTTGGCCTGCACCTGGTCGTAAATCGCGAGGGGAAGGGTCTGGGTCTTCCCGGGGATACTCCCGGCCACCATCAACGTGATCCCGAACTCTCCCATGGCGCGGCAGAACGCCAGCACGGTCCCCGCCAGCACGGACCGCCAGGCCAACGGGAGCGTCACCGCCCAGAAGATGCTCCATTCCGAGCGGCCGAGGGTCCGGGCCGCCTGCTCGAGCCGCTGATCCACCGTCTCAAACCCCGCCTGGGCCGACTTGATGAGAAGGGCAATCGAGCCGATCGCGGCTGCCAGGACGGCGGCGCGCCAGGTGAAGGCCAGCTCAAACCCCACGGCGGCGAGGAGACGGCCGATCGGCCCCTGCCCGCCGATGACCACGAGGAGATAATAACCGAGGACCGTCGGCGGGAGGACCAGGGGAAACACGGTAAGCGCCTCCAGCAGGTCGCGCCCGGGGAAGGGCTTGCGGGCCAGGAGCCAGGCGACCGGGATCCCCACGACGAGGGTCAATGCCGTCGCGGCCAGGGAAACACGGAGGGAGAGCCAGAGCGGAAAGAGGTCCACGGGGAGTTCAGGACTCCCCTGGCAGGAGAAAGCCGTAGCGCTTCATGATGGACCGGCCCTCCGGCCCGTTGACGAACTGGATGAAAGCCAGCCCCAACTCAGGGCGCTGGCTCCGCCTGACCACCGCCGCGGTCTGGGTTAGAGGCTGATGCAGCTTTGGGTCGATCGGTGACCAGTCGATTTCGAGAGCGTTCGCCAGGGAGAGCGCCAGGATTCCGGCGTCGGCCGCGCCTGTCTGAATGAACTGAAGCGCGTGGCGGATATTCTCGCCGTACACCAGCTTGGGCTTCACGGCCTCCCACACCCCGACAGTCCTCAGCGCCTCCTCGGCCGCCTTTCCGTAGGGCGCGTGCAGCGGGTTCGCAATGGCCACGTGCCGAACCCTGGGATCGAGCAGCTCACGGAGCTGCGTCAGCTTCAGTCCGGAGCTCTTCCGAGTCGCGAGGACGAGCCGCCCCTGGGCGTAGAGCGCGCGGGTCTCGGCGATCAGGGCGCCCCGGGCCGCGAGACGGTCCACAAAAACCTGGTCGGCGGCAAAGAAGACGTCCGCGGGCGCCCCGTGCTCGATCTGGGTGGCCAGGTTGCCGCTCGATCCGAGCACCAGCGAGACCTTGGCCCCCACGCTCTTCTCGAAGCGCGGCACGATCTCCTTGAAGGCGAAGCCGAGATCGGCGGCGGCGAACACCGTGAGCGACGGAACATCCGCTCCAGCGGCCGCGGGCCCTCCCCCCAGCGCGAGCCAGGCCCCAAGCAGCATCAGCCATAGCGCGCCTCGCATGGCGGTCATCATTCTACGCGCGCTGACGCTGCTGGATCCACGTGAGCGCCCAGTTCACGAGAAACGTGATCAGCAGGAGCAGGAGCGACAGCGCGATGGCGACGTCGAAGTTCCCCTTGCCGGTCTCGAGCACGGTCGCCGTGGTGAGGACGCGCGTCTGCCCCCGGATGTTGCCGCCCACCATCATGGAGGCGCCCACTTCCGAGATGACTCCGCCGAACCCGGCCATCACCGCCGCCAGCAGGGGGAGACGGGCTTCCCGGAGCAGCACCCAGAGGAGCTGGACGCGCGAGGCCCCGAGCGCCAGAATCTGAAGGCGGAACCTGGGCGGGATCTGCTGGACCGCGGCGAGCGTCAGCCCCGTCACGATCGGGACGGCGATGATGAACTGGGCGATCACGATGGCCGTCGGAGTGTAGAGGAGGTCCAGGACCCCGAGGGGACCACTCCGCCAGAGGAAGATCGAGATGAAGAGGCCGACGACCACCGGGGGAAGTCCCATCCCCGTGTTGATCAGGCTGATTACCAAGCTGCGCCCCGGGAAGCGGCCGAGGGCGATCAGCGTGCCCAGCGGGATGCCGACGAGCAGCGAGATCCCCGTGGCGATGCCGGAAACCTGAAGTGAGAGCCGGGTGATCCCGAGCACCTCGGGGTCGCCGCTCAGGAGGAGCCAGAGAGACTGCTTGATCCCATCCCAGATCAGCTCCATGCTACCCTCCGGGCTCCCGCTTCCCGGCGTCGGGGAAGAAGAGCGGCTCGCCGTACTTCTCGACGCCGAAGGTCCGGATCACCGCCTGCGCTTCCCCGGACACCAGAAAGTCGGCGAACGCCTTCCCCCCGGCCGCGTTGACCCTCGGGTACCGGGTTGGGTCAACCTCCAGCACGTGGTAGACGTTGAGCAGCGGTGCGTCCCCCTCGAGGAGGATCGCGAGCTGAAGTCGCTTCCTGAAAGCGAGATACGTCGCCCGGTCAGTCAGCGTGTACGCGCCCTTATCGAAAGCGATGCTCAGCGTGGCCCCCATCCCCTGCCCCGATTCGATGTACCAGCTCCCCGTCGGCATGATCCCCGCCGCCTTCCAGAGGGACCGCTCCGCGCTGTGGGTGCCGGAGTTGTCTCCCCGAGAAACGAACCTCGACCGACGATCGGCGATCTTCTTCAGGGCCTCAGCCGCCTGCTTCATTCTTTTGATTCCTGCCGGGTCGTCAGGCGGCCCCACCAGGACGAAGTCGTTGTGCATGACGAGGCGCCGGTTGATCAGGTTCCCTTTCGCCAGATACTCCAGCTCGAGCTTCGGCGCGTGGACCAGCACCACGTCGGCTTCCCCCCGATGCCCGAGGGCCAGCGACTGGCCGGTCCCGACCGCGATCGTCTTCACCGTGAAGCCGGTCTTCTTCTCGAAGAGCGGAACGAGCACATCCAGAAGCCCCGAGTCCTGGGTGCTGGTCGTAGTGGCGAGGATGACCGCCGACCGCTCTCCCCCCGCCGGCGGCGCGGCAGCCAGCAGGCCGAGCAGCACACCTCCAATCCAGAGACGCCGCATCGGAAGCCTCATTCCCTCACTTGACGCCGCCTAATTCCTTCCTGACAAGCGCGGCGCCGGCGGCG
>Ga0184639_10000425_pt1 | contig 16137 bp, 13 predicted proteins | sample PLM31_170_b2_FD_133155 | JGI IMG/M metagenome (GOLD analysis project Ga0184639, IMG submission 133155) | Groundwater sediment microbial communities from an aquifer in East River, Colorado, USA - PLM3-1_170_b2 | ecosystem: Environmental > Terrestrial > Soil > Riparian zone | place: USA: East... | reverse complement strand
TGCTGCCCATCACCCCGCCTCCCGCCCGGCTCGACCCATCGCAGGGTCCGCCCAGGCTTCCATGCCGCATCGCCCCTTACCTGCACTCCCAGTGCTCGGTTGCCCACACCCACCCATGGCCAGCCCAGAACCAGCGACCGGAGATCCAGACCGGCTCGCAGGCGGTGGACGGGATGACGACAGTCGGGACGAAGATGATGGAGTGGGGGTGGCGGAACGCCCTGAAATGGCTGAAGGGATGGCGATGGTGCAGGCGCGTGCCGGTGGGGAACCCGTGGCGGAAGGAGCGGAAGTGGTGCCCGCTCTTGAAATGTCGGTCCGACCCGCCACGGGCGGAGGCTGGGACGGCCGTAACGCCCAACACACTCAGGGTGAGGAGGAGCACAACGAGTATCCGTCTCATGGATCTATTCCTCCCGGGAAGGCCGAGCGAAATCCTACCGCTCTCCACGGCGCTGTCGCTCTGCCTCCCACCCCTTCACGAAGGCCTCAAATTGCTGCTGTTGATCGGGGGTCAGCATCTCGCGAATTCGCGCCCGGGCCTGCTGCTTGATCTCCTGAGCCTGAGGGTGAATCGTCTGCCGGAGCTTCCCGAACTCGTCCCGCGCGTCGTCCAGGATGCGGTCCAGCTGCTGCCGCTGTCCCTCCTGGAGCTGCAGCGCCTGGGTCAAGCGGTCGACATAGCGCTCCCGGTCAAATCGCCCCTGCCATCGTGCGGGCGACGGTGGGGCGCTGTACGTCCGATAGAGGGTGAACCCCAGGGCTCCCGTGGCAATCCCCAGGACGTACACCGCAACCAGCACCCCCGGAACCTTCAATCGCTTCATCGCGCCACGACCCCTTCGTCGCGCAGGAGGACCAGTGCCAGGACGTCGTCCTGGGTCAGGGTGGTGGTCTCGCCTAGCGGTCCCATCTCCTGCGGGACCACCCCGCTCGCCTCCAGGTACCGATCCAGAGGGGCGACCCGGCGCGGCTCCAGGGGCTGGATGAGGTAGGTGAGGCCGCCGAGCAGCACCACCACGACCGCCGCCGCTGGGATCAGGCGCGGGGCAAAGAGCGCGAAGGCGTCGATCCACCCCTCGGCCCTTCCTTCCCGGCTCTCCGCGAGCTTCCCCCACGGCCGCCGGCAAAAGGCGGAAGAGGGGCCCTCTCCTTCCACGAGGGCCCCCAGCAGACGCCCGGTGGCGTCGAGAGCCCGGGCCTCCCGCGCGCACCGCGGGCACGTCTCCAGATGGCCTTGCAGGGTCGCTCGCTCCTCGGGGGGCACGGCTCCGGGGGCCATCTCGCGGAGCAACCTCCTGGCAACCCGACACCTCACCAGGCTCCCCCCCTCTCCCTGCCCACCTCGCGATCAAAGATGGCCTTCAGGGTCCGTCGGGCCCGGAAGAGTCTCAGCCGGGCCGCCAGTTCGGAACACCCGAGTGCCCGAGCCAGGTCGGCCATGGAAAAGCCCTCGAGCTCCCGCAGGAGGAGCGCCGCCCGATCCTTGGGCGAGAGCCGACTCAGAAGTTTTTCCGCAAGATCCCGGGACACCGAGCGATCCTCTTCGCGGAGCGTTCGCGGGTCCACCACCTCCCCAATGGCCATCGCTAGCCCTTTCCCCTCCTCCCGGGACAGCTCGGTAAAGGTCACCTCCTTGCGCCGTTGTCTCCCCCGGAGATAATCGTAACAGACCGTCGTGCTGAGCCTGGCCAGCCACGGACCAAGGGAGAAGCCCGAGCGCAGTTGCCCGAGAGACCGGTAGGCCTTCACGAAGACCTCCTGAGCGATGTCCTCCACTTCGGCGCCCGGGAGGATCCCCCGAATGATCCGAAAGACCAGCCGGCCATGCCGGTGAACCAACACTTCAAAGGCCCGCTCCTCCCCCGCCAGGGTCCGACGGACCAGATCCCCATCGGACGGCTGCTCACCGACGTTGAGTGACTTGTCACCCACGCTTCCCTACCTTCAAAGACGCATCCCATGGAGGGGATGTTTCAGCCTGATGCCGTCCAGCAAGAGGTTTCTGTGCGCGCATCGGGGTCGACGGCCGCCGCCCTTTTCTGCCCAGTATCAGCGCTAAGATGGCAATGCCTTTCGAACAGCCTCTGGTCAAGGGTTTTTTCGGCAGCCTGGCTGGGAAGGCTCAAGAGGGCGAAGTGGGCCTCGTCTCGAAGTGAGGGCGGGTTTCGGCCTTCTCGACGATGACCGCGTCCAGCACGGTAGACCCGCCGGGGAAAACGACCGGGCCGTCCCGCGTGGGGGGTGACCCTTCCCGGGCGCTGGGTGTGTCTCTCGCATGACAGAGTGGCAGTTCTCGTGGCAGTAGGCTATCATTGACCATCGCACACGGTCAAAGGCAGCTCAATGGGTCCGGGAAGACGAAAGCCCGCGTGAGCATTGGCCCAATGGGCTAAGCGTCCGGTCCGACTTGAGCTTCCCGGGCAGGGCCTGAACCTGCACCCGAGCGGTTCCCGGGCACTTGGGCTACAACAGGGACGGAGGCGCTGGGGAGTGCCTGAAGCCGTTCGCGTCCCTCGACCCGTCTAAAGGCGGAGACCCGATGGAGCCGTCGCGAGTTGAAGGGAAGGAGGAGGCCGGGCTGCGCCGGGAGCAGGAAGCCCTCGCCCGGGAACTCGCGGCGCTCCGGGCCTACTACGAGGACCTCCTGGCCAGCCTCCAGGACGGGGTGGTGGTCGTGGACCCGGATCTGCTGATCCAGGCCGTCAACCCTGCCGCCGAGGAGCTGCTCGGCCGGTCCGCCACCTCCGCCGTGGGCCGGGCGCTCCCGGCCGCCCTGGGGCCCGGGACGCTCCTCCCCGCCCTGGCGGCCCGGGCCCTCGAGACGGGCCGGGCCCACGCCGAGCACGGTGCGCCCCTGACCCGACCGGACGGGGAACAGGTCTGGGTGAGCGCCGTCGCCTCGCTCCTGGCCGACGCCGGGGGGAAGCCCCGGGGCTGCGTTCTCACCCTGCGGGATCTCACCCGGATCCGGGACCTGGAGGAGCAGCTCCGCCAGGCCGACCGGATGGCCGCCCTGGGCGCGCTGGCCGCCGGCCTCTCCCACGAGATCCGCAACCCCCTCATGGGGGTCCGGGCCACCGCGCAGCTTCTGGCCGGCGACCCGGCCCTCCCCCCGGCCTTCCGGGAGCACAGCCGGATCATCCTCCGAGAGGTGGACCGGCTGAACGCCCTGGTGGAGGCGATCCTGGGGTTCGCCCGGCCGCGCCCGGCCCGCCTCCTCCCCTGCAACCTGAACCAGGTGCTGGAGGAGGTCCTGGCGCTGGAGGAGGGAGGGCTCACGGAGCGGGGGGTTCGCGTGCGGCGGCTGTACGACCCCCAGATCCCGGCGGTGCAGGGGGACGCGGCGCAACTGCACCAGGTCTTCCTGAACCTGATCCGGAACGGGACCGAGGCGATGCCGGCCGGCGGCGAGCTCACGCTCCGGACCAGCTACGAGCGGAAGTCCCCCCGCTGCCGGGGTATCTCGGTCGCCGTGGCCGAGGTGCTGGACCAGGGGGCCGGCCTGAGCGCGGAGGCCTCCGCCCACCTGTTCGAGCCGTTCTTCACCACGAAGGAGAAGGGGACGGGTCTCGGCCTGGCCATCTGCCAGCGGATCGTGCAGGAGCACCGGGGGGTCATCGAGGTACACAGCGACGCGGCGAAGGGGACCTGCTTCGCGGTCCTCCTCCCGTTGGCGGGGGAGTAGGCGTGAGGGGGCGGGGGCGGCCGTGAGCGGCGGGGCGGAACCGGGGCGGAAGGGGCGGGTCATCGTCGCGGACGACGAGGAGAGCGTCCGCTGGACCCTCACCCGCGCCCTGGAACGGGAGGGGTATACGGTGGAGGCGGTGGCGGACGGCGAGGCGGCCGTCTCGGCGGCCGCCTCCGGCGGAGCGGACCTCGTCCTGCTGGATATCCAGATGCCGGGCCTGGACGGGCTCACCGCGCTGTCCCGCCTCGCGGAGGAGGCGCCGGCCACCCCCGTCCTGGTCATGACGGCCTACGGGAGCCTCCAGAGGGCGGTCGAGGCCATGAAGGGGGGAGCCTTCGACTACCTGGCCAAGCCGTTCGACCTGGAGGAGCTCCTCCTGACGGTCCGCCGGGCCCTGGAGGCCCGCTCCCTGGCCAGCGAGCACAGCCAACTCAAAGCCGCCCTGGCCGATCGCCGGGACTTCGGCGGCCTGGTCGGCGTAAGCCATGCGATGCAGCGGGTCTTCAAGCTGGTGGGGACGGTGGCGACCTCCGACGTCACGGTCCTCATCCAGGGGGAGACCGGGACCGGCAAGGAGCTGGTGGCCCGGGCCATCCACCTGCACAGCCGGCGCCTCGGCAAACCCTTCGTCCCGGTCAACTGCGCCGCCGTCCCGAAGGACCTGCTGGAGAGCGAGCTCTTCGGCCACGAGCGGGGGGCCTTCACGGGTGCCGTGGCGACGCGCCGGGGGAAGTTCGAGCAGGCCCATGGCGGGACCCTCTTCCTGGACGAGGTGGGGGAGATGGGCGCGGCCCTCCAGACCAAGATCCTCCGGGTCCTCCAGGAGCGGGTCACGGAGCGGGTCGGTGGGGAGCAGACCATCGCCGTGGACGTCCGGATCCTGGCGGCCACGAATCAGGACCTGGAAGCGGCGGTCCGGGAGCGCCGCTTTCGGGAGGACCTGTTCTACCGGCTCAACGTGGTCACCATCCACCTTCCACCCCTCAGGGAGCGGATGGAGGACGTGCCCTTCCTCGTGGCCCACTGCCTGCGGGGCGCGGCGGAGGAGGCCGGGCGGGAGCCCCCCGAGGTCTCGCCGGCCGCCATGGACCTCCTCCTAGCCTACCGCTGGCCCGGGAACGTCCGCGAACTGGAGAACGTCATCGAGCGCGCCACCGTCTTCGCCCGGGGGACTGCCATCCTCCACGAGCACCTGCCGGAGGCGCTCCGCGGTCACGGGACCGAGGGCCGGGCGCCGACCGCGCCGCTGGAGCAGCCCCTGCGGGGCCTCCTCGCGGCCCTCGGGGAAGGGCGGGACGGGATGCTCTACGAGCACGTCCTCGCGCTGGTAGAGAAGCCCTTCCTGGAGGCGGTTCTCGCCCGCTGCGGCGGCAACCAGGTGCGGGCGGCGGCTATCCTGGGGATCAACCGGAACACCCTCCGAAAGAAAATGCGGGCCCTGGGGATCGAGGGGGGGCGGGAGCCCCGGAAGGGGCGGGGGCCCCCCCCCTGAGCCTCGCCGCCTTGACGGCATCCCGTTTCGGTCTATCTTAGGGGCTGTAAGGCCGGTGGGCAGGGCAGGAGGCGGACAGCCTGCCTACCTCCGTCGGGGCGTTCCCGACGGGACTCCCTCGCGCCGGCCGGCGGGGGTGCGCCAACAACCCGAACGAGGAGGGCACGCGCCCCGCGGGATCGCCCGCCGCGGCCACGGTGGGAGGATTCGGCGGAGACGGTGGGGGGTCAGGCGCGAGGGAAGGCTTGAGGCCGCCGGATCAGGGGGTGCCACATGCCCGGGATTCCGGCCAAGTGCCTCGAGTGCGGGACCGATCTCCGGTATGATGCGGCTCAGATGAATTACTTCTGCCCCGCCTGCGCGGAAAAGGAAGGGGCGCTGGCGCAGGCCGAGGTGAAGGAAGCCGCGTAAGGTCGTCAAGGCAGAGAAGCGGGAGCCCTCCCAACGCTTTTCTGCCTTTTGGCTTTTTGGGGCGGGCCGCCGCGAGACCGAGGCTCTCCGGCCCGGGCGGACCTCCACGGCCCGCATGCAGATCAGGAGCACCGAGGGCTTCCTGACGGTCGGGACCCCGGTCCGGCTCCGGAGCCGGAGGGGTCTCGCGAGCGCGGCGGCCCTGGCCCTGCTCCTGGCCGTCACCTTCTGAGGCCCCCTTCCGTTTCCTCCCCCGGGCCGGGTACAATCGCCAGGCCCGGCCGGCCGGGCCTGGAGGCGCCGTGGGAGAGGCGGAGGCGACCGTCACGTTCCGGGTGGACTACGCCGACATCGACGCCCAGGGGAGGGTCTACTACGGCAACTTCATCCGCTACTTCGACCGGGCCCGCTTCGCCTTCTGGAGCGCCTGCGGCCTCAGCCTCGACGAAATCCGGCGCCTGGAGGACGAGACGGTCGTGGCAGAGGTCGAGACCCGCTACCACGCCCCCGCCGGGTTCTACGAGGAGCTCCAGGCCGCGGCGCGCCTGACCGCCGCGGGGCGCTCGAGCCTGCACTTCGCCTACCGGGTCACGCGACCGTCCGATGGGACCCTCCTCGCGGAGGGGAGGGGGGTCCTGGTCTATATCGAGCCGGCCAGTGGCCGCTCGCGACCCCTCCCGGCCTCCCTCCGTGACCGCCTCCCCTCCGTCCCCGCACCTCCGGCCCAGCCCTCCCGCCTGGCATAGAACTTGCTGCTTTGACAAGGGGTTAGCGCCCCAGAAGCGGAACAGACCATTCCTCCGCCTGCTCCTCGGGCCCGAGGCACCGACGTGGCGCGCTCCCGGTTCCTCCCCGCGTTGCTCGGCACCCTGCTCCTGGCCCTCGCCCCCGCGGGGGCAGGGCCGCTCAAGACGCTCACCATCGCCACGGGCTCGAGCGCGGGCACCTATTACCCCATCGGGGCCGCCATCGCCGCGATCCTGAACGCGAGCCTCGAGGGGACCACCGCCCGCGCCATCCCCTCCCGGGGCTCTATCGAGAATCTCCACTGGCTGGAGCGGGGGGACGTAGAGCTCGGGATCGCCCAACAGGACGTGGCCTACTACGCCTTTCACGGGCAGGAGGTCTTCGCCGGGCGGGCCTTCGCGCGCGTCCGGGCGTTGGCTGCCCTCTACCCCGAGATGATCCAGGTGGTAGTCCGGTCGGATGCGCCGGTGCGGGGCATCCCTGACCTGAAGGGACGCCGGGTCGCGCTCGGCGCCCATGGGAGCGGGACCGCGTTCAACGCGCGCCAGATCCTGCAAACCGCCGGGGTGCTCCACGAGGTGCGCGCTGTGGAGGCCCCCTTCGAGGAGGCGATGACGCAGCTCGAGCAGGGAAACCTGGACGCGGCCTTCATCACGGCTGGGGTTCCCACGCGGGTCATCCAGGCCCTGGCGGAACGGGTCCCGATCCGCATCCTCCCCATTGACGGCGCGCTGCGCGACGAACTGATCCGCCGCTACCCCTTCTTCTCGGTCGCCTCCCTCCCAGCCGGCAGCTACCGAGCGGCCGGGGCCGTCGGCGCGGTGGCCATCACCGCCCTCCTCGTCTGCCAGGCGACCCTCCCCGAGGAGACGGTGACGGAGCTTCTCCGGGCGCTCTTCTCCAACCTCCCCTACATGCGGCAGGCTCACCCCCGGGGCGCCGACATCACCCTGGACGCGGCGTCGCGCAGCCTGGCGATCCCGCTCCACCCGGCTGCCGCCCGGTTCTTCGCCGCCCGGGCCAAGTAGGGAGACCCGTGGCCTTCCGGACAAAGCTCATCCTGCTGCTGGCCGGCCTCCTCCTGGCGCAGGGGCTCTACCTGGGGACCCTCACGGTCAGGGAGAGCCAGGAGAGCCTCCGCTCCGCGTTGCAGCGGGGGGCGGCCCAGATCGCCCTCCGGATGGCGGACGAGATCGCCCGGATCGTGGGGGCGGCCGACAAGGTCCTCGAGCTGGGGGCCCGCGAGCTGGCGGACGGGGTCTCCGGGGGGGACACCACCCGCCTTCGCTCAGCCCTGCGGGCCCTCGACGAGACGCATCTCACGCTGGAGCGCCTCCTGCTGGTGGACCGGACCGGCCGGGTCCTGGCGGCCTCCTTCAGCGGGGCCCCGGCCTCCGTGGCGGGGGAGCCGGGCTTCCTCCTCGCCCTGGACCCCGGCGCCGTCGGCCCCCTCCTCACGCGCGATCGGGAAGCCGGCCGGCCGACCCTGCGGATCGCCCGGCCCATCCGGGGGTCGCGGGGGGAGGTGGTTGGAGCCCTGCTGGGAACCCTGGAGCTGACCGAGATCGCAGACGCCATGCGGGGTGTCAGCATCGGCAAGACTGGCAGCCTCTACCTGGTGGATCGGGAGGGGGAGCTCCTGGCGGGTGCGGACCGGAACCCCCCGGGGGAGCGGACGCTGCACCTCGAGGCGGCGAGAGAGGCGGCCCGCCTGACCCTGCGGGGGGTCCGGGAGCTCGAGATCCCGGGCCGGGAAGCGCTCATCGGCGCCTACGCTGCGGTCGTGGGGACGGGCTGGACGCTGGCCGTGCAGCAGACCGCCGGCGAGGCCTACCTGCCGGCCTCGCGGCTGCAGACACGGATCCTCGTCGCCACCGGGCTCGGCATCCTGGTCGCGGCTCTCCTGGCCGGGGGCCTGGGCACCTGGCTCACCCGGCCCATCCGTCGGCTCACCAGCCGGGTGCGGGCCGTGACCCGTCCCGAGGACCTGGCCGCCGGCTTCACGGTCCCGGGACGCGACGAGGTCGCCCAGCTCTCGGCGGCGCTCACCCGGATGGCGGAGGTGATTCTGAGCCGCGATCGGGAGATCCGCCAGCGGAACCGCGAACTGGAGGCGGTGAACACCGTCATCGCCGCCGTGAGCCGGACCCTGGACCTGGACCGGATCCTGGAAACCGCCCTGGAGACGGTCATGAGCGTCCTGGCGGTGGACGCCTGTCACTTCCGGGTGCTGGACCCGGCGACCGACGAACTGGTCCTGCGGGCCCACCGGGGGCGCGGGGAGCGCTTCGTCCGCGAGCGGGGCCGGATCCGGTGGCAGGACAGCCCGCTCGCCCGCGAGGCGGCGGGGCGGGGGGAGTACATCAGCATCCCGGACATCACCGCCGATCCCCGGGGAGGCAAGCTCTACGCGCGGGAGGAGGGGCTGAAGGCCTTCGCCATCTTTGCCCTGATGGCCGAGACCGGGCCCGTGGGGCTCCTCTGCGTCTACCGCCGCGAGGCGCGACCCTTCACGCCGCAGGAGCTCCTCCTCCTGAACGTCCTGGGGGGCCAGGTGGGGGTGGCCATCGATACCGCCCGCCTGTACGGGGACCTGCAGGCCTCTACCGCCCGCCTGGCGGACACGAACCGGCGGCTGGCGGAGCTGTACCGGCTCACCATCGCCCTCCAGGAGGCCATCCCGCTGGGGGAGCGCCTGGACCTCATCCTCGAGGGGGCGCACGAGGTGTTGGACCTCGACCGGATTGGCATCTTCCTCCCGGACGCGGAGGGGACGACGCTGGAGTGCCGCGCCGTCCTGGGGGTGGCGGAGGATCCGCTGGAGAGGCTGCGCGTGCCCCTCGGGCCGGAGGGTGGCGCCGTCGCCCTCGCCTATCGGGAGGCGCGGGACGTGGTCTGGGAGGGACCGGGGGCGGTCCCGCCGGAGTACCGCCTGCCGGGCCCCGCGGCCGCCATCGGATCCTTCCGGAGCCGCGCCTTCGCGATGCTCCCTCTCCTCTCCAGGGGGCGGGCCATCGGGGTCCTGGTGGCGGACAACAAGGTGAGCCGGCGGCCCCTCCCCCAGGAGACCGTGGACCTGCTGCGGGTCTTCTCCCAGCAGGCGGCGATCGCCCTGGAAAACGCGCGGCTGTTCACCGAGGCCCGGGAGCGGGCAGAGCAGATCAGTGCGGCGAACCGGATCGCCACCACCATTTCCTCCAGCCTGAGCGTCCAACAGGTCTTCGCCATCGCCGCGGAGGAGACCGCCAAGCTCGTCCACTTCGACCGGATCAGCATCGCCCTCCTGGATGAGGCGGGGGGGGCCATCGCGATGCTGATGGTGAGGGGGGCCGGGCCCCCGGAGGTCACGGAGGGGACCACCCACCCGCTCGCCGGCTCCGCGGTCGCCTTCGCCCTGGCGAAGGGGGAGCCCTGCTTCCGGGAGGACATCCTGGCTCTGCCCGAGGGGGAGCGCTTCACCGAGGACACCTACCTGGCCGGGGCAGGCCTCCGGTCCTGGGTGGCGGTCCCCCTCGTGGCCAAGGAGAAGGCCCTCGGGACCTTCAACCTGTGCAGCGCCAGGCCCAGCGCCTTCTCGAGCCGGGACTTGCCGGTCCTCCTCCCCATCGCCCGGCAACTGGCCATCGCCATCGAGAACGCCCGTCTCTTCGAGGAGGCCCGCAGCACCGGGGAGCGCCTGCGCCGGCTCACGGAGCTGAGCCGGACCGTCACGGCGAGCCTCGATGCCCAGGCGGTTCTGGAGAACATCGTCCGGGTCTCGGTCGAGCTCCTCCGGGCGGACGCCGCCACGTTAGCAGTGGTGGACCCCGCGACCGGGCTGCTCACGCAGCGGGCGGACTACGGCCTGCGTCAGGGGGAGCGCCGCCATACCCGGATCTTCCGCCCCGGCGAGGGGGTCTCGGGCCGCCTGCTGGAGGGCACGGCCCCCCTGGTGGTGGAGGACTTCCGGACCGACCCCCGCGTCGTGAACCGGGAGTGGGCGGCCGCCGAGGGCGTGGTGGCGTACGCCGGGGTCCCCCTCCTCCTGGGGGACCGGGCGGTGGGGACGCTGGCGGTCTTCACCCGGACGGTTCGCCGCTTCGATACCGGCGAGCTGGACCTGCTCGCCTCCCTGGGGAGCCACGCCGCCATCGCCCTGGAGAACGCGCGCCTCTACGCGGAGCTGAAGGGCTCCACGCAGCACCTGGAGGAGTCGCGGCGGAACCTGGAGGAGCTGCACCGGCTGAGCATCGCCATCCAGGAGGCGGCGTCGCTGGAGGAGCGGTTGGGCCACGTCCTCCGCGGGGCCCACGAGATCCTGGCGCTGGACTGGATCAACATCTTCCTCCCGGACGAGGGGCGCACGGCGCTGCGCTGCGTGGCCCGGGTGGGCGGCGGGGACGAGCCGCTCGAGGCGGTGACCGTCCCCCTCGGCCCGGCCGGGGGCGGGCTGGCCCGGGCCTTCCTGGAGAAGGTGGACGTCTGCTGGAACGGGGAGGGCCCGGTCCCGGAGCCCCTCCGGTTGCACCCGCCCTACGCCCACGTAAAGGCCCTGCGGGCCCGCATCTTCGCCAATATCCCCCTGGTGGCCCGGGGAGACGCGATTGGCGTCATCGCCGCCGGCAACCCGGAGACCCGGCGGCCCATCCAGGAGGAGACCCGCTCCCTCCTCCGCATCTTCGCTGCGCACGCCGCGATCGCCATCGAGAACGCGCGACTCTATAAGTCTCTGAAGGAGCACTCGGCCACCCTGGAGCAGCGGATCGCGGAGCGGACGAAGGCGTTGGCCGAGGCGTCGCGGCAGAAGTCCCGCTTCCTGGCCAGCATGTCCCACGAGCTCCGGACCCCGCTGAACGCCATCCTGGGATTCTCGGAGGTCCTCCTGGACCGCTTCGTGGGGGACCTCACCCCCAAGCAGGTGGAGTACGTGGACAGCATCCACGCCAGCGGGAAGCACCTCCTGGGCCTCATCAACGACCTCCTGGACCTCTCCAAGATCGAGGCGGGCAAGATGGTCCTCCACCCCGAGCCGTGCTATCTCCCCCAGACGCTGGAGGATGCTCTCACCCTGGTCCGGTCCGAGGCCATCCGCAAGCGCCTCACGCCCGGCCTCGAGGTGGCGCCCGAGGTGGGTCTCATCGAGGCGGACCCGGCGAAGCTGAAGCAGATCCTCTACAACCTGCTGAGCAATGCCATCAAGTTCACCCCGGAGGGGGGGCAGGTGACGGTCCGGGGGCGGCGCGTCGGCAGTCTGGTGGAGGTGGCGGTGGCCGACACCGGCATCGGGATCCGCCCCGCTGACCAGGAGCGCATCTTCGGGGAGTTCGAGCAGGTGGACTCGGCCTATGCTCGCCAGGTGCAGGGGACCGGCCTCGGCCTCCCCCTCACTCGGCGCCTGGTGGAGCTGCACGGGGGGACCCTTACCCTGGAGAGCGCCGAGGGGAAGGGGTCGACCTTTACCTTCACGCTTCCGCTCCGGATCCCGCAGCCTGCGCCCGCCTGACCTCGTTGCCGCGCCCCGTCGCTTCCACTCCGGTGGGCGCCCCGATCCGGTCTTGTCCCTCCCGTGCCGCTGGGGTAAGATGCCCCGGTGCTTTCGGCGCCTCCCCCCTGGGGTGCCGAGGCAGGTCGGCGGCAGGAGGAGCGCGTGATCCGCCCGACTGTTACTTCTGCGTGCGGCACGCCGCCTCCGAGGGGGAAGCCCACACCTGCCTGGTCCGTGTCCACGAGAACACCGCGGAGCCGGGGATCCGGACGCTCCCCCAGGTGAAGATGGCTATCCGGGCCCTGGCCGAGATCGAGCAGGCCATCCCCTACGGGCCCCTCCTCCCCTGCGACGATGAGGCTCCCTACTGCGCCTTCCGGCCTGCCGGGCTGGCGCCGGAGACCCCCTTGGAGCGTCCGGCGCGAGAGCGTCCCCTGGTCCTGGTGGTGGATGACGACAAGCCCACCCTGGATTTGCTGCGGGACATCCTGGCCAGCCGGAGGATCGAGGCCGTGATCGCCACCAGCGGGTTCGAGGGGCTGGAGCTGGCACAGGAGCGGCGCCCCGACCTGGTGATCCTGGACGTGATGATGCCGGGCCTGGACGGCTACAGGACCTGCGCCTTTCTGAAGGAGGACCCAGACCTCAAGGGGGTCCCGGTCCTGATGTGCACAGCGGCCGACGGGGCCAAGTTCAACGAGCGAGCCTTCCGGGCGGGAGCCGCCTTCTGCCTGGCGAAGCCCTTCGAGGCGCACCGCTTCCTCGGCCTCGTGGAGCTGGCGCTGAGCAAGACCAAGGGCTTGCCCTACCGGGATGAGGTCGGGCGCCGCCGGCGGGTCTTTCGCCGCCTCGCTGCCCGCTACCTCGTCACGGCCAGGGCCACCGGCGGGACGGCCCAGAGGCGAGAGGTGGCGGGGTTCACCGAGAACATCAGCGCCGGGGGCCTCTTTTGCAAGCTGCCCGAGCGGTTCCCCGTCATGACGCCGATCCTCCTCCGGGTCGGGACGCCGGCCGGATCCGTTGCCCTCACCGTCACCGTGACCTGGTGTGGGCCCTCCTCAGCCCGCCACACCGGCGACATTCCCCACGGCCTCCGGATCCTCCAGGCTTGGACTCCCGAGGACGCCGCCCTCTGGACGGAGGTCCTCCGGACCCTGGAGAGCGCCGCCGGGCCCGAGGCCGGGGGGGAGGCATGAGGGGCGCCGCCGCCCTCCTTCTCCTTCTCTCCGTCTCCCTCGCGGCCTCCGCCCGCGCTGCCCCACCGGTCGCCAGGCCCGACGCGGAGGACCTCCCGCAACTCGAGCGGCTGGAAATCTTCGCGCCGGGGGAGCCCACCCTCCTTCTCTCCAAAGACGGGGAGCCCTTCGCCACCCTCACCCAGGAGCACCGGGTCTTCGTCCCCCTCGTCCGGATCCCCCGGGTGCTGCGGGAGGCCGTCATTGCCACCGAGGACGCCCGCTTCTACCAGCACGGCGCCCTGGACTGGAGGGCCATGGCCCGGGCCGCCCTCAGCAACCTGGCGGCAGGCCGCCTCCGGGAAGGGGGGAGCACCATCACCCAGCAATTGGCCAAGACCCTCCTCCTGACGCCGGAGCGGACCGTCACCCGGAAGCTGCAGGAGATCAGCCTGGCCCAGAAGATCGAGCAGCGCTACAGCAAGGACAAGATCCTGGAGCTGTACCTGAACGCCGTCTACTTCGGGCATGGGGCCTACGGGGTTGAGGCCGCGGCCCGGACCTACTTCAGCAAACCGGTCCGGGCCCTGACGCTCCCGGAGGCCGCGTTGTTGGCCGGTCTCATCCGCGCCCCCGGTCTCTACTCCCCCCTCCTGGACCCCGCCCGGGCCAAGGGGCGGCGGGATCACGTCCTGCAGCGGATGGTGGCGGAAGGCTTCCTGAAGGAGCCGGCCGCCAAGGCCGCATCCCCGGAGCCGGTCCGGGTCACCCCGCTGTTCAAGGGCCGGGGCAGCGCCCCGCACTTCGTGGATTACGTGCGAGAGATTCTGGAGGAGCGCTACGGTGAGGTCCTCCTGGCGCGCGGCGGCCTCCGGGTGACCACCACGCTCGACCTGGCCCTCCAGCAACAGGCCCTGGAGGCTGTCCGGGCGGGAGTCACGGCTGCCGCGGCAGCCCTGGCCCCTCGCGCTCGGCGCGGGGCCGCGCCGCCCGCTCCCCCGGGTGGGGACCAGGAGGGGCCCGGTCTCGAGGGGGCACTCCTGGCCCTCGAGCCGGCCACGGGTGCCATCCGGGCCATGGTGGGCGGGACGGCCTACGGGAAGAGCCAATTCAATCGGGCGGCCCGGGCGCGCCGGCAGCCCGGCTCGGCCTTCAAACCCTTCGTGTTCGCCGCCGCCTTCGAGCGGGGGATCAGCGCCACGGACCTGCTGGAGGACGCCCCCGTGCGCTACCCCAAGGGTCTGGGGAAGCGGCGGGGGGCCTGGGCTCCCGAGAACTACGACCGGCTCTACCGGGGCCCGGTCACGGTCCGTCGGGCCCTGGAGGAGTCCATCAATGTCCCCACGGTTCGGCTCCTGGAGTCCATCGGCGTGGATCCCGTGCTGGAGGTGGCCCGCCGCCTGGGGATCCGGAGCCCCCTGCGGCGGGAGTACGCCCTGGCGTTAGGCGTCTCGGAGGTGACGCTCCTGGAACTGACCGCCGCCTACGCCGCGCTCGCCAACGGCGGCAGCCGGGCCACTCCCCACGCCATCCTCCGGGTGGAGGGGCCGGGCGGGGCGGTCCTGGAGGAGTACCGGCCCGAGGTCCAGCCGGCCCTCAAGGAGGGGGTGGCCTACCTCCTCACCTCGGTCCTGCAGGGGGCGGTGGAGCGGGGGACGGGGCAGAAGGCCCAGGCCCTCGATCGCCCGGCGGCGGGGAAGACCGGCACCAGTCAGGATGCGGCCGACCTCTGGTTCGTGGGCTACACCCCGGACTTGGCGGCCGGCGTGTGGCTGGGCTACGATGCGCCCCGCTCCCTGGGGCCGCACGAGACAGCCGGGCGCCTCGCCGCGCCGCTCTGGGCCGACTTCATGCGGCGGGCGCTCGCGTCGCGACCGCCGACCACCTTTGCCGTTCCCGATGGGGTCTTCTTCCTGGATGTGGACGCCCGGACCGGCGCACCGGCGCCGCCGGGGAGCCCGGGGGCGGTGCGGGAGGTGTTCCTCCGGGGGGAGGGGTCCCTGGGAGCGCCGCCGGAGGCCGGGGCGTACGAGGCGGAACCGGAGGAGGCGGTCGAGGAGGAGGAAGGATCGACGGGGCAGGCGAGCCCGTGAACGGTCGGGATCGGTCCGGTGAGCCCGGCCGGTCCGGGAGGGCGTGAGATGGCGGGGACGTTCGCATGGTGGGGGGGCTTTATGCTGGCGCTGGCCGGGCCCGTCGTGGCCGTCGCCCAGGCGCCGCCGAAGGGGGGCGGTCCCCTCTTCGCCACCCTGAAGACGAGCATGGGGACAATCGTGCTCCGGCTCCACGAGGAGAAGGCCCCCAGCACGGTGGCGAACTTCGTCGGGCTCGCCACGGGGACCAAGGAGTGGACGGACCCCAAGACGGGAAAGGCGGTGACCCGTCCCCTCTACAACGGGACCGTCTTTCACCGGGTCATCCCGAACTTCATGATCCAGGGGGGGGATCCGCTGGGGACCGGAACGGGCGGGCCCGGCTTCCGGTTCGCCGACGAGTTTCACCCGGACCTGAAGCACAGCAAGGGGGGCACCCTGTCCATGGCGAACGCCGGCCCGAACACCAACGGAAGCCAGTTCTTCATCACCCACCGGGCCACCCCCTGGCTGGACGGCCGCCACACCGTCTTCGGGGAGGTGGTGGAGGGGATGGAGGTGATGGAGGCCATCGGTACCGTTCCCCGCGACGCGCGGGACCGGCCCGTGAAGCCAGTCGTCCTGCAGGAGGTCCTGATCGGTCGGGGGGCGCCGGCCCGCTGAGGCCGATCGCGCGTGAGAGCGGGGGTCCCGTCGGATCGCCAGGACCTCGCACGGCTGGGGTGCGGGGCAAAGTCATGCGGCCCACTCCTGACAGACCGTGCTGCCGCGGGTCCTGTCGCCGGCGTGCCCCACTCGCGGCCGGGCTTCGTCACCCGCTCAGCCCCTGCCGCAATTCCTTGAATTGCGGCAGGAGGCCGAGGGGGTCCCACTCGGCCCGGCCGCTCGGGGGCCGCGCCCGGCGCCACCCGCGGCTCGGCGGCAATCCTCGGGGCAATTCGTTGGCCCGGCACGAGGCGGCCGCCTACTTCTCCAGCACCAGGAGCTGCCCCGGCAGGTGGGCCGGGTGGAGGTGGCACCAGATCCTGAAGAGCCCGGCCTTGTCGGCCACGAACTCCACGGTC
>Ga0184639_10000424_pt1 | contig 16168 bp, 15 predicted proteins | sample PLM31_170_b2_FD_133155 | JGI IMG/M metagenome (GOLD analysis project Ga0184639, IMG submission 133155) | Groundwater sediment microbial communities from an aquifer in East River, Colorado, USA - PLM3-1_170_b2 | ecosystem: Environmental > Terrestrial > Soil > Riparian zone | place: USA: East... | reverse complement strand
TGGCTGGCCGGGCGGCTCATCTCGAGGCCGTTCGGCAGCCACTCATCGTCCGGCTCACCACCCCAGCTCAAGTCAATCACCTTGTGCGCCAGCCGCGCATTCATTTCCATGCCTCGTGCCGTAGAGCAGATAGGATCGCCGCTTTCGCGCCGCGGGAGGGGTTGGGTTCCCCTCTCGCCAGGCCCCGCCGCGCTCCTTTCACCTGCCAGACAATTGCGAGCAGTCGCCGCGGCCCAAGTAGTAAGGCTGCCGAACAACTCGATCGAGCCGACCCGGCCAGCCGGAGGTTGCGTTTGGCGCGATACTAGCCTTGGCTGGCCGGGCGGCTCATCTCGAGGCCGTTGGGCAGCCTCGGCGTCACCTGAAAAGGACGACGTGAAGAAATACGCCGTGAAGCCGCTAACATCGAATACTTGGTCGGACTTCGCCCGGCTGGTCGAGAAGCACAACGGCGTATGGGGCGGCTGCTGGTGCATGGCGTTTCACCCTGAGGTGACGGGTACCGGCAGAGCCCGATCCATCAAGGAACGACGAGTCCGCGAAGGTCGAGCTCACGCCGCCTTGGTGTACGACGGTTCCTCCTGCGTAGGCTGGTGTCAGTTCGGGCCGACCGACGAGCTTCCTCGCATCAAACACAGGAGAGCCTACATGGAAGGTCTCAAAGACCCCCCAGAATGGCGAATCACTTGCTTCTTCGTGGATCGGGACCATCGGGACAATGCCGTCGCATCCGTCGCCCTCGGCGGCGCTCTGCGGGAAATCGGCCGCCTTGGGGGAGGAACGGTCGAGAGCTACCCTGAGGACGTGAAAGGTCGCTCGGTTTCGGGATCCTTCCTCTATAACGTTACGGTCTCAATGTTCGAGCAACAAGGGTTCCGCCGGGTCCGTCGGCTGGGAAAGAATCATTGGGTAGTCACCAAGACGGTTCGCAAGGCCCCGAGAAAGATCCCGCGGTGACCGCCCCGCCTTCGGCTGCCCAACAACTCGATGGAGCCGACCCGGCCAGCCTGGTGTTACGTTCGGCGCGATACTAGCCTTGGCTGGCCGGGCGGCTCATCTCGAGGCCGTTGGGCCGCCCATCGCCCTCGCAGTCGAGTGTGAACGGATTCTGGGTCGCGTTCATCAAACCGAGAATAGGAGAAAGCCTATCAGACAAATACCTCATCGCCTCCAATCGCATGTTGTCAACCAATGACGTGCCTCGCTGAGAGGCCCACACAACCACACAAGGAGAATATCAAATGAAACTCAATGTCATGTTTATCATCGCTGCCGTTGTCCTTATCTTGATAAGCCTCCTCTCACTCCTGGCTCCGGTGGCACCTGGCGCGTTCGGCGTCTTTGACGCCGCACAGTACTTCTCCATCATGGTGGGTGCTGTGGCTTGGCTGTCGCTTGGCGTTATCGCCTGGTTGGTTCGGAACGCGGAGGCCTCGAAAACGCGTGACGCGCTCGTCCTGGGTTACACCTTGCTCTTTGGCCTGTGGGCTGTAGTAAGTCTAATTGGCCAGTTTGGTCAGTTTGCCGCCTTGCCAGCCCATAGCGCTTCCTGGGTGATCGCCCTGATCCAGGCCTTGATAGCAGTTGGCTTCTTTATGGCGGGCAGGTCCAGTATGTCGAAAAGTGCCAGCTAGGTTCCTTGCATTGCTCCAACGTCTGACATTCACGTGCTGATGCATGTCGGGCGTTGTCTCCTAGAGCGATGTGTTTCTTGCCGAATTTCGGGCGGCCCAACAACTCGATGGAGCCGACCCGGCCAGCCACAGGTTACGTTTGGCGCGATACTAGGTTTGGCTGGCCGGGCGGCTCATCTCGAGGCCGTTAGGCGGCGAACGAGCTCGGGTCGGCTCCCGAGGTCGAGGGACCGGTGACCACTGATCTTTACGAACCATTCAGGTTACTACTCTCGAAGCTCGCCAGCGAACTTTTCGTCTTCCTACAGGGAAGATGGACCGATAGCTGGTCCCTAGGCGCTCCTCGAGTCGGAATCCACTATGACTATTGGGACCTCAAATCCCTACCAAGCTTCGGAGAGGCCCTCACTGCCATGGGCCAGCTTCCCTCCATGGCCGACAAGTACGATGAGCATGGCCTCGAAGGCCCCCTGGGTATGTTCCTCGAGCTCGTGGTGGCCTCCGCGCACGAACCATCGTTCCTCTCAAGGGCGCTCGATTTCTGGTGGCCGCCCTTCCACAGGTTCCTTCAGGCAACGCAAGTCCCAATCCGCCTCTTCCTCGGCCTCTGCAATTTTGAGGCGGCCAAGCCGGAATACCGCCTGGACACAGAAACCACCATACGCTTCTTTGGCGAGGGCAGCTTGTACGGTGCTCTCCAGGAGTCGTTATTAGCCCCGGTTCCCCTGCAGCTACGTGCGGAAGCGTCTGACGTGCATCTAATCCATGGCGCAGCGCAGATAGATTTCTCCGCGCCGGCCTCCCGCAGCATCCTTCAGTACCATCATTACACCCACGAATGCATCCATAGGATGCAACTCGTCCAGCGAGCAATCAGCCTATGCTCGTTTGGCCGCATAGAAGTAGCCCCTTGGATTCCCATCGCCAATCCCGACTTCCCCGTCGAGGGCGTGAGCGTCATCGGGGCGCCAAAGGACGTGTCAAGGTACCAGGAACCCACTGTCCTCCTGGACGACAATGCATGGGCAAGATTTCAGTCATTGCATTCGGTCATCACTAAAGCCTTTCACGAGGCTCCAACCGATGACCAACCGGGAACACCTGTCGGCCAACGATTCGCTTCCGCGATCTCACGCTTCCTCGGTACGTTCGAACAGGGATACTGGGATTCCGTCGTCGTCGACTTAGTCATCGCGATGGAGTCCCTCCTTACCCCAAACAGGCAGGGCGGCAGAATGCAGCTCGCGCTTGCCGCCTCCAACCTCCTTGGTACAAGCGGCAACGAGGCGACAGAAGTATTCGAGAACGTGTCCCTGATGTATAGACTTCGCAACCAAAGCGTCCATGGCGAGCCCGTCGCCCAACAAGAGTGGGACAACCGCATTCCCGAGATTGCGCAGACCGCCGGATCAACATCCCAAACGGTCGAGAACGGCACCAGGCAATTCGCATTTGAGGTTATGCGCGACTATGCCCGCCGGGTTATTGCCGCGATGCTCCACCTTTCTTACGAGGCGAACATGCCCCCTTCCTCGCATCTCACCCGCCAACTGCATCGTCTCCACCTCGACCCTGGCCTCGCCAAATCAATCCACAAAGCTGCCCACGTGTATTCGTTCGGCGATCGACCGGCCCCACCGAGCTAAGTATCACTTAGGGCTTTTCCGCCGCCCAACAACTCGATGGAGCCGACCCGGCCAGCTGCGGCGAATCGGGTCTAAGATAGGCTCCAAGAGCTGGCCGGGCGGCTCATCTCGAGGCCGTTGGGCGTCGGAGACCTGGTCGAGTGTTGGCCTTTCTCGCCCCCCTCATCAATGCCCATCTGGAGCTCATGGATACAGCCCCTAAATGAATCCGGTCACGCCAACTCAGGTGCAGCGCACCTTCGGAGCGATGGGAATCGCCCTCATTAAGTTCTACCTGCGGCTTTTCGGGCGCAAAGTCGCCAAGGCGGAGGTGCCATGGTTAGCCGGCCCCATCGGTCCCAGAGGTGAAATCGGCGGTCGGCTCTATGAGGTCATCGCCGACCAGGAAGGCTTGGCAATCGACCACCTTGCAACAGACGCCGGCTTGCTTACAGACTTCGCTATTCTCGCCGGTCCGGGCTTCGATATCGCCCGACTCCACCCAGCGGTACGACGCTTCTATGAGCATACCTCGCGTTTCGAGCTAGACACATGGTCTGAGACGCGCTTCCCCGGACGGCTCTTCCTCTGGCTAATCGTTTCCACCGTCAGCCGACATATGAACCAGCTCAACTTCCCGGTGTTCGGCCTCGAGACCAGCCGTGGGATGACAAGCGAGATTCTTCCTATCCGCGATGCCTCTGGCCGGGCTCTCTACACCGGGTGGCAACGACGACTCCCCGGGAGTGGTTTCACAATCTACGCCGGCTTCTATAGCACCGTGCAGCCTCCTGGGTGGTCATCCCCTTGTGTGAAAGTTGTGTTTCCTTTGCCGGAGGGCAACGCCACTGTGATTCTCTATCCCCAGTACGACCCCCAAGGTCGCTTTCGTTTTGTCTCGCAAGGCCGGCGATTCGGCGACCCCGGCTTCTACCGAATCCTTGAGCTCGATTCTGAACAACTCAAGGTTCGCTACCTCAGATCTCTCCATGAGCGATTCGATCTCTACACTGACGAGCGAGGCGTCCTCCGCTGCGATCACATCGTACGCTTCCGCGGCATGACGATGCTTCGCTTGCACTACCGAATTAGGCCGAAGGACTGACCCAATCGGCACGCAATGAACCGATCCATGACAGGGCAACCGCACTCCCAGCCCGTTCCTCCTTCTCCGCCGCCCAACAACTCGATGGAGCCGACCCGGCCAGCCTGGGGTTACTTTCCGCCCGATACTGGCCTTGGCTGGCCGGGCGGCTCATCTCGAGGCCGTTGGGCGTCGGAGATCTGGTCGAGGGCCCGATCCCGTGGATAGGGTCACTAATTGAGTCCAGTCACACCAACCCGCTTGCAGCACACCTCCGGAGCGATGGGAATCACCCTCATCAAGCTCTACCTGCACCTTTTCGGGCGCAAAGTCGCCAAGGCGCAGGTGCCATGGTTGGGCGGTCCCATCGGCCCCAGAGGTGAAATCGGCGGCCGGCTCTATCAGCTCATCGCCGACGAGGAAGGCTTGGCAATCGACTACCTTGCAACAGACGCTGGCTTGCTTACAGACTTCGCTATTCTCGCCGGTCCGCGCTTCGATATCGCCCGACTCGACCCAGCGGTACGACGCTTCTATGAACACACCTCGCGTTTCGAACTAGACACATGGTCTGAGACGCGCTTCCCCGGACGGCTCTTCCTCTGGCTTATCGTTTCCACCGTCAGCCGACATATGAACCAGCTCAACTTCCCGGTGTTCGGCCTGGAGACCAGTCGCGGGACAACAAGCGAGATTCTTCCCCTCCGCGATGCCTCTGGCCGAGCTGTCTACACCGGGTGGCAACGACGACTCGCCGGGAGTGGTTTCACAATCTACGCCGGCTTCTATAGCACCGTGCAGCCTCCCGGTTGGCCATCCCCTTGTGTGAAAGTCGTGTTTCCATTGCCGGAGGGCAACGCCACTGCGATTCTCCATCCCGAGTACAACCCCCAAGGCCACTTTCGTTTGATCTCGAAAGGACGCCGATTCGGCGACCCCGGTTTCTACCGGATCCTTGAGCTCAATTCTCAACAACTCAAGGTTCGCTACCTCAGATCTCTCCATGAGGAGTTCGACTTCTACACTGACGAGCGAGGCATCCTGCGCTGTGATCACATCGTACGCTTCCTCGGCGTGACGATGCTTCGTTTGCACTACCGAATTAGGCCGAAGAATTGACCCAATCGGCACGAAATCCACCGATTCATGGCCGGGCACCCGCACACCCGTCCCGGTTCCCGCTTCACCGCCGCCCAACAACTCGATGGAGCCGACCCGGCCAGCCGGGTGTTACGTTTAGCGCGATACTGGCCTTGGCTGGCCGGGCGGCTCATCTCGAGGCCGTTAGGCGGCTTCTTCATTACAACCCTGCCCTTGCAGGCTCCACCCAGGCCGCCCTCTTGCGCATTCCATCACTAAGTTGACACCGCAGTGCCATCGTCCTAGAGTGTCTACCGTTGGCCACCAAACGTTGCCCTTCGCGGCTAGCCTTGTTACCCACCAAGTGGAGGCCGAATGGCATTCCAGAAACTGGTAAGCCCGAGTCTCGGTTTGATCCTCGGTATTTTCTTGGTCAGTGGTTGTGGCGCTCAGCCGGCGGAACCCCAGCCTGAGGCTCCGGAATCAACGCATACGCCGATCCCACCAGCAGCAACGTTAGCGCCCCTTGACCCGACAGCTACTTCGAAGCCGCAGGCAGCACTTGCTGGCGAATTCGAAGTGAATAACATGTCCCTCTACCTAGAGTGCCTTGGAACCGGAGCGCCAACAATCCTGCTCCTACTAGGCGAAGGAAGTACGGATCTTCAAGCTGGGGACCGCCCTATGAAGGCCCTTCAGAGTAGCCTCGCCGGACGGACAATGACCTGTGCATATGATCGGGCCCGCCGCAATGGATTGACTACTGCCCAAGATGTGGCAGATGATCTACATTCCTAATTGGACGCAGCAGATGTGCCCGGTCCATTCGTGTTAGTAGGCTCGTCCGCAGGCGGCCTGTTCGTACAGCACTATGCGCGCACATTCCCCGATCAGGTGGTCGGTGTTATTGCGATGAATCCAGTGCCGCCAGCCCATCCGTGGCTAGACCAAGCCAGCCTAATCTTCACAGCGGAAGAGTTTGCGGGCGAGGAAGCCTACTACGCCGGCGACAACGGAGAGTCCTTCAATTACCTGTCCAGCAGCGACCAGTTGCTTGCTGCAGCAGCACCCCCCAACGTGCCCTTCGAGATGCTCCTTTCAACCGACGTGCAGTGCGAGGGTGCTAATATTTGCTTGAAGAGCTACTCGGCCTACGAACAGATCATGCAAGAGGTCACTAGCTTGTGGCCGCGCGGCAACTACTCCCAAGTGAGTGCGGGGCACGACATTTTCGACAGTGACCTCGAGGCGGTGGAAGCGATTGTGGAGCGCGTTCTCACCTCTCCCTAGCTTCGCGGGGTTCTTCACTTCAACATCGTCCCGGTAATCTAGCAGCCGGGATCCAGGTCGCAGGCAGCCCTCCCGCGAAGTGATCCGAAGCCGCCTAACAACTCGATGGAGCCGACCCGGCCAGCCGGCGGTTACGTTTGGCGCGATACTAGCCTTGGCTGGCCGGGCGGCTCATCTCGAGGCCGTTAGGCGTCCTGGCGATCCTCCGCGTCCTAAAGAGAGTAAGCGAACTTGTCGGAACCCATGGCCTTCTATAGGTGCTTCCTGCCCTTCCAAATGCTCCTGCTTGCCACCTTCGCCATATACGGCACGGTGCGTTGGGCCCTCACTGGCGAGCCCCCAATCGCCGCCTATGTGCAACTAATTCATCCCCTAATCGTCTTCGCTGGCATTGTGACATTCCTCTTCATCGCGGCAATCGCCTTCGCGTCACAGAGCTTCTTCCTCCTCCCCGTAGTCCTCGCATCCGCAGCGGCCGTCACCAGCTTGTTCGCGGCGCGGGCATACATAGTGTCGCTTAGGAATCGCGTCCCCTCAAGCGAGCTGTATCGGGCCGGCCGCCGCCATCCCACGCCTGAGACTTGGTGGGAGTTCTGGAGGGGTTGAATCCGCCCTCGATGGCTGCACTTCCTGCGCCGGCTGCCCAACAACTCGATGGAGCCGACCTGGCCAGCCGTGGGTTGCGTTTGGCGCGATACTGGCCTTGGCTGGCCGGGCGGCTCATCTCGAGGCCGTTAGGCGGCGCCTGAGACCAAATCAGCCTACATGTTCCAAGCCTGGAGGGCTTATGTGGGTACCAGCGGTAGCACTCGCCATCATTGCCGTCTCCGCGATGACTCTCGCCGTCGGTCGCCGCACTAAGCCCGAAGCCAAGATCCTGCCCTGGGATATCCCCAGGGTCTCGGCCACTTACACCACCATCGTCGGATCGCTCAGCGGCTTTGCGGTGGCGTCCTCGATCTTCATCGCCAGCCTTCGGGTGAACCATCCCTCGCCCGAATTCGAGTCGGTCATAGGCCTGTTCCTCGCAGGGTTCGTTTTGCTCGTCGGGACGGCGATGATGTTTGGCACCGTTCCCAACCACCCTGATTTCGGGAGCCGGCGGAGTCAGCCCGGGTCCACCCAGCTCGTGCTGTACACCCTCGCCAACATCAACTACTTCCTTGGGATATCCTTGACCTGGTTCGCCCTCCGACCTCTCCTGCTGGCCGTCGACCTGCCCGTGGCGGCGTCCTTGTTCACCTGGATCCTGTTGTTCGTCGCAATCGCGGGCGGCGCGCGCATTGGGATGTTCGTCTACCGCCTGAGTCGGTTCGGCAGGCCCGTCGTCTTTCTCATCCCGGCCACGGCCTTCGCTACGGCAACGCTTTACCGCCTGGGCTTGGTTCCCCTCGCCCCCAGTATGTGGCCCTCCGGCAGCCCTTCCCTGGCTTTCATGATGGTGCTCTTCGTCGTAGCGGCGGTCGGCTTCAGCGCCAGCACGCTTATGCTCCAGCGGATCTCATCTCGGGAGTCGACAGAACGAACCCGCCTGGCCCGGCAGGACGGGTTGCTCGCATTCACACAAGCCGCCGCCTGTTCCGTGGCCTTTCTCTGGTGGGCTGTGATAATGCCGTGAGGTCCTCAAGACCCTTCCAGGCGCCGCCTAACAACTCGATGGAGCCGACCCGGCCAGCCGGAGGTTACGTTCGGCGCGATACTACCCTTGGCTGGCCGGGCGGCTCATCTCGAGGCCGTTAGGCGGCGATAGGGCCCCAGTGTAGAATCCGAGGAATCAGGGGGCGCATTGCTCTCCTCCCCTCCAACTCGGCCTACTTACGGCATGTGGAAATCGTACTCAGCCATGATTGCCTTAGGGAATTCGAAACGCACCGTCTTGAGCGGGTCGACAACCTGGCAGAACTTGAGCTCGCCGGCCAGGCTCATGAGCATCCCGGCGTCGTTGAGCGGGATGCCGGCAAAGTTTGTCAGGAACTGGGCCATGTTGTGAATGGCGCCGCTGGCAGACTCGTCCAGGGTGGGAGCGGAAAAGATGGTCGCCACCTCCTCCCTGGTCTCCACAAAAGGCGTCGGCAGGCCGGGCAGGTCCACCACGTCCGCCTTGAAGCGCACCGCGCCGGCCGTCTCTGCCCCGCACACCACGATCTCCCCATCACCCATGGCGGCATGCAGGTCGCCCGCGCCGAACAGCGCGCCTTCCACGCCCACGGTGAAATACACCCGGTTCCCGGCTGCCATCAGCTTGCAATCCATGTTCCCGCCGTGAAGTCCCGGCGTGCCCGTGGGCACTTCGCCCTCCGCCGGCGCCACACCGATCACGCCGATCATCGGGCGCGCGGGCACGCGCACCTTATCCTTGAAGACCACGTGGCCCCCCTCCAGTTTCAGAATCGAAGTCTCCATCTGCGTGATGACATCGCCTAGGGCGCCCTCGCCCGGGATGGTCACCATGCTGGATCGCTCATTGACCTGGATGTCCAGCAGGTCGATGCGCAGCACGTCCCCGGGTTTGGCGCCCGAGATATACAGCGGGCCGGTGGCGGGGTTGACGTGCCCCCAATCCAGCGCATCCACCAGGTCGCTGTTGCTCCGGATCTGCCCCTCGAAGCAGTCGTGCGTCTGCAGAAGCACTTCCTGGCCCTGCTCGATGCGGGCGATGGCTTTCAGCTGCGGGCTGAAGGCGAAGAACACTTTGTCGCGCGAGATCGTCACAGCCATATCTACCTCCAAAAGGATCAGATCTCATCCGGCAGGCCGGTCATCCCGGCCTCGGCGTTGAGTTTGGCCCACATGGCTCGGTAGGCCGGGTCGCTGAAACTCAAGTCGCGGCGTTTCTCCAGGCGGGCGATCCAGGCCTCGGTGGCGGCCAGCGCCTCCCGGAAGCAGTGGTGCATGAACTCGGCCTTCTCGATGGGCGTGCCGCGCTTGACCGTCTCGGCCTGGGCCAGGAAGGCATCCTCCAGGGGGTCGAATTCCTGGCGGATCTCGGGCACCAGCGCCTCAAAATCGGCCATGGCGCGCCGGTGCAGCAGCTCGTGCTTCCACCACAGGCAGCGCGGGTCAAAGGTCTCGCTCGGGTAGGGACCCAGGTCGGGCAAGGCCATGCCCAGGAAGACCGGCTTGAAGATGGATACGCAGGTGCCGGAGGTGGCTGTGACCCAGGCCAGCACGCCATGCGCGCCCACATCCGTGACCATGACGCCATCCGCCTGCCACCAGCGGTTCTCCTGCGGCCCGGCATGCACGCAGATGTTGCGGTGCGCCTCGGCACTGGCGGGGTGATAGCCGGAGCTGTGCTGGCGCATGGTCTGGAAGATGCTCTTGACCGTGATGTGCCCCAGCGCGGACTGCAGGCTGTCATAAGTGAAGGCCTGGCGGGCCGGGGAGCCTAGGGTGGGCGGAACTTCGGGCAGGCCGTAGCGTCTGGCCCAGTCGGTCTTCGGCGAGCCATCCCCGTCCGAGCAGGCGTCCCAATCGGCGCGGATGCCCAGCATGTTGGAGATGGAGGCGACCTTGTCCACTTTCTTGGTCGCCCAGCGCCTGCCGGCCGTCTCCAGCACGTAGGCCTCTTCCTTGTCGGCGATGATGTAGGAGCTATCGAAGTGCGAGTTGCCCTTCATCTCGGCGCTGCCGCCCTGCCCGTACTTCTCCAGCAGCCCGGTCATTACCTGGATGGCCTCCCGGCAGGTCCTGGCCCGTTCCAGGCCGATGCGCATCAGGTCGGGGCCGATGATGCCGTCCTTCTCTTCGGCCATCTCCGTGGTGAAGACGGCCTCCTCACCCATCGCAAGGCCGTATTCGTTGACCCCAACCTCGCAGCCGTAGGTCCAGAAGGCCTTGGTGAGCAGCAGCTCGTAGGTTTCTTCAGCCTGGGGGATGACCAGGTGGGTCAGGCGCACGGCTTCGCCCCTGACGTGTCTGCGGCGGGGGATGCGCACCGTGGCGTTGGCTTCGTTCACCTCGCAGTCGGCGCTCTTGGCGAAGAGCATCGATTTGCCCTGGGTGTGGGCCGGGAGGGATACGAAAGTGTCGCACATGGGTGTTCCCTATGCTTCCGGTTCGGCCGGCTGGGCAAGCTCGGCATGGCCTCGGCGGCGCGGCCAGCGCAGTTCGCGGCTGCCCATGATGCCGGTCGGCCGGTAGACCAGGATCAGGATCAGCACGATCGCCAGGACCACCTCGGTGAAACCGAAGAAGCCTTGCGGGAATAGCTGCAGGATGTTGACCTGGTTCTCGATACCGCGCAGGACTTCACGGGCGGCGGTCACCACAAGCGTCCCCACCACGGCGCCCGAGACGCTGTACGGCCCGCCGATGACCAGCATGGCCAGCACCACGAACGTCTCGGCCAGGTAGAAGGAGTAAGGGGTGAAGGAGGTGATAAAGTGCGCCCACAGCCCTCCGCCGACTCCGGCGATGAAAGCGCTGGCGATGAAGGCCAGCCAGCGCATCACCACCATGTTGATCCCGATCGAGGCGGCGGCGTAGTGGTCGTCGCGGGTGGCGCGCAGGCGCAAGCCGATGCGCGACTCCTTGAAGAGGTAGACGGCGAAGATGGTGACCACGGCAAAGACCAAGCTGGTCCACAGGCTGGTGTAATTGTCAACGCCAAACAGGGTACGCGGGCCGTTGGTGACCCGGTCCCAGTGCAGCAGCACCACATGGATGATGACCAGCAGGGCGAAGGTGGTGATGACGGCGGCCGCATCCGAAAGGCGCATGAGCGGGTAGCTGATCACGGCGGCGACCAGGGCCGCCACCAGCCCGCCGATCAGCAGGGAGGGCAGGAAGGGCAAGTGCAGCTGGACCAGGAAGGGATACAGGTCGGCGTTGGTCAGGACCTTGGCCTCGGACGTCATGGAAAACAGCACGGCGGTGTACGCCCCGATGCCCATGAAGCCGATGTGGGCAAAATTAAGGATGCCGGAATTGCCCATGTAGAGCTGCAACCCCAGCACCACCATCAGGCTGACGAACATGACGGTCACGATGCGGGTCAGTAAGGAGACGCCCAGCAGCTGGGTGAGGACAGCCACGACCAGCACGGCTGCCACCAACGTCAGCGGGGTGTTGAGCGGTTTGAGGCGGGCGGCCAGGTTCATCCCACGCGCTCCACGGAGGTCTTGCTGCGGATCAGGCCCTCTGGCCGGAAGAGCAGGATGATGATGACAAAGGCGAACATGAAAGCTTCGCGGAACTCCACCAGCCCCGGAGGAAGCACTACGCCTAGCAGGCTGATGATGGTGGCGTAAACGAATCCGCCCACCACGGCGCCGGTCAGGCTGCGCATCCCGCCGATGACGGTGGCCACAAATGCCACCAGCAAGGGCGGCAGGCCAATGGTGGGGGTCACCGAGGCGGAGCGCGCGATCCAGAAGATGGAGACGATGCCGGCCATGATGCCGCTGATGGCGAAGGCGGTGGAGATGACCGTGTTGGCGGGCACGCCGAGCATGCGGGTCATAGTGAAGTTGTCGGCGGCGGCTCGCAGCGCGATGCCGAGCACGGTGCGTCGCAGCAACAGGGTCAGCAGCACCAGCGTGACGATGCAGGTGACGATGGTGAGGATATTGCGCCAGGGCACGCTGGTGCCGGCGATCATGACGCTGGTCTGGAAGATCTGCGGCAGAGTCACGGCACGCGCGCGGGGGGAAATGATCAGCAGGGCGCCATTCTGCAGAATGGTGCTGACGGCGAAGGAGGTGATGAGCATGGCGGTCAGCGATTTTTCCCGCACCGGGCGGAAGGCCACCTGCTCGGTCAACAGGCTGATCACCATGGCAGCCAACACCGCCAGCACGACCACCGCCAGCCACGGCAGGGGGGTGTAAAAGGTAAGTAGGTACATGGTGTAGCCGCCGACCATGATCAGCTCGCCATAGGCGAAGTTGACCAGGCGCAGGATGCCATACACGATCACCAGCCCCAAGGCCAGCATGGCATACAGGCTGCCGAGGCTGAGCGTGTTGGTGATGAATTCCAGGTTGATCAAGGCGGCGCTCTTATTTCTTTGCCTGGCGTCCGACGCCCATATAGATGCTTTCGATGTCTGCGCGGCTGCGCAGCTGCTCGGCAGTACCCTGGCTTTCGATCAGGCCGGTATTCATCAGATAGGCCCGGTCGACGATGTCCAGGGTGCGGTCCACGTTCTGCTCAACCAGCAGGATGGTCACGCCGTGCTGGTGCAGGCGGGCGATCAGCTCGAAAATCTGGTCGACCAGGGCGGGAGCCAGGCCCAGGGAGGGCTCGTCCAGCATGAGCAGGCGCGGACTGGACATGAGCGCGCGGGCGATGGCCAGCTGCTGCTGCTCGCCGCCCGAGAGGGTGCCCCCAGGTTGCTGCAGGCGCTCCTTGAGCACCGGGAAGAGGTCGTGGACCTCATCGAGGTTGCGCCGGTACTCGGTTCTATCGCTGCGGGTGAAAGCACCCAGCCGCAGGTTCTCCTCCACGGTCAGGCTGGGGAAGATGTCGCGCCCTTCGGGTACCAGGGAGATGCCCAGGCGGGCAATCTGTTCGGGAGACTTGCCGGCGATGGAACCACCCTCAAAGGCAATACCCCCCTGCCAGGGCCGCAGCACGCCGGCGATGCATCCCAGGGTGGTGGATTTCCCCGCCCCGTTGACGCCCAGCAGAGCCACCAGCTCGCCCTGGCTGATACGGATGGACACGCCGCGCAGGGCGGTGATGGCTCCGTAACGGGCGTGGACGTCATTCAGCTCTAGCATACTCAGCCTCCGGCGGCGGCCTTTCCCAGGTAGGCCTGGAGCACAGCCGGGATCTGGCGCACTTCTCCGGGCGTGCCCTCGCCGATGGTCTTGCCGAAGTTCAGCACGTGCAGCCGGTGGCACAGGCCCATGATCAGGCGCATGTCATGATCGACGATCAACAGTCCCAGGTTCTTGCGCGCCGGGATCGCTGCCAGCACCTGCAGCAGCTCTTCGCCCTCGTCTTCGTTCATCCCGGCGGCGGGCTCATCCAGGAATAGGAACTTCGGCTCGGTGGCCAGGGCGCGGGCCACTTCCACGCGGCGCTCGAGGCCGTAGGGCAGCACCCCGGCGCGCATCTCCGCCCAGCGCGAGATGCCGATCTCCTCCAGCACCTGCCCGGCCCGTTTGCGGGCGTCCCGGCGCGAGAGGCCCATGCTGACCGCGGCCACCTCCACATTTTCGAGCACTGTCAGCTCGCGGAAGAGGCGGATGGTCTGGAAAGTGCGCGCCAGGCCAGCGCGCCCCACCTGATGGGGCTTCTTGTTGGTGATCTCCGCGCCGTCCACAAAGACCTGCCCGTTGGTGGCGGGCAGCAGGCCGGTGACTACATTGATGAGGGTGGTCTTGCCGGAGCCGTTCGGCCCGATGAGACCAAGGATCTCGCCGCGCCGCAGCACGAAGCTCACGCCGTCCAGGGCGTGCAGGCCGGCAAAGTATTTGGATAACCCCCGGATGGTGAGGGCCTCACGCGAAGGGCCCGCGGCTGAGATGTCAGAGGTCATGGGTTAGGGTTGTTCAGGGGGGATTCTGTGGAGGCCCTCCGGCCTCCACAGAATCCCGGGGTCAGTTCACTTTAGGCGGCGGCATGGGCGAAGAACGCCCAGGTCCCGCTTACGGGGCGGGTTGGCTGGTGGGCATCAGCCAGCCGAGGAATGCGGGCACCCCGCCGGTCAGACTGACCATGGCCGCCTGCTTGTGCGTCTCATGGCCATTGGCGGCAGGGTCCCAATCCAGTTCGCCGGTTAGCAGGTCCCAGGTGTTATCTTCCATCACCTTTGCCATGGCCGCGCCATCGGTGGTGCCGGCCTTCTCCATAGCGCCCGCCAGGATGTTGACCACATCCCAACCGGTGGCAGCCCACATGGCCTCCGGCGGCCCGCCGAACTTGGCTTCATAGGCCGTCAGAAACTCGGCCATCTGCGGCGAGGTGTCGGGCGAGACCCAGGTGTGGGTGGCAAAGACGATGTCGTTGCCGTACTGCGGGCCAAGCGCCTGGAACAGGCCCGGGTCATCATAAGAGTCGCCGCCCAGGATGGGCTGGGTGATGCCGGCTTCGCGCATGGTGCGGATGATCAGGCCCAGGTCCGGCATGTAGGAGGAGATGTAGTAGAAATCAGGCTGCTCTGGCTGGGCCTTCATGCGGGCCAGCTGGGCGGAGAAATCGGCCGCGCCCTGCGTGTACTTCTCTTCGTACACGACCGTGCCGCCCTGGTCCTTGAAGGCCTGGACGAAGTACAGGCCGAGGTCCTTGGTGTACTGGATGAAATCGTCGGTGACGGCATAGGCCGTATCCCAGCCCTGCTCGCGCGCGTACTGGGCTGCGGCAGCGCCCATGGTTGTGTTCCACATCGACATGGTGAACTGCTTGTCGCCCAGGGCCTCGGAGCCATAGAATGGGGATGAAGCAGCCGGGGAGATGCCCACCAGGCCGGCCGTCTGGGCCTCGCGGCTGGCCGGGCCGCCAAAGTCGAAGTCGCTGGGGGCGATGATGGCATTCGCACCCTGGTCGATGAGCTGCACCGCCACGTTGCCGGTGGTGACCGGGTCGCTCTTGCAGTCCAGGCTGATCAGCACGAGCTGTCTGCCAAGCACCCCACCCTTCTTGTTGATCTCGTCCACGGCCACCTGGGCGCCTTTCAGGGCGGGCCCATCCAGGGGCGCCTGAATGCCGGTCAGGCACAGGGCGGCGCCGATCGTGATGGTTTCGTCTCCCTGGGCCGCCCCCGCGCAAGCGGAGAGCACCAGGCTGAGAATCAGCAGGATGGCCAGGAAAGTCCAGCGTTGCGATTGCTTCTTCATGTCTTCTTCTCCTTTGTGAATCTGTGGCTGTTCGCCTTCTTCTTCAGAAGGTTAAGCAGCGAGCTGGGGTTGCGAGACACGACGGGGATCGCGTTTCGGGTGCAAACGGTACGGCGCGCTCAGGAGCGGGTATTTGGTTGAACAGTGATTCTGCGGAGAATCGCGACGTTGTCAGGCTGACTCGAATTCACGACATGCTATCATATACGCACGGGGAAGTCAATGAAATGGGATGAGGGCCGGGCAGTCGCTCTCTTCTTGCGGCCGGAGGTTTCTCGCGCAGTGCGAATCCCCTTCCTCCCACGGGCTAACCCGCCTTTCCCCCGCCCAGCAAGTTGTTGACATAGAAAAGCTGTACGATATTGTGGCGTGGTGGATGATCTTACCTCCGCCCACGTCAACTCTGCATGCGTAGTCACGGAGCAGGAACGCAAGCCTAACGCGGCCGGGACACCGAATGTCTGCGATCGCTTCAACATCGACTGTTGCTCACTCGAAATACTCATGGACCGAGAGAACTGGCCCTTCTAGATCACATTTCTTGACGCCGCCTAACAACTCGATGGAGCCGACCCGGCCAGCCGGAGGTTACGGATTGTGCGATACTAGGTGTGGCTGGCCGGGCGGCTCATCTCGAGGCCGTTAGGCGTCTTCCGAAAGGTCGGTTTT
>Ga0184639_10000423_pt1 | contig 16173 bp, 12 predicted proteins | sample PLM31_170_b2_FD_133155 | JGI IMG/M metagenome (GOLD analysis project Ga0184639, IMG submission 133155) | Groundwater sediment microbial communities from an aquifer in East River, Colorado, USA - PLM3-1_170_b2 | ecosystem: Environmental > Terrestrial > Soil > Riparian zone | place: USA: East... | reverse complement strand
TTCTCGGTGACGTTGGCCAACAACTCGCGCAGAGGGACGACCTCCGGGAGAATCTCGACACGCTCCGGCAGCGGCCCGCTCCAGGCAGCCGACATCGCCTGAGCGATCTCCTCATACAGCAGGCCGAATTCCACCGTTTGGCCGGCCTCGACCGGAGCGGCCAGCGGGACCGCCGTCTGAAATTCGAGCGGGGTGCGATTGATGTTGACGACGCCGCGCCCCTGGACGTCGTTGAAGCGCGGCGCTCCCCGCCCGACAATGCCGGCGTACTCGGAGGCGTCGGGGAGTTTGAGCGACATCCGCTCAGAGAACACGTTGTAGAGCTTGCCCGGCATGTCCGAGGTCTGACTGCTCGTGGCGACGAAGTAAAGCCCGAAGGCCCGCCCATCGCGCACCAGCCCCATCAGGCTGTTGAGGTAATCCTCGTAGCCTTCCTTGAACTCGGCGAAGTTGTCTATGACGACGAGCACGGCCGGGAGAATCGCATCCGGGTTATCGGCGTTGTAGGCGGCCAGCGACCCGTACTTCATCACCCGGCCCTTGCGGGTTTCCACCAGGTTGCTGAGCATGCGCATCAATCGCTCCACCCGACCCTCCTCAGTGGAGTCGATCGCGCCGCCCAGATGCGGCAACGCCTGCAAGACGTTCAGCCCGCCCTTGCCGAAATCCAATGCGTAGATCTGCAACTCGGCCGGGCTGTGAGTGGCGGCCAGGGTAGCGATCAGGGTTCGCAGGAAGGTCGTCTTTCCCCAGCCCGAGGCGCCGAAGAGCACCAGCGGGCCGCGGGGGACGTCGATGGTCAGCAGGCGCTGTTCGGCGGCATACGGGTTGTCGACAATGCCGACGTCCACCACCAACGGCCGCTCGCGCCAATTGACGGAGGTCCAGCCGCCCTTGCCCGTGAGCCAGGCGCCCAGCTGCGGACAGAGGACGATCTTGCCGTCAACGATGCGCTCCGAGTTGATGTAACGCGCGTCGACTGGGAGATTCGCCGGCAGATAGACCGGGAGGGGACTCGGCCATGGTTTGGTCTGCCGCGGCACACCCTCCCGCTCCGCCATCAATCTGGAATAACCGACCATCCAATCGACCAGAGTCTCGGCCTTGATCCCGCCGAGCGCTTCCGACACTTCGCCGGCCGAGAACTTCACCGGGCGCACGGCGGGTGAAGGGGAGGCCCCGTCAGCTCCAGCCTCGACGGGGACCTCGGTGGAGGTGATTCCGCCGGCTGCCTCGGCCTCATCGAGCCAGACGACATCCTCCAGCAACACCGGCTCATCGGCGTTGTAAGGACCGCCGGCCCGGGCAACCTGCATCACGTTCATCGTCTCGCTGCCGACCTGGATGTAGGCGCGTCCGGGGATGTTGGTGGGGAGGAAGGCGGCGTCGGCTCGCCGCAGCAGCTCCCGGCTGTCATCGGTCGTCTCGACGCGCAGGCAAATGCGGAACTTCATGTTGGCGCGCATCTGGTCGGTCACGGCGCCGGTCGGCCGCTGCGTCGCCAGTATCAGGGTCACCCCGATGGCCCGCCCCAGGCGGGTAATGCTGTCGAAGCGGGCCTTGTACTCGGGGTTTTCGGTCACCATCTCGGCGAACTCGTCGACGATGATGAACAGGTGGGGGAAGGGATCCTTCAAGTGGTAGCCCTTCTTCCGGTACTCGACGACGTGCTTGACGTTGAAGTCCTTGAGGATCTTGCCGCGCCGGTCGAGCTCGGCCTTGATGGCGATGAACATCCGCTCGACGGCGTTGCCTTCCAGGTTGGTGGCAATGTCGACCACGTGCGGCAGCGGGCGGAACGGCTCGAAGGCCGCCCCGCCTTTGTAGTCGACCAGCACGAAATTCAAGACCGTCGGGTCGTAGCGCACCGCCATGCCGGCGATCAGCGTCAACAACAGCTCAGACTTCCCGGAGCCTGTCGTGCCGGCGACCATGCCGTGCACGCCGTCTTCATCGGCGGAAAAGCCCAGGCTGCGGATCTTGTTGGCGCCCATGAGCCCGATCGGCACGCGCAACCACTCGGCGCCTTCCGGCGAGCGGGTCCCGGCCCAGTTCTTGGCGATGGGAATGTCCTCGACGCGCGACGAGTCGAGCAGATCGAGCAGGGTGATATAGGTCGCCAGGTCTTCCCCGAAGCTGCGCCGCACCGAGAGGTCTTTGATCGGCTGGGCGAACTGCTGCTCGGCGCGCACCTGGTCGAGGGCGTCGGCCGTCCCGATGTAGCGAGGGGTATTGAGCCCGACCTCGGCGTAGCGGAAGGCGAGCTCGCTGCCGATCGGCTCGACCTCGATGACGGCCAGCGCGTCGCTCGGGATGCGCGTGGCGCTCGGGACCAGGAACAAGACGGCGGCGCCCAGTTGAGGACCGCGCTTGAGGATGAGGGAAACCGCCGCTTCCGATTCGACGGCGTACAGCGGCGAGGAGTCGTCGACTTCGTCGAGCTTGTCGACGACGACCAGCAGGAAGGGGAGCGTGATGTCGCCGGCGTCCTTGTCGCTGAGGCGGCGCTGGCGCTTGTCGAGCTCGTCGAGCAGCGATTCCCAGTAGCCGCTGATGGCGGCCGTTTCGAAGCACATCTGGTCGCCGACGTAGCTTTCGTTGCGGCTGTTGGCGTGTGGCAGCCAAACCGCCCAGTCCCAACGCTTGGCGGCGTCGGGCGTGCCGACCACGAAAAGCCGGAAGTCGTTCGGAGAGTGGAAGGCCGTCAGATGGACGACCATCGCCCGCAGGAAGTCCGCCGTCTTGGCTTTGTTCTCCCCAGTCACCCCGACGGCGTGCCGGCCTGCGACGAGCTTCTGGATGTCGGAGCCTTCCTCCTTTTCGTCCTTTTTCTCCTTGTTGTCTTCCGAGGCGGCGCCCTTCGCCACCTGGGTGTAGGGCCGAAGCGGAATGGTGATGGGCACGTCGGTGACGAAGCGCGAGTCCTCGGCCAGCTTCTGGGCGTCGCGCACCTGATCGTTTTCTTCCTTTTCGGAACGCGGGGCCTTGTAGCCGACCGTCGACGGGCGAGTCCCCATGCCCAGGCGAACGGCGCCAAAATCCTCATCGCCGGGCCGGCGCTCCCAGAGGCGCGAGCCGGAGCGACTTCGGTAGAGGCCTGTGGCGATCCGCAGAATGGCGGCCGGGTCCGGGTAGTTGTAGAGGTAGAACGTCCGTTGCATGTCGTGCGACTGTGCCATGTCTCGCCGCAAGTCGGTCAGCCTTTTGGCGTAGGCCTGCTTCCGACCTTCCTGTTCGCGTTTCTGCTTGTTGTAGGAGTAGAGGGCAAAAACGGATGAGGCGACGAAGGTCATCCCCATCGGGATCATCAGGAGCGGGTTGCGCCCCTGGCCCGAGGAGGCCATCACGACGTAGCCGACGAGAGTGATCAGGGGCAGCAGCAACTGCTGGATAACCTGCTGCGCTCCCTTTTCCTGCTCGGGAGGGTTCGGCAGCTCGACCTCGCCGGTCGGCAGCTCGGGTTGAATCCGAGGTGGGCGATCGATCGAACGCGTCCCCATCCGTGCCCTCCTGGCGTCCCCGCAGCGAGGTTCCTTGACTCGGCTGAATAGCCGCTGTAGGCTTGGCGAATGATGCGGCGATGGCCCCTCACCAACCAGGCGACCTCGCCGCGGCAGCGACCCTTCGACCGATTGTTGCATAAGTCGGCAGGGCCGTCAAACAAAGGGCGCCACAGTCGGAACGGCCTCGCCGGCCAGTGGAGGTATGGATGAATCGAGTGTGCGTCGTCTGCGACCGGGTCTCCTCCGATGGAAACTTGTGGTGTCAGGAACCCGACTGCCCGGCGGAGGACAAGCCGAAGGTCTTCAATTACGGAGATGTGCTAGGCGATCTGAAGGTGCTGCGCATGCTGCGAGTCCTTCGGACAGCCTCGATCTACGAGGCGCAGAGGTCGGGTCGTCCGGTCTTGCTCAAGGTGGCGCACCCAGGGCGAGAGAACAGCATCCGCCGGGAGTCGGAGGCCTTGCGCCAACTGCAGGGGCGCAAAGACCGTATGCCCCACTCCAATCTCCCCACTCTGTTGCCGGCCTACGAGCAATCGACGGTCGGCGATCATCCGTACGGCAAAGCCGTCATCCAAGGCGAGGAACGGTACTATCTGGTCCTCGAGCACATCGATGGCGAGTTCCTGCGCGACAGCCTGACGCGCAACGCTCAACCCTGGTACGAACACGCCGTGTGGACCACTCTCAGCCTAGCCGACGCGATCGCCCTGATCAACCTGCGCCTGCGACGACTCCACTTATGCCTAAGCCCCGACATCGTTTTCGTGCGGACCGACTCCCAGGGCGTCCCCCGCCCGGTGCTGCTCGACCTGGGCCTGCTGATCAACGAGACGAGGGCGGAACATCTGGATTGGCTCCACTTCCACGGGCAGCCGGCCTACACCGCGCCCGAACTGACCTACTCCGATCCGGCGACGATGGCCGAGTGCCTGCCGGCCTCTCCGGCGTCGGACGTGCACGGCCTGGGGATTCTGCTGTACGAGATGTTGGGAGGCGCTCCTGCCTACGAGTTCCGGCTTCGGCGCGACGTGGTCGTGCGTGAGGCGGTGCGGCTGCATCGCCCGCCAGCGCTGGCTCGGGCCGATCTGCCCGACCCGGTCCACGGCGTGGTCGAGCGCGCCATCGCTAAGCTGCCGCGCGACCGCTACCCGGATGTGCTGAGCTTCGCCAAGGAGCTGAGGCGCTTGTTCGGGGAGATGCCGGCGGAGAAGAAGCGCATGCCATCCTCTCAGCGGGCCTTCGTCGCCGTGGCCGCTGGTGCCGGGATCTTCTCGCTGTTCATTCTGCTGGCGGCGCTGGTCGGTTGAGCGGCGGCTCGCTGGCTTTCGCACCCCCCCTCTCTCCGTAGCCGCAGGCTTTAGCCTGCGCAACAAGCGACCGTCAAGCGCCCAGCGACCACGGTCCATGATGAGCCGGGGGTGACTGGAGCCCCGCTTTCGCAGTGCGGAGTGGTGCAAGAATCCAGGAATCGTCGGCCGAAGACTGGACCCCCGCCTCCCCTTCGGGATGCTCTACAGGATGCGAAGCGCGATGCGAAGCGCGATCCGCGGGAATGTAGAGGATCCCGAAGGGGGAGCGGGAATCCAGGTGACGTACCACCGTAGGACACGACTCCGTTTCGCGGGAGTGACACCCATACCAGCGTCATTCCCGAGGAAGCGGGAATCCAGGTGACGTACCACCGTAGGACACAACTCCGTTTCGCAGGGGGGACACCAGTAGCCGCGTCATTCCCGCGGAAGGTGAAGGCACCCGCCCTCACCCCTTCGGGTGCGCCGAAGGGCGTGGCGCCCTGCCCCCTGGGGGCGTCCGAAGGGGCGGAGAGGGCGAAGCGCTATTCGCGGGGGTGCCTCGCGAGCGGGAAGCGCTTCAGGTGACCAAAAGCAAAAAGGGACGGGTCGAGCGGACGCTCGACCCGTCTTCACAAGCTCTCTAATCCAGCCTCTCGGTACGGAACGATATCGATAAGAAGAGATCGCTCGGGTTGAGAAGGGGGTCCCTGTGATGGATCGTTATGCGAATTTGCCGGCCGCCGCTTGGTCCGCCTCGCGGTGTTCCTTGATGGCGTTGCGCAGGTCCGTGTTGAGCTCCTCGGCGTGGTTGCCGAGCTTCTCCACGTGCGGCTTGATGTTCGACAAGTAGGCGGCCAGCGCCTCCGTTGCGCCGAGCGAAATGAAGGCGGTGGCCTTGAGCATGATGATCGCCGCTTCGAGCGCCTTGGCCGCGACGCGGAAGACGTCACCCATTCCATCAAACGTCTTGGCGATGGTCTCGACGGTCTCATAATCCATCGCCGTTTCAAGTTTTCCTGCCATGGTCCCTCTCCCTTGAGCCGGCTCTGCTCCGGCCGTTAGAAGATCCCGTCGAACGCCGAGCCGATTTCTTCGGCGATGCTGACGTTCTTCTGGTCGGTTTCGGTGGCCAAGTTGATTCCCGCGTCGAAGCTCGACGGCATGCCGGCGATGGCTGCGATCAATCGGCCGACCTCGGGAATGAAGCGCGTCTGCATTTCGCCCAGAAAAGCGTTGGCATCCTCGCCGACCCACGCTTCCTGTAGGCCGGGCATGAATCCCGTCACCGACCGCTGGACCTCCTGGACGATATTGAGCTGCTTGGTAATTTGGCCAAGCGCCTGTTGCGCCAGGCCCGGGATCAGGCTGAACATCTCGATTCTCCCTTTCTCGGCTTAGCCGGAGAACTTGCCCCGGGCCTGGGCGACGCCTTCCTGCATCTCGCGCACGGCGTCGCGAATGTCCCTAGCCTCTTCGGTCAGCTTGCCGCCCAGTTTCTCCAGCTTGGGAACGCCTCGCTGGCGACAGGCGTCGGCCAGCGCGTCCCCGGCCTTCCCGAGCATCGCCCCATCATCGAGCTTCTGGGCGATCTGCTTCAGACGCGAGGCCGCTTCACTCAAATCCTGGGCCCCTTGCTCGAAGGCCCGCGCCATATCTTCCATGGCGTCATAATCCATCTGTACGTCAACTTGCATGGGGAGCTCCTTTCTTACCGATCGAGCCCGGCGGCCTAGCCGAAGACGTCGGCGAACTTGCGCATGATGGACTTCAGCTGATCTTCCATGCCCTTCATCGCATCCATCTTCTTCCGGATGCGTTCGGAGGCCGTGTCCATCGCCATGTGGGCTCGCTTGAGCGCTGGCAAGATCTGGTCGTCCATCTCCTGGTAGAACTTCTCGGCCCCCTTCCCCTTCCAGCCGCCGCCCCGCAGAACTTCCTTCTTCTGCATGATCTTGTTGGCCGTCTGCTGGAGGTCCGAGGAGAGGTCCTGGAACTCACGGACGACCCCTTCCAAATCGTCGTAGTTGTACTGAATCTTCCCTTCCATGGGCGCCTCCTATGCGCCGTACGGGCGCGGTCCGCGGGATGCATGAACCTGCCTGACGGAGGTGTCTCGAGAACGGCCTCCTCGCCTCACGCCGATTGAGGCGGAATCGCAGGGGCGGATTCCCACTGCGGGCCGACCCGCCGGCCCCTGCCAAAGCTGGTGGAACGGAGGGCCCAGGGGTTAGAGAACATGTCTATACTTACAGGGATGGCAGCGGAGTCTCGGGCACCCGGCCCGAAAACCGAATCGCTGCCCGTACCAAGGAAGGGAATGCCTTCGCCTCACCTTCGAAAGCACCTCTGGCTCGCCGTCGTTCTAACCTTGTTCGGTTTGTCACAGATCCGGGACGCCGCTGCCCAAGCCACACATCGGCTGGAAATACATTACCCCGAAGTTACCGAGGGCGCAAGCGCGATGTCGCTGGGTCTGTATTTCACTGTGCTTGACGCGGGTGGCCAGGTACTAACGGATGTCCAGGTGATCGACGCCGAAGTAGCGATGGAGGACGGCTCGACGTACGACGCCGCCGTCGCCAAACCCTCGCCTGAGACTTATGTCGTCCTTGCGCTCGACGGCAGCGGGAGCATGGTGGGGTCGATCAACCAGTTGCGGCAGGCGGCGGTGCAGGCCATCCAGGCCGCGCCGGAGGGGGCCTCGTTCGCCGTCATCCAGTTCAACAACCGTGTGACCGTCCTGCAAGACTTCACCACCGACAAGACCAAACTGGAAGAGGCGATCAAAAAGGTTCGAGCGGTCCAGAACGCCGGCACCTGCCTGTACGACGCCGCCTATGCCTCGGCGGGGATGCTGCAGGGGGCGCCGCGTGGCCGGCGGGCCATGATCCTGTTCACCGACGGTGACGACGAACTACCGAATGGTCGGCCGTGCAGCCAGCACACCTTCGAAGAAGTCGTGGCCCTGGCCTCGCGCCAGGAGGCGCGCGTCCCGATCCATACGATCGGACTGCGGACCAGCAGCACGAGTCCGGTGAACGAAGCCCTGTTGAGGGAGCTTTCATCCCTCACCGGAGGCACGGCGCAAGCCGGAGCGATGAACAGCCTGTCGCTGCTGTTCACGGCGATCGTCCGCACGCTGAGCTCGCAGTGGTTGGCTTCGGCCGAGATCTACCCGCAGGCCGGCGAGAACCAGGTGGTCCTGACGGTCTGGCTCGAGGAAGGGCCGTCGGTCCGCTCAGATCCGGTGACGATCGTGTCGAGCCGCGATTACGTCACCCCACCCAGTGCGCGGGTCGAGAGCGTTACCTACACCAACACCGGCAACCTGAACTTGCATCTAGGTCTCAATAAGCCGGAGCAGATCGCTTCTCTCGAACTCCAGGTGACCGATACGGAGAGCAACGTCGCCGCGCCTCCATTCAACGCAGAACCGGCCGAGATCCTCACCGTTCCGGCATCGGCCTTCAAGAGCGGAAACGACTATCGGATCAGCATCCGGGTCCTCGACCAGGCGGGACAAACCTTGTGGGAGACCCACTACGACTTCAGCTACGATCCGACGATCGTCGAGGGCCAGTTCCAGGTGGTGTCGGTCGAGCTCGACCCCGAGGCTCCCGAATTCGTCGTGGCCTTGGCGGCGCAGAATCTGGAGGGAGTGGACCATTACGAATTGTGGCTGAACGATACCGTCAAGAAGACGGTCGTCCCCGGATCGAAGGTCAGCGTTCCGGTCGAAGGGACGGTGCACCTGCCGCTGGCCGACGTCCCGGGGGGGACGTATGACATCATCGTGACCGCGGTCAGCCAGGACGGCGTGGTCCTGGCCCAGACCGAGTTCGCCGACGCCGTCTTCCGCGTCAGCTTGTTCACTCGCATTGCGCGGGTTGTGCGCGCCTACTTCTGGGTGCCGCTGTGCGTCGGGCTGGTGTTTCTGATTTCCGCCGCCTTCCTTTTCAAAGTGCTGGTTCTCGACCCGCGGCGAAGGAAGGGGACGGGCGTTCTGATCGAGAGCACTGTCATCCGCCGCGGCGGCGGACTGGAGTCGATGGACGACTGGAGCGAGGACAAGATGCGGCTCAACAAGCGCCGCTTGCGGGCCGAGAGCAGCGCCAAGGCCGAGTCGCCGCCGGCCGGTGCGCGCCCCGCCGCCGCAGCCCCGGCGCCGATCCCGGTGCCGCCGCCCGTCCCGGCCGTTCCGGCGCTACCGGCGGCCCGCCTCGAACTCCTGGCGACCCCGGATGGCGCGAATCGCGGGCGCGTCTATCCGGTCCATGCGGTGCCCTTCACGATCGGCCGCGCCGGCAACATCCTCGACCTTGCCTACAACGGGGTGTCTCGGGCGCACGCCGTCCTGACCTACCACGACGGGCAGTTCTTCCTTCGAGATGTCGGCAGCACGAACGGAACCCTGATCAATGGGGAGAGCATCGTCGGTCGCGGCGAGGTGCCTGTGCCGGCCGGCGCGGAGCTCTCGGTGGGTCTCGGCGTCGTCCTGCGATTCGTGGTGGGCTAGATCGCACAGGGGTTAGCGGACCGCGACAAACGGCTTAGAGGTGAGGGCACGCCCTTCTCTGAACCGTAGCCGCAGCCTTTAGGCTGCGTCTGGGACGCAGGCTAAAGCCTGCCGCTACAACAAGATTTCGTGTAGTCCCGGCCTTCAGGCCGGGTCCGGACCCCGGCTAAAGCCGGGGATTACGCGATCCACCTGATCGCCCGGGCGGACCACCTACGAGCGTTCTAGTCCCGGCCTTCAGGCCGGCGATTACGCGATCCACCTGATCGCTGGGGTCGACCATGCACGAGCGTTGTAGTCCCGGCCTTTAGGCCGGGTCCGGACCCCGGCTAAAGCCGGGGACTACACGATCGCCGGGCCGCGCTCGAAAGTAAGGGGTTAGCCTCTCCCCCTTGTCGAATACTGGACGATGAAGCCGGCCACCGCGACAACGGGCCCGACCAGATTCATCACACTCGAGGCAATGGGGAGCCCCAGATTTGGAAGCCCGATCATCACCATCGCTGCGCCGCCGAGCGCAGTGATGACCATGATTCCGATCCCCCGGGCGAAAGTGGCGAGGACGAGGCCGAGGACGCCACCGGCCAGGAATGTCAGGATCCACTCTGAGGACCAAGGCACCATCCCGAACCATTCTCCGAGGGCGACGGCCGCCGTCCCAACCAGGACAAAGCCGACGATCCAGAGGACGATCCGCGAAAGGGCCCGAAACAGAAACCCCGCCGCGATTCCCGCTGCCAACGCCAGCAGCAGGGTCGCCAGGCTGTTCCCAGGGAGAATGAGGCCTACCAGCCAGAAAGCCAGCAGGAAGCCGGTGCCCGAGATCAGCAGCCATACGTAGCGTCGCCCGGCGAAAGCCAGCAGCAGTCCCGCCCCGACCAGAATCAAGGAAGTTATGAGTTCCATCAGTTCTCCTCAAGATGTGGGGTGCCGCCCGAAAGCGGCGCACGCGGAAGCGATTTCGAGACCGCCTGCAACCGCCCCGCAGGCGCTTCGAATACTATAGCACGCTCTTCGACCAACAGCGGCGTCCCTCTCTACCCGGCCACCACTCGCTCATCAGAAGGCTCGATCAGCCCTGTCCCCAGAGGTGCCGGACCTGGACTCGGCAGGCGGTGCTGGCCGCTTCGCTCGCGCGTTGGACATCAAGGTCTTCCCTTTCCGGAGGCCGAATGTGGCGACTATCCGTCTCATCGTCCTTACCTTTGGCCCATGACGCGGATGGCTTTCGGGGTGAAGCTCTTGGAGACAAAGGCTGCCCCTCCCCTGAGCAGCTTGACGCGTTCGCTCGGAGAAGCAATCCCTAAGACCTCGATGTTGTCGGGCCTTAACTTCACGTTGACAACGAGTTAAGGAGATAGCGCGAAGCTGGCGGAGAGAATGGAGCAGCAGGCAGCGCTGGGATCCGTTTCCCCAAGGCCTGATCCAGAATCCGCGTGGCCATCCGGGCCGATTGCTCCTCCCGGAACAAAGCGGAACTTGGTGGGAGTCATGTGGACAAGTTCCCGAGGGAAGTACGATGCACGGGATCGTTGCCAACCGGGTTCTATCCGGAGACCATGTTTCGAGTTTCCACGGATTGGCCGGATTTGTGACTACTTGGATGAACTAACCGGGGTATACTTTCGTGAACAGCCGGGGCAACTTCGCACTTTTCCCCGCCAACCACCGACAACCGAAGATTGCGAGGAGGTCATAACCATGGAACTTGGACCGATGTCGTATTTGGCCTTCGAATTCGAGGGCAACAAGTTCAGGGGCGATCTCATGCCGGACCTGATGAACCTGGTCGAGCACCTGCGGGCAGCCAAGTTTTTCAACGGCATCAAGGCGCCAGCCGGCGGTCGATAGGGAACAAATTCACCCCGGGGTACCAGGACGGCGCCGGCCTGCATGGCTGGACCGTGGTGAGGGTGGTGGACGACTGGCAGACGGCTTTTCGTTTGTCCATTGTCTGAGGGACGCCTGCGCATTGGCAGGGCGCGCCTGTAGCACAAGACCTGATCGAGAAATGCCTCGTGAGGAGGGCAAACCATGCACAATTTCCCGTTGGAGTACGCCCTGGTCGAATTCGAGGGCAACAAGTTCTCGGGCAAGATCGTCCCCGAGCTCTTGGATCTGGCAGAGCGAGGCATCGTACGCTTCGTGGACATCGTCTTTGTCCAGAAAGACAAAGATGGCAGCACCCGAACGGTCGAGCTGAACGATCTCGACGCTGAGACGTACAAGATGTTCGTCCCACTTGGCGAACATATCAACAGTCTCTTCAGCGAAGAGGACCTGAACTACGCGGCAGGCAGACTCCCCAACAATAGTTCCGCGGCTCTCTTCTTGTGGGTCAGCCTATGGGCCGAGATCATCCGCAAGGCGATCGTGGCTTCGGGTGGCGTGTTGGCTGAGCGCGACCAGATTTCGTTCGAAATGGTCGAGCAGGCCAGGCAGGGCCTCGCCGCGGAAAAGTAGGGGCTACCCACGAAGAAAGACAGGTCGATCCGAATGGACATCCAGAATACCTAACGGAGGATAGGATCATGATGCGCATGGGAAGAAGGCGCGGGCCGAGCCTGCTCGCCACCGCTGTGGTCGTGGGCGCGGTCAGTAGCAGTGCGGCGAAAAAAGGGGCCCAGCAGGGAGCCGCCGCACAGCAACAAGCCGACGCACAACAGCAAGCCGCACAGCAGACGCCACCCGCCGCCCCCGCCGAGGCGGACATCAACACGCAGATCCAGCAGCTGGCACAAATGCACAATGCGGGAGTCCTAACCGACGCGGAATTCGCCGCGGCGAAGGCCAAGCTCCTGGGCACATAGTTCGTTCGCTTTCGTCCGGCGGGTGGGCAGGTCCGGAGCCGCCTGCCCGCCGGAGCGCTACCTCGACCCCACAAGCATCCCCGGCGGGCCGTCCTGAACGGGGCTCCACTTACCTCTCCCCTCCGGTGGCAAGGGAGAGAGGCTTCCAACAACAATATGGTTCCTACGCGAGGGCGAGCCTGCGCCAGTTTGCCCCTTGGGAAAGTGAGCCGTGGATCTCAATACTTTTCTCAACTACCTAGGCACCTGGACCATCGGCAATCTCGTCGCCATTGATCTGATTGCCTCCACGACCAACGCCTTCAACGGAGCGATCCTCGCCAACCGGGCCGACCACCGCCGCAATTGGACGGTGGTCGGCATCTTGCTGATCGCCGTGATGGGCGGCATCGGCGGCGGTGTGTCGCGGGATGTGCTGCTCAATACCATACCAGGCGCGCTGACGAATCCGTGGTATCTGCTCCTCAGCCTGGCGGCTGCCCTCCTGGCGCTGGCGGCGACGAGACGCATGGCACCCAAGGGAACGCGCCGCCTGTTCGACTTCATGGCAGCCTTCTCGCTACCGTGGTACGCCATCATCGGCACACAAAAGGCATTAGCCGCAGATCTGCCGGTGATCGCGGTGATCCTCATCGGTGTCGTGGGCACCACCGCCGGCCGGTTCTTCATCGACCTGACGTCGGGCGTTACACCCCAACAGTTCACCAGGGGCGAGTGGTTCGTGGGCACGGCGGTGTTGACGAGCCTGGTCTACATCATCCTGTATGCGTCAGGGTTGGCTCGTGTTTCGGTCTGGCCGGCAACGATCGTCGCGTGGCTCGTCGGTTTTTCATTTCGCCGGTTGTCGCTCCATTTCAAGTGGGAAGAGCCGGAGCCTTGGGATCAAGTCAGGTTGCACACCGATCCGGATGGAGCGCCAGCCTCTCAATGAGATATTCAAGCTTAACGAGAAGAATTCAATCGGTTCTAGATCTGCGCTCAGTCGGCCACTGAGAAAGATGGTTTCGTAAGAAGGCTAAGGAGAGAAATGGATGGCTCCAAAACCGTTTAAGGGCGTGATCAACCTCGACGTACGCGATTCCACTCCCGATTGGGAACCCTACACACTCACCAGAGCGCCTGAGGGCGCCCCGAACATCCTTTTCGTGCTGTACGACGACACGGGGCTTGCGGCATGGTCGCCGTTTGGCGGCCGAATCAACATGCCCACCCTGCAGAAGCTGGCGGACAAAGGCCTGATGTACTCGCAGTGGCATACGACGGCGCTGTGTTCGCCAACCCGCGCTTGCCTCCTGACCGGGCGCAACCATCACCTGACCGGCTTTTCCTCCATTACAGAAACGTCGAACGGTTTTCCCGGCCAGCACTGCCGCCTCCAGGACACGTGCATGACCATCGGGCAGATCCTGCAGGAGGCAGGCTGGAGCACTTTCTGGCTCGGCAAGAACCACAACGTACCCGAGACAGACCTCGCTCCGGGCGCGACCCGCAAGTCATGGCCGCTCCAGCAGGGCTTCGACCGCTATTACGGTTTCCTGGGCGGCGAGACCAACCAGTGGTATCCCACGCTCGTGGAGGACAATCACAGCATCGATCAGCCCTACCCCCCGGAGCAGGGCTATCACCTCTCCAAGGATCTCGCCGACAAGGCCATCGGGATGATCAAGGACCAGAAATCCAGCAACCCGTCGAAGCCGTGGTACATGTGGTTCTGCCCCGGCGCCAACCACGCCCCGCACCATGCGCCACAGGACTACATCGACAAGTACAAAGGCAAGTTTGACGACGGCTACGAAGCCTACCGCGAGTGGGTGTTGCCGCGCATGATCGAGAAGGGCGTCATGCCAGAGGGTACCCAGCTTACGCCCATCAACCCGATGCGGGAGGATGCCGCCAGCCCGGGAGACTTCGTACGCCCCTGGAATACGCTCAACGCCGACGAGAAGAAACTGTTCTCGCGCCTGGCTGAGGTCTACGCCGGATTCTCGGAGTACACCGATGCCCAGGTGGGCCGCATCATCGACTACCTGGAGAAGACCGGCCAGCTCGAAAATACCATCGTCCTGTATGCCGCCGATAATGGCGCATCGGGAGAGGGCAGCCCTAACGGCTCGGTCAACGAGAACAAGCTGTTCAACGGCTACCCGGATGAGTTGTCCGAGAACATGAAGTACATCGACGTACTCGGCAACCCTGATACCTACGAGCACTACCCCACCGGCTGGGCCACTGCCTTCTCGACGCCCTTCAAGATGTTCAAGCGCTACTCGGAATACGCCGGCGGCACCTGCGACCCCCTGGTCATTTCGTGGCCCAAGGGTATCAAGGCGCGCGGCGAGGTGCGCAACCAGTATCACCATGCCACCGACATTGTCCCGACGCTTTTGGAAGCTTGCGGGTTGGAGAAGCCCAAGGTCTACAAGGGCGCGGAACAGATCCCGCTTTCGGGCGTTTCGATGAAGTACTCCTTCGAGGCGAAGCCCGATTCTCCCACCCGGAAGAAGCGCCAATACTACGCCATGCTTGGCACCCGCGGGATCTGGGAGGACGGCTGGAAAGCCGCCGCCATCCACGCCCCGGCTCCCTCAGACAAGGGCAACTTCGATAAGGACGATTGGGAGCTCTACCACGTGGATGTTGACCGCGCCGAGTCCAAAGACCTGGCCAAGGAAAACCCCGAGAAGGTCCAAGCGCTGATCAAGGCCTGGTTCGAAGAGGCGGAGAAGAACCTGGTGCTGCCCCTCGACGACCGCGGCGCAGTCGCCATTCTTACCACGCCGCGACCGTTGGAAGAGGCGCCCCGCGAGCGGTACATCTACTATCCGGGCACGGTTGAGGTCCCGGAATCCGCTGCCGTCAACGTTCGCGGACGTTCCTATAAGATCCTGGCCGACGTCGAGATCACCGATGCGAACTGCTCGGGAGTGATCTTCGCCCACGGTGCGCGCTTTGGCGGTCACGCGCTCTTCATTAGGGATAAGAAGCTGTTCTACGTCTATAACTTCCTAGGGATCAAGCCGGAACAGAAGTTCATCTCGCCCGAGCTCAAACCTGGGAAGTACACCCTGGGCATGGAGTTCATCCGTGAAGGGATGGGCCAGTTCCACGAGTCCACAGGCACGACGAAGCTCTATGTAGACGAGAAAGTCGTGGCGGAAGGCCCGATGCGGGCGCAGGTGGGCAAGTTCACCTTGTGCGGCGATGGTCTGTGCGTCGGCCGTGACAGCGGGGATCCCGTGAGCGAGGAATACAAATCGCCCGGCGAGTTCAAGGGCGGCACGATCCTCGGCGTGGGAGTGACCGTCGAAACAGCGCAGTATCTTGATCTTGAGAAGATCGCCGCTGCGGCTTTCGCGGTTGACTAGCGCCGTTCGGGCCCAATCAACAGGCCATGAACGTTTGCTTGGCCCAGCAGTGAACCAGACAGGAATCATGCCTGACAGGTCTCAATGACCTGTCAGGCATGAGCAACCCAAATGGCCGCCTAAAGGAAAAGCACAATGTCAGACCAGAACAAGATTCAACGCACCATTCTTCCCATCCCGGACCAGCCGCACGTGGGTTTGACCACTTACGATGCCAAGGATCCCGATACGAAGTATCCGCCCATCCGGGAATTGCGTCCACCCAAGGGCGCGCCGAATGTGCTCATCATCTTGATTGACGATGTCGGCTTCGGCGCCACCAGCGCCTTTGGCGGTCCGTGCGCGACGCCGGCCTTCGAGAAGCTTGCGGCGGGCGGCCTCAAGTACAACCGCTTCCATACGACGGCGCTCTGCTCGCCGACGCGACAGGCGCTTCTGACCGGCCGCAATCATCATTCGTGCGGCATGGGCTCGATCACCGAGATGGCGACGTCGGCGCCGGGCGCGAGCTCGGTCCTGTCCAACACCATCTCGCCGATCGCGCGGACGCTGAAGCTCAATGGCTACGCGACCTCGCAGTTCGGCAAGTGCCATGAAATTCCGGTCTGGCAGACGAGCCCGGTGGGTCCGTTCGATGCCTGGCCCACCGGCGGCGGCGGCTTCGAGTACTTCTATGGCTTCCTC
>Ga0184639_10000422_pt1 | contig 16186 bp, 15 predicted proteins | sample PLM31_170_b2_FD_133155 | JGI IMG/M metagenome (GOLD analysis project Ga0184639, IMG submission 133155) | Groundwater sediment microbial communities from an aquifer in East River, Colorado, USA - PLM3-1_170_b2 | ecosystem: Environmental > Terrestrial > Soil > Riparian zone | place: USA: East... | reverse complement strand
GTCGGCCACGATCTGGGCATAACTGGTCTCGTTCCCCTGGCCATGCGGCGAGCACCCGGTGAGGACGGTGACCTTGCCGCTGGCGTGGACCCGGACCGTGCCCATCTCCCACCCCCCGCCCCCCCCGCCCGCGGCCGCGAGCCCCTTGGAGGGGCCGACGCCGCAGACCTCGACGTAGGAGGAGAGGCCGATGCCGAGCAGGCGGCCGTTCTTCCGGAGTTCCGCCTGCTCCTTCCGCAGGGCCTCGTAGCCCACGAGGCGCAGCGCCTTCTCCAGGGCCGGTCGGTGGTTGGCGCTGTCGTAGGTGACGCCGGTGGCGCTGGTGTAGGGGTAGGCCTCGGCCGGGATGTAGTTGCGCCGGCGGACGTCCGCCGGGTCCAGTCCCAGTTCCATCGCGATCCGGTCCACCGTCCGCTCGAGGACGTAGCAAGCCTCGGGCCGGCCGGCGCCCCGGTAGGCGTCCACCATCCCGGTGTTGGTGAAGACGCCCCGCACCTCGCAGGCGATCGCGGGGATCCGGTACGCCCCCGACAGCATGATCCCGAAGAAGACGGAGGGAATGGCGGGGGCGAAGGTGGAGAGGTAGGCTCCCAGGTTCCCGATGCACTTGCACTTGAGCCCGAGGATCGTCCCGTCCTCCTTGACGGCGACCTCGATGTAGTCCACCCGGTCCCGCCCGTGGGTGGTGACCTGGTAGTTCTCCCGCCGCTCCTCGATCCACTTCACGGGCCGGTGAAGGAGCATGGCCAGGTGGGCCACCAGGACCTCCTCGGGATATAGGTAGAGCTTGCTCCCAAACGCGCCACCCACTTCCGGCGCGATGACCCGCAACTTGTGCTCAGGGAACCCGAGGACCATCCCGAGCAGCGCCCGGACGAGGTGCGGGACCTGGGTGCTGCTCCAGACAGTCAGCTCCCCGGCCGCGGGCTTGAACTGGGCCAGGACCCCCCGTGGCTCCATCGCCGTCGGGATGACCCGGTGGTTGACCAGCCGGAGGCGGACGACCCGGTCCGCCTTCGCGAACGCCTCCTCCACCCCGTGCCCCGGGAAGCCCCAGACGAAGGCCGTGTTCTCCGGCGCCTCCTCGTGGACCTGCGGCGCCCCCGGAGCGAAGGCCTTCTCCGCGTCCACGACGGCCGGGAGCGGCTCGTAGTCCACCTCGATCAGGTCGAGGGCGTCCCGGGCGATGTACCGGTCCTCGGCGATGACGGCCGCCACCCGGTCCCCCACGAGGCGGACCCTGTCCACGGCCAGGACCGGGTGGGGCGGTTTCTTCAGGCCCGGCAGGTTCCAGCCGCAGGGCATCGTCCCCATCTTCCCGGCGATGTCCCGGCCGGTCAGGACCGCGACGACCCCCGGGTGGCGACTCGCCTGCTCCGTCCGGATGCCCGTGAGCCGCGCGTGCCCGTGGGGGCTCCGGAGGAGGGCGCAGAAGAGCGTCCCCGGCAGCGTGATGTCGTCCACGTAGGCCCCTTGCCCCGTGATGAGGCGGGGGTCCTCCTTCCGCTTGAGGGGCGCGCCGACGTATTTCATGGGTCTCTCCTCAGCGCCCGGCCGCGGCCGCGCGCTGGACCGCACGCACGATGTTGTGGTACCCCGTGCACCGGCAGAGGTTCCCCTCCAGGCCGTGCCGGATCTCCGCCTCCGTCGGGTTGGGCCGCTCCTTCAGGAGCTGCACCGCCTGGAGGATCATCCCCGGAGTGCAGTACCCGCACTGGAGCGCGTGCAGCTCCCAGAACGCCTCCTGGACCGGGTGCAGCCGGCCGTTCCGCTGGAGCCCCTCGATGGTGGTGAGCTCGGCCCCGTCGGCCTGGACGGCGAGGAGCGTGCAGGACTTCACGCTGAGTCCGTCCAGGAGGATGGTGCAGGCCCCGCACTGGCTCGTGTCGCACCCGATCTTCGTCCCGGTCAGCCCCAGGACATCCCGGAGGTAGTGGACCAGGAGGAGGCGCGGCTCCACCGCGTCCTCCCGCCTCCGCCCGTTCACCGTGAGCGCGATTGGCACCTTCATGGCTTGCCTCCCTCACATCCCGAGCGCACCGCGCGCCGCGTTGGTCCAGACCGGGCCCTCGCCGTGCCGCCCCCGTCCAGGTGATAACCGCGTGCTCCGAGTCCTCCGCCGGGACGGAGAGGTGGCAGTCCCGGTGGAGGCCGGGAGTCCTCCTCTGCGAGGGGAAAGGTGGCCGCCTCTCCGGGGGGCGCCCCCGGACCGCGAGGCACCCGCCGCTTACTGCGAGATGGGGATACGGAACTCGCTGAGGAGCTGGGCGAACCGCTGCCCATTGATCAGTTCGATGGGAGGTCCCTCGAGACGCTTGGCGACCTCCTCCACGAAATAGCCGGTCGTGATGAGGATCCCCTTGGTGGCCCGCTCCCCCTTCACCGTGTCGGCCAGGGCGGAGACCCGGGACGGGTGGATCGGCTCGTCCTCCTCCGCCAGGATGCCGTGGACGATGTAATCCCCGCCGGTCACGGGCTGGGGATTCACGGCCTGGATATCCAGCTCCCGGTCGGAGGGGTGGACCACGCTGTCCACCACCAGCCCCATCTCCTCGAGCAGCTTCACGCAGAGACGTTCGAACTGGGGCATGGCGAGCCCCGCCACTCCCGCGGGGGGTGACCCCCGGTCCTGGTAGAAGTCCTTCTCCATGACCACGGGGGTCTTGCGGGACGAGAAGATGATAAGGCTGATCAGGACGAACCCGAGGAAGACGGCCACCGCCACCAGGGTGAACATGGGGGGCCTACTTGATCATCTCGTCGTAGATCTCGTCTTCCCGGCCCTCCTTGATGAGGCGATCGGTCCGGAAGGCCTGGACGAGGGAGACGTACAGGAAGAACAGGACGGCCAGGAGGAGCGCCACAATGGGGATGTTGTCCGGGACACTGAGGATGGCCCACAGATTTTGCATGAAACGCCTCCGGAGGGATGGCGGATTCTACCGTTGGGGGCCCGGAAAAGGCAAGAGGATTACACCACTATTGATGTAAAGCAGGAATTTCAGATAGTTGGGTGGGCCGGGCGCGCCAGCACGCCGCCCTCCTTCCCGGGTTTCTCATTGACGCGGCGAGGGTCGAGCCATACGCTACAGTGGCGCCTCCCCCCGTGCGATCCAGCAGGCGGGAGGGTCGCCTCGGGTCCGATCCGGGCGGACTGCCACCGGGGTTCTCCCGGAGGGTGCTGATGCGTCGCCCACGGATGAAACAGACGGGGACTCCCCCCTCCCACGGGAAGGGGCCGGTCTCCCTTCCGAAGGCGGAGGAGCTGCTGCGGGACATCGTGGCTCATCTCCGGAAGGAGCGGGACGCGCTCCGGCGGACGTTGGTCTCGGAAATGGTCACGAGGGAGCTCCTCAAGGGCCTCACCCCCCATGAGGGGGAGGCGGAGGCCACCACGATCTATGACGCCCTGGTCGAATGCCTGGAAACCGGGAGGTATCACAGCGCCCAGGCCTACGCCCATACGGTGGCCGAGCGGGGCGTCGTCCGAGGGATCGGGGCCAAGCATGTGATCGGCGGGTTGCTGGCGCTCCGGGATATCGGCGCCAGGGCCCTCTACCAAAGGTACCACCGGCGCCCCGGCGCGCTGATGGGCGCGCTCGACGTGTATGAGCCTGTCGTCAATCGGATCCTCACCATCGTCGCCCTCGCCTTCGTGCAGGAGCGGGAGAAGGCGGTCGGCCGGGGACGCGAGCAGTTGGCGGCGCTGGTGGAGGCCGGCATGACCCTGGCTGCGGAGCGGTCCCTGGAATCCGTCCTGGAGCGGATCGCCGAGGTGGCCTGCCGGCTCCTGGGCGCCAGGTACGGGGCCCTGGGCATCCTGGACGAGAGGGGGGGGTTGGGGCAGTTCATCACGGCCGGCATCGACGAGGAGGGGAAGGCGCGGATTGGCCCCCTGCCGGTCGGCAAGGGCATCCTGGGCGTCCTGGTGCGGGAGGCCAAGCCCCTCCGCCTCCGGGATCTCACCCAGGACCCGCGAGCCCACGGCTTCCCCCCGAATCACCCCCCGATGCGCTCGTTCCTCGGGGTGCCCATCATCTCGAAGGGGAAGGTGTTCGGGAACCTCTACCTGACGGAGAAGCAGGGCGCGGAGGAGTTCAGCAAGGAGGACGAGAAGCTGGCGGTGACCCTCGCCGCGCAGGCGGCCATCGCGATCGAGAACGCCAGCCTCTACGAGGAGGTGCAGCGCTCCTACGAGGAGCTGAAGCAGTCGCAGCACCTGCTCGTCCGGCAGGAGAAACTGGCCTCCCTTGGGCGGTTGGCCGCGGGCCTGGCGCACGAACTCAACAATCCGCTCTCTTCGGTGGCCGGTTTCGCCGAGGCCCTCCAGCGGCGCGCGGGCGGAGAGGGGGTCGCGGACCAGCCCGGCGCAACCGAGTTTCAGGAATACCTGACCATGATCCAGGCGGAGGTCTCCCGCGCGGCGGCGATTGTTCGGCGCCTGCTCGATTTCGCCCGGCAGCGCGAGCCCGCCTTCGGTCCGATTGATCTCCAGGGCGTGGTGGCGGAGGCGGTGTCCTTCGTGGAGCGGCAGGCCAGCCTGGCGAACCAGCAGATCACGGTGGCCCCGTTCCCCGAGGTGTACGAGGTTCTCGGTGATCCCCAGATGCTCCAGCAGGTGTTCCTCAACCTCCTGACCAATGCGCTCGATGCGATCGAGGGGGATGGGGAGATCCGGATCGCCGCGCGTCGCCAGGAGGAGGCCGTCGGCAGGGGCCTTGGTCGAGCCTCGGTCGCGGTCGTGGTCTCGGATAACGGCAGCGGGATCTCCCCGGAAAACCTCGCGAGGGTCTTCGATCCGTTCTTCACCACCAAGGAGGTGGGGAAGGGGACGGGCCTCGGCCTCGCCATCTGCCAGAGCATCGTCGAACAGCACGGGGGCACCATCGAGGTCCAGAGCGAGGGACTCGGGAAGGGGACCGTCGTGACCGTGCGGCTCCCCCTGGCTGAGCGAGGGGAGCCGCGGATCGAGCAGCCGGGGACCCGTGGACGGGGCCGCTGACATGCGCCAGGCAGGAGTCCAGGCCGAGGGGATCAAGGTGCTCGTCGTCGATGACGAGCGCCCCACCCGCCTCCTCATGGAAAAGGAGCTTCCGCGGGCCGGCTGCGCCGTGACCAGCGTGGAGAGCGGGGAAGGGGCGCTGGAACAGTTGCGGGCCCGGGACTTTGACGTCGTCCTCCTCGACCTCAAGATGCCCGGGATCGGCGGGATGGAAGCGCTCCGCCGGATCCGTGATTCGGGCGCGTCGGCCGAGGTCGTTGTCTTGACCGGCCACCCGGATGTGCACAGCGCCATCGAAGCCATGAAGCTGGGGGCGTACGACTACCTCACCAAGCCCTTCAGGCTGGCTGAGGTGGAGGTGGTGCTGCGGAGGGCCGCGGAGAGAAAGCGCCTCCAGCAGGAGAATGTGGCTCTGCGGCGCATGGTCGCCCAGCGGGAGCCCTTCCCCCTCCTCATCGGTCAGAGTCCGGCCATGACGGCCGTGCTCCAGACCGTGGAGCGGATCGCGCCCACCGATGCCAATGTGCTCATCGAGGGGGAAAGCGGGACCGGGAAGGGGCTGGTGGCCCAGGCCATCCACCAGAGAAGCCCGCGAGCCACCGGGCCCTTCCTCGTCGTGAGCTGTAGCGGCTTTCAGGATCCGCTCCTGGAAAGCGAGCTCTTCGGCCACGAGAAGGGCGCCTTCACGGGAGCCACCAGCGTGAAGCAGGGCCTCTTCGAAGTCGCGGACCGCGGGACCCTCTTCCTGGATGAGGTGGGGGAGATGAGCCCGGCGATGCAGTCCAAGCTCCTCCAGGTCCTGGACTCCCGTGACCTGCGCCGGGTGGGGGGCACCCGGGTGCATCGCGTGGACGTGCGCGTCATCGCGGCCACCAACAAGGACCTGGCCCTTGAGGTGCGGACAGGTCGGTTCCGCGAAGATCTCTATTACCGGTTGAACGTCGTCAGCCTGGCCCTCCCTCCGTTGCGGGAGCGGCAGGAGGACATCCCGCTCCTGGTTGAACACTTCCTGAAGCAGTTGCAGGTCACCGCCAGGAAGGCAAAGATCGTCTCCCCGGAGGCCCTGAAGCTCCTCGTGGCGTACCCGTGGCCGGGGAATGTGCGGGAGCTGGCGAATACCATCGAGCGCCTGATCATCCTGACGCCGGGAGAGGTCATCGGTCCGGAGGACCTGCCGCCGAACATCCGGTCCCCTCTCGGCGCCCCCCATGGCCGGTCGCTCGGCCCTGCCTCCCTTGCGGAGATGGAGCGGCTTCACATCACCCGGGTGCTCTTGGAAACCGGGGGGAAGAAGATGCAGGCGGCCCGCCTCCTCGGGATTGACCTCAAGACCTTGAATCATAAGATGAAGATCTACAACATTTCTCTGTAGCCCCACTGAGCCAGCGGCCAGCCCCCGGGAGAAACTCCGACCCCCCGGAGAAACTCCGACCCGTTTCAGCCGGACCATCGCATTCAGACGCTCTCCGCCATTCGTGTCCTCCCCTGTATTTATCACTGCTTAGGCAGACTCGGTTCCCGGGGCGCATGCCCCACCGGGGCTGGTACGGCCTTTGCTCCATTCCGTGATGGTTGGGCCCGACGGGGACGCGCAAAGGGTCCGATGAGCATGCACGTTATCGTGTGTTCAAAGAATTCGGTGGTCGTGGACGCCGTCTCCCGAGCGTTCGATCACAACGGGCATCGCCTGACGGTGTGTGAGTCGGGTCTGGAAGTCCTGGGGGCGGTCGGGGTCGTTGCCTCCGATCTCGTGATCCTGGATCTGGAGACGCCGGGGCTCAGCGGCCTCCTGCTCGTTTCCGCAGTCAAGGAGCTTGCCCCGGGAGTGCCGATCGTGGCGGTGTCCACGAAACCCGACCCGGACGCGCGGGCGGTCTCACAGAAGGGCGTTGCGGTGGCGGTGCTCCCCTCCGGTCATGAAGCCGCGCCGCACCCATTCCTGACCGCGCTGGCTCGGATCGGAAGGGGCGGGCCGGCGCTGCGTGCGGGGTCACCATGACGGGGCGACGCGTGGTCATCCTCGGGGCAGGCTTCGGCGGCCTGTTCACGGCGCTGGAGCTGGAGAGGCGGCTCCGGAGGGAGGCGCGCGCGGCGATCCTCCTCCTGGACGCGCGCAACTACCACCTGTTCTCGCCCATGCTCCACGAGGTCACCTCGGGCAGCGTCGAGCCCCGCCATGTGGTCTGGCCGATCCGCGCCCTCCGGCGCAGGACGCGAATAACCTTCGAGCGGAGGCAGGTTCGCTCGATTGACCTGGAGCGGCGGAGGGTCCTCACCGACCGGGGGGAGGTGGGGTACGACTATCTGGTCATCGCCCTGGGGAGCACAACCAACACCTTCGGCGTCAAGGGGGCCGAGGAGAGGGCCTTCACCTTCAAGACTCTCCCGGACGCCGTGCGGCTCCGAAACCACCTCCTGGAGATGTTCGAGCAGGCCGACTTGGAGCAGGACCCGGAGCGGCGGGGGAGGCTCCTCCGCTTCGTCCTGGTCGGGGCCGGCTGCACGGGGGTGGAGCTGGCGACCGAGCTCCGCGATCTCGCCCGGAAGACGCTGGGGAGGCATTACCCGCGCCTCGATGCGCGGGAAGTCCGCATCGTCCTGGCCGAGGCAACGGGAAGGATCATCCCGTGCGTCAGCGATCGGTTGGCTGACTTGGGCCTGGAAAAGCTCCGGCGCAAGGGGATCGAGGTCCGATTGCACGCGCCGGCCGTTGGCGTCAGCGAGGGCGGGGTCGAGTTGGCCGATGGCCAGGTGCTCCCGACGGCGACGGTCATCTGGACGGCCGGGGTGAAGGCGAACCCCATCCTGGAAGCCCTGCCCGTGGAGAGGGACAAGTTGGGGCGGGTCGTGGTCAATGAATACCTGGAGCTTCCGCCGTTCCCGGGCGTGTTCGTCATCGGGGATGCCGCCCACTCCTGGGATCCCCGGTTGCAGACCGCCTTGCCCCCCACGGCCCAGGTCGCCGTCCAGCAGGCCCGCTGCGTCGCCCGCAACATCGCCCGGGACCTCCGGGGGCAGGGCAAGCAGCCCTTCGTCTATCGCCACCGGGGGGACCTCGTCTCCCTGGGAGCCGGGGATGGGGTGGGGGAAATCGCCGGGCTGGCCTTCTCCGGCCTGCCCGCCTGGCTCCTGTGGCGCTTGGTCTTCCTCGCCAAGCTGATCGGGTGGAAGAACAGGATCCGGGTCGCCCTGGACTGGATCATCGGTTCCCTCTTCGCGAGGGATCTGGCCAAGTTGGAATGGTGACGGGCGGTCGAAGCAGTGAGTCCTGGAGAGCAAGATGCCGACTGTTATTGTGGACTACAGCGCCAAGCGACCGGCGCGAGACCGATACCCCAAGAAGATCATCTCCCCTCCTTTTCCTAGAGAGTGCTGTCTGACGCAGATGCAGCGAATCGGGGGGAGGCAGGTGGAGGAGAATTCGAGGAGATGGTATTTTTTCTATAAGCGTTGCACCCGCTGTGGCTTTACTGTCCGGGAGTTTATGTCATCCGTCGAAATGTATAGGCTGCTTCCGTGGATTTCTTCGGCGGGGATCAGACGAGCAGCAACGCTCATCCAATCCAACGGGAGGTTCCGGCGGAGGCGGCAGCGTGCGGCCTAGGCTTATGATCACAGGGGCATATCAATTCGCAAGACAGACCCATAGGATTCGTTCGTAGGTTTTTGCCTAGACGTCCGGAGAGAAAAGAGATGGTTACTCAACAAGAAGTCCTCAGCGCGTTGGCGACCATCATGGACCCGGACCTGCACCGGGATATCGTGTCCCTCGGTTTCATCAAGGATTTGCGGATCGACGGTGGGAAGGTGTCTTTTACGATCGAGCTGACGACCCCCGCCTGCCCGGTCCGACAGCAGATGGAGGAGGGCGCGCGGCAGGCGGTGGCGGCCCTTCCCGGGGTCCAGCACGTAGAGGTCACCATGACCTCTCGCGTGACAACCTCCCGGGAGCCACAATCGAGTTACCTGCCGGGGGTGCTCAACACGGTCGCGGTGGCCAGCGGCAAGGGGGGCGTTGGCAAATCCACTGTGGCGGCGAACCTGGCCGTTGCCCTGACGCGGACGGGGGCCAGGGTCGGCCTCATGGATGCGGATGTGTACGGCCCGTGCGTCCCCAAGCTCATGGGCGCGGGGGGCGCCCTGCAGCATACCCCGGGCGGGAGGGTCATGCCGCCCCTGGCGTATGGCGTGAAGATCATGTCCATGGGGTTCTACCTGCCGAAGAACGAGGCGGTGGTCTGGCGGGGCCCCATGCTCCACAAGATGATCCAGGAGTTCCTCGGTCGGGTGGATTGGGGGGAGCTGGACTACCTGGTGATCGATCTGCCACCCGGCACGGGCGATGCGCAGCTCAGCCTGTGCCAATCGGTTCCGCTCACCGGGGCCGTGATCGTCTCCACCCCGCAGGACGTGGCCCTCGAGGTGGCCTCCAAGGCCATCCTGATGTTCAAGAAGCTCAAGGTGCCGATTCTGGGGATCGTCGAGAACATGAGCTTCTACCACTGTCCCCATTGCGGCCAGCGGGAGGACATCTTCGGCCATGGCGGGGCCAGGGAGGCCAGTGAGAGAGCCGACATCCCCTTCCTGGGTGAGATTCCCCTCGACACCCGCATCCGCGTCCAGAGCGATGAGGGCAGGCCGGTGGCGCTGGAGCCCGCTGAGTCCGCTGTCGCCAGAGCCTTCCACGAGGTCGCAGGCCGCCTGGCCGCAAGGATCAGCGTCGCCAATGCGGCCACCGTGGACAGCGAACCGGCCGTGCTGATATACTGAAACAGAGTGGATTCGGGTTGTTTTGGCCGGGGGGGGCGCAAAAGGTACTCGGTCATGACTTACGATCACGACGGCCACTTGGCCATCGCGGTGGAGAGAGTCGAATAGCCCTGAAACCCTTTACGAGGACGGATAATGCTTGAGATCAGGAACCTGCACGTGAAGGTGGGCAAACACGAGATCCTCAAGGGCGTGAACCTGAAGGTGAATGCCGGAGAGGTCCACTCCATCATGGGCCCCAACGGCTCGGGCAAGAGCACGCTGGCGCAGGTGCTGGCCGGCCGGGAGACGTACGAGGTCACCGCCGGAGAGGTGACCTACGACGGGAAGAACCTGTTGGAGATGGCCCCGGAGGACCGCGCCCGCGAGGGGCTCTTCATGGCCTTCCAGTACCCGGTGGAGATCCCCGGCGTCAGCAGCGCCTACTTCCTCAAGGCTGCCCTCAACGCCATCCGGAAGCACCGCGGCCTCGAGGAGCTCGACGCCATGGACTTCCTCGCGCTGGTCAAGGAGAAGATCAAGCTCCTGGAGACGGATGAGCGCCTCCTGAACCGCGCGGTCAACGAGGGCTTCTCGGGGGGCGAGAAGAAGCGCAACGAGATCTTCCAGATGGCGGTGCTGGAGCCGAGGCTCGCCATCCTGGACGAGACCGATTCCGGACTGGACATTGACGCCCTGAAAATCGTCGCCAACGGTGTCAATGCGCTCGGGAGCCCCGAGCGCGCCATCATCATCGTCACCCACTACCAGCGGATCCTCAACTACATCATCCCCGACTACGTGCACGTGCTGGTGGACGGCCGGATCATCAAGTCGGGCGGGAGGGAACTGGCCCTGGAGCTCGAGGCGAAGGGCTACGCCTCGGTCGAAGCCGAGGCCCGGGCCGGCGCGCCGGCAAAGACGTAAACGGGGGGCCGGGACGGTGACCGCTGTGACCAAAGAGCAAGAGAGGTATCTGGAGCGCTTCGCGGAGTTCGAGAAGGGCGCCCCCGCAAACGGCCAATCGTGGCTGCGGCCAATCCGCCGGGCGGCGATCGCCCGCTTCTCCGAGCTTGGGTTCCCGACCACCCGCGATGAGGACTGGCGGTTCACCAGCGTGGCGCCGATCGCGCAGATCCCCTTCCGGCTCACCCGGGACGAGCGCGTCAAACTGACGCCCCGAGCGCTCGAGCAGTTCGCGTTCCCGGGCTTGGACTGCAGCCGGCTCGTCTTTGTGAACGGCCGGTATGCGCCGGGGCTTTCCGCCTTGCGGCCCCTCCCGGACGGGGTGAAGCTCGCCAGCCTGGCCCAGGTCCTCGCGGCCGACCGGGATCTCCTCGAGCAGCACCTGGCCCGGTACGCCGACTACCACCACGATGCCTTCTCCGCCCTCAATACCGCCTTCATGGAAGACGGAGCCTTCGTCTACATCCCCCGGGGCGTGGTGCTCCAGGAGCCGGTTCACCTGCTGTACGTCTCCACCGCCACCGCCGCCCCCACCATGACCCACCCGCGCAACCTGATCGTGGCGGGCGAGGAGAGCCAGGCAACCGTCGTGGAGGACTACGTCTCGCTGGGGGGCGAGGTCTATTTCTCGAACGTGGTCACGGAAGTGGTGGTCGGCAGCAGCAGCGTGCTGAGCCACTACCTGATCGAGCGGGAGAGCACGCAGGCGTTCAACGTCTCGACCCTCCGGGTTCAGCAGGGGCGCAGCAGCAGCGTCACCTCCCACACGGTCCTGCTGGGCGGCGCGCTGGTGCGGAACAACGTCCACCCGGTCCTGGCCGGCCAGGGCGGCGACTGCCTGATCAACGGTCTGTTCATGGCGACCGGCCGGCAGCACATGGACAATTACATGAAGGTCGAGCACGCCAGCCCGCACTGCGACAGCCGGCAGTTCTACAATGGCATCCTCGACGGCCGGTCCCGGGGCGTGTTCCACGGCCGGATCATCGTGCACAAGGACGCCCAGAAGACCGACGCCAAGCAGACCAACAGGAACCTCCTGCTCTCCGAGGAAGCTCAGATCGATACCAAGCCGCAGCTCGAGATCTACGCCGACGACGTGAAGTGCACTCACGGGGCGACCATCGGCCAGCTCAACAGGGACGCGATTTTCTACCTGCGCTCTCGCGGCATCCCCGAGGAATCGGCCCGCGCCCTCCTCCTCTTCGCCTTCGCCGGGGAGAGCCTCCAGCGCATGAAGGTCGAGCCGATCCGCAAGCACCTGGAGGGGCTAGTCACGCAATGGTTGCCTCAGGGGAAGCTGTTGGAGGAAGCCCGATGACCACCGTCGGCCACCCCATCCCTGGAAAGATTCGCCAGGCCCCGTCCGCCGGTTTCGACGTCGAGAAGGTGAGGCGAGACTTCCCGATCCTGAGAGGGAAGGCCCACGGCAAGCCGCTGGTCTACCTGGACAACGCTGCCACCAGCCAGAAGCCGCAGGTCGTGATCGATACCGTCACGCAGTATTACCTGGCGGACAACTCCAACATCCACCGCGGGATCCACTTCCTGAGCGACCGGGCCACGCGGGCCTTCGAGGAGGCCCGCGCCAAGGTCGCACGGTTTCTGAACGCCTCCGACCCCCGGGAGATCATCTTCGTTCGCAGCGCGACCGAGGGGATCAACCTGGTAGCCCACAGCTACGCCAGGAGGTGCGTCAAGGCGGGGGACGAGATCGTCATCTCCGCCATGGAGCACCACTCGAATATCGTCCCGTGGCAGATCCTCTGCGAGGAGACGGGCGCGGTGCTGCGCGTGGTCCCCATCAACGACGAGGGCGAGTTGCTGGTTGAGGAATACGCGAAGCTCCTGAGCGCCAGAACCCGGTTCGTCTCGATGGTGCACGTGTCGAACGCGCTGGGCACGATCAACCCGGTCAAGCAGATCATCGAGATGGCGCACAGCCGGAGCGTGCCCGTGCTGATCGATGGGGCCCAGGCCGCGCCGCATCTTCCCGTGGATGTGCACGCGCTGGACTGCGACTTCTATGTGTTCTCCGGCCACAAGGTATTCGGGCCCACCGGCATCGGCATTCTCTACGGCAAGGCCCACCTCCTCGAGGCCATGCCCCCCTACCAGGGCGGCGGCGACATGATCCTTTCGGTCACCTTCGAGAAGACCCTATACAACGTGCTCCCATACAAGTTCGAGGCCGGCACACCCCACATCGCCGGCGGCATTGGGCTCGGCGCGGCGATTGACTACCTGAGCGGGATCGGCCTGGAAAAGATCGCCCCGTACGAGCGCGAGTTGCTCGCCTATGCCACGGACACCGTCTCTGCCGTCCCCGGCGTACGCCTCATCGGAACGGCGAAAGAGAAGGCGGGCGTCCTGTCTTTCGTGCTCGACGGCGTGCACGCGCACGACGTCGGCACGATCCTGGATCAGGAGGGGATTGCGATCCGGACGGGCCATCACTGCGCCATGCCGGTGATGCGGCGCTTCGGCGTGCCGGCCACCGCCCGGGCGTCCCTGGCCTTCTATAACACCAGAGCAGAAATCGACGCTCTCGCCGGGGCGCTTCACAAGGTCAGGGAGATGTTCGCCTGATGTCCGATCTCCGCGAGCTCTACCAGCAGGTGATCCTGGACCACAACAAGGAGCCGCGCAACTTCCAGAAACTGGAAGGGGCAAACCACACGGCCGAAGGCTACAATCCGCTGTGCGGCGACGAGATCACCGTCTACCTGCAGGTGGAGGGTGACATGATCGGCAACATCAGTTTCCAGGGGTCGGGCTGCGCCATTTCCAAGGCCTCTGCCTCGCTGATGACCGCCAGCGTCAAAGGGAAGACCAAGGCCGAAGCGGAGGCCCTTTTCCACACCTTCCATAAAATGCTCACCGGCCAGACGGACTCGGCCTTCGATCCGCGCGAACTGGGAAAGCTCGCGGTCTTTTCCGGCGTGCGCGAATTCCCGGTTCGGGTGAAATGCGCGACGCTGCCGTGGCACACCCTCCGCGCCGCGCTGGAGGGGAAAGAGGAGAAGGTTTCGACGGAGTAGGCCATTTGGCATCGGGTCGGGGTGTCGCGAACGCGCACGAATGACTGCAGGGGGTCCCATGGACATCACGAACATGAATGCCGCGATGATTGAAGCGCAGGTCATCGAGGCCCTGCGGACGTGTTTCGATCCGGAGATTCCGGTGAACATCTACGAGCTGGGCCTGATCTATGAGGTCAAGGTGGACCCCACGGGCGCGGTCGGAATCCGGATGACCCTCACCTCGCCGAATTGTCCGGCAGCAGGCTCGCTGCCCGCCGAAGTGCGGGACAAGGCGGCGGCCATCCCCGGCGTGACGGCCGCCAAGGTGGACGTGGTCTGGGACCCCCCGTGGGACCAGACCAGGATGTCCGAGGCGGCCAAGCTGGAACTTGGCATGATGTGAGCGGGGACGTTCTGGATGCAGGGTGATGTGACGGGTCCCGAGAAGGGGGCCTCGCGGAACAGCGTCCGAGCCCTGGCGTAAGCCGGGAGGAACCTGATGACGTACATCGTGACCGAGCCGTGCATCGGCGTGAAAGATCATTCCTGCGTGGATGTCTGCCCGGTGGACTGCTTCTACGAGGGGGAGGATCAGGTCCTCATCCACCCCGAAGAGTGCATCGATTGCGGCGCCTGCGAGCCGGAGTGCCCGGTGGACGCGATCTTCGCGGAGAGCGATGTGCCGGAGCAGTGGAAGGACTACATCCCCAAGAACATCGATCCCTTCAAGGCGAACGCCAACCTGCCCCACGCGCCCTCCCGGGAGAAGTGGGAGGCCGAGAAGGCCGTGGAGGGGAGCGCCGCCAACCTCTACCACCAGAAGTACCCCAAACCCTAGGTGCTCTCCGGCGGCAGCCCGCCCGCGTATTCGGACCCGGGTGTTCCCCCGACGCGATTCACCCCCCCCTCGCCTCTTTTCCCCGACGTGGCGGTCTCCGAGCCTGACCTGGTCCGGATGATGGCCACGATTCGACCCCGCGTCCGCCTGCCTCACGCAACCGGCCCCAGCAAGGGTTGCCCCGGCCCCGTGGAGCCGGGGTTCGTTGACACCCCCTGAGGCGATTGGGTATAGTGCCGCGCGCCCTCCGGTCCTGGCGCCGTCCCCGCGCGGCTGCGGCTGGCGCCGGATAGCCGCCCCGCCCCGTTGGCTTCTGCCGGAGCCCGTCCCCACGCGGGGTGGGCGCCGCATAGATGCCGGCCGGCCCTCGAGGGCCGGCCCGGAGGATCGCCCGTGTGGATGGCGGGGAGGACGCTGCAACTTCTCGGAATGGGGAACCTGCTGGTGGGCCTCTACGTGGGCCTGACGGAGGACCAGGGGATGGGCCCCGAGCTCACCCTGCTGGCCCTCGGATCGGCCCTCTTCCTGTTGGGCCGCTTCCTGGAGGGACGGGCCCGATGAGGAGACCCCCCTACCGGCTTCTCGGGTGGGGGCTCTGCCCCGTGCTCCTCTTGGCCTCGCTCTGGGCCTCGCCGGCGAGTCCCGCCGAGTCCCCGGCCGAGGCCGCCTATGTCCGTGCGGGGCGGCTCGCCCTGGCCGGGAGGGTCGTCGAGGCCCAGGCGGCCCTCCGGGAGGTGCTCCGCCTGGACCCGGCCCACCCGCGGGCCCCGGAGCGCCTACGCGAGCTCTACGGGCAGGGCCTCACGGCTGCCCAGGCCATCGCCGCCCTCGAGGCGGAGGTCCAGGCCAACCCGACCGACTCCGTCTCCCGGAACCTCCTCGGGGTCCTGTACGGGAGGGAGCGGCGCTGGGACGAGGCGCTGGCCGTCTTCCGGGCTGCGCTGGCGGCAGAGCCGCGGGCCGCCGACGCCCAGGCGAACGTCGGCTGGGTCTACCTGGAGGTTCAGCGGAGTCCCGACGCGCTTTCCGCGTTCGAGGCGGCGCTGCGCCTGCAGCCGAGGCTGGCCCGCGCCCACGCCGGCTACGGGGCGGCCGTGGCCGAGGCCCGGGGGGACTTTGGGGCGGCCCTCGCCTCGTACCGGCAGGCGCTGCTGCTGGATCCCGGCAACGCCGCCTACCTGAACGACCTGGGCTGGCTGGCCTACAAGATGGGGCGGGCCGAGGAGGCGGTACAGGCGTTGCGGCAGGCAGCCGCGGCCCGCCCGGAGAACCCCCTCATCCTCACCAACCTCGGGCTCGCGTACTTGAAGGCGGGGGAAAATGCGAGGGCCACCGAGGTCTTCTCGGTGGCCCATCGCGTTGATCCGCGCTACCCGCTCGCGCTCTACGGCCTCGCGAAGGCCGCCGCCGAGCGCGGGGAGCATGCCGCCACCGCCGAGGCATACTGGCAGGCCTGGCGGGAGAGCGGCCACGACATCTACGCCGTCCTCTGGGCGACCGCCGCGCTCCGGGTCCACTGGCTGGCGGCCGCGCTCACCCTCCTCCTGGGGCTCGGGGGCCTGGGCGGGGCCGTCGCCTTCCTCCTGCGCGCCCGTCGCCCGGCTCCGC
>Ga0184639_10000421_pt1 | contig 16207 bp, 14 predicted proteins | sample PLM31_170_b2_FD_133155 | JGI IMG/M metagenome (GOLD analysis project Ga0184639, IMG submission 133155) | Groundwater sediment microbial communities from an aquifer in East River, Colorado, USA - PLM3-1_170_b2 | ecosystem: Environmental > Terrestrial > Soil > Riparian zone | place: USA: East... | reverse complement strand
GAATCGACTTCATCGATCTTCGCGCGCGGCGCGCCTGGGGGTATGAGGCGAAGTGCGCCCCGGGCGAATTGATAACTACCGTCGCGCCGGGCCCCGTGTACCTAATCTACGAATGTGCCACCCTTGAACCGCTTTTCATCAACGTGAGCCATGGCTACCGCCTGGTCTTCTTGGAGGGCTCGCCGAGCTTGCTGCAACGCCCATTGCCCGATGAGTTCGACGAGGCCGACCCTAGCTTGGACCCTCCAGTATGGCTCGACGGGGAGACCGTCTACTTCGTCGATGAGGGGTCATGGGGCAGCGATTGGACGGCGGCCTGCATCATCTCGGTCATCGACTGGGACCCTGCTTGCCTCGTCGCTCCGTATGTCTTTGGATCCGTCAGCCCCGATGGCCGGTGGATCGAGGTTCGCGACGACAAATTGGGGCCTGCGCGGGTGGCCGTCATACCCACGGATTGCCTCCGCGAGTTTTCGCAGACGATGTGTGCGCCGGAATGGGCCCAGGTGGACTTCCAGGTTGGAGAGAGGGGCACTGACTACCCAGCCGTCTGGACACCTGATTCGAGGGCCTTCCTTTTGTTGAACGGCCCTACGGATAGAGACATCAAGGAAGGCACGGATATATGGGAGTTTGATGCCGAGAGCGGCCGTGTGAGACTGGCAGGAACCCTGCCCTACCCGCCTTACCCGGCATACTACTGGCTCCCTGGCGGGTATCTCCGACCGGTGCCCGTATGGTCACCGGATGGCGATCGCCTGTTGCTGCTGCGGGAGGGCTGCCCAGAGTGTGACCCTCCTCGGACACCCCAGCACTACGCCTTCAACGTCCGCGATGGGAGTCTGACCACCCTGGGATCGACTACTACCGAGGCCATGGGTGTCATCCATGTGCCCTGAGTCCGCCGCCGGTTGATCCGCTGTACCGCCCACCTACATCGATTCGGGCCTTCCTCCGCCCCCTAGGCTGGCGACGCCGCCAGCTACCGCGCGATGATCTACTGAAGCCCCACTTCGTCAGTCGCGCTTTCTCAGCACGCGCATCTCAAGGGGCCCTCGCACGACAACCTTCGCCTTGGCCGAACCTCGGCGGAGCGCGGCGGCTACCCGATCGACCAACCACTCATGAGGCGGCAGACGTCCGATGACGGCGAACTCCTCGAGCCACGCTCGAAAGAGCGAAAGGCCGCCGACATGCCGCTTCAGATCGAATCGATCGTAGAGTTCGCGTCGAAACAGCCCTCGGCCGACTGCGGTCATGACGGCCTGGTTTGCCGAGTGGTCGTCGGAGAGATCTTCCTTCATGGTCCCGACGAGCGTCCAACGCCGGCCGCGCTGGAGGCCGACGCGGCGGTGAGCCGGCGCGGGTCGAAGGTCAATGAGCAGTCCTTGCGGCCTGAGGACTCGTTGGGCCTCGTGAAGGGCATGGACCATGCCCTTAGGGGGAAGGCATCAGAGGGACCAGGCGAAGACGACAATGTCGAAGGACCTGGCGGGAAATTTCAGACGGCTGGCCGTGCCGACGGCGTAACTGACCTGCCGAGCGTACGACTTGGGCAGCGTCCTGCGGGCGGTCCGGATGGCGGCACGGTCCGGATCGATGGCGACGACCTGGGCGCCGAGCCTGCCCAGGCGGCGCGTCAGCCGACCGTCGCCGCATCCGATCTCGAGGACCCTGGCGCCTCGCCATGAAGCTGCGGGCCGCAGGGCCCTCAGCTCCACCTCCTCTGGGTCGATCCGGATGGGCATCGGCTACTCCTCGACGTGACTCGTCACGGCTTGGCGAGCGGTGCAGGGCCTGCGGCAAGCGCAGCGGCCGCGCGACTCGCGCCCTTGGCGCCCTGTAGCGGGCGGAGCGCCCTTGTGGGGGGGGCCGTCGGGCCCGCTCCACCGATTATCCCATCGAACGGAGAAATTCGATCGGACGGGTCCCCTATCCTCAACGCAGCCGATCAGCCTGCTTCAGCGTCCTGGAGAGGGCGAGCCCGAAGAACCGCCCTCCAGCGCTGGCGACCGTGGCTGGCGAACCAATGTCATCGAGCTCCTCAAGAACCCGGGCCGGTTCGAGCGGATGAGGCTGAAGCGGAGTGGCGAGTTCCTTCAGGGCGGCGAGGGCGGCAGGGGAAGGTGCGACGGGCCTGTCGGCCAGGCCTGCGAGGTAGCGATCCGCCCGAGCGGCGTCTGTGAGCAATCGTTCCATGCTCAACCACTACCTTAGGTGGCTCAGTCGGACGAAGAAGGTCTCCTCTTAGTGTCCGCAGATGGTCTGCACGTCATGGACTCTGCCTTACCGCCTTAGGTGTCTCGCCGTTGCCGCCGGGCCGAAACGAGCTGCAGCTCTCAGGACTCAAGCATACCCTCCAGCAGCCAGGCCAGACGGGATCCGCTCTTCACTTTGAGACCTTTCTTCGAAATTAACTCCTTGGCATCGGCGATCGCCTCGAGAATGACGCTCGGCTTATCCATTGCGCGGGCGCGCGTCTCGGCCGCAGCGTAGGCGTGGTCGGAAGTCTCCCAATTCCCTTGCGCGGCAAGCACCAGCCCCCGGTTGAACAATAGAATCAGGTCAGGGTATTCCTTGCGCTGAACGGCAAGCTCGGTGTATTCGAGTGCTTTTCCGTTCTCACCGAGCCAGAGATATGCCCACCCCAACTGCCACAGGATCTTGTACTCTCCCTCCTCGTCCGGCCCGCGTTCAAGAGCTTCCAGCAGGGGCTCGACGGCCTCATTGAAAAGGCCTTCTTTCGAGTACGAATACCCTATGTTTGCCTGGGCCATCCAACTCTGCGGATTCAGTCTGAGGGCTTCACGTGCTGCCGCTCTAGACAGCTCGAACATTCGCAAGTCGGCGTAGGCGGCAGACATCGTTTCATAGGCCTCGACAAAGCCCTTATCGACAAGTGTGGCCCAGATGAGATGGGACAAAGCATTCCGCGGGTCGCCGAGGCCCATGTGGGCGTCACCGAGGGTTAGGTGGAGTTCGTTGTCGAAAGGACCGAGCCTCGCCGCGGCCTGCGCGTGGTAGATGCATTGGCGCCAGGCCCGCTGGTCTAAGTAGAGCAACGCCAGATTGCGGTGCGCAGGAGCGAATTTCCTGTCATGTTCGATTGCGAGTTGCAGATAGTTTTCCGCCAGGTCGTAGACCTTCATCCTTCTGTACGCGTCGCCGATGTTGTTGTACGCCCAGGGATTGCCAGGCTCCAACTCGATATACCGCCTGAATTCGTCGATGGCCGCCTGGGAGTTATCCATATGCAAGAGGCATAACGCCCTGTTGAATGTCAGACCGGGATGCGACGGCTCCACCTGGAGCCCGGATTCAGCGCATTGGAGGCCTCGCTGGTGATCGCCCCTGTCTACCGACAGCTTGGACAAATAGAGCCAGGGTTTTGGACTGTCGGGGAAGATTGTGGCCAGTTGCTCAAGCGATGATATGGCTGGCAGGTCCCCATCCGCGGCCGTCCCAGAACGAAGCGCTTGGTCTATCAGGCGGTCAAGTATTCCCTCAAGTGCCAGGGTCGCAGAAGTCGCGGCAGGATGCTCATGCGCGTATGCGCGAAGCTCCTCGATCAGCTTCACTACTCCAGAGTCGAATGGTTCAGCAAGGGCGTAATTGTCCTGAGGCATGATTCGCTCCTCATTCGAAGTGCAGTCTCGGGGTCCGTTGGGGCGACTTCAAGAACGCCCTCGGTATTGAGTCGCCCCCCGACGCGGGTATCGCGCCCGGCGTGACCACAGGCTGGCTGGGGCGGGTCCACCGAGTTGTTCGGCGGCAAGAGAGTTACTCGGCCAATCGACGGAGGTATAGTTTGGTAGCGTGTAAAGCCTTTGAGGCGAGAACCGCCGATTGTGCGCGCGCTTCCAGGCTGGCGCGCATCGCCTCCGCTATTTGTCGTTGTTCGGAGGCACCTGGGATGGGGACCAGTACTTTGCCTAGGTCGGCCGTGGAAATAGCGGGGATAGCGTGGCCTGTCATGAGGCGCCGAACCTGGTTGAGGAACTCCTCTGTCCGCATGAAGGCGAGGAGAAAGTGTGGATCTACTTGGGAGACGTCGCGAAGAACTGCGAACCCGTTGGAGCAGATCACGCCTTCGTCGTCGGCAGAGACGATTGTGGTAGCCTGCTGAGCGGTGCCTGTGCTGGCGCCGGAGATCGCTGTGATGATGTCGCCCGCCTTGAGCCGGTACGTGGCACGTGAAGGGGCCTCCGAGGGGTGCATGAGGTGAGAGGAGACGACCGACATGGAAATCGCGTCTACGTCTGAAATGGCGACATACCTGATCTGCTCAGTCCCATCTGACCGAAATGAGTCGGGGAGCTGAAGGATCGAGGCAATTGAGGAGAGAGGTTTGGAGGAGGCCCTTGATAGGCGAGAAATGAGGAGTTGGTCGAGAGGCCTGTAGTGATCGACATCGAGTCTGGAGTTGAGTTCGATGGCGGGAAGGAAGAAGGAATCGAGCTCTGGAGGGTATGGCTCTTCTGTGGGCCCCCTCCTGAACGCCTCGGCCATTGTTGTTACATCCTCATCGATCAAGGCGGAATCCATGCCCCCAAGCGTCCTTCCGTCTGAGGAGGAACGGCGATATGTAGGTTGGCCCTTCACGTCGTACCCGATCTTGTGGATTCTGCCCATGAACGTGGCTTGCGGGGAGCCTTCGTGGCCTTTCTGTAGGACAAGTAAGGACGTCTTGATGCCAGTGCCGTAGGGAATGAAAGCCTCTTGGGGTATTCCTATGACTGCGATGGGTGAGGCATGGCGTCGAATCCATGAGCGAACGTAGGAATACGACACATTCTGCAATGTGCCTTCGGGAAGGACGATTGCGAGACGGCCGCCCGGCCGGAGCAATCTCAGGCACTTCTCGATGAAAAGGATTTCGGGCGTTTGCCCGGGCAGGACGGTGGTGGATGGTTCCCATTCGGAGGACGGAGTCTTTGTCCATTTCCGGGCAAGCTCATAGTGGCGGAGGATTGCTCGGTCCTCTACCTTGCCCTTGCTTCCAAATGGCGGGTTAGTTAGGACGAGGTCGAATGATGCATCAAGCGAGGGGTTGGACAGAAGGGAGTTGTCGCAGGATATCTCTTGCCCCGCGGCCCCTTCAAATGCGAGCCTGATCGTGGCGGACAGGGCGATGTCAGGGTTGAATTCAATGCCCCTCACTTGCTCCTGAATGTAGGATGACCGCATGACGCTGGGATTCCTTGCGAAGATGTAGGAGATGACCTCGATGAGGAACCCACCTGAGCCGCATGCGGGGTCGATGATCCGGTCTGTGGGGGTGGGAGCGAGGATCTCAACGGCGAGGCGAACAATGGGTATCGGCGTAAAGAACTCGCCCCTGTCCCCCCTCTGGTGGCGGTACACAAAGGTCTGGAAGGCTTCGCCCTTTGCGTCCTGAGATGTGTTATGCAGGGACACGAGCTGAAGTTTCGCGACAGCGTTCGCCAAAGAGAGAGGTTTGAGCTGGAAGGGGATGTCGGGGAAGATGCGGGGGAAGCGCTCGATGACTTCAACCTGCAGCTGGCGAAGCCGGGAGAGAAACTCGGAGTTGCCTGTACGAGCGAGGACCGCGAATTCGGGCGCAGTTATTCCGAAGCGAAGACCTACGGTGGAGTGGTGCTGCTCATCGTGGAGTTTAAGGGCAAGAAGCCTGACCACCTCGTTGAATATCTTGTCCTTAAGCATTCCTTCGTTGGCGTAAACGTAGTTGTGAATGTCCTCGAATACTGACGCCAAGTTGGCCGCAGGTTGGAGGTCAGCTGGATTGGGAAGGGCCTCCGGGAGGAAGTTAGACGCGGAGAACATGAGCCGTTGCTCTCGAACGAAGACCTTCTCTATGTCGGACGACATCGATGGTAGGGCCCCCTGCCGATACCCGTGTGAACGTCAGCGTCGTGCGACCCAGGCTGTCACTCTATTCTAAGGCCTTTTCGCCCACACCGTCGGCCTCCAGCCTCTGGTCGATCTGCATATCAGCTTCGGAAACGGCGTCGGCAGCGTCTAAAGTGTCGAAGGCGTCGGCGAAGTTGTCAAACCACTCCTCAGTATAGCTCAGCGAGGGTTCATCGGAATCCCCCGAGAAGGTGAAACCGATCACGTAATTCTGCTGAAGATGGTTGTTGTCATCTTCGGATGGGTCCAGGAGATTGGGATTTGTGAAGAGGAACTTGTGGTCGTGCCATCGGAGAACAAGGTCGACGGCCAGGAGATTGAACTCGTCTTTTCGCGGGGTTGCCTGGGTCCGCTGGCTGGACGCTGACGTGCCTGATACGAGGTGAGTCTCCAAGACGGACACTCTTGACCTGACATAGGAGATGCGCTCGTCGATCATCCGGGCGATCTCCTCCCGGGAGAGGGTGCCAAGGGCGTCAATCGCGCGCGACTTTGGGGTCTCTCTCTTGGGTCTATTGCGAATGTACTTGCTTACCTCCTCGTAATCATAAAGGAGTTGGGCATAGTCAGTAAACATCCTCGGAAGATTGCGGCGCAGCCAAACCTGGACTTGCGGCTGAGCGGGCTGGGCTTGATCAACCCACGGGATCTTCTCGGAATGTGCCGTCAGGAACTTGTCAAGGTTGGCCAGGTTGTAGAGCTTGTGCCATCGTTCTGAATTTGACTTGACGCCCTTTGATTCCAGGACATACCAGGCTCCGTCAGGCGGGCGACGGAAGTAAAGGTCTCCGTGGTGCTTCAGGTGTTTTGTTCCTTCCCATTTCTCTTTGATCCGTTTCACTTCGAGGCCGTGGTCCCGTTCGAGCACTCGCTTTAGGAGGAGCTCGGTGATGGAGCCGCTGACGTAGCCTTGAGCGTTGGGACTAAGTTGAAGAGCCTCCAGGAAGATATCGAGAGTGGTCTTGAAGACGTCTTGGATGAAGCGAGTGAGCCTCGAGATCGTATCCATGGGGAGATGGCCTCATGCGCGGCGAGCGATGAGCTTCGAGGATACATGCTGTGACTGTTCTGGACAAGTCCGTGGAATTGTGCCTGGTTAGTCAGGCGAGCCAACGCGCGCGAAAGAGTACTGTCCTCTGATGTGGCGGTTGAAGTAGGTGCCGTGAGATGGAGCCGCTAGGAACGCGTTAAACACGTGATTGGGGACGTCGATATACCGGTAGACTAACCCGGAGGCGAACTCAATCTCAAGGATAAGGGCCTCGGGATCGTAGCCGGCGGAGGCTACGGTCGTGGAGGAGACAGGGTTCCTATGCATTATTAGTGCCCTTGGAGCGCCTGGATGTGGGATTCGATCCCCGAATCCGCTTGTTGAACTTGTCCCCCTGTTGGTCCCTCACTCCCTCCCCCACTTCTCCTGCCATTCGAACAGCTTGTTGAGCGCCTCCACCGGGGAGAGCGTGGCGATGTCCAACTCGCGCAGCTCCTCCACCAGCGGCGACTCGTCGGCGAACAGGCGCAATGGCCAGGCCGAGCTCGGGGTTGCCCCCCGCCTGTCCGCTGCCTCGGCCTCGAGCTGCGCCAGGATCTCGCCGGCGCGCTGGACCACCGGACGCGGCAGGCCCGAAACCCTCTACACAGGAGAATCGGGGCGATCTACAATTCGTCTCATCGCGCCAACGTTTGGCTCATTGGCCCGCGGCCACTCCGAAAGGGGTGGCCGTTTTGTTTCATGCGGCGATGCCCCTTCCGCCCCCTCACCTCCTCCCCCACCTCTCCTGCCACTCGAACAGCTTATTGAGCGCCTCCAGCGGCGAGAGCGAGGCGATATCGAGCCCGCGAAGCTCCTCGATCAGCGGCGACTCGTCTCCGAACAGCCGCAATTGCCAGGCCGAGGTAGGGGCCGCGCCCCGCCCGTCCGCCGCCTCCGCCTCGAGCTGCGCCAGGATCTCGCCGGCGCGCTGGATGACGGGGCGCGGCAAGCCGGCTAGCTCGGCGACGTGCACGCCGTAAGACTTGTCGGCCCCACCAGGGATGATCTTGTGCAGGAAGACCACCCGCCCGCCTTCTTCGGATACGGCGACGTTGTAGTTGCGCACCGCCGGCAGCAGCTCCGCCAGCCGGATGAGCTCGTGATAGTGCGTGGCGAACAGCGTCCGCGCTCGCAGCCTCGGATGGTTGTGGATGAACTCGACCATCGCCCAGGCGATCGACAGCCCGTCGTAGGTGCTCGTGCCCCGGCCGATCTCGTCGAGGATAAGCAGGCCGCGCCGCGTGGCGTTGTGCAGGATGTTGGCCGCCTCGACCATCTCGACCATGAAGGTCGATTGCCCGGCGTGGATCTCGTCCTGCGCCCCGATGCGGGTGAAGATCCGGTCCACCAGGCCGAGCTCGGCCGAGCGCGCCGGGACGAAGCTGCCCATCTGTGCCAGCAGGACGATCAGCGCCACCTGGCGCAGATAGGTGCTCTTGCCGGCCATGTTGGGCCCAGTGAGGATCCGGATGCGCTCGCCATCCTCCAGGACGGCGTCGTTCGGGACGAAGCGGGCCGAGGTCAGGTAGCGCTCGACGACCGGGTGCCGCCCCTCGCGGATCTCCAGCCCTTCGCCGTCGAGGAGCCGCGGTCGGACGTACCCCTGGTGCGCCGCCACTTCGGCTAGGCTGGCGACGACGTCCAGCCGCGCCAGCGCCCGGGCCGAGCCCAGCAGCCTCGCCGCATGCTCCGCCACTTTGCGGCTCACCTCGCGGAACAGGCGCGCCTCGACTTCGCGGATGCGCTCTTCGGCCGAGAGGACCAGCGCCTCGGCTTCCTTCATCTCGGGGGTGATGTAGCGCTCGGCGTTGACCAGCGTCTGCTTGCGGATGTACTCCGGCGGGACGAGCGAGGCGTTGGCGCGGCTGACCTCGATGTAGTACCCGAAGATCTTGTTGTACCCGACGCGAAGGCCCTTGATCCCCGTGCGCTGGCGTTCCGAAGCCTCCAGCGAGGCGATCCACTCGCGTGAGTCGCGTGACGAAGCCACGATCTGGTCGAGCTCGGCGGCGTAGCCGGGGCGGATGACCCCCGGCTGGGCCAACGTCGCCGGCGGATCGTCGGCGATCGATGCATCGAGCAGAGATTTCACCTCGGGGCACGGGTCCAGGTCGGCCTCGACCGCCGCCAGCGCCCCACCCTTCCCTGCCACCAGCGCCTGGACCTTCGCCACGCGTTCGAGCGACTCGCGCAACACGACAAGCTCGCGCGGTCCGGCCAGACCGCTGACGACGCGGTTCGTCAGCCGCTCCAGGTCCGGCAAGCCATGCAGTGCCGATCGGACCTCGGCCCGCCACATCCCGTCGTCGAAGAACGCTTGCACCTGGTCGAGCCGTTTCTCGATGCGTGCCGCGTCGAGCAGCGGTTTTCCGATCCACTGGCGCAGCAGCCGCCGCCCGACGGGCGTCACGGTGGCGTCGATCACGCCGAGCAGCGAACCTTTCACATCGCCGGTGCGCAGGGACTCGGTCAACTCAAGATTGCGGCGCGTCGAGGCGTCCAGAGCCATGAAGTCGTCGGCGGTGTAGGTGGAGATCCCCGTCAGCAGGTCCAACCCGGCGGGCTGCGCCGCGCGCACGTAGTCGAGGATGGCGCCGGCGCAGGCGACGGCCAGCGGCTTTCCCGCGAGGCCGAAGCCCTCGAGCGTCGCCGTGTGGAAGTGCTCGCACAGCTCAGTCTCCGCTCGGCCGGGTTCGAACTTCCACTCCGGCAGAGTCGAGACGTGGCCGTCCCACTCCCCCTCCAGCGTCATCCCTTCCGGGAGCAGAACCTCGCGAGGGCCGAGGCGCACCAGCTCGTGACGCAGGAAACCATCGGCCTGAGGCGGCCCGACCTGTGCCGCGTGGAACTCGCCCGTCGTCAGGTCGACGAACGCCAGGCCGCACTCCGCCCCCTGTCGCAGCGCCGCCGCCAGGAAGTTGTTCTGGTCCCCGGGGAGCAGCCCGGGCTCGAGCACCGTCCCGGGCGTGACAACTCGCACAACTTCACGGGCGAACAACCCGCGTGCCGGCGTCTCACCGACCTGCTCGCAGATCGCCACGTGGTAGCCGCGGCCGATCAACTTCGCCAGATAGCTCTCGGCGGCGTGGTGCGGGATGCCCGCCATCGGGATGCGCACGCCCTTGGCCACGTTGCGCGAGGTTAGGACGATCTCGAGCTCGCGCGCCACCGTCTGGGCGTCGTCGTCGAACGTCTCGTAGAAATCGCCGAGGCGGAAGAAGACGATCGCCTCCGGGTACCGGCGCTTGACGTCGAGGTACTGCTGTCGAACCGGGCTGATGGAGTCGGACATCACGCTGATTCTACTGCGCTCGATGGCGATGGCCTCGGACAATGACGATCGCCCCCTGCGCCGCCCTCCCCCACTTGGGGGCCTTAGGGAGGGGGCTTACAGCCCCCTCCCCTCAGACCCCCAAACCCCCGTCACCCCTCCCCTGAAAGCGGCGCTGGAAGGAGTCATCCGTCCGATACTGCTATGCGCCGCTTCTCAGGAACTCCGCTGAGGCTCCCACTTGCACGAGGGGAACTGAAAGCGGCGGATCGCAGCCGTGGGTGCAATTCGCCAGTCCCGCGACTGCTATGCGCCGCTTCTCAAGAACTCCGTTGAGCCTTCCTCTTGACCGAGGGAACGGAAAGCGGCGGATCGCAGCCGCAGGTGCTAGTCGCCAGTCCTCGCCGCTTTCGTGGGTGGGGGCTGGGGGTTCCAGGGGGCAAGGGGGGCGGGCATGTAATGGCCCGCCCCCCCGCCCCCTGGAGGGCTAGTGATATACTGCGCGCCTATGCGCCCGGTGGTCGCCGTGGATCTGGGTGGGACCAACATCCGGGCGGCCTTCTACCCCAACGGCGAACCCCCAGCGAGGAGTAGCGCCTCCCGCCTGACGCAGGCCGCCGAAGGCGCGCCGGCCGTGCTCGATCGCATCCATGACGCCATCGAGGCGCTGAAGATCCCGGAGCCGGCGCGCAGGACGATGGCCATCGGCATCGGCGCCCCTGGCCCGCTCGACCAGGTGCGCGGCGTCGTGATCCACGCGCCCAACCTGCCCGGTTGGGAGGACGTCCGCCTCGGCGAGATCCTGCGGGAGCGCTGGGGCTGCTATGTCTTCGTCGAGAACGACGCCAACATGGCAGTCCTTGGCGAATGGCGCTTCGGCAGCGGCCGCGGAGCCCATCACATCGTCATGTTGACGCTCGGGACCGGGATCGGCGGGGGGATCATCGTCGACGACCGATTGGTGCGTGGCGCCCATGGCCTGGCGGGAGAGCTCGGCCACATTCCGGTTCAGCTCGATGGGCCGCGCTGTTCGTGCGGACAACTCGGACATCTGGAGGCGCTCGCCTCGGGCACGGCCATCGCCCGCATGGTGCGCGAACAGGGCGGACTGACTCACGCCGCATCGACCGGCGAGGCGTCGGCCGAAGAAGTCGCCGCCGCGGCTCGTGCCGGCGATCCGGTCGCGCTCTCGGTCCTTCAGACCGCAGCTCATGCCCTCGGCGCGGCGCTGGCCGGCCTCGTGCACACCTTCAACCCGGAACGTATCATCCTTGGAGGTGGCGTGGCTCGCGCTGGGGGACCCTTCCTCGAAGACGTCAAGCGCTCCATGTTTGCCTCGCTGATGGATCCGGCCTTCGGTGAAGGGGTCGATATCATTCCGTCGGCTCTCGGCGAGGAAGCCGCCCTGCTGGGCGGTCTGGCCCTGGTGCAGACCTCGACGTGAACCTCCGCCGCCGATTCCCATTCCTGGCATGCACTGCGCTGCTCCTCGCCGCCTGCACGCCGGAAGAAGATGCCTCGACGACCCTCAACTACGGGCTGACACTCGCGCCCACCGGCATCGACCCGCACCTCAACGCCTCGGCTGAGCTCGGCATCCCGCTCACATCCGTCTACGACACGCTCGTGGTCCAGGATCCGGCGACCGGCGAAATTCTTCCCGGCCTGGCCGAACGCTGGGAGGTCTCGGCCGACGGCCGCGACTACACCTTCCACCTGCGTGACGGCGTGCGCTTCCACGACGGGACGACGTTTGACGCGGCGGATGTCGTCGCCAATCTCGACTACACCGTGAACCCCGACAACCATTCCCAAAAAGCCGTCTTCATGCTGGGCCCGTACGAGCTGGCGGAAGCGGTGGACGCGAGCACCGTCATTATTCACTTGAGTCAGCCTTTCCCCCCACTCCTCGACTCGCTGGCGCAGGTCTATCTCGGGATGGCCTCCCCGGAGGCGCTCGATGCCTGGGGGCCGGCCGAGTACCAGTTCCATCAAATCGGAACCGGGCCCTATCGCTTCGTCGAGTACGTCCCCTATGATCACCTCACGCTGGAGAAGAATCCGGACTACGCCTGGGCGCCGCAAATCTACCAGCAGGCCGGACCTTACTACGATCGGATCGTCTTCCGTTTCTACGAGGACCCGGCCACGCGCGCTCTCGCTCTGGAGAACGGCGAGGTCGACGTCCTGGGCGAGATCCCTCCGCTCGAAGCGGAGCGGCTCGATGCGCTCCCCGAGTTCACGTTGCGACCGGTAGCCATCCCCGGTCAGCCCATGCAATTCCTCTTCAACACCGCGCGCCCGCCGACCAACGACCCCGAAGTCCGTCGTGCCCTGATCGAGGCCGTCGACCGGAAGGCGATCGTCGATACGATCTTCGGCGAGCATTCATGGGTGGCCGAGGGGCCGCTGTCGCGCAACATGTGGGGCTACGCCGATGGCGTCAGCTTCCCGGCCTACGATCCAGAGTCAGCGCAGCGCCGGTTGGAGCAGGCAGGCTGGATCCTCGGCGACGAAGGCCGGCGCTCGCGCGATGGGGTTCCACTCTCGCTGACGGTCGTCACTCCGAACTGGGGGAATCACCCTGAGGTCTCCCAACTCCTGGCAGCGGCCTGGGAGGCGATCGGGGCGGAAGTGCAGATCGAGACCGCGCCGGGTTTCGGACTGCTGAAAGAAGCTAGCGATCAGGGCGATTACAGCCTCATCGGAATCAACTTCTTCGGGACGGACCCCGACCTGCTGCGGCCGATGTTCACCAGCAGCGGCCTGTACAATTGGATGAACGTCAGCGACCCTGCGCTGGACGCGGTCTTGTCCCAGGCGGCGACGACGGCGGCATCCCAGAGCGATCGCCAGGCTCTGTACGCGGACGCGGCGCGGGCCATTCGCGATCAAGCCCTGATCCTGCCGATCCGCGACTACGTCGATCTGGTCGTCGCCGACAACCGTGCCGGCGGGCTGGCCTTCTCCTATCAAGGATGGTTTCCTCTGCTCCACGACCTGCACCCCGGGCCCTGAGCACCGCGTTGCGGCGTCTCGGGACCGGACTGCTCACTTTGTGGGCGGCCGTCACCTTCGCGTTCTTCGCGCTCCGGCTCGCCGCCGGCGACCCGATCTCCAGCCTCCTCTCGCAGGGCCTGGCTTCCCCTGAGCAGGCCGACGCGCTTCGGACGTCGCTGGGCCTCGATTCGCCATTGCCCGTGCAGTACCTCCGCTTCCTGGGCGGGCTGACGCGCGGCGAGCTCGGCCGATCGCTTTACACGCAGCGCAGCGTGGCGGCGACGATCGCCCAGCAGGCCGGGTCGACTCTTCGCCTCGCCGTGGCGGGCCTGCTGGTTGCGGCCGTGGTAGGACTGGCTCTGGGGATCGCCGCTGGCACCTTCAGAACCTCCCTCTTCGGCCGGACCGCGTCTTCGCTCGCAGGATTCGCCACCGCCATTCCCGCCGCGCTCACCTGTGTGCTCGTGCTGTGGGCGGCCACTTCCCTTGCTCAGAGCTCGCCGTTTCTCCTGCCTCTGACTCGTAGTGAGAGTCTCTTGCTGCCGGCCCTGGCCCTGGGGATCGCATCATCAGGCGCGCTGGCCCGCGTGATCCAATCCGGCTTGGAAGACAACTTCGACGCACCTTATCTGCTCGCCGCCCGCGCCCGAGGTGTGCAGCCGGGGCCGCGCCTGATATGGCATGCCCTTCGGCCGGTATTGCCGCTGGCGGTCTCGTTCCTGGCGCTCGAGGCGGCGCTACTTCTGGGAGGGACCGTGGTCACCGAGACCGTCTTCGCCCGCCCCGGCCTCGGGCGATTGCTGGTCTCTTCGATCCTCATCGGGGATTATCCAGTCGTGCAAGGTCTGGTTTTGCTAGCTGCCGTCGTCTACACCCTCACCCACGTCGCCGCCGACACCCTCTCGGCCATCATCGATCCCAGGCTGAGGCCCTCCGCATGAGGGCCGCGCCGTCGCTCTGGGCATCCGCGGCTTGGCTGACGGCCATCGCGCTGGCCTGCGGACTGGCTCCGGTTTTGACGTCGTCGTCCACGATTCATCCGGTAGGTCCACCCTTGCTGACCCCGTCCGAGTTTCCCCTCATGGGAACGGACCACCTGGGCCGTGACGAGTGGTCTCGTTGGCTTTACGGCGGGCGGATCAGCCTGCTGGCGTCGCTCTCTGCCGCGGGCCTCGCCGTGGTCATGGGGACGGGGGCGGCGTTGTTGGCGCAAGGGATTGGCGGCGCGGCCGACACGACGCTCGTGGGTGGTTCCAGCGCAGCCATGGCCATACCTGGCCTGCTATTGGCATTGTTGTTCGTCGCGATCATGGGGCCGGGCACAGACACTCTGATCCTGGCCGTCGGCATCGGTCTGGCCCCCGGTTTCGCTCGGTTGGCGCGGCAGGCGCTGCTCCAAGTTCGGACCGAGGCCTACGTCGGTGCGGCGGCTGCGCTGGGCGCGGGGGGCATGGAGGCCGCCCAGCGCCACCTCCTTCCCAACGCCCTGCCCCGGCTGCTCTCGCTGGCCACGACCCATTACGCCTGGGCGTTCGCCGCGATCACCACGCTGACTTTTCTAGGCCTGTCCGGCGACATCTCCCGGCCGGAATGGGGGTCGATGCTGAACGCGGCCCGCCCGTACCTGCGCATTGCCTCGTGGCTCGCTTTCTTTCCTGGGGCCGCCATCGCGGCCACGATCCTGTCGGTCCACACCCTGGGCGCCTGGGTGGCGCGCCGGAGAAGTGGTCGGTGGCCAGTGGTGAGTGATCAGTGACTCGAGGTCTGCGACTTGAGATTTGAGATTGGAGATTGGGGATTGGAGATATGGGAGAGGAAACCGCAACTACAATACTCCCACTGACCACGGACCACTCATGATCTTTGTCTTGCTCGCCCTCGCCCTGATCTTTGACTTCCTCAACGGCTTCCACGACAGCTCGAATGTGGTGGCGACGCCGATTTCCTCCAACTCCATGCGTCCGCGGCTGGCTCTGCTCCTGGCAGCGGTTGCACATTTCGTAGCGCCCTTCCTGTTCGGCGTGGCCGTCGCCACGACGATCGGCGAGGACCTGCTCAACGTCGATGTGCTCCCGGTCAGTGCGATCAATGCCGCGTTGGCGGCGGCGATCGTCTGGAACCTGATCACGTGGTACGTCGGAATCCCATCCTCTTCATCTCACGCCCTCGTCGGCGGCCTGGTGGGCGCGGCCGTCGTCGCCGAAGGGGTCGACGCGATCAACCCGTCGGGCATGCTCCGGGTAGTGACCGCGCTTCTTCTTTCGCCGCTGCTCGGCCTTGCGTTCGGGTACCTTACGATGAGGGTCGTTCTGCTGGCCGTTCGAGGCTCGGCTCCCTCGGTCAACACCTTCTTCAAGCGCTCCCAAGTCTTCACGCTGACCGGGCTGTCCCTGAGCCATGGCACCAATGACGCACAGAAGACGATGGGAGTCATTACGATGGGATTGGTGGCCGCCGGTGTGCTCGACACCTTCGCTGTCCCTCTGTGGGTAATCTTCCTTAGCGCCTCGGCGATCGCCCTCGGCACGTTCTTCGGAGGCTGGCGCCTGATCCGGACCCTGGGCGGCAAGATCTACCGAATTCGACCGGTGCACGCCTTCTCCTCCCAGGTGTCGGGAGCCTCGGTCATCTTCGGGGCAGCACTGCTCGGGGGACCGGTCAGCACGACTCAGGTGATGAGCTCATCGATCATGGGGGTGGGCGCCGCCGACCGAATCAAGATGGTGCGCTGGGGAATCCTGCGCGAGTTTGGCACCGCCTGGGCGCTGACGATCCCTGTGACGGCGGTGTTGGCAGGCGTGATCTACCTTCTGATCTCGGCGATCGATTAGCAAGCTCTTCTTGGTGTCACCCCCGCGAAAGCGGGGGTCCAGGATCTTGAGGGTCGCCTGGATTCCGTGAATTCACGGCACAAGTGCAACACCATGATAGCTTGGTGTTGCCATGGCCAAGACATATAAGCAGTTCTCGTTAACCGAGAGAATCGAGCTATATCGCATGCACAGGGAAGG
>Ga0184639_10000420_pt1 | contig 16221 bp, 15 predicted proteins | sample PLM31_170_b2_FD_133155 | JGI IMG/M metagenome (GOLD analysis project Ga0184639, IMG submission 133155) | Groundwater sediment microbial communities from an aquifer in East River, Colorado, USA - PLM3-1_170_b2 | ecosystem: Environmental > Terrestrial > Soil > Riparian zone | place: USA: East... | reverse complement strand
GGCCCATGGTATGGGCGGCGGCCGGGGCGGAGGCGTGGGTTATGGCTTGCCATCGTCCATCGGAGCCGCACTGGGTTTTAAAGGCAGCGGGCGTCTGTGCGTGGGCATTCTCGGCGACGGCGACTTTTTGATGACGTCCAATTCCCTCTGGACCGCGGCAAAGTATCAGATCCCGCTGCTCGTGGTCGTGTTGAACAACCACTCATATTACAACGACGAAGAGCATCAGGAGCGCATGGCCCGCTGGCGCCAGCGGCCGATTGAAAACAAAGGCATCGGCATCCGCATCGAGGACCCCGTGCCGGACTTGACGGCTATCGCCCGCGCGCTGCACGTCGACGGCTTCGGCCCGATCACCGAGCCGGATCAGCTTGGCCCGACGCTGGACAAAGCGATCGAGATCGTCGAGAGCGGCAAGCCGGCGGTGGTGGACGTGATCACGCAGCCAAGGTAGTGGCTGTGTCGCAATTTGCCGTTCGGCCTTCGACGTGGCTCAGGACGAACGGCTAGCTACTTGAATTGCGTTATAGACCGCTCCGTTCGTGGTGAGCTTGTCGAACCATGAACGGAATTGCGACACGGTCTCGTAAGGAGGAAACGATCGTGGATAAACTCATCGAGCAAAGTCTCCGAGCGCTGCTCGCGCGCGAGGGGTTGGAGCCTAAAGAGGGCGACTTGGAGCAGTTCGCGAAGATCATCGAGCTCTACGTGGCGACGCTCAAAACGCTGCACTCGGTAAATTTGGGTGCGGAAGAGTTGGGGCCGGTATTTCGGCCGGAATGGACTGCGAAGTAGGATTTAAGAAAGATCCCTCGCTTCGCTCGGGATGACAACCAGCGGTTCGTTCGAGCCTGTTGGTCATTTCGACCGGAGGGAGAAATCTTTCTCTCTTCGTTCGTTCATTATCGATAGGGGAAAGGAATCTCGCCATGGCAGTCTCAGAAAAACCGCTCTATTACCTGACGATCCACGAAGCCCAGCAGCTCATTCGGGACCGCAAGCTCTCACCGGTGGAATTGACCCGCGCGGTCCTCGAGCGCATCGCTGCCGTCGATGGGAAGCTGCACGCCTTTATCAATTTAATGGCGGAGAGTGCCATGCAGGCGGCGCGCGCGGCAGAAACGGAAATCGCGCGGGGCAATTGGCGCGGGCCGATGCACGGAATTCCGGTGGCGGTAAAAGACCAACTGGATGTCGAGGGGGCGGCGGCGCGGGTGCGCCAGTTTACACAGGGCGTGGGTGACGCCACGGCGGTGAGGAAGCTGCGCGAAGCCGGCGCAGTCTTCCTCGGCAAGCTGCACATGAGCAGCATGCCCGGCCCCGAGCTGCCGCAGCCGCGCAATCCGTGGAACACCGAGCATATCACCGGCGGTTCGAGCACGGGCTCGGGCGGCTCGGTGGCCGCGGGCCTCTGCCTGGGGTCGCTCGGCGAAGACACCGCCGGTTCGATTCGCAATCCCTCCGCCTTCTGCGGTCTCGCCGGTCTGAAAGCGACCTACGGCCGCGTCAGCCGCTACGGCTTGGCGCCGCTTAGCTGGTCGCTCGACCATTGTGGCCCGATGGCGCGCGTGGTCGAGGACACGGCGCATATGCTCAACGCCATCGCCGGTCACGATCCCAGAGATCCGACTTCAAGCACGGCTCCCGTTGCCGATTACACGAACGCGCTCCACGAAGACGTGAAGGGGATGGTCATCGGGGTGCCGCGCGACTATATCGACGAATGCGCGCCGCGCACGGAATCGATCGTTCTCAAGCTCGTCGGTAAAGCGCTTGAAGAACTCAAGACGCTGGGCGCGCGCGTCGAGGAAGTGAAAGTTCCAACCTTGAATCTGGCGACCATCGCCAACGCGGTGATTTACTACAACGAGTTCTGGGCGGCGCACAGAAGTACTGCCGCGGAGGTTCTCAAGACCGGCGCCGCGCAGCGGCGGGCGAGAATTTATCTCGGGCTTCTCACCAACTCGGCCGATTACATCCAGGCCCAGCGGGTGCGCAGCCGGGTGCGCGCGGAGTTCGCCGAGGTTTTCAAGAAAATCGATTGTCTCGCGCTGCCTTGCCAAGCGGGACCGGCGCCGCTGGTGAAGGACGTCGGTCCGATCGATACTTTGTTCAAGCATGTGGTGCCGGAATACAACGGGCCGTTTAACTTGGCTGGATTGCCGACCCTCGTGGTGCCCTGCGGTTTTTCGGAAAACAACCTGCCGATAGCCCTGCAGTTCGTCGGCAAGCCGTTCGACGAGGTGACGGTGCTGCGGGCCGGTTATACTTACCAGCAACGTATGAAGTGGTACGAGAGAAGACCGGCAATTTAGTGAGGGGTAAGGAGTAAGGAGTTAGAAGTGAGGAGTAAGGAGTGAGGAGTGAGGAGTAGGATCGTTACGTCGGGGCGAGGTGATTCGGCAAAGCGGGTCGGAGCGGACATATCATGCGCGGAACGACACCGAGACGTGAGCAGGGAATGGCCGATCCTGTGCTGGCTTCGATGGTCCATGCCATGGGGCTGGAGACGGCGCGCCACTACACGGCCGCGACTCCGAAGATTCAAGCATACCGCGATAGCTGGGTGAAGCTGGCGAAATTTCGCGACGGTCCGGTCAACCCGCAACACGTCGAAGTCAGCGATCCGGCGACGGTGGCGCAGCAGATCAAGGCCAAGGCGATGGCACTGGGCGCGAACATGGTCGGGATCTGCCGGCTGCAGCCGCATATGATCGATCTCGGCGAGGACGTGTCCCATGAGTTCGTGATCGTCGCTTGCGTGGCGGAAGATTACGAAAGGGTGCTTCACGGCGCCAGCGCGGTTGAAGAAGAAGCGATGCGGGCCTACGCCAAGTGCACGGAGATCGCCACGGCGCTTGCCGCTCATGTGCGCAATCTCGGCTATCCCGCCCGCGCACATCACAACGGCGCCAGTGAGGTGCAGGCGATTCCGATTTTTTACCAGGTCGGCTTCGGCGAGCTCGGGCGCAACGGCAGCTTGATTAACGAAAAATACGGCGCGAGCTTCCGCCCCGGCTTCGTCACCACCGATCTGCCCCTCGTCGAAGACCGACCCCGCGAATTCGGCGTGCAGGACTTTTGCATGAACTGCAACGTCTGCCAGCTCAACTGCCCGGGCGACGCGATTTCCAAAGATCACGTCGTCACGCGCGGCATCAAGCGCTGGCTCATCGATCTGGAGAAGTGCTACCCCTATTCGCGCCTGCGCGACGAATATTGCCACCTATGCGTCGATGTTTGCCCGTACAACGTGAAGTCTCATCCGGAGACATTCAAAGCCTTCATGAAGGAGCGCAAGCAGGTCGGCTACAAGACGCCGACTTCCTGGTAGTCGGTCGATGGAAAAATTGTACGTCAACGAAATAGGCTCCAACGGTGAGGCCAGCACGGTCGGGCTTTTCTACTCGCGCGGCGAGGCGGAGCAGATCATCGCGCAGTTGCAACGCATCCCGGAAAAATCAGACTGCCGTTACGAAATCGTCGAAATAGCTAGTGGCTCTTCATCGACCGACCTTTCTCAAGCTTAAGGTTTAGAAATTAGGTTCTTCTGGGTTTACTGTGAAGGTGTATTCACTACGAAGGCTTAACGCGGTTGCGCCGCAACCAAAGATGGAAGGATAGTTTTCACCACGAAGGACACGAAGAGCACGAAGTTTAAGAATATTAATTTCCGAACCCTTCGTGTCCTTCGTGATCTTCGTGGTAAACAAAATCAGGGTGATAGTGCCAGGTTACCCACGCGGTAGCCTGAAGAGCCAAGAATTATAGGAGGCGAAACACCGTGGACATCGAACGAATCAATCCGAGGGAATGGAATTGCAGCGCCGTCGTGCATGGCGATACCGTTTATCTCTCCGGCGTCGTCGCCGACGACAAGTCGCTACCGATGAAAGGGCAGACCGAGCAAGTGCTCAAGAAGATCGACGCCGTGCTCGCCAAGGCGGGGACGAATAAATCGCGCATCTTAAGCGCGACGGTCTACATGGCCGATGCGAGCCTGAAAGACGAGATGAACGAGGCGTGGATGGCCTGGGTCGATCGGGGAAACTTGCCGACGCGCACCGCCGTTGGCGCCGCACTGACGCCGGGGACGATGGTAGAAATCACCGTCTGCGCGGCGAAGTAGACAGGCGTGAGAGACTTGCACACAGTGCGGCATGGGTGATCACCGTAGTAAGTTGCTCCACCCATGAACGTCCGGCGCACGCGCCTGGTCACGGGTCTGGTCCTGCTGACCTATCTGGCAACCCATCTGCTGAATCATTCCCTGGGACTGATCTCCCTCGACGCCATGGAATGGGGACGCGGCTGGTTCCTGGCGCTGTGGCGTAATCCGGTCGGGACGATCGCTCTCTACGGTTCTTTGCTCATACACTTCGGCCTCGCGCTCTGGTCGCTCTACCAGCGCCGGCACCTTCGCCTGCCGCTGTGGGAAGCGCTGCAACTCCTGCTCGGCTTGACGATTCCGCCGCTCTTGACGGTCCACGCCGTCGGCACCCGGCTTACCCATGAATGGTTCGGTGTCAATGACTCTTACAACCTGGTGGTCCTGACGCTTTGGCACGCCTCGCCGCTGGACGGATTGAGGCAGTCGTTGCTAGTCACGATCGCTTGGCTCCACGGCTCCATCGGCCTGCACTTTTGGTTGCGGCTGCGGCCATGGTACCGACGCGTCGCGCCGATTTTGCTTGGCTGCGCTTTGCTGCTGCCGGTCCTGGCGCTTCTGGGATTCTCCCAGGCCGGTCATGAAGTCACCAATCTGATCGCCCGCGATCCTAATTGGATCGAGGGCGTCCTGGCTGCCGCCAAGGTGCCGCCGCGCAGCCAGCGCGAGGTTCTCTACCGCGTCGATGACGCGATCGCCGTGAGCTTCGCCGCGTTGGTCGCTTTGACGTTGCTCGCGCGCGCCGCGCGCTACGTCTACGAGCGGCGCAGCCGCATCCAAATTATCTATCCCGATGGGCGCGAGGTTTCGGTGCCGCGCAACTTTTCCGTGCTCGAAGCTAGCCGCTTCGCGGGCATTCCCCACGCCTCGGTCTGCGGCGGCCGCGGGCGCTGCTCGACTTGCCGCGTGCGGGTGACCCATGGGTTTTCAACGCTGCCGCTCCCGGGCCCCGACGAACTGGGAGTACTCCATCGGGTCGGCGCGCCGCCCAACGTGCGGCTCGCCTGTCAGCTGAGACCGACGCGCGACCTCGCGGTCACACCGCTTTTGCCGGCGAACGCGCAAGCCTCCGACGGTTTTACCCAGCCATCCTACCTTGCGGGGCAGGAACGAATCATTGCGGTGTTATTCGCCGACATACGGACCTTTACCGGCATCGCCGAGCAGAAATTGCCCTATGATTTAGTCTTTCTCTTGAACAGCTATTTTGAAGCCGTCGGCGAAGCGATTGCCAGCGCGGGCGGCATGGTGGACAAATTCATCGGCGACGGCGTGATGGCGTTGTTCGGCATCGACAGCGGCCCAGAGGAGGGCTGTCGCCAGGCGCTGGCGGCGGCCAAGGCGATGGTGGAACGGGTGGACGCGATGAGCCAAGCGCTGGCCGAGGAGCTTGCCCAGCCGCTCAAGATCGGCGTCGGCATCCACTGCGGCGCGGCGATCGTCGGCCGCATGGGCTACGGCGCCGCGGTGCACGTCACGGCGATCGGCGACACGGTAAACGTCGCCAGCCGGCTGCAAGACGCAACCAAGGAATTCAATTGCCAGCTCGTCATCTCCGAGGAAGCGGCAAAACAATCCGGCTTGCACGTGGCAAATTTTCCGCGCCACGAGCTGACGGTGAGAAACCGGCGCGAGCCATTGAACGTCTTCGCCATCGACGATGTCCGGATCATCGAAAACATCGGCCCTGGTTCGACAAAACCTTCTGCTTCATAAGCATGCGCTGACCTGCCTCCATCAAGGGAGAGGGGAAACCGCGCCGGCATATCTCGCCTCCCGCGGCAATCAAACTTGTCTTTCCGCATCGGCGGCTATAGGTTAACTAAAAAAACGATCTCGGAGATTCAAACATGCAACTCCCGCCCATTGCCACGACTACCATCGGCAGTTTTCCGCGTCCGGGCTGGCTCGCGGTCACGGAGCGTAGCCGTGCTAATTTTCGCCTCGAAGGCCCTGCCCTGAAAGAAGCCCAGGACGACGCCACAATACTCAACATGCGCAATCAAGAGCAGATCGGCCTCGATCTCGTCACCGACGGCGAGCAACGGCGCACCGGATTCATCGATCACATCCTGGCGGCTTTCGAGGGCATCGATCTAAAGCAAACGGCCATCAAGAAAACCTATCGCCGGCGCGAGCAAGAGCATGTTGTGCCGCGAGTCGTCGGAAAAGTGCGCCGGTGCGCCCCGGCCATTCTCGATGACCTGCGCTTCGCCAAGGCCCGCACGACAAAGCCCATCAAGATGGCCGTGCCCGGTCCGATGACGGTCATCGACAGCACGCTGGACGAGACCTACCACGATGAAAAAGCCATGGCGATGGACGTGGCCGCGGCGCTCAACGCCGAGTTGCGCGAACTTCAAGCGGCGGGCTGCGATGTTTTGCAGATCGACGAGCCCGCGATGACCCGCTATCACGAGAAAGTCTTCGAGTACGGCGCACGCGCATTGGACCGCTGTCTCGACGGCATTCACGTCCAGACCATCGTCCACCTATGCTACGGCTATCCGGGCGGCGCCGGACAGCAGCACGAGTACGAATATCCGGAGCTGTTTCAGGAATTGATGAAAACCCGCATCGGCGGCTTTGGCGTCGAGTTCGCCCGCAGTGGCTACGATCCGGCGGTGCTGGCCATCGCCAAGGGGCGAATCGTTATGTTCGGCTGCGTCGACCCGAGCGACACGCCGGTGCCTCCGGTGGCACAAGTTGTCGAGCGCGTGCGCGCGGCCCTAAAACACGTCGATCCGAAAAATCTCTGGCTCGCGCCCGACTGCGGCTTGATGACGATCAGCCGGGAGCTGGCAAACGCCAAGGCAAAGTTGCTCGTGGACGTAGCGCGCGAGCTCCGCAAGACGATCTGAACCGTTGCCGCCGATACGGAATCCCGTGAAAAGGAAGAAAGCCAACAGAAAAAAACCGGCCGTCAAAAGGTCCCCCCGCTGCCCAGAGTGCGGAGCGGCGGATGTTGTTCCCGTTCTGCACGCGCCCATTACTCCATCGCTGCAACGCTCCATTAAGTCCGGCCGCGCCGTCCTCGCCGACCGCGAAGAATGGGAGGGCATGACCGAGTGGTACTGCAAGAGCTGCGGCTGCGACTGGAGCGCACATTCGCGCAGATTCAAGAAGGCTGGCGGCGTCAACGCGACGCGCCGGGACAATTGACTGACGACGCTGCTCGGCGGTAAGTTAAGCGAGTCCCAGCGCGCCACGGATCCTAGCGGCGCGGCTGGCGCCATCGGACTGTCCGTTGACGGCGATCTGCCCGGCGACTTTTCCCGCTTCGAGAACGATCAATTCGTCGGCGAACATTTCGACGTCAACGGGATCATGAGTGATGATGACCATCGGCACGGCGAAGCCCGATTGAATCGAAACCAATTCCCGCCGCGTCTTGTCCCGGAGCAAGGGATCGAGAGCCGCAAAGGGCTCGTCGAGCAGCAAGATATCCGGCTTGCGAATGAGAGCGCGCGCCAGCGCGACGCGCTGCCGTTGGCCGCCGGATAGCTGGCGCGGATAGCTGGCGGCCAAATCAGCCAACTCGAACTTCGCGAGAAATTCGTTGAGCTCCCGGTCGTCCCCGCCGTTCCGGCTCCAAAGCGCGCCCCGCAGCGGGAATCCCACGTTCTCCGCTACGTTGAGGTGCGGAAACAACGCGTAGTCTTGAAATAAGTAGCCGACGTTGCGCTCCCGCGCCGGCACGTTCACGCCGGAGGAAGAGTCGAAGAGCGTTCTGCCGTTGAGCGCGATGCGGCCCTGTTCGGGCGTAAGCAGCCCGGCGATCGCCTGGATGGTCACGCTCTTGCCGGCTCCAGAAGGACCAAAGATCACGATGAGATTGGTCTCGGAGCAAAACTCTACGTCGAGATCGAAGACCCGATCCTGCGCGGTCAACTTTTTGCGAATTTGCACGTCCAGCTTCATCGAGCCGTGAAAGTTAGAACGACCGCTGCAGCAATTTTCCGGAGCCGACCAGGATGCTGACGCAAACGATCGATGTTACCAAGACTAAAAAATTTGCCGCCTGATCCTGGCCGGCTTGCACCGCTTCATAGATGGCGATGGAAATCGTCTGCGTCCGCCCGGGAATGCTGCCGGCGATCATCAGCGTCGCGCCGAACTCCCCCATCGCCCGGGCAAACGCCAGCATCGTGCCGGCAAGAATGCCGCGCCAGGCAAGCGGCAAGGTAACGTGAAAAAAGACTTTCGCCTCGCCGGCACCCAATACCCGCGCGGCGCCTTCCAGATGATGATCGACGCTCTCCAGCGCCGAGCGCGCCGCCCGATAGACCAACGGAAAGGCCACACCGGCCGAGGCGATCACCGCTCCTTGCCAGGTAAAAATCAATTGAATGCCCAGTGTCTGTTCCAGCCACGCGCCAAGCCATCCGCGCCGCCCAAAGAGCACCAGCAGGTAATAGCCCAAAACCGTCGGCGGCATAACCAGCGGCAGCGTGCAAACAGCATCGACGAACCCCGTGCCCCAAAAAGTAAAACGGCCGAACAGATACGCGCAGGCGACGCCGGCGAACAGAACGATGACAGTCGCGGAGAGCGCGACCTTCAGCGTCCACAACAGAGGGACGAGAGCGTCATTCATAACAGGAAGCCGAGCTTACGGCCTGGCGAAACCGAACTTTTGCAAAACGGCCTGCCCGGTCGGCGAACAAACCATATCGACGAATTCACGAGCGAGCTTTGGATTCTTGCTCCGCTGGACAACGGCCATTGGGTACAAAACCGGCTGAGGGGTCGCCACTTCAAACGCAATCCTGACTTTGTCTCCCATGATGGCTGCGTCGGTGCTATAAACGAAACCGGCGTCTACCTCTCCCCTGGCTAGGTAGTCGAGGCTCTGCCTGACATTTTGCGTGTAAATGAATTTGCTCGCCAATCGGTCCCAAAGCTTGGACTTATCCAACGCGGCTTTCGCGTAGCGACCGACGGGCACGGTGCCGGGCTGGCTGATCGCGATCCGCTTTACGGCGCGGGCTTTCAGGTCTTCAAGCGAGCCGAGCGTGAGCAACGAATCTGTCGGCACCGCCAACACAAGCCGATTGGCGGCAAAATTACGCCGCGTGGAGGAATCGATGATCCTTTCCTGATCCGCTCTATCCATGGCCTCCTGGTCTGCCGAAGCGAATATATCCACCGGCGCGCCCTCGGCGATCTGCCTGAGCAGCACGTCGGAGGCGGCAAAATTAAACGCCACCTTCGCTCCCGAGTGGGTTCGTTCAAACTCGGCGCCGATTTCCTTAAATGCGTTCGTCAGGCTCGCCGCCGCGGAGACGAGCAATTCCTCAGCGGCGGCGGGAACGGCGACCGCCAGGAGACAAAACGCAACGCAAATTATCTTTACCCTCAGCATCGATCGCTCCCGTAAACTTATATCACGCTTGGCGCCGTGATCCACTAAGGCGGGAGAGTCGGTAGTGGTTCAGTTTCGCCAAAATTTGTCGGGACAACCCTATGTGGTTGCTCGTTCGGAGGGCAGGCATCCTTCGACTGACTCAGGACAGGCTCCCGCCTGCCCCTACATCGATGCGGCGTTGAAATCAAACTGAACCACTACCGGAAAGCCGGTTGACTATGAGCTGCCCCTGAGGGAGATTGAAACAATTTCCATCCTTAGGAGACCCCAATGACCGCCGCACGCCTCCGGACCGTCCTGCTCGCCCTGCTGCTGGCATTTCGCATCAGTCCGCTCATTGCCGCTGACGCGCGGGCCCCATTGCAATCGGATTGGGAAAAAACCGTCGAAGCCGCCAAGAAGGAAGGCAGTCTCGTCGCCGCCATACCGGCCAGCGCGGAATTACGCAAGGCGATCGGGGAGATCTTTCCTAAGCGCTTTCCCGGCATCGAGCTCGAGCTCACCAACGCGCGCGGGCCGACCAACGCGAGCAAGATTGCCGCCGAGCACGCCGCCGGCGTGCGCTACTACGACTTGTTGATCAGCGGCACGTCCACGCCCTTCAATCTGCTCTACGCCAATATCCTCGATCCGGTGGAGCCGCTGCTCATTCTACCGGAAGTTAAAGACCCCAAGCGCTGGTTCGGCGGCCATATTTGGCTCGACAACGCCAAACGGTTCATCTACGCGTATCAGGTCTACCAATCGGAAAACATCTGGCACAACGCTACGCTGATGAAAACCGAAGACGTCCGCTCCTATGACGACCTGCTGAACCCGAAATGGAAAGGAAAAATCGGCATCCTCGACCCGCGATCTGCCGGGGCGGGAACCGCCACCTGGGCATTTTTCTTGAAAATCAAAGGCGAGGAATATTTGAAGAAACTCGCCGCGCAAGAAATGTTTCTGTCGCGCGATCAGCGCCAGTTGGCCGACAGTCTCGCCAAGGGTAAAATCGCTGTTACCATCGGTCTCACCTATTACACCTTCTTGCCTTTCCTAAAGGCCGGACTGCCGATTAAACCTCTGCCTGATATGAAGGAAGGCACCTACACGAGTTGCGGCAGCAGTGCTATATCCATCGTCAAAAACTCGCCCCACCCCAATGCGACCAAGGTCTTCATCAATTGGCTTCTCGGCAAAGAAGGTCAGGAGCTTTACGGCAAAGCCATGGGGCAAGCGACGCGCCGGCTTGACGTGGACACCAAATGGATGGTCGAGCACGGCGTGCGCGCGTCGAAAGATTTTCTCACCGTCGAAGAAAATAGCCGGCTGGAAAATTACGGCGAAGACACGGTCAACAATTATTGGGCGAAATCGACCAAGATCGCCGAAGAGGTTTTCAAATAGTGGCCGGAGGCCAGGCAGTGATTCGAGTGGGTGTAGACCCCCCTAATTCGGAACGGCTAACTGACAACCCAAATCGACCGCGCAGCTTTTTCAACGCTTCAACGGAGCGCAGTTGATGCCGGCGCCCTCGTCCTGGACGACAAATGTCGAGCAGTGGAAGATTGTTCCCTCCGGCGTCTGCACCGAAGCGGCATCGCGCATGTCCGTGACCACGTAGGGCCCGACTTTCGTCGTCGCGGCGAGCGCGCCGGTCGGATTGGTGGTCGAAACAAATCCGTCGATTGCGAGCGTCAAAAGGCCGATGGTGGCGATCCCTTCGATCCGCCGATTGGGCTCCTGGGCCGCCACCGGAATGGCGGCGATCTGGTGCTTCACCGACGCCTTGAGAGCGTCGGTTTCCTGATTCATGGTCGCGAGCTCGGCCTTCATCTCTTTGGCCCGCTCCGACGAGGAAAGATTGACCAGCGCGATCATGAACTCCCGCTTCCTCACATCGAGCTCCACCAGGCGGTTAAACTCCGGGGACCTGCCCAGAGTCACGGCAAACGTGCTCATCAAGAATTCCGCCATCCGCTGTCTCTCCGGCCAACGCTCGGGACGCGCGCCGAATGCTTCCATTTCACCCTGGTAATGGTTGATTCCCGCCAACAGCGTCATGCCGGGACTGACCGGCCCGGTCGCGCAGCCGCACAGTAGCACCAACCCTACAATAAGCGATTCCTTCATCTTCATACGGCTAAGAATACCACGTTCCCCCAAGCCGCAGAAGCATTTTAGCCAAGCGTGGAGCCCCACGGGCAAGGCCGTTGCACCTTCCAGCACGCCCGTGGGGCGGAATCCTGAGTAAGAGTCCCGGCCAAGGCCGGGACTCGAATCGAAGGGTCGCATGTTCATTTAACCATGCGTCGAGCCATCGGCTCTTGGCAACCCCTTTCACCCGGGGTATGTATGTACTGTCTCGCTCCCGGATTTCCAGGAGTACGGCGTTGATCGACCACATGAGCGATCTCGCGTCAATGAAGGGATAACGACAACAGGAGGCATTCATGGCCCGTGTGACCGGAAGTCATTTAATCTGCAAAGCGCTCAAGCTCGAAGGTGTGAAAAATATTTTCGGACTGGCCGGCGATCATATCCTACCGGTCCTCGACGTGATGGCGGATCAGGACTTCCGCATCATCGACACGCGCCATGAGCAGGCCGCCGTCCACATGGCGGACGCCTGGAGTCGCATCACCGAGCAGCCGGGAGTCTGCATGTACACGACGCCGGGCTTCGCCAACGCGATCCCCGGCCTCACCAACGCCTCCCACACCGAAGCTCCCGTCATCTCCATCGCCGGCTGCGCCGACACCCACGACTTGGGGCGCGGCGCCCAGCAGGAAATCGAACAGGTCGCCATGGCGGGCCCGATGACCAAAGGCTCCTTCATGGTTCACGACGCGCGCAGAATTCCCGAATACATCGCCCGCGCGATGCGCTTGGCGTTCAGCGGGCGGCGCGGTCCGGTGCACCTGACGATTCCCATCGACGTGCAAGAGCAAGGCGTCGAAGAAAATGACATCCTCTTCACCCAACCAGGCGCCTATCGTCCCAAAGAAGCAACGCTGGCCCAACCCGATTTCGTGCGCCAGGCCATCGCTCTCTTGCGCCAGTCCGAGAAGCCGCTGGCAGTCGCCGGCAGCGCCGCCGGTTACACGCTGTCCGGCGAAGCGCTGCAAAAGTTCGTCGAGACGACTCGTGTGCCGGTGGTCACCGAAGAGCAGGCGCGCGGGCTCATTTCTGACGATCATCCGTACGCCTTCGGATTTTTCGAGCGTGGGTTGAACCGCGCCGCGGGTAAAATACGGGACGCCGACGTCGTCGTGCTGCTGGGGCGCAAACAAGACTTTGTCATGGGATTTTGCCGGCCGCCTCATGTCAGAGCCGACGCCAAGATTATTCAAATCGATCCTTCGCCCTTGGAGATCGGCCGCAATCGCGGTGTCGCCGTGGGCATGGTCGGCGACGTCACGAGCGTGTTGGAGCAGATGACGAAGGAAGCGGCGCATCACGTCTGGAAGGAACTCCCGTGGGTGGACGAGCTGCGCGCCGTGCGCGCCGCTCAGGCCGAGTGGGCGGAGAAGCTCGCCCGACCGGCAATGCCGATGCACGCAATGTTGGTGCACAAGACGTTGAAATCGATCCTGCGCCCCGACGACTGCATCGTCTTCGACGGCGGAGACTACTGTCACTTCGGCCGCTCGCTGCTGCCGGCGCTCAAGCCCAAGCGCTGGCTCTATGTCTCGAGTCTCGGCATGCTGGGTTCCTCCTTGCCAACGGCTCTCGCCGCGAAAGTCGCCTATCCCGACTCGCGGGTGTTCATGCTCACCGGCGACGGCGCCTTCGGCTTCAACGCCATGGAATTCGACACCGCAGTGCGCCACAAGCTCAACGTCGTCGCGCTTCTCGGCAACGATTCCGCCTGGGGTATCGACCGGCAAATCCAGCTCGGCCTCTACGGCCGCCCCGTCGCCACCGATTTACTCCAGACCCGCTACGACCAGGTAGTGCAGGGGCTGGGCGGCTACGGCGAGTTCGTCGAACGACCCGAAGATCTCGCGCCGGCGCTGGAACGCGCGCTCGCCGCCGGAAGGCCGGCACTGCTGAACGTCGCCGTCGAGCGCGCCATCAGCCCGAGAGCCGAAGCCGCCATCGGCCGGCGCAAAGCCGCCGCGCAGAAGTGAGCACTCCCAGCTCCACAACGTGAACAGCTTCCAAGCTGCCTGCACCGTTGTCATTGGGGAGCTTGGTGAGTCATCCTGGGCGTGCCGACGGATCCGCTAGGTCGATCCACAATCCTCGGCTTCGCCACTGTCGGCCGCTCGACGAAGTTCTGATTAGGGTGATAGTATGAGTCTGAAATTCGAGTGGGATCCGAGGAAAGCAGCATCCAATTTCTCCAGTCATCGAGTGTCGTTCGCAGAAGCGCTCACGGTGTTCCGGGATCCCCTTGCACGAATCTTCGATGACGAGGATCACTCAACCGACGAACTGCGCGAGATTATAATCGGCAATTCGGCCAAAGAGCGATTGTTGGTGGTGTGCTTTACCTCACAAGCAGAGTCAGTTAGAATCTTCAGTGCACGAAAGGCAACGAGGAGAGAACGAGAAGACTATGAAGAAAACGTCAAGCCCTAGAGGCGCAAGGCGAGGGGAGATGCGCCGGGAATATCGGTTGGACTACCGCAAGTCCCGCCCGAACCGGTTTGCGCCACTCATGAAGGGAAAGACACTTGCGGTCGTGCTCGATCCAGATATCGCTTCTGTATTCCGTTCCTCGGAATCGGTCAATTCGTTATTGCGGTCGGTAATAACCGCACTTCCGAAGCAAGCCAAATCACACCTGAAGGCAGGCTAACTTCTCGCGCGCGCCGAAGCCGCCATCGGCCGGAGAAAAGCCGCCGCGCGATAGCCCGGATTATTCCTGGGCCGAGAAAAGGCCGCGATGCACTGTAGATCGAGGGAAACGAGCGTGAAGCTAGCACACGTATAGAGTTCAAAACGTTCGAGCCGTTCAAAGCGTTTAAAGGTTCAAGCAGTAGGATGGGTTGAGCAAAGCGATACCCATCGAACAATACTCCTGCACCCCATTCTTCAATTACTCGAAACTCGGAACCCGAAACTCGAAACAGCCGCCGAGCTTTTCTTGGCGACCTGTTGACACCTGAAACTAGTTTCAGTATATCGCCTCCGTATGCTTCCTACCCTGACCGCCCGGCAAAAAGAGATTTATGACTTTTTGCTGAGATCCATTCTGGAGAAAGGCTACGCCCCTTCGATTCACGAAATCGGCGCCAGATTTAAAATCGCTTCGACCAACGGCGTCTCGGATCATCTAAAGGCCCTGGAGAAAAAAGGCTACATCCGTCGAGTCGGCAAGCGCGCCATCGAGGTTTTGTCCACTCTGGGAAAACCCATGCTGACCGCTATGCGCGAGGTGCCGGTCTTGGGAAGAGTGCCCGCAGGGAAACCGTTTTTCAGCGAGGAGAACTCGGAGGGGCTTTTAACCATACCAACCGACATGGACTCCGGAAAGCTCTTCGCTCTCCCGGTTAAAGGGGACAGCATGATCGGCGCCGGCATCCTGGACGGCGACCGCGTGATCGTGAAGCAGCAGGGAACGGCGGAAAACGGCGAGATTGTCTGCGCCTTGATCGAGGGTGAAGCGACACTGAAGCGTTTCTATAAAAAGCCGGCGTCGTCACGCTCAAGGCTGAGAACGAGAAATATGTTCCGATCACCGTCTCGGAAGGAGAGTTTCGCATCGTAGGACGAGTCGTCGGGTTGATGAGAAAGTTCTAAAGACCGTTCAAAGTTCAACGTTCAATGTTCCAGTAGAAGAGAAAGACAGTCTCGTTGACTTTGAACCTTAAACCATAAACTTTGGCTTTTCCGGGTTTCCTGTGGGTAAAATGCTGAAAAGAGTCTCCACCACGAAGGCACGAAGAACACGAAGTTTAAAATCACGGCTATCCGAACCCTTCGTGGCCTTCGACGTGCTTCGTGGTTTAAAAGGGTTTCCTCGTTGAAATAGCATTGGCCATGTTACCCACATGAAAGTCTGAAGAGCCTAAACTTTGAACCGACGTCTCGTCTGGAGGCTATATGGAAAATACCAATGTAAGAAGATTAGCCGACTACGTGTTGAAAGCACCGAACCAAGCCCCGCAAGGCGCCGTACAAATCTCCTCTCCTTCAAGCGCTCCAAAACCCAAACTCCTCGATCAGGTCCGCCAGGCGATCCGCACGCGCCATTACAGTCCGAGAACCGAGGAAACGTATGTTCATTGGATCAAACGGTTTATCTTTTTCCACAACAAGCGTCATCCTGCAGAAATGGCGGAACCGGAGATAGCTCGGTTTCTTTCCAACTTGGCAACCGAATCAAGGGTGAGCGGCTCCACGCAGAACCAAGCCCTGAACGCGCTGCTGTTTCTTTATCACCAAGTCTTAGGCAAAGAGATCGGCTATGTGAATGGCGTGGTGCGCGCGAAGAAAGCTCCTCGGTTGCCAGTCGTGTTGACCCGTGGGGAAATTCAAGCCCTTCTAAGTTATCTTAACGGTTCTGAAAAAATGATGGCGATTTTGCTTTACGGCGCAGGCCTTCGGCTCATGGAATGTTGCCGGCTCAGAGTGAAAGATATTGATTTCTCACAAAACCAGATCGTCGTACGTGCTGGAAAGGGAGATAAGGATCGTTACACGATGCTTCCCGCGGCAGTCAAAGAGTTGCTCATCAAGCACCTCGACGATG
>Ga0184639_10000419_pt1 | contig 16226 bp, 14 predicted proteins | sample PLM31_170_b2_FD_133155 | JGI IMG/M metagenome (GOLD analysis project Ga0184639, IMG submission 133155) | Groundwater sediment microbial communities from an aquifer in East River, Colorado, USA - PLM3-1_170_b2 | ecosystem: Environmental > Terrestrial > Soil > Riparian zone | place: USA: East... | reverse complement strand
TCGCCTTCGAGTACACGTGGTCCGAGCCGAAGTTCTTCGCCGGCACCTGGGATGGCGGCTCGTTCGAGACGGGGCCGATCTTCCTCAATGGCGAGGACGCCCTCAGCTACGCGCGGAACCGTTACACGAGCGTCCCCGCCGAGTCGAGCGACTTCGCCCGCTCGGTGCGCCAGCAGCGGGTCCTCGCCGCCCTGCGCGGCGAGCTGGGTGGCGGCGGGCTCGGCTCGCTCGGCCCCGGCCTCGCGCTGATGGATGCGCTCAAGGGCCGGATGGGCACCGACCTGTCGGCGATCGACCTCTTCCTGCTCTCGGGCCACCTCGGCGCCGATCGCCGCATCGAGCTGGCCGAGGGCATCATCCTCGAGGCGACCAGCAACAGCATCGGCCAGTACATCTTGGTCGTCATCGGCCGGGCCTCTGGCAGCGACTACGCGCCGCTCCAGGCGTTCCTGCAGGCGGAGCTTGCACGCCCCCTGCCGAGCCCCACGCCGGCCGGAAGCGCCGCTCCCTGAGCACCGGGCATCGGCCTAGAATCGCCCGATGACCCCCGACGAGCAGCGCGACGCGCACCTGCGCGCCGTCCTGCGCCAGCTGCCGCTCGCGCCCGGCGTGTACCTCATGAAGGGGGCCGACGGGCGGGTCCTGTACGTGGGCAAGGCCGATCTGCTGCGCCACCGGGTCCGGTCCTATTTCGGCTCGAAGGGCGCCCTCGACGCACGAATCCTGCGCATGACCGCCGAGGTGGCGGATATCGAGTACATCGTCACCGACACCATCAGCGAGGCGTACCTGCTGGAATGCAACCTGATCAAGGAGCATCGGCCCCGATTCAACATCCGCCTGCGCGACGACAAGAGCTACCCGTTCGTCAAGATCACCCTCGGCGAGGACTTCCCGCGCATCGTGCGCACCCGCAAGCTGGCGCGCGACGGGAGTCGCTACTTCGGGCCCTACGCGTCCGCCTCGAGCGTCGATGAGACGCTGAAGCTGCTGCGGCGGATCTTCCCGTTCCGCACCTGCAACCTCGATATCCCGGATGGGAAGCGGGTGCTCGAACGGCCTTGCCTGCTGTACCACATCAAGCGGTGCCAGGGGCCCTGCATCCAGGCCATCGAGAAGGCGCAATACCGCGCCACCATCGATCGCATCGTCGACTTTCTGGAGGGGCGCCAAGAGGGGATCGCCGACGAGCTGCGGGTCGAGATGGGGGCGCACTCCGAGGCCCTTCGCTACGAGCAGGCGGCGATCGCGCGCGACAAGCTGCGCGCCGTCGAGCGCACGATCGAGCAGCAGAAGGTGTCGGCCTACAGCCGCGCCGAGCAGGACGTGGTGGGCATCGCGCGCGAGGAGGGCGAGGCCTGCCTCCAGGTCTTCGTGATCCGCAACGGCAAGATGATCGGGCGCGAGCACTTCATCGTTGAGGGGGCACGAGGCGTGACCGATGCCGAGGTGCTGGGCGCGTTTCTGCAGCAGTACTACGCAGCCACCGAGCGCCCCCCGCGCGAGGTGGTGCTGCCGTTCATCCCCGCCGACGCGGATGCGCTGGCCACCTTCCTGGCCGACCGCCGCGGCACGCGGGTGGCGCTGCTCGTGCCGGAGCGCGGCGCCAAGCGCCGGATGGTCGCGCTTGCCACGCAGAACGCAGTCGAGTCGCTCGCCCGCGAGCGGGCGGAGTGGCTGGCCGACGCCGGCAAGCGTGACGAGGCGCTCGAGGCGCTGGCGGGGGCCGTCGGCCTGCCCCACCCGCCGGAGCGGATCGAGTGCTACGACATGAGCAACATCTCCGGCACCAGCGCGGTCGGCAGCATGGTCGTATTCGTCAATGGCCGACCCGAGCCGCGCGATTACCGTCGCTTCCGGATTCGATCGGGCGAGACGCCCGACGACTTCCGGATGATGGCCGAGGTGATCCGCCGCCGCTTTGCGCGTGCCGCGCGGCTGCGCTCCGAGACAGGGGCCTTGTCGCTCGCCGCGGTGGGGGCCGATGAGGCGATCGAAGCCTTCTCCCGCGAGGCTGACGAGCCGGAGCGCCCGGGGGCGGCGCGGGATGCCGGATGGGCGCTGCCCGACCTGGTCATCGTCGACGGGGGCAAGGGACAGCTCTCCGCCGCGGTGGGCGTGCTGCGCGAGCTGGATCTCAACGACGTCCCGGTCGTCGGCCTGGCAAAGCGCTTCGAGGAGCTCTTCCTGCCGGATCGGTCCGACCCGATCCTGCTGCCGCGCAATAGCCAGGGCCTCTACCTGGTGCAGCGCATTCGCGACGAGGCGCACCGCTTCGCAATCACCTACCACCGTTCGGTTCGTGGCCGCCGCGCCCTGGCCAGCGTCTTCGACGACGTGGCCGGCATCGGTCCGGCCCGGAAGAAGGCGCTTCTGAAGCAGTTCGGCAGCGTGCGACGCATCCGGGAAGCATCGGTCGAGGAGCTGGCAGGGACGCCCGGCATCCCGCGCGACCTGGCCGAGCGGTTGAAGCAGCACCTCGCCAGGGAGGGGATGCTGGCCTGACCGCGCGCGCCTTGCGAGGGCAGGGGGGCGTCCCTATACTGGCCCGGCCCGCCGCGAAAGCGCGGCGCGTTTGGTGTCTGCGGCAGCGAGAGGTTCACCTGGCCCACACATGACCTGGCGCCGCATCGCCCCCTGGGTGATCCTCGTCACCCTCCTGCTGGCGATCTTCATCGACCTTCCCCGCAAGACGCTCGGCCTGACCTGGCTCCCCTCCAACGTGCTCGGTCGTGAGCTCAAGACGGTGCTGGGCCTTGACCTCCAGGGCGGGATCCGCGTGACGCTGGCGGTCGACCCACAGTCCGACGAGCCGGTCACCGATGAGCAGGTCGAAACGGCACGCAACATCATCGAGCGACGCGTCGGGGGCATCGGGGTCTCCGAGCCGCAGGTCAGGACCGAGGTTGGCAGCGGCGGGCAGCGGCGGATCGTGGTCGAAGTGCCCGGCGTCTCCAACGAGGACCAGGTGCGGAGCCTGGTCGGCTCCACTGGCCAGCTCCAGTTCATCGACCCCCGCGGCCAGCAGCTGGTCACCGACCAGAACGTACGGGACCTGATCGCGTCCGAAACCATTGGGGTCCTGTTCGACGGTGGCGAGATCGATCCGCCCAGCGTGCAGCCCAACTCGCAGAACAACGAGCTGGGGGTCGAATTCACCCTCAGCAGCGCAGCGTCCGAGCTGTGGTGCGACTTCACGACCGCCAACGTCGGACAGCCCGGACCGATCTCCCTTGACGGCCTGGTGATCACCACCCCGACCATCCGCAGCGCGATCTGCGGCGGCACGACGATCATCACCGTCGGCACCGGCCAGGCGGCCGAGGTGGAGCGGACAAACCTCTACAACACGCTGCGCTTCGGCGCGCTGCCGGTCTCGCTCAGTGAACAGGGCGTCGAGAGCGTCGCCCCCACGCTTGGCGCCGACTTCCTGAACCAGGCGCTGGTCGCCGGCGGCCTCGGCCTGGTCCTCGTCCTTGGCTTCATGATCGCCTACTACCGGCTGCCGGGAGTGCTGGCAGCGGGGGCCCTGATCTTCTACTCGCTGGTCAGCTACGCGGTCTTCCGGCTGATCGGCGTGACGCTGACGCTGGCCGGCGTGGCGGCCTTCATCCTCTCGATCGGCATGGCGGTCGACGCCAACATCCTCATCTTCGAACGGATGAAGGAGGAGATCCGGCTCGGCAAGACGCTCGGGCCGGCCATCGAGGCCGGCTTCAATCGGGCCTGGTCGAGCATCCTCGACTCGAACGTCAGCTCGATCCTGATCGCATCGTGGCTCTTCTGGCTGGGGACCACCGTGGTGCGGGGCTTCGCCCTGGTGCTGATCATCGGTGTCCTGATCTCGATGTTCAGCGCGGTGACCGTGACGCGGACGGTCCTGCGCATGGTGGTGCGCACCGGCTGGGGACGCCGCCTCGAGCTCTACCACGTGGAGCGCTGATCGCATGTTCGACATCGTCGGCAAGCGCAACTGGTACTTCGCCTTCAGCGCGCTGATCACCATACCGGGGTTGATCTTCATCGCGCTGGGCGGCCTCAAGCCGTCGGTCGAATACACCGGCGGCACGGTGTGGCAGGTGCGCTACGCCGATGTTCCGAGCGCCGCGGAGGTGCACGCCGCCCTCGTCGAGCTCGGCCATCCCGAGGCCAAGGTGCGCGAGGTCGGCGGCGGATTCCTCGAGATCCGGACCGATCCGATCGATCTGCTGCCGCCCTCAACCCCGATCCCGACCCCGTCGCACACGCCGAGCCCGACACCACTGCCGTCCGGCGTGACGCCATCGCCCTCGCCGACCGCGAGCCCGACTCCCAGCCCCACGCCGAGCCCCACCCCCAGCCCCACGCCGAGCGGCTCGCCGACCGCGACGCCGACGCCGAGCCCCACTCCCAGTCCCACGCCGGCGCCGATCTTTCCCGGCACGCCGTTCGATGATCTCGAGAAGGAGCTCGTCGCGCACTTTGGTGCCGGCGTGGCGCGCAGCATCATCACCATCGGGCCGACCGTCGGCTCCGAGCTGATCCAGAGCTCGGTGATCCTGATCGGGGTCGGCGAGCTGCTGATCATGGCCTACCTGGGCTTCCGCTTCGGGATCCGCTACGGGACCGCCGCCATGGTGGCGCTGCTGCACGACGTGATCGTGGTGGTCGGGATCTTCGCCATGCTCGGGTACTTCTTCGGCCTGGAGTTCGACGCCCTCTTCGTGACCGCGCTGCTGACCGTCATCGGCTTCTCCGTGCACGACACGATCGTCGTCTTCGACCGGATTCGCGAGAACCGGGTGCGGCATGCGGGCGAGCCGTTCGGCGCGATCGTGAACCACTCCATCCTCCAGACCATCGGCCGCTCGATCAACACCAGCCTGACCGTGGTGGTGACGCTCACCGCGCTGCTCCTGCTGGGGCCGGCCACGATCCGGACCTTCACCCTGGCCCTGCTGATCGGGGTGATCAGCGGGACCTACTCGTCGATCTTCAACGCCAGCCAGCTGCTGGCCGCCTGGTACGAGTGGGACGCATCGCGCAAGGCTCGCAACCTGGCCGCCGCGCGCAAGGTGCGGCCAGCCGGCCGCTGACCTGCCGGCGCCGATAACGGCGTGATAAGCCGGCGCTGATCCCGCACGGCTACCATGGCCGGGTGATCCTCCCGCGGCTCGAGTGGCTCCTCCCGGAGCCGATTCCGGACCCACCGTCATTCGCGGGGTTCGGGCGGCCGGTGGCGACCCTCCTGGCGCGGCGTGGGTTCCGCGACGATGAGCAGCTCGGCCGCTTCCTGACCGCCGGCGAGGCTTCACTCCACGACGTTGCCCTGATGGCCGATGCCGACGTGGCGCTCGACCGAATCGAACGGGCCATCGAGCGCGGGGAGCGGATCGCCATCTGGGGCGACTACGACGCGGATGGCATGACCGCGGTGGTGGTCTGGGTCCTGGCGCTGCGCTCGCTGGGGATCGAGCCGCTGCGGCACGTGCCGTCTCGCCTGGCCGAGGGCTATGGCCTCTCGGTCGGCGGGCTCGAGCGGCTGCGCGCTGCCGGTGCGACGCTGGTGATCACCTGCGACTGTGGCATTGCGAACGCGGTCGAGGTGGAGGCAGCCCGCCACCTCGGGATGGACGTCATCGTCACCGACCATCACCTCCCGGGCGGCGTCATGCCGCGCGCGGTCGCCGTGGTCGACCCGCACCGCCCCGACTGCGCCTACCCCGACCTCGACCTGACCGGAGCCGGCCTCGCCTTCAAGCTGGCGTCCGCCCTCCTGGCGCGTCGCGGCGGTGCGGCCGCCGACCTGGCCGGGGTGGCCGCCATCGGCACCATCGCCGACATGGCCCCCATGACCGGAGAGAGCCGGGCGATCGTGCGGCTTGGCCTCGCCGAGCTGGCCGGCACGACGCGCGCCGGCCTGCGCGCCCTGTTGGCACGCAGCGCTGAGGTGCCGTCGCAGCCGTCCGCTCGCGACCTGGCGTATGCCGTCGCGCCCCGCATCAACGCCGCGGGACGGATATCCGAGGCGGAGCTCGCGATCTCGCTGCTGCTCGAGGAGGATCCGGCGACGGCGGAGCGGATCGCCGCGGAGCTGGAGGCGGTGCACGTCGAGCGGCGCGCGCTGACCGCCACCACCGTCGACGCGGCGATGGCGGCCGCCGCTGAGCAGGCCGGCGAGGGGCCGATCTGCCTGCGGAACGACGCCTGGGCGCCCGGAATTCTGGGCCTGGTGGCGACGCGGCTGGTCGAGTCGCTGGGACGCCCCATCGCGGTGGCGGCGGCGGTCGACGACGAGCTGCGCGGCTCGGTACGCGCACCGGCAGACTTCCACGCGGCGCTCGCGCTGGAGGCCTGCGCCCCACTGCTCTTGAAGCGTGGCGGCCACCCCGGGGCGGGAGGCTTCAGCCTGCGGGCGGGGGACTGGGACGCGTTCGCAAGCGCGTTCGCGGCGCTGCCGCGACCCTTCCCGGCCGACCCGGGCCGCGCCCCCGAACGATCCTTGGCGCTGCGCATCGACCTGGTGCTGCCGGCGGCGCACCTCGGCTGGGGACTCGCCGAGGAGCTCGAGTCGCTCGCCCCCTACGGTCCTGGCCACGTCGAGCCGCTGCTGGCGGTGACTGGATTGCGCGTCGCCGAGGCGCGTCGCGTCGGCGCGGCGGGCGATCACCTCGCCCTCCGCATGCGAAGGGGCACGGAGGTCTTCGATGCGATCGCCTTCGGAACCCCGCCCGATCGGCCGATCCCCGAGGCCGGGATGGCGCTGGACCTGGTCGGGACCCTGGAGCGCGACCTGTTCCAGGGGCTGCCGCGCCTTCGGCTGCGCGTGCTCGACTACGCGGAGAGTGGCGCCAGTCTGCTTGTTGGGCGGCGCCTCGTCGGCGCCGTCGCGCTTCCGGTTGGCGAGGTGGTGGCGGCGCGGTGAGCACGCGAGCCGAGCCGCTCGATCGCCTGCGCGCGCGGATCGCGCGGCTTGGTGCGCCCCTCTGCCTGGGGATCGACCCGCATCCCGACGCGCTCCCCGACGGGCTGCCGCCCGACATCGGGGGCGTCGAGACGTTCGCCCGTGGCCTGGTCGAGGCGGCGGCGGAGCACGCGGCCGCGGTCAAGGTCAACCTCGCCTTCTTCGAGGCCTTCGGCTCCGCCGGTTGGGCGGTCGTCGAGCGGCTGGCGAGCGACCTGCCGTCGGACCACTTCCTCATCATCGACGCCAAGCGCGGCGACATCGGCACCAGCGCTGAGCGCTACGCAGCTGCCCTCCTCGGCCAGCTCGGGGCCGACGCCGTCACCGTCTCGCCGTACCTCGGCGAGGATGCCGTCGAGCCGTTCCTCGCCTACGCGGGACGGGTCGTCTACCTTCTCGTTCGGACCAGCAACCCGAGCGCGGGACGCGTCCAGGACCTTCCGGTCGGCGGCGTGCCGCTCCACGAGCACGTCGCCCGCTGGGCGGCCGAGCGCTGGACCGATGGGCGCGTCGGGCTGGTGGTCGGCGCTACCGCGCCCGGCGAGCTTGCCCGCCTTCGGGCGCTGGCGCCCGGCCTCGGGTTCCTGGTCCCCGGCGCCGGCGCGCAGGGTGGCGACCTCGACGCGGCGCTGGCGCACTGCCACGGGACGCTGGCTCCCGGCCTGGTGAACGTGTCGCGGGGGATCGCGGCTGCTGCGCGCGGGGCCGATTGGCGGGCCACCGCGGCGGCGGTGACCAGGGATTGGCTGGTGAGAATGCAGGAGGCCGGTGCTACACTCCCTGCCTGAGTCTGTCGAGAACCGTGCGCGGGAGAGTTTCGTCAGGATGCCAAACATCGGACCGGGCGAGTTGATCCTGATCCTGGTGATCGTCCTGGTCCTCTTCGGACCGGGCAAGCTGCCAGATATCGGCAACGCCATCGGCCGCGGCGTACGCGAGTTCCGGAAGGCGTCGAACGACCTCGAGAGCTCGATTCGCGGGGATACGAAGAAGCCCCCCACCGACGAGACCGCCGAGCCGAAGTAGCCCGCGCCTCCAACCCGAGCGGCGGGGGCGCCCACCTGTGCCCGGGCGCCCGGACCACGCTGAGCGAGTGAGCAAGCCGTGACCGACAACGAGGCGACGATGAGCCTCCTCGAGCACCTCGAGGAGCTGCGGCGGCGGCTGATCATCATCGTCGTGTCGGTGCTCGGCGGCGCGGTCGTGGGATTCATCCTGTCGCGCCCGGTGCTGATCCTGCTGCGCGACCGGTTGCCCGAGGGACAACGCGAGCTCACCTTCCTTGGACCCGCCGATGCCCTTGCCGCGCAGCTGAAGATCGCTGGCTTCCTGGGGATCGCGTTCGCGATGCCGATCATCCTGTTCGAGGTCTGGCGATTCGTGACCCCGGGCCTGACGCGCCGCGAGCGGCGCTTCATCTGGCCGGTGATGATCGTGGCCCTGGCCCTCTTCGCGCTGGGGGTGGCTATCGGCTATGTCGTCATCCCGTATGCGCTGACCTTCCTGATCAGCTTCGCCGAAGGGCTGGCGGACCCGAACCTGACGATCGATCGCTACATCGGCTTTGTGACGACGATGATGCTGGCATTCGGCGTCGTCCTCGAGTTCCCGATCGTGCTCATCGGCCTGGCGTGGGTGGGAATCCTGAGCCACCGCCGCCTCGCCTCGCAGCGCCGCCGGGCGATCCTGGCGATCGTCGTCTTCGCCATCGTGCTGACCCCCGGGGGCGACCCCATCTCGCCGCTCATCCTGTCGAGCGTGATGTACGTCCTGTTCGAGGCGTCGCTGCTGGTCATCCGACTGATCCGTCGCTAGCACCGATGGCCGTCACTCCGCGGGTCGTGCTGCTCACCGACGAGGCGATGGCGACCCACGGCCCGCCGGGCCATCCCGAGCGACCCGAGCGCCTCGCCGCCGCCGCCGCCGGCGTGGCGGATGGGGCGGCCGCCGCGGGTGCGGGGATGGAGCGACCACATGTCGTGGCGGCGGATGAGGACCTGCTCGAGCGCGTGCATCCTCGCGCTCACCTCGATGCGCCGGATGACGTGGCGCGTCGAGGCGGGGGATGGATTGACGCCGACACCTTCCTCGGCCGCGACTCGATGGTCGCCGCCCGGCTGGCCGCCGGTGCCACCGTCCAGGCGGCGCTGGCAGTCGCGCGGGACGAGGCTTCGATCGCCTTCGCGGTGGTGCGTCCGCCTGGCCATCACGCCGCCGCGGAGCGGGCCGCCGGCTTCTGCCTGCTCAACAACGTCGCGGTTGCGGCGCTCGCCGTTCGGGCGTCCGGGCTGGCCCGGCGCATCGCCATCCTCGATTGGGACGTGCACCACGGTGACGGGACGCAGGCACTCTTCGATCACGATCCGGACGTCTGCTACGCCTCGTCGCACCAGATGCCGCTCTTCCCGGGGAGCGGGGACGCGGCCGAGCGAGGCACCGGCCCCGGCCTCGGCACGAATCACAACGTGCCGCTGCGGCCGGGGAGTGGCGACGAGGCGTTCGTGTCGGCCTGGACGGGGCGTCTCCTGCCCGCGGTGGAGGCCTTCGGGCCGGAGGCAATCCTGGTCTCGGCAGGGTACGACGCGCACCGCGCCGACCCGCTTGCCGAGCTGGAGGTGACCGAGGTCGGCTATCGGCGCGTGGCGCAGGCGATCGGCGCGGTGGCCCGGCGCGTCGGCGTCACCGGCGTGGCGCTGACCCTCGAGGGCGGCTACGACCTCGATGCCCTGCGCGCCAGTGCGGCCGTCACGGTCGAGGGGCTGCTGGCCGGCCTGGCGGGCCGGAGTCCGGAGTCCGAGCGGATCGGGGGCTGAGGCTATACTCGACCTCGATCCCGGCGACGAGGAGGGCGCATGGCACGAGCAGCAGGTCCCGCCGCCCCGGCGACCGTCCCGCGGACCCGCGCCGAGGCGTCGTTGCGCGCCACCGGAGTGCACGGCGATGGGCACGTTGTGGTCATCAGCGGCCTGTCGGGGGCCGGCAAGAGCCAGGCCAGCAAGCTCTTCGAGGACCTCGGCTACTACTGCGTCGACAATCTCCCACCCGACCTGCTCGACCGATTCCTGGCGCTGCGCGACGCCGACCCGGCCCGCTATCGCAACGTCGCCCTTGTGCTCGATATCCGGGCCGGCGACCCGGCCCCGGCGATCGAGGCCGCCCGCGCCGCGCTGGAGGCGCGTGGCGTGCCGATGCAGGTCCTCTACCTCGAGGCGAGCGACGCCATCCTGGTCAGCCGTTTCAGCGAGACGCGGCACCGGCACCCGCTCCAGACGCGCAGTGGCGTGCAGGCCGGCATCGTGCTCGAGCGCGAGCGGCTGGCGCGTGCGCGGGAGCTGGCGGACCAGGTGATCGACACCAGCGGCCTCTCGATCGGGCAGCTGAAGGAACGCCTCTTTCGCTACGTGCCGCGCGACAGCGCGGCCGATGAGCTGCTGATCGACATCCTGACCTTCGGCTTCAAGTTCGGCATCCCGATCGAGGCCGACCTGGTCTTCGACGTTCGCTTCCTGACCAACCCGTACTACGTCCCCGACCTGAAGCCCCTCTCCGGGCTGCAGGAGCCGGTGCGCGACTACGTCCTCGGCCAGCCCGCGGCCGGGCGCTTCGTCGACCTGGTGGTCGAGCTGCTGGAGCTGACGGTGCCGGCCTATCGGTCCGAGGGCAAGACCCGACTGACCGTGGCCCTGGGCTGCACGGGCGGCTACCACCGCTCGATCGCCCTCGCCGAGGAGCTCGCGGAGCGGCTGCGCGGCCTGGGCGGCGTGTCGGTGGCGATCTTCCACAGGGAGCTGGAGCGATGAAGCGGCCGCGCGTCCCGCGCTGGCTCTACCCGGGGATGCACCTCAAGCGCTGGCTCGTGCTCCTCTTCTTCGGGATCACCGTCCTCGGCCTGGGCGCCGCCATCCTGCTGGTCGACTGGTACCGCGGCCTGCCGCGGGACTCGTTCATCTTCGTCCTGACCGGGGCGGGACTCGACCGCCCGGCCCGCGCCGTGGCGGTGGCGGTCGTGGGCGTGCTGCTCACCTCCATCGGCGTCTGGGGACTGATGCGCAGCATCGTCTCGCCGTTCGTGACCCGCGGCGACTCGGTGCTGGAGGTGCTCTACACCAAGCGCTACCTGGCGCGTGGGCCGCGGATCGTGGCGATCGGCGGAGGGACCGGCCTGTCCATCCTGCTGCGTGGTCTGAAGGGCTACTCGGCCAACATCACCGCCATTGTGACCCTGGCAGATGACGGCGGCAGCAGCGGCCGCCTGCGGCAGCAGCTGGGGATCCCCCCGCCCGGCGACATTCGCAACTGCATCGCCGCGCTGGCCGATGCCGAGCCGCTCATGACGCAGCTGATGCAGTACCGCTTCCCACCCGGCTCCGGGCTCGACGACCACGCCTTCGGCAACCTCTTCATCGCGGCCATGACGGCGGTGACCGGTGACTTCGAGGAGGCGGTGCGCGAGTCGAACCGCGTCCTGGCCGTGCGCGGCCAGGTCCTGCCGGCGACGAGCGTGCCCCTCAACCTGGCCGCCACCCTGGAATCAGGCCGGCGGCTGAGCGGGCAGGTATCGATCAGCAGTGCGGATGAGCCGATCGCACACGTCTCGATCGAGCCGGCCGACGTCAGGGCCAATCCCGAGGCCCTGGAGCGGATCCTGGAGGCCGACCTGGTGGTGGTGGGCCCCGGCAGCCTGTATTCGAGCGTGCTGCCCAACCTGCTGATCAGCGACATCCGGGATGCCGTGGAGGCCGCCAGCGGGATCCGGGCCTACGTCTGCAACGTGGCGACGCAGCCCGGCGAGACCGGCTTCTACTCCGCGGCGAAGCATCTCGAGGCGCTCATCGACCACGTCGGCGACGGCCTCTTCGACTACGTCCTGCTCAACGACAACCACGATGCTCGGCGCCCGGAGGGATGGCTCGGCCAGCCGGTGCAGGTCGACGTGCGCCGCCTGGAGGAGCTCCCGATCACGGTGGTCGAGGAGGACCTGGTCGACGTGACGAACGCACATCGCCATGACCCCGCCAAGCTCGCCGCCGCCCTGATGCGGATTCAGCAGCAGGATCGCGCCGAGCGGCCCCGCCAGCGCCGGGCGATCTCCCGGCCGACCGCCTCGGTCGGCTGACCGGCGCCGCATGCTGGTCGCCAGCGAGCTCAAGGGCGAGCTCGCCCGTATCCGCCCGGCCCGTGCCTGCTGTCGCCGCGCGGAGCTGCTCGGCCTGCTGCAGGCAGCCGGCGCCGACGGACGGATCCGCACCCTCGACCACGCCACCGCGCGGACCGCCGTCCAGCTCGCCGCATCGATCGGCCTATCAATCGAGCCGCCGCGCCGGAGCCGCGCAGGGCAGCCGCGTGCCCCGGGGCGGCATCACCTGGAGGTCACCCTTGACCGGGCGCTCCGGGATGACGCCGTGCCGACCGTCGCCAGGGCATGCGACCGCCGAGCCTTTCTGCGCGGTGTCCTCCTTGGTGCCGGCTCGATCTCGAGTGGGCCGGGCGGACCGCACGTCGAATTCGTCTTCGCCGACCGGCGGCGGGCCGCCGAGCTCCGGCGCCTCCTGGCCGAGAGTGAGGTCCGCGCCTCGGTGATGCAGCGTCGCGGACGCCAGGTCGTCTACCTGAAAGGACAGGATCAGATCGCCGGCCTGCTACAGCTGACCGGCGCGAACCGGGCGCTCCTCGACTTTGAGGCGAGTCGCGTCAGCCGTGACGTCCGAAACCGCCTCAATCGGCTCCTCAATGCGGAGGAGGCGAACCTCGGGCGCACCGTGCGCGCAGCCGATCGCCAGCTGCAGGCGATTGCCCGGCTCGAGGCGGGGGGCGAGCTCAACCAGCTGCCCGACGGGCTGCGCGAGGCCGCCGCGCAGCGACGGCGACAGCCGGACGCGGATCTCGATACGCTGGCCTCTGGGCTCGGCATCGGTCGCTCGGCGATGAACCATCGGCTGCGGAGGCTGGTCGAGCTTGCCGCAGAATCCGCGCCTGCGCTGCGCACTCGAAGCTGACAGGAGCCGCCGTGGACGCCGCCGCTCGCTTGCCGCTCATCGCCGGCAACTGGAAGATGAACCCCGCATCGGAGGCGACCGCCAGAGACCTTGCCCTCGCGGTTCGCGAGGCGACGGCCGGCCTCCCGGCACGGGCGGTGGTCTGCCCGCCGACGATCTGGCTGGCGGCCGTGGCGGCAGCGGTCGGCGCTGGCTCCACCGAGCCGGGACGGCTGGGGATCGGGGCCCAGACCATGCGGGCCGAGGAGGCTGGCGCCTTCACCGGCGAGACCTCGCCGTTAATGGTTGCCGCGGTGGCGCAATACGTGATCCTCGGCCACTCCGAGCGGCGCCAGTACGACAACGAGACCGATGCCGGCGTGGCGGCCAAGGTAGCGTCGGCGGTGGCGCATGGCCTGGTGCCGATCGCCGCCATCGGCGAGCGGGCCGATGAACGACGGGCTGGCCTCACCGCCACTGTCATCGAGCGGCAGCTGCGGGCGGCGATCTCCCGCCTCGCCCGGATCGCCGGCAGCGGACTGGTGGTGGCGTACGAGCCGGTCTGGGCGATCGGCACCGGCGACCCTGCATCGGGCGAGGATGCCCAGGCGGCCGCTGCCCAGGTGCGCGCCATCCTCGCCGAGTCCGACCCGGCCGGGGCGGAGGAGGTGCCGATCTTGTACGGCGGCAGCTGCACGCCCGACAACGCGGCCGAGTTCTTCGCGCAGCCCGACATCGACGGAGCCCTGGTCGGCGGTGCCTCGCTCGATGCGGACGCCTTCGCCCAGATCGTGCGCATCGCGGTCGAGATGCGGGGGTGACCGAGCCCCCGGCACCTCCCCGGCCGCTCGTGCTGTGCGTCCTCGATGGCTTCGGCATCTCCGATGACCCGAGGCGCAACGCGCTCCTCTCCGCGGAAATGCCGACCTGGCAGCGGCTGAGCGGCGAGTGGCCGTCCTGCCGCCTCGAGGCGTCGGGCGAGGCGGTCGGCCTGCCACCGGGTCAGATGGGGAACAGCGAGGTCGGCCACCTGAACCTGGGGGCCGGCTTCCCGGTCCTCCAGGACCTGCCGCGCATCAGCCGCGCGATCACCGGCGGCACGTTCCTCGAGAACCCCGTCCTCCTCGCCGCAGCTCGCCATGCGGTCGAGCATGGGACGCGGCTGCACCTGCTGGCCCTGGTCGGTCCGGGTGGCGTGCACGCGCACGACGAGCACGTCGAGGCGATGGTCGAGCTGGCCGCCCGGGCTGGATTGCGAGCGGACCGGGTGCTGGTGCACGCCTTCACCGACGGGCGGGACGCGCCGCCCCGATCGGCCGCCGCTCTGCTGGCCGCGCTCGAGGAGCGCATCGCAGGGCAGGCCACCGTCGCCACCGTGACTGGCCGCTTCTATGCAATGGACCGCGACCGGCGTTGGGATCGAATTGCGCTCGCCTGGGAGGCGATCGTGCACGGGGCCGGGCCGGCTGCCTCCTCGGCCCCTGATGCCGTCGAAACGGCGTACGCCCGCGGCGAGGGGGACGAGTTCATCCGCCCCACGGTGCTGGGGGACTACCCGGGGATGAGGGACCACGATGCGGTCGTTCACCTCAACTTTCGGGCCGATCGCGCCCGGCAATTGATCCGCGCGCTCGCGCTGGACAGCTTCGACGCCTTCGACCGCGGACGACGGCCGGCGGGGCTGCTGGTCGCGACGCTCACCGAGTATCAGCGGCACGACGAGCTGCCGGTGCCGGTCGCGTTCCCGCCGCTCGCGATCGACTCGCTGGCGGCGTACCTCTCGCGGCTTGGGAAGCGCCAGCTGCACGTCGCCGAGACGGAGAAGTACGCGCATGTCACCTACTTTTTCAACGGCGGCGTGGAGGAGACTCTGCCGGGCGAGGAGCGGGTGCTGGTCCCCTCGCGTCGCGATGTCCCGACGTACGACCTGGCCCCCGGGATGAGCGCTGGACCGATCACCGACCAGGTCTTGGCCGCCATCGAATCCGGCGACCATGACTTCATCCTGGTCAACTACGCGAACCCGGACATGGTCGCCCACACCGGCGTCTGGGAGGCCGCGGTGCGGGCGGCGGAGGTGGTCGACGGCTGCCTGGACCGCCTCTCGGTCGCGGCGCTCGCCGCTGGCGGCGCGCTGCTGATCACCGCCGACCATGGCAACATCGAGGAGATGCGCGACGAGGCCGGCGCGCCGCAGACCAAGCACACCACCGCGCCGGTTCCGTTCGTCCTGGTCGCCGACGCGTGGCGCGGGGCCACGCTGCGGAACGGGTCGCTGGCTGACGTGGCACCCACCATCTGCGACCTGCTCCACCTCCCGCCGCCGGCGTCGATGACCGGCCGGAGCCTGATCCAGGGCTGAGCCGGGCGGCGCGCGCGGATGCTCTGCTAGACTGCCCGGCCATGACCCCCCTCGTTGTCGCCCAGGCCATCCTGGCGGTTGCGCTGATGGCCGCGATCCTGCTCCAGCAGCGAGGCACCGGCCTTGGCGGCGCGTTCGGCGGCGAGGTGACCGCCTACCGCAGCCGGCGCGGCATCGAGCGCACGCTCTTCCGGCTGACCATCCTGCTGGCGGTCCTGTTCGTCATCTTCAGCCTCCTCAACCTGCTTCCGTAGACCGGCCGAGGGGCCCTGGCGGGCGTGCCGGGGAGCGCGGGGGCCTGTGCTATCATCGGTCCCCCCTCGCCGGGATTGACCCCGCGAGGCCGCGTGCCGAGGTGGCGGAATAGGCAGACGCGCTAGGTTCAGGACCTAGTGACCATTACGGTCGTGTGGGTTCAAGTCCCTCCCTCGGTACCACGCCCAATGCCCAGGTGGCGGAATTGGTATACGCGTACGTTTGAGGGGCGTATGAGGCAACTCATCCGGGTTCAAGTCCCGGCCTGGGCACCATTTCACCTGACCGATGACGCCGCTCGCCCCCGCGAGCGGCGTTCGCGTGTAGGCTTCACCGCGGGCGGTTAGCTCAGCTGGTCAGAGCACCTCGCTTACACCGAGGGGGTCGGGGGTTCGAGCCCCTCACCGCCCACCAATCCGGCTGCTACGATGGGTGCCCACCACCATCGCACGGGAGCGCCAACCCACCATGGAACCCATCTGGATCGTCCTGATCATCCTCGTCGTCGTCGGGCTCGCCGTCGTCTTCATCTACAACGGCCTGGTCCAGCGTCGCAACATCGTCGACGAGGCGTGGAACCAGATCAGCGTGCAGCTCAAGCGACGGCACGACCTGATCCCGAACCTGGTCAACGCGGTCAAGGGCTACATGGACTTCGAGCAGGAGACCCTGACCAAGGTGATCGAGGCCC
>Ga0184639_10000418_pt1 | contig 16232 bp, 17 predicted proteins | sample PLM31_170_b2_FD_133155 | JGI IMG/M metagenome (GOLD analysis project Ga0184639, IMG submission 133155) | Groundwater sediment microbial communities from an aquifer in East River, Colorado, USA - PLM3-1_170_b2 | ecosystem: Environmental > Terrestrial > Soil > Riparian zone | place: USA: East... | reverse complement strand
TCGAAGTGGTTCCCGTTCGACGTCATCGCAGCGGTGCTCTCGTGGGCCGCGCTCCTGGTGCTGTTCGTGCCGCTCGTGCTGGTGACGGCGACGGTGATCATCGGCGTGGTGGCGATGCCGACCATGGTGAACCACGTTGCCGCAGCGTACTACCCGACCCTCGAGCATCGCCGCGGCGGGACCTTCGCGGGCAGCGTCTGGAACGCGGTCGTCGCGCTGGTGATCTTCCTGGTCTTCAGCCTGCTGCTGCTGCCGCTCTGGTTCGTGCCGCTCTTCTGGCCGGTGCTTCCCGTGCTCCTGTTCGCGTATTTCAATCAGCGGGTGTTCCGGTACGACGCGGTCGCCGAGCACGCGAGCGAGGAGGAAATGCGGGAGCTCTTCAGGCGCCACGGCAAGTCGCTCTACCTGCTCGGCATCGTCCTATCGCTCCTCGCGCACATCCCGGTGATCGGGTTTTTCGTCCCGGTCGTGGCCGGCCTGGCGTTCATCCACTACCTGCTCGAGCGCCTGGCGGAGCTGCGGCGCTCACCGGTGGTCGCGCGGTGAGCATGAGGTTCGGCGCGATCATCATCGGCGACGAGATCCTGCGCGGGAAACGCGAGGACAAGCACTTCGCGAAGCTGATCGGGATTCTCGCCGCGCGCGGGCTCAAGCTCGACTGGGCGGAGTACCTCGGCGACGACCCGGAGCGGATCACCGCGACGCTGTCGCGTACGTTCGCGGGCAGCGAGGCGGTGTTCTCGTTCGGTGGCATCGGGGGGACGCCTGACGACCACACGCGGCAGTGCGCGGCGCGCGCGCTCGGCGTCGACCTCGTCCTGCACCCGGAGGCCGAGGCGCTGATTCGCGGGCGGTTCGGGGCGGAGACGACGCCGGTGCGGCTCCGGATGGGGGAGTTTCCGCGCGGGGCCGAGATCATCCCGAACGGCGTCAACCAGATCCCGGGGTTTTCGCTGCGCGACCATCACTTCGTGCCGGGCTTCCCGTCGATGGCGTGGCCGATGGTCGAATGGGTGCTGGACCAGCGCTACCGCCACCTCCATCACCGAGTGGTCGAGGCAGACGCGTCGATCATCGTGTACGGCTCGGCGGAGAGCACGCTCACGCCGCTCATGCAGGACGTCGAGTCCCGGTTCCGGAAGCTCAAGGTGTTCAGCCTCCCGCACATGAGCGAGGACGGCTCGCGGCGGCACATCGAGCTCGGCGTGCGCGGCGAGCCGGCGGAGGTCGCGCAGGCGATCGAGGCGCTGAAGCAGGGTGTCGTCGCGACGGGGGCGACGTTCGAGTCGCCGCCTGCCTAAGGGCGGATTCCAGACAAACAAAAAACCCCCGGGGTGGGCCCGGGGGTTTCGCAGGGGAAGAATTCGAGCTTAGGCGGCCTTCTTCTTTTCCTTGCTGACCACCGAGGTGGCGGCAGCGATGTTGGCCTCGGCGATCTCGGTGGCCTGCTTCGCGACCTTCGCGAAGCTGTCGTACGCCGAGTTCGCGGCGGCGAGCGCCGACTTGACCGCGGCGACCGCGACGTCCGAACCGGCCGGCGCGTTCTTCGCGAACTTGTCGAGCGCGCTGACGAAGCTCTTGTTCATCTCGCCCGCGTGGCCTTCGAAGAACCGGGTGAACTCGGCCTGCTGCTGGGTCGCCAGCTCGTACACGCTGCGCGAGTAGGCGATGGCCTTCTCGAGGCCCGGCTGCGCTGCGGCGACGTTGATGTTGACGTAGTCTTGCGGGTCCTTGGCGTTCAGCAGCGCCTTGGCGTGGTTCATGCTGTCCTCGAACGTGCTCTTGGTCACGTTGAAGTTCAGCGCCGCCAGCTTCTCGTAGGCCGCGAAGTTGGCGTTCGCCAGCGACAGCAGGGTCTCGACGCCCAACTTGCCGTTGGCCGCGATTTGCTCGGGGGTCACGTACATTTCCATCTCTCCTCTAATCAGTGAACGGATACCGCGTGCTTCGATCTCGAAATCGGGTGCAGTAATATTGCACTGCACAACGAGAATTTTACATGGTAATCAGGCCCTGTCAAGAAATATCATTGCGCTGCAACAGCAGTTGCGGCGGCGCACAAAAAAGACCGTCGAATCAACGGCTTGAGGCATGAGCTCCGGCCACCGCGACACGCTCCCGCCGCAGCTCCTGGGGCTCCTCGTCGCCCTGACGCTCGCCTGGGGCTTCAACTGGCCGATGATCAAGCTGGCCCTCGACGGGATGGCGCCGATGCATTTCCGCACGCTGTGTCTCGTCTCGGGGGCGGCCGTGCTGTTCGCGATGGCGGCCGCGGGCGGCGTGGAGTGGCGCGTGCCGCGCAGCGAGTGGGGACGGCTGGTCCTGATCTCGCTCGTCAACCTGACGGCCTGGAACATCTTCTCGGTGTACGGGGTCGGAATGATGGCCTCCGGGCGCGCGTCGATCCTCGGCTACACCATGCCGATGTGGAGCGTGCTGCTGTCGACCTGGGTGCTCGGCGAGCGCTTCACCCGCCGGCGGGCGCTCGGGGTCGCGTTCGGCATGGGCGGGATCGGGCTCCTGCTCGCAGCCGAGTTCCAGGCGCTGGAGCGCGCGCCGCTCGGCGCGCTCCTCATGATTGCGGCTGCGTTGTCCTGGGCGGTCGCGACCGTCCTGATCCGGAAATGGGCGAGCCGCATGCCGACGACGAGCTACACCGCCTGGCAGATGGTGATCGGCGTCGTGCCGATCCTCGCCATCGCGCTCGTCGTCGAGGAGGGCAGCTTCAACCCGCTCACCCTCGCACCCGGCCCGCTCGCCGCCGTCCTCTACAACATGACCGTCGCGTTCGGGTTCTGCTACTGGGCATGGATGAAGATCGCGCAGAACGCCCCGGCGGGCGTCTCGAGCCTCGCCTCGCTGATGGTGCCGGTGGTGGGCGTGTTCAGCGGCGCGCTGGTCCTCGGCGAGACGCCGCGCTGGACCGATTACGCGGCGCTTGCGCTCGTGGTCGGCTCGCTCGCGACGGTGCTCGTTCCGCCACGCGGCGCGGCGGCGCCGGCGAAGGCGAGCGCCTGACTTCTCGGACAGTGGAGCTCGACGTGGTCGGTTGGATCGTCATCGGCGCCGCGGTCCTGCTCGGCGTCCCCGCGGCGATGTACCTGCTGCAGGACAGCCTGCTCTTTCTCCCGCAACCCTACGTCGGGGCGCTGCCGGCCGCGGGCGCCGGGCGTCCGGTCGAGGAGCTCGCGTTCGAAGCGACGGACGGCGTGCGTCTGCGCGGCTGGCTCGTGCATCAGTCCGCGCCGGCCGGGCGTGCGCCGCTCGTCATCTACTACGGGGGCAATGCGGAGGAGGTGTCGTGGCAAGCGACCGAGCCCTGGCCCGCGGAGTGGTCGCTCGCCCTCGTGAACTACCGCGGCTACGGCGCGAGCGAAGGCAAGCCATCGGAGCGCGACCTCTACGCCGACGCGCTCGCGGTCATCGACGCCCTGGCGCGCCGTCCGGACGTGGACCCCGAGCGCATCGTGCTCGTCGGGCGCAGCCTCGGGGCCGGGGTGGCGACCCAGGTCGCGGCGCATCGGCCGGTCGCCGGCGTGGTCCTGATCTCCCCGTACGACAGCATGATCGAGGTCGGGCGGCGCCACTATCCGTGGCTTCCCGTAGGGCTGCTGCTCAAGTATCCCTTCGACGCGCAATCGTTCGCGCCAGCGATCCGCGCCCCGTTGCTCGCGATCGCGGGTGGCCGCGATTCCATCATCCCGGCGGTGCATTCGAGGCGGCTGTTCGACGCCTGGGGCGGTCCCAAGCGCTGGGTCGAGCTGCCCGGAGCCGATCACAACGACCTCAGCGGCTGGCCCGCGTTCTGGCCGGCGATCGACGCGTTCCTGCGCGAGCAGCGGGGAAGCGCGCCGCGCTAGCCGGGCACAACGATCGCGCGGGTCGCGGAGATTCGGCCGCGATCCCAGTGCGCGGCCGCCCACTCCAGCGCCGTCCGGCCCGACGCCCGTTCGAGCTCGGCTGGCGGCGACTGCCCCAGGAATCGCAGCGCGGCGGCGAGCGCCGCGGCCGGCCGCGAGCCGTCGATCGGGGAAGCGAGCGTCTGCTTGGAAAGCTTCTCGCCCTGGGTATTGATGGCGACCGGCAGGTGAAGGTAGCGCGGAGTCGGCAGCCCGAGCAGTCGCTGCAGAAAGAGCTGGCGCGGCGTCGAGTCGAGGAGATCGGCGCCGCGGACGACGTCCGTCACGTCTTGCGCGGCGTCGTCGACGACCACGGCGAGCTGATACGCGACGAGCCCGTCGGCGCGCACGAGAACGAAGTCGCCGACGTCGCGCGCGAGGTCCTGGCGCACGCGGCCCTGCAAACCGTCGTCGAAGTCGACCGCCCTCACGTCCACGCGGACGCGCGTCGCGCGCGCGGGGCGCCCGGACGGGAGGCCGCGGCGGCAGGTGCCGGGATAAACGAGGCTGCCATCGAGCGCGGCGACGCTCGAGTCGGCAATCTCCTTGCGGGTGCAGGCACACGGGAACAGCACGCCTTGCCGCTGCAGCTCGTCCAGCGCCGCGCGGTACGCTTCGGCGCGCGTGCTCTGATACACGACCGGTCCGTCCCATTCGAGGCCGAGCGATTCGAGCGTGGCCAGGATCGCGGCGGCCGCGCCGGGGACCTCCCGCGGTGGATCCAGATCTTCCATCCGCAGCAGCCATTCGCCGGCGCTCGCGCGCGCCTCGGCCCAGCTGCCGACGGCCGCGACGAGCGAGCCGAAGTGCAGCGGTCCGGTCGGCGAGGGTGCGAAGCGGCCGCGATAACGGCGCGGCGCGGTTTCGAGGTCGGTCATGCAGCGTCCAGACTCGCTTACACTACCAAACACTCAAGTAGACGACGACTGAGAGCGGGCTCATGCGGTCGAGGATCGTGCGTTTCCTGGCTGTGGCCGCGGCGCTGCTCGCGGTCGCGGTGCTGGCGGCCGCCTGGGGCGGCTTGCTCGCCGGGACGCGGCCGACCAATCTCGGGATCGGCGACGGCCGGCTCGCGCCGTGCCCCCCGACCCCGAACTGCGTCGCGAGCCAGGTCGACCCGGCCGATGCCGAGCACTACGTCGCGGCGATCGCGTTCCGGACCGATGCGCGGAGTGCATGGGCCGCGCTCGCCGCTGCGGTTCGCGGCTCCGGACGCGCGGAAATCGTCGCCGAACGGCGCGGCTACCTGCACGCCGAGTTCTCGAGCCGGGTGCTCGGGTTCGTCGACGACGTCGAGTTTCAGCTCGACGCCGCGGCCAAGCGCATTCACGTGCGCTCGGCGTCGCGGCTCGGTCGCAGCGATTTCGGCGTGAACCGTGCGCGCATCGAGGCGATCCGTGCGCGGCTCGCGGCGGCGGAGGTCTAGAGCGGAGATCGGGCTGATATACCGAGACTCGCATGGCGATCGTCGCGCTGACCAGGGAGAACTTCGAGAGCGTCGTCGCCGATCGCGAGCTCGTCATCGTCGATTTCTGGGCCGCGTGGTGCGCGCCGTGCCGGGCGTTCGCGCCGACCTACGAGGCGGCTTCCGCGCAGCACCCCGACATCGTGTTCGGCAAGGTGGACACCGAGAACCAGCACGAGCTCGCCGCGGCGTTCAACATCCGCTCGATTCCCACGCTGATGGTGTTTCGCGAGAAGGTCATCCTCTACGCCGAGGCCGGGGCGCTTCCGCCGGCGGTCCTGGAAGAGGTGATCGCCAAGGCGAGAGGCGTCGACATGGCCGAGGTGCACCGCGAGATTGCGGCCGCACAGGCCGGCGCGGATCGCTGAGCGGCGGGCCGCGCCCTGCGGATCGCCGCGGGCCGGAGGGGGAATCGTTCCGTCGCCTCGCGCGCGAGGCGTGCCTATACTGCGCCCCTCCGCGATGGACGACCGCAACGCCGCCAATTTCGCCTACCCCCTGCCCGACGCGATCCGGGCCGGGCGGGTAGTCGCGCTCTATCGCCAGGCGATTCCCGGCTTCTTCGTGACGGTGGCCGTGGCCGCAGTCTGCGCCGCGGTCCTCTGGGGTGCCGTCGACCGCGGCCCGCTCGCCGCCTGGTTCCTGGCCGTCGTCGCAATCACGGCGGCACGCTATCTGCTCGTCCGCCGATATCACGCCGCGGAGCGTCCTCCGGAGCAGGCCGGCCTCTGGGAGAACGCCTTCGTCGCCGGCGCGGCCGCGATGGGGGTCGGGTGGGGCGTGCTCGCCGCGCTGATCAATCCGGCGAGCTACACGCTGCAGGTCTTCGTTGCGTTCGCGGTCGGCGGCATGGTGATCGGCGGCATGGGCGTGCTGTCGGCGAGCCGCCGGGCGTTCCTCTGGTTCGCGGTCCCGATGCTCGGCGCGCAGATCGCCGAGTTCCTCCTCCTCGGCGGGGACCTCTACCCGGCGATGGGGCTGCTCGGATTGATCTTCCTCGCCGCGGTGATCCGCGGGTACGGCAACCTCCACCGGACGGTCGTGCAGAGCATCGAGCACGGGCTCGTCAACGAGCGGCTGCTCGCCGAGCAACGCGGGCTGTTCAACGCCGCCACCGTCGGGATCGTCTTCCTGCGCGATCGCAAGGTCGTCGACTGCAACGTCCAGTTCGAGCGTATCGTGGGCTGCGCGCGCCCCGAGCTGATCGGCGCCTCGAGCAGGCTGTGGTTCCCCGACGAAGCAAGCTGGACGCTGGTGCTCTCGGAGAGCGAGGCGCGCATGGGCGCCGGGCATCCGCACCGGACCGAGCTCGAGCTCAAGCGCAAGGACGGCGGCCGCATCTGGTGCGACACGTCGTGGCAGGCCATCGTCCCGCGGCGGCCGGAGCTCGGGACCGTGGCCGTGTATGCCGATATCACCGAGCGCAAGCGCACCGGGGCGGCCCTGCGCGAAAGCGAGGAGCGGCTCGAGCTCGCGATCCAGGCTTCGCAGAGCGGCCTGTGGGACTGGGACGTCGTGAACAACGTCCGGCACGTGTCCGACCGGTTCAAGGAGATCCTCGGGCTGCCGCACGATGTCGACCTCGGCCGCATCTTCCACCTCCCCGACCGGCTGCATCCCGACGACCGGGGGCGGGTGCTGGCCGCACTCGACGCTACGGTCAACACCGGGGCGCCGTTCGACCAGGAAGCGCGCCTGAGACGCGCCGACGGCACGTACATCTGGGTCCACGCCAAGGGCCATGCCGTGCGCGACGCGCGGGGGCGGGCGGTCCGCTTCGTCGGCTCGATCATCGACATCTCGGACCGGAAGCAGGTCGAGGAGCGCCTGCGCGAGAGCGAGGGCCACTTCCGGCACCTCGTCGAGACGGCGAACGACCTCGTGTGGGCGGTCGACCGCGAGGGCCGCTGGACCTACCTCTCGCCGCGCGCCACGCGGCAGATTTTCGGGTGCGAGCCGGAGGACATGCTGTGGGAGCGGCTCGTCGAGTCGCAGCCCGAAGGCGAGCGCGAGCGGACGCACGCCATGCTCGCCCGCGTGCTCGCGGACGGCACCGCCTCGCATTTCGAGACCGTCCACCTCGACCGGAAAGGCCGGGAAGTCGTGCTGAGCCTCAACGCGACCCCGCTGCGGAGCGCGGGCGGCGCGATCGTCGGGGTCACCGGGACGGCGACCGACATCACCGAGCTCAAGCGCAAGGAATCGGAGCTCTCGGCGGCGCTCGCCGAGCAGCAGCTCCTGTTCGACTCGGTGTCCGAGGGCATCGTGCTGCTGCGGAACGGCACGGTGCACAAGTGCAACGTGAAGTTCGCCGCAATGCTCGGGTATGAGCCCGCCGAGCTCGCCGGCCAGCCGTCGCTCGTCTGGTACGCGGATCCGACCGAGTGGGAGCACGTCGGGCGCACCGCCCGGCTCACCATGGCCCAGGGACGCGATTACGGCGGCGAGCTGCTGGTGAAGCGCAAGGACGGGAGCCAGTTCTGGTGCGACGTGCGCGGACGCGCGCTCGACCCGCATCGCGTCGACGAGGGCGCGATCTTCGTGTTCATCGACATCTCGGCGCGCAAGGAACGCGAGAGCCGCATCCAGCACCTCGCCGACCACGACGCGCTCACCGGCCTCCTCAACCGCCGCCTCCTCGAGGACCGCCTGCAGCAGTCGATCAACCTCGCGCGGCGGAACGACTCGATGGTCGCCGTGATGCTGATCGATCTCGACGGATTCAAGGCCGTGAACGACCAGTACGGCCACCTGATGGGCGACTACGTCCTGCGCACCGTCGCGAAGCGCCTCAAGGACTGCGTGCGCGAGTCGGACACCGTCGCGCGCCTCGGCGGCGACGAGTTCGTGGTGCTGCTCTCGGGGCAGCGCTCGGCGGAGGACTCGAGCGTCGTGGCGGGGAAGATCCTCGGCGCCCTGACCGAGCCCGTCGCGGCCGGCGGACGCCGGTTCGACATCGGCGCGTCGATCGGCATCAGCATCTTCCCGCGCGACGGCGCGAGTTCCGAGCAGCTCCTCAAGCACGCCGACGCCGCGATGTACCGGGTGAAGGAAGCGGGGAAGAACCGGTACCAGTTCTACTCGTCCTAGCTCGGCGCGGCTTGAGGACCGGGGGCTCCGCCCTTATCTGTCCCGTTCGACGAATCCCAGGAGACCGCCGTGCTGGAGCTCAGGAAAGCGTCCGACCGCGGCCACGCCGACCACGGCTGGCTGCGCTCGTACCACAGCTTCTCGTTCGCCGATTACCACGACCCGCGCCACGTGGGGTTCGGGCCGTTGCGGGTCATCAACGAGGACCGCGTGCAGCCGGGCATGGGGTTCGGCACGCACGGGCACCGCGACATGGAGATCATCAGCTACGTGCTCGAGGGGGCCCTCGAGCACAAGGACTCGATGGGGCACGGGTCGGTGATCCGGCCCGGCGACGTCCAGCGCATGAGCGCGGGGCGCGGCGTGCTGCACAGCGAGTTCAACCCCTCGCCGAAGGACCCGGTGCACTTCCTCCAGATCTGGATCGAGCCGAACGTGGCCGGCATCCCGCCGAGCTACGAGGAGAAGCACTTCGCGCCGGCGGCGAAGCGCGGCAGGCTTCGCCTGGTCGCCTCCCCCGACGGCCGCGACGGGTCGGTCGCGATCCGTCAGGACGCCTGCGTGTATGCGACGATGCTCGACGGCGGCGAGCGGGTGACGCACGCGGTCGCGCCGGGCCGCCAGGCCTACGTCCACGTCGCGCGCGGCCGGCTGGTCGCAAACGGCCGGCCGCTCGCGGCCGGCGATGCGCTCAAAGCGACCGGGATTACCGAGATCGCGCTCGAGCAGGGCGAGGCCGCCGAAGCGCTGCTGTTCGATTTGCCGTGAGCGAGCCCGGATCGCCGGGCCGGGGAGACCGTAATGACCACGAACCTGCAGCACGTCGTTGCGCTGATCGGGCGGATCGCGCTGGCGGCGGTCTTCATCTTCGAGGGGATCCACAAGATCGCGAGCCTCGACGCCACGGCGGAGTACATGGCTCGCGGGGGGCTGCCGATGGTGCCCGTGCTCCTCGCGCTCAGCATCCTCGTCGAGCTCGGCGGCGGTCTCGCGATCGCGGTCGGCTGGAAGGCGCGCTGGGCGGCGCTCGCGGTCGCGGCCTTCATCGTGCCGGTCACGCTCGTCTTTCACGTCCCGTTCGTCACTGATGCGCAGGCCGGCGCGATGCAGACGATGCAGTCGCTGAAGAACCTGTCGATCTTCGGCGGCATGCTCCTGCTCGCCGCATTCGGCCCGGGACGCTACAGCCTCGACCCGACCTGAGGTGGCGCGGCGGCTCGCCGGCTGAGTCCCGGGAATGCTCGTCGTCGAGCTCCTGGTCGCGCTGTTCGCGGCGGCGGTCGTTCTCGCCTGGCTGGCGCGCCGGGCGCGCGTGCCCTACCCGATCGCCCTCGTCCTGGGCGGCGGCGCGCTCGCGTTCGTTCCGGGATTGCCCCGGCTCCCGGTCGACGCGAACCTGATCCTCGTCATCGTCCTGCCGCCGGTCCTGTACCAGGCGGCGCTGCTGACGTCGTGGCGCGACTTTCGCGCCAACCTGGGGGCGATCTCGCTGCTCGCGGTCGGGCTCGTCGTCGCGACGACGGTCGCGGTCGCGGCGGCGCTCAAGTGGCTGGTGCCGGAGGTTCCCTGGGCGGCCGCGTTCGCGCTCGGCGCGATCGTCTCGCCGCCCGACGCGGTGGCGGCGACGGCCGTGCTCTCGCGCCTGAACATGCCGCGGCGGATCGTGACCCTCCTCGAGGGCGAGAGCCTCGTGAACGACGCCTCGGGCCTGGTGCTCTACCGGTTCGCCGTCGCCGCCGTGCTCACCGGGGCGTTCTCGATCACGCAGGCGACGGTGCAGTTCGTGCTCATCGCCGCCGGCGGGATCGTCGTCGGCGTCGCGCTCGGGCGCCTGTTCGTCGCGATCCACCGCCAGCTCGGCGACACTCTGGTCGAGATCGTGCTGTCGCTCGTGCTGCCGTACGCGGCCTACCTGATCGCCGAGACCGCGCACGTTTCGGGCGTGCTCGCCGTGGTCGCCGCGGGGCTCGTCCGCGGGCGCTACGCGCGGGAGGCGTTCTCGCCCGAGGCCCGGATCGTCGCGCAGTCGGTCTGGACCGTGGTCGTGTTCCTGATGAACTGCTTCGTCTTCATCCTGATCGGCCTCCAGCTGCCGGGGATCGTGTCGGGGCTCGGGGGGCGTTCGGTGAGCGAGGCGATCGCCGTCGGCGTCGTCCTGAGCCTGGTCGCGATCGCGGTGCGGATGGCGTGGGTCTTTCCGGGCGCCTATCTGCCCCGGTTCCTCGCCGCGAGGCTCAGCCGGCCCGAGGCGTCGCCACCGTGGCAGCAGGTGCTGGTCGTGGGGTGGTCCGGCATGCGCGGGATCGTCTCGCTCGCCGCCGCCCTCGCGTTGCCGCTCGCCACCGATAGCGGCGCGCCGTTCCCGGAGCGCGATCTCCTGGTCTTCCTCGCCTTCGTGGTGATCCTCGTCACGCTGGTGGTTCCCGGCCTGACGCTCGCGCCACTCGCCCGCATGCTCCGCGTCGGCGGGGACTGGGGCATGCACGACGAGACGCAGCTCGCCCGCGCCGAGACGGCGCGCGCGGCGCTCGCCGAGCTCGCGCGCCTGGAACGCGAGGGCGAGATCACCGCGGACGTCGCCGAGTTCCTCCGGCGCGAGGCCGAGCTGCAGCTCGCGCGCACCTCGCCCGGGGGACTCGTGCTGGCCTATGGCGACGATCCCTGGTGCAAGGCGCGCCGCGCGCTGGTACGCGCCGAGCGTCGGCGACTGATCGAGCTGTGGCGCGCGGGTAAAATCGGCGACGAGGTGCTGCATGAGATCGAGCGCGAGCTGGATTTCGAGGAGTCGCGGCTTGGCTAGCCGGGGCGCGCTCGCCGCGGCGGCCCTCGCGGCGACGCTGGCGCTCGAGCCGGCCGCGGCCCGGGTCGTCAAGCCGGAGTTCGTCACCGGGCTGCTCTGGCGAATCTCCAAGCCTGGCGTGAAGGACAGCTTCGTCTTCGGCACGATCCATCTCCCCGACCCGCGCGTCAACGGGATCCCGAAACCGGTGGCCGACGCCCTCGCGCAGTCGGGGACGCTGGCGATGGAGCTCGTCCCGGGCGCGGTCGCCGACGCGCGCGTGTTCGACCTCGAGCTGCTCGACGACGGACGCACCCTCGAGTCGCTGATCGGCCCGGACGCATTCGCCCAGGTTCGCGAGCAGCTCGGCGCGCAGGCGATCCCCGAGCGGGTCATCGCGCAGCTGAAGCCCTGGGCGGTGCTCGTGAAGCTCGGTCGGACATCGGCGCGGGACGGCGAGCAAAGCCTCGACCAGCGCCTGCTCGCCGCCGCACGCGGGCGGCGCATGCAGCTCGCGCCGCTCGAGCTGCCCGACGAGCAGATCGCGGCGTTCGACACCGTGCCCATGGACTCCCAGGTGGCGTTGCTGAAGCACGCGCTCGATCATCGCGACACGCTGGACGCGGCCATCGAGCCCACGATCGACGCCTGGTTGCGCGGCGACCTCGCGGGGCTCGCACGTGTCGGCGACCGCATGGGAGAGCAATTCCCCGGGATGGGCTACCACTATCGCGAGCTCACCAAGCACATCGTTTACAACCGGACGATCCTGATGCATCACCGCCTCGCGCTTCCGCTGCGCGGCGGCCGCGTCTTCGTCGCGGTCGGCGCGATGCATCTCTACGGGAGCAAGGGGCTGCTCGCCATGCTTAAGCGCGACGGCTATGTCGTGACGAGGATCTGGTGAGCGTCGTCGTCCTGATCTCCGGCCGCGGCAGCAACCTCCGCGCGCTCGTCGACGCCGGCCTGCCGATCGTCGCGGTGATCAGCAACCGCGCGGACGCCGGCGGCGTCGAGTTCGCGCGCGCGCGGCGCATCCCGACGGCGGTCGTGGCGCACACCGCCTATCCCTCGCGCGAGGCCTTCGACGACGCGCTCGCAGCCGAGATCGAGCGCCATCGGCCGAAGCTCGTGGCGCTCGCCGGCTTCATGCGGGTCCTGACGCCGCGGTTCACGGCGCGCCACCAGGGGCGCCTCATGAACATCCATCCGTCGCTGCTGCCGGCGTTTCCGGGCCTCCGTACCCACGCGCGAGCGCTCGAGGCGGGGGTGAAGCTGCACGGCTGCACGGTCCATTTCGTCACCGCGGACGTCGACCACGGCCCGATCGTGATCCAGGCGGCGGTCCCGGTCAGGCAGGACGACGACGAGGAGCGCCTCGCCGCGCGCGTGCTCGCGCAGGAGCACCGCATCTATCCCCGGGCCGTCCGCTGGTTCCTCGACGGGAAGCTCGTGTCCGAGGACGGAGTGGTGCGGGTCCGGGAGCCGGGCGCACGGCAGTGGATCCTCGCCGACGAGTGAGGCCCGCCGGACGCGCCGCGCCGAACCGCGTCGCGCGCTGATGCGCGTCGCGCCGGGACTCGTCGACGCGCTCACCGCCGCGGTGCGGGAGGTGCTGCGGCTCGAGCGCCCCGCCGATGCGGTGCTTTCGTCGTTCTTCCGCACCCACCCGAAGCTCGGTCAGCACGACCGCGGGTTCATCGCCGAGACGGCGTACGCGCTCCTCCGCCGCAAACGGCTCGTCGAGCTCGCGGTGGCCGAGACCGGTCTCGCGGCGCCGGACGCGCGCGCGCTCGCCCTCGCCGCGGCGGTCCGCGTGCGGGGCCTCAACCTGCGCGAGCTCGCCGGCGCGCTGCGCTTCGGCGAGGCGGAGTGGCTCGAAGCAGTGAAGGGCGCCGCGCGCGGGCCGCTCCCGCTCGGCGTGGAAAGCGACCTGCCCGACTGGCTCATCGCCCGCCTCGCGCCGGTGGTCGGCGAGGGCGAGCTCGTCCGGCTGGCGGCCGCGCTGAATCAGCCTGCGCCGCTCGACCTGCGTGTCAACGTGCTCAAAGCCGAGCGCGATCGGGTCGGCGCGCAGCTCGCGGCCGACGGGATCGCGGCGACGCCGACGCCGTACTCGCCCGCGGGGCTCAGGCTCAAGGACAAACCCGCGCTCAACCGCCATCCCCTGTTCACCTCGGGCGCGATCGAGGTGCAGGACGAAGGCAGCCAGCTCGTCTGCTACCTGCTCGCGCCGCGCCGTGGCGAGATGGTGGTCGACTTCTGCGCCGGCGCCGGGGGCAAGTCGCTCGCGCTCGGCGCGCTGATGCGCTCGACCGGGCGCGTCTATGCCTTCGACGTTTCCGAGAAGCGCCTCGCGCAGTTCCGGCCCCGGCTTGCGCGATCCGGGCTGTCGAACGTCCACCCGCACCAGATCGGCAGCGAGCGCGATGCGAAAGTGAAGCGCCTGTCCGGCAAGATCGATCGGGTCCTCGTCGACGCGCCGTGCACCGGCATCGGCACCCTGCGCCGCAACCCGGATCTCAAGTGGCGCCAGAGCGAAGCGGCGCTCGGCGAACTCGCGTCGAAGCAGGCGGTGATCCTGCACGCGGCTGCGGGCCTGGTGAAGCCGGGAGGTCGGCTGCTGTACGTCACGTGCAGCATCCTGCAAGAGGAAAATGGGGCGATCGTGGCGGACTTTCTCGCGAACCATCCGGAGTTCACGCTCGTGCCGGCCGGACCCGCGCTCGAAGCGAGCCGGATCGCGCTGCCGCCCGGAGCGCCGGACGACGCGTTCCTCCGCCTGCGCCCCGACGTGCACGGCACCGACGCGTTCTTCGGTGCCTTGATGGAGCGAGCGCGCTGATCCATCTCGTTTCACGGACCGAAACAGTGAACAATTCCTGCGGCGGCCCTCGGGCGACCGCGGGTCGGGAGGATTGCAGACTCGTTCGGGCCGGTTTTCCCGTAGAATGCGCGCCAGCACTCGGCCCCGGCCAAGAAAGGCCGATCGAAGCATCGCCCCGCTGTCGAGGAGAGAGACCGCTCAATGACTGACTACTTGTTTTCCGGCGTGTTCGACCTGCCCTGGTGGGGGCTGGTAATCGTCGCGGCTGCGCTGACGCACGTCACGATCGCCGCGGTGACGATCTATCTCCATCGCTGCCAAGCGCATCGCGCGCTCGACCTGCATCCGGTCGCGGCGCATTTCTTCCGTTTCTGGCTGTGGCTCACGACGGGGATGGTCACGAAGGAATGGGCGGCGGTCCACCGCAAGCACCACGCCCGCGTCGAGCTGCCCGACGACCCGCACAGCCCGCAGCAGGTCGGGATCAACCGGGTCCTGTGGGGCGGGGTCTTCCTCTACGCCAAGGAGGCGCAGAACGGCGAGACCCTCGAGCGCTATGGGCAGGGCACACCCGATGACTGGGTCGAGCGCAACGTCTACTCGAGACTCACGCTCGGCGGCATCACGCTCATGGGGCTCGCCGACGTGGCGCTCTTCGGCCTCGCCCCGGGCGGGCTCATCTTCGGCGTCCAGATGGCCTGGATCCCGTTCTGGGCGGCCGGCGTGATCAACGGCATCGGCCACTACTGGGGCTACCGCAGCTGGGATACGCCGGACGCGAGCCGGAACATCGTCCCGTTTGCCATCCTGATCGGGGGCGAGGAGCTGCACAACAACCACCACGCCTACGCGTCGTCGGCGAAGCTCTCCAACAAGTGGTACGAGATCGACGTCGGCTGGCTCTACATCCGGGTCCTGGAAGTCCTCGGCCTGGCGCAGGTCAAGAGGCTGCCCCCCAAGCTGCGGCTTGCCGCCGCCAAGGCGGTCGTCGACTTCGAGACGCTGCAGGCGGTCATCGCCAACCGTTACGACGTGCTCGCGAGGTACGCGAAGTCGCTGAAGAAGACCTACGTGGAAGAGCTCGGGAAGCTGAAGCGCTTCGCGCCGCAGGATGCGGAGCTGCTCCGCCGGATCCGGCATTGGCTGGGGCGCGACGAGCGCCGGCTTCCGGAGCCGGAGCGCGCGTGGCTCGCCCAGATCCTGGCGAAATCCAAGGCGCTCGAGACCGCTTACGCGATGCGCCGCGAGCTGGCTGCAGTATGGGAGCGGTCCTCGGCTTCGCGCGGCGAGCTCGTGAGCCACCTCCAGGACTGGTGCCGGCGCGCCGAGCAAAGCGGGATTGCGCCGCTGCGCGAGTTCTCGATCCGGCTGCGGTCGTACGCTTAGACCCCCCGGCAAGCCAAGAAAAGGCCCGCGAACCGCGGGCCTTTTTCGTTCGTGACGCCGGAACGCTACTTGAGCTTCACTTCCTTGTACAGGACGTGTTTCCGCGCCTTCGGGTCGTACTTCTTGAGCTCGAGCTTGTCCGGCGTGGTGCGCTTGTTCTTGGTCGTGGTGTAGAAATGGCCGGTCCCGGCCGTCGATTCGAGCTTGATCTTCTCGCGCATGGTCAGCTCCCGGTCAGATCCCGCCGCGCTCGCGCAGCTCCTTGAGCACGGCCTCGATGCCTTTCTTGTCGATCACACGGAGCCCGGCGTTCGAGACGCGCAGGCGCACCCACCGCTTCTCGGATTCGACCCAGAAGCGGCGGTAGTGGAGGTTCGGCAGGAAGCGCCGCTTGGTCCTGTTGTTGGCGTGGGACACGTGGTGCCCGGTCTGGGGCTTCTTGCCGGTCACTTGGCAGACTCGCGCCATTGCGGCGGTCTCCGATTCGGGGAAGCGGCGAATTGTACGCGAGGAAGCCCTTTGCCATCAAGCAATCCTTATAACAGCCCGCGCTCCGCGAACGACATCGCGGCGCCGCGCCCGACGATGAAGTGGTCGAGCACCTTCACGTCCACGAGCGCGAGCGCACGCTGGAGCGTCTCGGTGAGGATCTGATCGGCCTGGCTCGGCTCCGCGACGCCGGAAGGGTGGTTGTGCGCAAAGATCACCGCGGCGGCGTTATGCCGCAGCGCGCACTTCACGACCTCCCGCGGGTACACGCTCGTCTGGGTGAGCGTGCCCTGGAAC
>Ga0184639_10000416_pt1 | contig 16255 bp, 13 predicted proteins | sample PLM31_170_b2_FD_133155 | JGI IMG/M metagenome (GOLD analysis project Ga0184639, IMG submission 133155) | Groundwater sediment microbial communities from an aquifer in East River, Colorado, USA - PLM3-1_170_b2 | ecosystem: Environmental > Terrestrial > Soil > Riparian zone | place: USA: East... | reverse complement strand
GCAAACTCGACCACCTGGTGGCCGCCTACAACCACACACCCCGCAAGTGCCTGGGCTTCCAGACCCCGGCTCAAGTATTCTGCGAACACCTCAAAGTGTTGCACTTCAAGCGTGAATCCACCTGCCCGCCTGCGCGGGCATGACAGATCTTCCCTTGTTTGTCACCCCCGCGAATCGCGCTTCGCATCCCGTAGGGGAAGCGGAGGTCCAGGCCTCGAACGACTCGGGATCGCCGTCTTCCTTTCGCGTGCACTGCTATCCCTCAAACGCCGGCGGCTCGCCGGCATAGACGACGTTCGTCACCTGCCACACCGGCCCCTGCCCCTCGTCAACCTGCTCCAGCGTGTACGTGGCGTCGAGCGAGTACGGCCCGCGTGCACCGGCCACCTCCTCGTCGTACTCGGGGGAATACTCGGTGAGAACGTAGAGCGTATCTTGCCAGGTCTCGCGCGCCGTCGCCACCGCCAGCGCAGGCGATTGCAGGTCGAAGGAGCGGAACTGCGATTCGAGCAGCTGGTGGCCCAGGTAGCGCTGCTGAGCCGTCAAGGAGCTAATTTCGGAACTCACTCGATCGACCGCCGGGCCCCCGCCGGCTAGGTACACGGCATCGCGATACCAGTAGGCCTGGGTCACGGAGTTCTGGAATTGGGTCACGGCGCGGCTGAGTTCGTCATATTCGGTCTCGTTCACCAGGAAGCTCGCCGTCCATTCCGGCGGCGGGGGCGCGCTGCCGTCGTCGAGCATGCCCCGCCACTTCTCGTCCGTCAGGCGGTCGTCGATCGGCCAGGGGAACTCGTAGTAGGAGAACACACCGCCCTTGGCGACCTGCAGATAGCTGGTGCCGTCGGGCGCGGCAATCGGGACGACCACGAAGATCGGGTTGACACGCCCGACGCCTTCTTCGAGCACAGACGCCGGCGGGGCGGGGTTGGTGGCGACGTCAGCGATCACAGCCGCCTGAGGTTCTTCCTCCATGAACCGCGGGGCGTACGGTTCCTGTGTATCCGAGTCGGCGGCGGCCATGGTGAGGGTCTCCAACTGTCCACCATAGAAGCGGATCGTGGCGTACTCGTCCTCGGTGAGCGGCTCGCCGCGCAGCTCTTTCTCCGCCATCGTCTGCAGCGAAAGCGCCAGGCCCTCCAGCGAATCCAGGCTGGTTGCGTCCAACTCGTTGAGCAGCCCGCGGCTATCCAGACCCTGGCGCGTCATGGCGGTCAGCGCCGCCAGGCGGGCATAGAACCGGGGGACCGGCTCGACGTAGCCCTTGGGCGGTTCGGGCGGAGGCGGCGGCGCCCCTCCGCCTAGTTCGGCATAGACCTGCTTGGCGTACAGAATCGTGTCGTGCTTGAGCTCGGACCAGCTGCCGAGGACGGTGTTCAACTGCTTGTCGAGCCAGGCCGACGAACGCATGAACTCCGGGTGGCCCTCACCGGGTACTTCGATCAGCGGGCCGAAGGTATAGAGCCAGGTGTTGTACAGCGTCTCCGTCCACTCGCCGACGGTCAGATCGGACATCCAGTCGCGCATCTTCTGCATCTGCTCGGGGTAGCTCGCATAATGGGTCTCGCCCATCTGATCGAGTAGCTGATAGCCGCGCTCGGAGCCCATGGCGGCGAACAGGTCGAGTCCCTTCGGCAGGCCGCGCGGGTCTTCCGGTGTGCCGACGTTGCGGTAGATCAGCTCGCGGAAGACGTAGGCGTCCGGGACGAAGCGCTGCCCCATGAAGCGCAGGCCCTTGGTCGTGGCCTCGACGTCGTCGGTGATCTGGATGACGATGCCGAGGATCTTGGGTGGGGGAAGCTGAAAGGCGAGGTCGATGAATTGCTGCAACTTCGTCTCATCGACCAGGTCGGAGACGACGGCCTGAGGTCCGTAGACCGTATCGTAGATGTCGAGATACTGCAGGGCAGTCAGGTCATCCGAGCGGCCGACCATGAACGCCGTCGGGCTGTACAAGTCCTGCCAGGCGTCGAGCGCCGGCCGTCCGTTGACCTGGGCATCCTTGAGGGCCTGAACGAGGAGCAAGGCGCTGCGCGTCTCTTCTTTTCCAACTTCGGGATCCTTGGCCTTCAAGCGAAAGGTCATCCTGCCGTACCACATCATGCTCTTGAAGTAGCGCTTGAGATCGTCGCTCAAGGTGTAGTGGCCGCGCGGGATGTACTGGGTATAGTCTTCGCCGTTATCCAACCCGGGGAAGAGCGGTGAGGGCCAGATGCCGTCGGCGCGGTCGATCAGCTCGAGTTCGCCGTTGACCAAATCGCCGGCGTAGTCCGGCACGTTCACCCCGGGGTCGAGCAGCCGGCTGGCCACGCCGACGAAGGCGACCGTCCGGAGGGCGGCCTCTTCCCAGGGTCCGCCCTTGAGCGCCCGGTACTGCGCATCGGTCTGGGCGAGCATGGAGGCGTTCAGGTCGCGCAGCAGCGGGATGAAATGCTCGACCTCGGCCGTGCGCAGGACCTTGTCGAAGAGCAGGTGGTAGACATGGAGCAGCGAATCGCTGGTGACGAAGGCCGGTTGATTGTCGTAGCGGGCCTTCTCGTAGACGGTGAAGAATTCCTTTTCGGTCCCGGGGGCGACGACGAAGCCGTTGTCCGCCAGGCGCTGGCGCAATCCGTCGGAGAGCAGGAACGGCACGCGCACGTTGCCCAGGTCGGCGGCGATCGGCTCGTGCGCCACTGCCGGAGCGACGCTCACGACAGGCTCGTCGTACGGGGCGAAGACCGGCAGGGCAGGACCCGTGACCGGCGTCGCGACGGGCGGTCCGGCCGGGGTGGGGGTCTCATGGATGGTGGTCGGCGAAGCCTGGCCGCATGCGCTCGAGATGAGCGCCAGCAAGATCAGGGCAGGAGCGATCGTGTCTTTTCTCATGGCAGACCTCCAGCGTGCATACTGCGTCCGCCTGACGTCATGCGGTGCGCGGTGAAATCATACTCGCGCTGGCGGATAGACCGCGCGCGGTGGGTATGAGGGGCATTAGCCTCTCGAGCAGCTCCAGCAAGTCTCAAATGTGATAGGATGGGCCTGATACATCAGAATCGAGGTGATTGTCAGCATGTTCATCTAGCATCCACCAAGGGATGCAATCCGACGAACCAACAAACACCAAAAGGAGCAACACCCTCATGACCGCACTCGAAATGGCAAACAAGCTGTTCCAAGCAATCGAAGCCAAAGACATGACCGCCGCTGGCAAGCTTCTCTCAAGCGATTTCACCTTCAGCGGCCCGGTCCCCGAGCCTATCAATGGGACCCAATGGCTGGCCATGCAACAGAGTCTGAGTACAGCGTTCCCGGATTGGAAATTCAACGAAGCCGACCTCCGAGAAGAAGGCGGCAAGATCCGCGGCGCGGTCCAAATCACCGGCACGCACAAAGGCGAGCTGGACCTATCGGCCCTTGGCATGCCCAACGTGCCGGCGACCGGTAAAGCCGTCAAGCTCCCACGCGAGGAGATCACCCTCACTGTCTCCAATGATACGTTCACGTCGCTCAGCACCGCGGCCACCGAGGGCGCTGGAGTCATGGGCATCCTCAGCCAGTTGGGAGTGAAGTTGCCCGCAGCGATGTAATGCGTCACCGAGGAATGCTGTTGTACTGGCTTTGGGGCTGCGCCCCAAAGCCAGGTCCACTTAGCCTTTCCCCTACTGACCCTCAGCTAACCCACCAACCAACCGAAAGCACGAGAGCTGATAACCCATTCCTCAGGGGACGGGGGTGCGTCGGTTGCTGTAGGTTGAGCATGTCCAACGCCCCTCATCCCCCATCATGATGACCCGACAAATGCCCCGGTGAAGGATGTGGCTCTTCCGCAGGCTACGCCTGCCCGATTCCGTCCCCTCGACGAATCTCGCCCACTGTCGCGTTGTGTCGAGAGACGGTGGGGCCGCAACAGGACTATAGTAGCGAGGGCAGCCGTCGACGGAGGAGGGACTACGGACACCGCCATCGAAACCGACGCTGTGGTGAAGCGATACGGCGACGTCACGGCCGTGGATGGGTTGTCGTTGCGCGTCGGCCGCGGCGAGATCTACGCGTTCCTCGGCCTCAACGGGGCGGGCAAGACGACGACCGTTCGCTTGCTGCTCGGGATGGTGCGGCCGACCTCCGGAGAGGTGCGCGTCCTGGGGAGGAGAATCCGCGTCGGCGAAAAGAAGCCGTGGGATCGGGTTGGTTATCTGGTCGAGACGGCGGACGCCTATCCGGAGCTGACGGTGCGCGAAAACCTGGACGCCATGCGCCGCCTTCGCCCCGGCATCGAGGCGCGCGCGGTAGATCGCATCATCGAACGGCTGGGGCTGATCCCCTATGCCGATCGACGAACAGGCACCCTGTCGCTTGGCAATGCGCAACGCCTGGGGCTGGCCAAGGCGCTGTTGCACCATCCGGAGCTGCTCCTGCTGGACGAGCCGGCCAACGGGCTGGACCCGGCCGGAATCGTCGAAATTCGCAGCCTGCTCATCGAGCTGGCGAGCGAACAAGGCGTCACCGTCTTCCTGTGCAGCCATATCCTGGCCGAAGTTGCCCGCCTGGCCAAGCGCATCGGGATCCTTCATCAGGGGAAGTTACTGCAAGAGCTCGACCTCGAGGAGCTCGAGCGGAATCGACGACGACGGCTCGTGGTCCGCACGCGGAACGATGCGGCGGCTCTGGCCGTACTGCGCAGCCAGGGCTGGTCGCCGGAGCTCGACTCCGACGGCGCCATTGAGATCAAGGACGGCGCCGCCATCGAGCGGCCGGATGACGTCGCGACTCGGCTGGTCCAGGCGGGCTGCCCGCCGACGGCGCTCGTCGTCGAAGAAGAAGACCTCGAGCATTACTTCCTGAGACTCGTCGGTCTGGAAGGAGGAGGCGCGCAATGAGCAACCTGGCCCAGGCGATCTATGTGGAGACGCTCAAGGCGCGGCGATCGAGGGTGTCCTTGTTTACCGCTCTCGGGATCCTGCTCCTCCCGCTGGCCGGCGGTTTCTTTATGATTGTCCTGAAAGATCCCGAAATGGCACGGCGCGTCGGTTTGATCAGCGCCAAGGCGCGCCTCATCGTCGGGACCGCCGACTGGCCGACCTATCTGGGCTTTCTCACGCAATCGATTGCTGCTGGCGGCTTTTTGCTGTTCGGCCTCATCGTCAGCTGGGTCTTCGGCCGCGAGTATTCCGATCGCACGGCCAAGGACCTTCTGGCGCTGCCCACCTCGCGATCGGCCATCGTGCTGTCGAAGTTCTTGGTGGTGGCGGTCTGGTCAGCCGCGCTGACGGTGTTAACCTGCCTCGTCGGCCTTGGGCTGGGCGCTGTGATCGGGTTTCCGAAGCACCGGCGCAATTGATCCTGCAAGGAATGGGCGCCATCGCCCTGGCCGCCTGCATGGTTATCGCGCTCGTGACACCGATCGCCTTTTTCGCCAGCGCCGGGCACGGCTACCTGGCACCGATGGGCTTTGTGTTCCTGATCGTGCTTCTGGCGCAGGTCATTGCTGTCGCCGGTTGGGGAGAATACTTCCCATGGTCCATTCCTGGGGTGTATTCGCAGGGCGAGGTCCTCGAACCTGTCAGCTACGTGATCGTTGGTCTGACGAGCCTGGCCGGGGTGGCCGCGACGCTGATCTGGTGGGAGTGGGCGGACCTGGCGCACTAGATGGACATCGGACCCGGGCTAAAGCCCGGGACTACCGTGCTTGAGCACACACGCCATCACTCCGCGGCGATCACCTCGATCGCGCGCCAGCGATCAGCAGCTCGCAAGACCCGGACTAAAGCCCGGGACTACCGTGCTTGAGCACACACGCCATCACTCCGCGGCGATCACCTCGATCGCGCGCCAGCGATCAGCGGCGCGCAGGACCCGGGCTAAAGCCCGGGACTACAAACCAACGCGCTCGCCATCATTCCGTGGCGATCACCTCGATCTCGCGCCAACCGACCCACGACGGACTGAACGTCGACTCGATCCGGATCGTGCGGATGCCGCGTATCGGCTCGTCGGGGCGGAAGACGAGGACATCGGAGTCGGCTGTCGTGCCGGAGAAGATGTGGAGCTGGTCGAACTCGCCTGACGTGCCAATCCCCTGACCATAAACAACATGGATCGTCTGGCCGGCGGGCGACTGGGCGACGGTCAGGCGGATCTCGGCGATGGAGTAATCCTGCCCAAGGTCGATCTGGATCCACTGCAGCGGAAAGCCCCCCGAGTTCCAGCTCGTCCCCGGATCGCCGTCGACGGCGAAGGCACCTCTCTGGTCCCCGAAGACGCTGTAGACGCGGGCGGTCTTCTGGTATGCCAGGTTGGCGCCCGGTCCCTCTCGCGGAATGCCGAGCGAGGCGCGGTCCTCGAAGTAGGAGCGGACGAAACTCGTGAAGGTGTGGGGCTCGCTGTCCGGCAGCGTCGCGTCCGGCTTGTCGTGCCACGACTGAAACAGTGCGTGCGCCGGCCGCCCGCCGGCCTGATCCTCATAGCGCAGGACGCGCTCGCCGGCGATCGACAGCCAGGTCTCGTCGGAGGCGTCCTGGAAGTTGCCGGTATAGATGATCCCCACCGGCACGCCAAAGGTCCGGCCGAAGCCCTCGATCTTCTTGACCTCGGCCGGCCAGGTGGGGCGTCCCCAGTCGATGTCCATGTGCAGAAAGGCGAGGTCGAAGCCGTTGACCCGGCGGAAGGTCTCGAGCCATCGGGTGTAGGAGCCCGGGGTGGAGGCGCCGGCCAGGGGTTCGGTGTCGCCGACGAGCAGGTCCGGGAAAAAGCCGCGCATCACGCCGATGTACTCACCGACCTCGGTGGCGACTTGTTCGGCGTCCCAGCGGCAGGCGCCTGGGCCGTCGTAGATCGAGGCGAAGAAGAGTGGCTCTTCGAGGGCGATCAAGTCGATCCGACCGCCAGCGTCGAGGATGCGGCGGGCGATCAGGCGGCCTTCGTCGGTGCCGGCGAACCCTTCGGTCCCCTGGCCGCAATCGGCCGGCGGGTCGAGCGGCCAGGCCTCGACCGCCAGCGCCAGCCCGCGCTGGCGAATGCCGTCGACGGCCCGACGCAGTTCGGCGTCGCTGGCGTGGTAAGCGACCCACTCGCCGTTCAACTTGAAGACATGGAGATGTACTGCGGCGTCGGACCAAGGCGCGTCCGAGTCGAAGAGGTCGAGGAAATCCTCCGAGCCGACGAACGGACGTCCCGGGGCTGTGGGCATCGGCGGCAGCGGCGCGAACCAGGCGAGCGGCCGCGGGCTGAGGTCGGGAGGCGGCACCGGCGTGGCGGTGGGCGCGGCGGCGGACGTCGGCAGTTGTGTCTGGGTTGGCGGACGAGGGGAGGGCGAGGTGACGACGGCCGTGGCGCACGCCGTCGCGGCGGTAGAGAGGAGTGCGGCCAGGACGACGACACGAAGGGCTGACCGCATGCGACGAGTCCTCGAGGCCCGGGGCTTCATTCTATCCGGCCGGTTGGTCGTCGAGGGACTTCTGTCGGGGACATGGGGAGGGGGCTTACAGCCCCCTCCCCCCTTGTCCCCTTACCCTCGCGGAGCACCCCCGAAGCCCTTCGGCGAGCTCAGGGCAAGCTCCGCGGAGGGGGCCAATCTCCCCCTCCCCTGATCGCGAAGCATCCCGGAGCCCTTCGCCGAGCTCAGGGCAGGCTCCGCGGAGGGAAAGCGGCGGAGACTGTTGCTTTGCGCTGTAGGGAACGAATTGCCGCACGACGATATCTGGGGGGACAGGGAGGAGGGTGGCTTACAGCCCCCTCCCCCCTTGCCCCCCTAACCCCCAATCCCTCCTCCCCTGAAAGCGGCGGGTGAAGGTGACCGCATGGGTTTCTGCGAACCGCCGCGCGAGTGCCGAAGGGTCAGTTTTGGGGGCCTAGGGGCGGGGTCTTACTGCCCCCTCCCCTCTGGCCCCCGGACCCCCGTCACCCCTCCCCTGAAAGCGGCGGAGGGTATCACTTTGCGCTCGAGGGAACGAACCGCCGCTTAATATCATGACTCGTCAGAAGGGCTCTGCGACCTTAGAGGTCGAGAGGGACCCGAACACGGGCGGAACTGCAAGTGCTAGTGCTCACGGCGGATCGCAACTTCCAAGTAGCGGGTACATCAACCGCCGCTTTCAGGGGGAGGGGGTAGGGGGTTGTGGGGGCCTGGAGGAGGGGGTGAAAGCCCCCTCCCCCGGCCCCCACCGGGAATCATCGATTTCAGTTCGCCGGAGCGGTCACCCGCGCGGGGGACGCCCACCAGAGGGGGCCGGAGCGGTCACCCGCGCGGGGGACGCCCACCAGAGGGGGCCGAAGGGGTTCTCGACGATGACCACGCCAGAACAGCTCAGACAGCGCCAGATCGCACCGATTGGCCTCGCGGAGAAGCCCTCTCGTCCGAATCGGTGCGCCTCCTGTTGAGTTCGCGCTAAGGCTCAACCGTTGACTTTCGGGCATAGGCTATGCTAGTCTCGACACTGTAGTGCCCAAGCTTTGCTAGGGGGTGAAGCATGCGTCTCTTGGGAATCACACTTCTGGCAGCGGTCCTGGCCGCCGTCCTCGTCATACCTGCGGCAGCGCAAGATTGCATACCTAACGATCCGGTTCCGGCCGGGGAAACCTCGGACTCCGGATATCCGGCAAGCTGCCTGCCGCTGCCGCCGTCGTCGGTGGAGGTCAGCACCCACGCGGGGTCATCCTCCGCTACCCTGACCGACCTGGGACCGCCGGGCGTGCTCATGCCGCTGGAGGCGGTCATCCCGATGCCGCTCCACGCCGTCGAGGTTGTCCCCCTGGCGGGTGACTCGTCGGCGCCTGTCTTCTCCAGCCTGGCGGTGCCGATGCGCTACCAGGATCCTGGCGACGTGTCGTGCGGGATCCAGGCGCTGGGGATGGCGCTGGACGGGCTGGGTGGTGGTGCACCCGAGTCCTCGGCGATGCTCGGATTCCTGCAAAGCAAAGGCATGATGTACGACTTCGGCACGGGTGTGGAGGAGTTGGCCTATGCGGCGCAGTCCTTCGGCTACAGGGGCTCGTACTCCTTCCACGACGGGACCCTGGCGGACCTGCAGACCCAACTCGACGCGGGCCACCCGGTGACGGTTGCTCTCGGCACCAACGGCGAAGGCGCGGCGGGGCACTTCGTGACCGTGACCGGGATCTCGCCCGACGGCCAGTGGGTCTCGTACAACGACCCGACGCTTGGTAAGCAAACCATCTCCGCTGAGGAGTTCCAGCGGCTGTGGGGGTTGCAGGGCAACAGCGCGGTGGTCGTGGCGAAGGAGCCTCCTGCGAACGCGCCCGACCCGGCGCCGTGGGTGGCGATGGCGGCGGCGTCGATGGCGCTGGTGAGCGCTAGCGGGCTGGGGCTTCAACGGAAAGGGATCGGCGGTCGAATTGATGCGGGGGCTGGGACTACGCCGCGGAGGACCTACTCGTCTCCGCGGAAATCAGCGCCGAAGCCAACGTCGAGATCCAAGCCGCGGAAGCGTTCCGTCTCCCCCGTCAAGCTCGGCCCGATACCCCCTGACCCTCCCCCTCCACCTCCTCCGCAACCGCCCTTCAACTTGGCCAAGTGGAAGCAGCAGGACTATGCAGCCGGGGTAGCGTGGGAGCAGGGTCGGGCAGCCCGGGAGGCGGCGAAGGCGTATGCGGCGTATCGGGCGGGGGAGCGAAAGTCGACGCCGGCATTGGGGACTGGGCCGATCATCCGGCGGGCGTATGAAGACGTCGTCTTGACTGATGCGATAAACTTGCGCGGAGGTATCGGCTCTGCGGTAACGTACGACCAAAAGGCAGAGGAATCCTACACTGGACACTCCTACGGAGGGCAAGCACTACCCGTAGTGCGCGCGGTAGGCCTATTCAAGGATGCCCTTGTCTATGCTCGGGACAATACGCACTTACTCGATTGGATGCACAAGTGGGGCTGGATCAATAGGGATGTATCCGCGGGGGTGTACTACAGGCCAGTAGATCTTCCAGCAGGCCGAGGGATAGCTATCACCGCTGTTGATGTAAGGAGCACGAGCCCTGAACTACTTTACACCGCGTCGGTGTGGGTTGACGTGTACTCGAAGGGGATCGAAAAACCTCAGAGCGTTCTTGCGTACCCGCCATCAACTCCTATCCTGTCATCCCCAGGGTACGGGGAAGTTTCCCCGGGGGACATGAAAAGGATAAACTTTCAGGAAGAGGTCATAGTACCCCCAGGTGGATCTGCGATCGTAACCATAACCGTACAGAGCGAGTGGGACCGGTGGGGTTCGATGAGTCAGGAAGTGCAACCCTAGCCTTGCGCGCATGAAGAAACTGTCCCTCCTTGCAGCAGCCCTTGTCGTCGCCACTTCTGCTTGCACGAAAGCGAGCGTACCCACGGCAGAAGGCATGCCAGACATCGGCCTGCCTGCAGAAGCGCTGAACACGCAAATCCGTGTCTGGTCTCCGGACGGGAAAGTACTCAAGATCAATATGCCTATTAGCCTTGCGGTACAAGTTGTTGGCTCTGAGGAAGTGATCTTTCCGCGCGACTTCGGGAATAGGATGTTTCGGTACACCGACGAAGGGTGGGTAGAAGTAGAGAATGTTCCGACGGACTGGGGTGAGGGTTTCTTCCTGCTTTCGCCTTCAAACGGCGGGCCGGGGGACTGGACTAGCACCCGTGTTTTTCCGTGGTTCGAGCAGACAGATGAACCAATCCTGTTGAGGGTCTTCGTAGAAGGAAAGGTCTACCGACAGGATGAGATGACGGATGATCCTGTAGGGGGTTATGTTGACGTCACTTTGAAGAGGTAGCGCTTTTCAGCACGCCGCTCTTGAGAAGTTGCGCTGCGGGGGCCCTTCACTTTGGTTCATTCTCCTTGTAGGGAAGCAACTCCGAACCTTGGGGCTTTCACTTTCTGGGGCTAGCCTTTGCGCCCAAAGTGGCTTGTGATTGTGTTCCTCGTTGGCGCACTTGGCGGCGCGGCAATCTGCGCGGGGGGCTTTTCCTTCCCTTTCCTTATGCCCCCGCTCCTCGATCGTTTGAGCAATCTCATGCCGTCGGAAGAATGTCCCGACCCGACCGGCTTTCTCCTTGGTCAAGAAGACCTGCCAGGAGAGCGGGAGCACTCGCCGCACCCGCGACCCGAGACCTATCTCAAGCCGCCCTTTGCCATGCTTAGGGACGAGGGAGAGTCATCGGCTGGCCGGCTGTACGTCCTCTCGTCCGACATGGGGAAAGCTTGGGCTGTCGAGAAGGTCTACTGCACCGGGAACACGCTCAGAGCAATCGCCTTCTACGACACGCCAGGCTTCGCAGGCTATGTTGACGCCTTGGCTCAGGCCGAAGGGGCGAAGAGCGAAGATGCTTCCGTCGAGTGGGACAATTTGCGAAGCGTTGCAGACCAGCGGCTGAGCAGGTGCAGGACGTCAACCATGGGCCCGGCGAGCGCGCTTTCTCCGCTGGCCTTTGATCCAACTGTCCCGGAGTCCGCTTGCGGCCTCTGGGCACGATACGGTAGGTACGTCGTTGCCTTCGAGATCCACTGGACCGACGATGCTGTCAAACGGGAAGAGATTGAACGGGCCGTTGCTAACCTAGAAGCCAACCTCGCTATTGCACCGTAGCCAACCCTTCGCTCCCCAACGGCTCTCCCAACTGCTCAATGGAGAGAGCCCGGAACTCCCGCCAGGCCGTGATCTGGATCCGATCGTCGGGAAGGATCGGGGTCCCGCGAAGGAGCATCCTCAACGCCTCCGGCCCAGCGGGTGCTTCGCAATTCGATGGTCGGTAGGAAGGTGTATTGGCTGCGGTAGCGAGCGAAGACCTTGTCGAATCCGTACTTCTTCACGATCTTCGCGCAGCACCCCGCAGCGCCGTGAGGTCCCGTCGGCGACGGCCCCACCACGGACGAGAGCCGTGGCCATTCCTCCTGACGCTGTCAAGATGGGCCCCGAGTCGCTCTGTGGGAGGTGGCACTCGATGGGCTCTTCGAAGCTGCGTCTGGAGAACCTTCAGTGTCATCTTTCCACCCGATCTTGCCAGGGCCCGCCTGGAGGCCAAATCCGCCTGAACCTCTCCGTGTCCATTGCGAGCGGCAGCAGGAATCCCTCCAGGTCGAGAACGACCTCGTGCAGGCTTGTCGGTGCCTGCAGCCGGGAGCGAGCCAGGAATGCCGCCCAGGTCTTCTGCTTCGCCTCATCAAGGGAGAATTCTGGAGTGAAGGCAGTAGGCGGCTGCGCGGGCAGTGGAGTCCCTCTGGCCTTGAATGTGGACGCGACTGCCTGTTGCAACACATTCCCCTCGAATCCACGGGCCTTGGCTATGTGCCAGAGGTCGTAGAAGTCCTTCATGCGTGTGTTCTTCATCCCGAGCGATACCAAGGACTCGAACTTCTCGGCGATCACCGTCTCTGGGGGGTAGCCCCGCAGCTTGGGAGAGGCGTGGCCAAGGAGTGACGGGTACTCCAGGTCAACCGGCCCTGGCGTCACCGGGTCACCAAATCCCACGTCGATCTGAAGGGGAATGACGGCCTTGCCGAGGTGCGCACGGAGGCGGAGCCGAACCCCCGGGTAGACACCTGCTTCACGAATCTCCTCGGCTCTGACGGAGTCGGGCTCAAACACGAGGCCGTCGTCCGGGACAGCCTCCCGCGCGACTTCGCGGAACACCTCGACCAAGGAGGGAGGGCGGTTGTCGCCATAACCCAGCAGGTCGAGATCGAGTGTTGGCCGTTGAGGCGCATCCTGCCATGTGGCGAACAAGATCGCACCCTTCAGGACAAACCAGTCCGCGTGACGAGAGACGGAGAGTCGGTAAAGCCATCGTTCGATGGCGAAGCGGATGAGGGCGTGTTGGAAGTCTTCGCCTCGTGCGCGCGCGAGGGTAAGGAGCCGCGACTTGACGGAAGCGGGCAGATTGCGCCTTGACACCTCGGCCGCAGGCTCATTCATTCGAGGGCCTCGAGGTAGGGGCGCATGACGTTCGTGACCCGATCCACCTTAGCGAACTGCCACAGATTGTCCATGTTGAAACGGCGGGCGCGCCAGCCCTCCCGCAGCGCTTCCAGCGCTACGTCCAGGCCGATCTTGTTGCGGTACTTGAAACAGTCGGCGACCGTCTTGGCTGTGCTGTAGATGCGCACCGGCACTCCCTGTATGTCGTGGACTTCGACTCCCTCGCGGAGGGACCTCCCTGAGAAACGCACGATGCGAATCGGTAGGTCGCCAGCGATCGGCCGACGGGCCTTGCGGTCGATCGCCAGCCAGATCTCGTACGGATTTTGTGTCCCCAGGCCGTGGAAGCGGAGGGCTGACAGCAGGCAAACAATGCCGTGATGCACTTTCTTGCTCACCTCCGCCAGCGACCTGTTTTCGGTGACGTCCGCGTCGGGGAGGGCATACAGGCCGCGGGCGACTCGGACGACCTCCCCGGATTTCACCAGCGGGCGCAGCACGTCGCGCGACATGCCATGCTCGGCCAGTTCCTTGGGCCGGACAAGGCCATGCCGCTTCAGCAGGCTGAGAACTTTCCGACGCTCGTCCACGGGCCCAGGATACGCAAAACGTCGGCACTTGTCAAGAAGTGCCGACGTTTTGGGGAGGCATTTGGCATCGGGCCTAGGCGCGGAGGGAGTAGTCGTCCCGGGTCGCGATCCCCAGCGAGGTACCGAGGAGCCGCGCGAGCGAGAGCCGGCGCCGGCTCAGCTCAACGGCGGCGCCGCGGGCCTCGTCTCGGTTGGCGAAGAAGCCAAGGACGACGACGGCGGCCATTCGGGATCACTATGCATGGCGGCTCGGAGGAGGTGCGGCGGCAGTGAAAGAGGGCGTGGTATAGCGGCAGCCCTAGAGCCTGGGTAACGCCTGGGCCGGCTTGGTATACAACTTCAGCGAGCGTTCCTGGTCGCTAGGCAGGCACAGAGACTACCAGGATCTCTCGATTCACATAGTCCTTGAACGCTTCAACGCTAGTGAAGTAGCGAAAACCCCGCCCGTTTACCAGGTCTTCCACCTCGTCTGTCTCGTCGATGAGAATCGCCACAGGGTCCGAGAGGCCTGGCTGGAGGCCATTGGGCCAAGCCATATCTATTATGGCGAGCAGGGATCCGGTTTCGTCCACGAGTTCGTACCCCATCTCGCCACCAGCGAGCCCCTGCTGCTGAACCCACTGGTTGCATCGCTGCAGGGCCAGCTCTTCCTCCTCAGACTCGATCCCTCCAGGAGTGGGTTGAACAGTCCGTGCGATGTACGTCGTGTCGACCTCGATATCTTCGGGCTTCGTCCTCAGCAAGCCGTTCAGGAAGTGGTTGGCTGCTTCCGCCAGAAGTTCTCGTCGTGCCGCCAGGAAGTGCTCATAGTTTCGAACCTTCCACAGTTTCTCATCCATCGGGATCCACTGCGACGTGAGCGCTCCAGGGTGCTTTCGTTCCACATCGAGGAAGTACTTCGCGGGCTCGGTGTCGCTGATATCCAGATTGGTGTCCTGGGTCTGGAAGCAGAAGTTGGCGATTGCGTTCACCCGTGTCTTTGCGAAGCTCGCCTTGTAGAGGACGGACTTCGGAAAGATGTGGTGCACGTTTAGGCGATTGAGTCTCCCAAGCAGGTCCGCTCTAAGGGGGATACCGCTTCCCCAGTCCCTCGCCTCACCGACCCGCGTCATGAGGTAGAGGAGGGGATAGAAACGGGCCCCAAGGCTCCAACCGCGGAAATCCTCGGGCCGAATCCGTAGATCCCCTCGCCAAAGCCTCATCTCCTCAACGAGAGCATGGGGTTCATTGCCTTTCTCCGCCTTCTCCATCGCCCTCAGGTCAGCGTTGAGGGCAGACTCAGTAGATCCTGTGAAGCGGCCCCAGAGGAATGCGTGAATGTACCAGTACAAGATCCGGTCTCTCTCGGCAGCATCCATTATCTTCCCCCCATGATTGACTAGGTAGCGCGTCAGTACCGGAATGGAGTACCGCCCGCCGAGCACGCGGTCGTGGTCGAGACCCAGGCGACCAGAGATCAGGTTAAGCAAGTAGTTTACAGAGCGCTCGGCATCCTGCAATCCAGCGCGAAACTCCGCAGGGCCAACATGCTCCAGGCCTTCGAATAGGGATCGTCCTGTAAGCACGGTTGTGACGTTCCGAAGGAGCCAATCGAGACTGAAGTTGTATCCTGCATGATCCCACCCACGGATCATTTCCCTCATCTCGCTTCGAGCCTCTGGCCATCCCGCGCACATCTTGGCCAGCGCCAAGTCGCCCTTCGATAGCTTGGTTCCTCCCCTGTTGAGGTTGTTGAATATCTCAACGACCTCATCGAGGACTACGCCCTCCCCGGCGACCTCTTCGATATGGAAATCGCGCTCGCGGATCGAGTGGATGTAGTTTAGACGGCCAATGTACCTGGCCATGCTCGGCTGAAGACTCGGGTCGGAATTGATCTTGGAGATGAAGGGGTCAAGGCCACCCGACATGAGATCCGTAACACTGATCCAGTATGGGTCGTCCCGCATCTTGACAGGCGCGTAAAACTCAAAGACCTCATGTTCCAAGTGAAACATGAGGCCCTTGAACGCACCTTCGTCGCCGTCGAAGAAGTCGGGCGGGCTTCCCTTGATGACACCATAGAGCGTCGTAATCCGCTGTTGGCCATCGAGGATCAGCTTCACATGGCCGGGCTGCAGGGGGCCTTCGCCGCGCGCCGGAGCCTCCAGGGACGGAGTGACCCAGAACAGGAGGCTTCCTACAGGCCGCTTCCGGTAGAGGGAGAAGAGGAAGTCCCGCACTTGTTTCCTCGTCCATACGTAGCCCCGCTGGAATTCCGGAAGCGCAACGGCACCAAGGTCGATGGACTCGAGGATGTTTGAGACTTGCATCGCATTCTCTCCGAGTGTGGAAGGAGCTCCAAGAGCAATTGCCCGTACGCGGCAGCCTAGTTTCTCCCCAGTATTCCTACAAGTTCAGCAACCACGCGAACATCGTCTTCGGACTCCGGTGTCAAAACGATCGGCTTGAACTCAGGATTCTCGGGGGAAAGCGTGACCAGAGTATGCCGCCATCCGCCTTCTTCCGCTGAGACCTTTTGGGAGTGGTACCTCTTCACCGTGTATGATCCGCCTGTCTCAGGATCCGCCAGCCCGTGGTATTGAGCCAGGACGATCTTTCCCTCGCGGCTGCCTTCTGGGTTCGCGCGGAATACGCAATACTCGCCATCGTAGATCTCATGCTCCATGGAGCGACCCACGACCTGGGCAACGAACATCCTGTCATCAAACTTGCCGTCGCTTGTGGCATCTATCCAGCCATCCGGCTCTACCGCTTGACCAGCACCGAAGTACCCCGCCGCGGCCTTCAAG
>Ga0184639_10000415_pt1 | contig 16272 bp, 13 predicted proteins | sample PLM31_170_b2_FD_133155 | JGI IMG/M metagenome (GOLD analysis project Ga0184639, IMG submission 133155) | Groundwater sediment microbial communities from an aquifer in East River, Colorado, USA - PLM3-1_170_b2 | ecosystem: Environmental > Terrestrial > Soil > Riparian zone | place: USA: East... | reverse complement strand
TGTCATGGAATCCTGGCACAGAGTCCCTTCGGCGGCGAGCCGGGATCGCTCGAGTCGATTCTCCTGTTTGCGGAGTGTATCGACGACTGACGGATTTTGCTTTTCCGCCAACTGCCGAGCCAGGGCTACGACATACCCAAGCCGGTTCTGAGCGTCGTGAACCTTCGTTCGTTCGAGGAGCCAATTCCAGTTCAGCTTGGGATATGTGAGCGCAACCCAGGGGAGCGCCTCAGTCAGCCTCGACTCCAGGTCGCTCCGGCGAAGCGCCGAGAGAAGTACTTCCGCAGGGTTCGCCGGGACTTCACGGCCGAGGTACGCCAGTGGCTCGTATCCTAGGGTTGCCAATTCCTTAGCAAGCTCGGCAGGGCTGACGTTCCTTTCCCTCGGGCGCAGAGCTGTCGCCGGCACGTGAACCAATCGTTCAAAGCTACGCGCGAGCCGAGGCGAGACCGTTCGCTGGCCGCTCTCGAGCAGCGAAAGGTAACCCTGGGATACGCCGAGCCGGGATGCGACTTCTGCCTGGGTCAATCCGAGTGTCTTCCGCGCTTGTCTGAGCCACATCGCTTTCGCCCCTCCTGACGAGAGGAATTATAACTTTATGAAGTAATATCTACAAGCCTCTAAACCATTGAGGCTTCTATTTTTATATGATCGGAAGCGCTCGCCGCGGCCCGGAGCCCTAGGTCACGATAGTCTCCCGCGCGCATGTCCGACCAGATCGTCGTCCGCGAGCTGCGCAAGCAGTTTCCCAGGGTCCTGGCAGTGGCCGGGGTGGACCTGACGGTCGCTGCCGGCGAGGTCTTCGGCCTGCTCGGGCCCAACGGCGCCGGCAAGACCACCACGCTCGAGATGATCGAGGGCTTGACGCCCCCGGACGCGGGGGAGATCACGATCTGCGGCCTGAACTGGCGCCGGAACTCGCAGGAGATCCGCGCCCGGATCGGCGTCCAGCTGCAGGCGACCAGCCTCTACAACAAGATCACTCCGCGTGAGGCGCTCAATCTCTTTGGCGGCTACTATCCGAAGCGGCGAGGCACCGAGGAGCTCCTCGAGCTCGTTCAGTTGAAGGACAAGGCCAACGCCTACCACGTGACGCTGTCCGGCGGTCAGGCGCAGCGCCTGGCACTGGCGCTGGCGCTCGTGAACGATCCGGAAGTGGTCTTCTTGGACGAGCCCACCGCGGGCCTCGATCCGCAGGGTCGCCGCTCGCTCTGGGAAGTCGTGCGCGCGATGAAAGCCGAAGGGCGCACGACGATGCTCACAACGCACTACATGGACGAAGCCGAGGCGCTCTGCGACCGCCTGGCAATCCTCGATCACGGAAAGATCCTGTGTTCCGGCACGCCGGCCGAGCTGATCGCCGGCCTGGGGATTCCGAGCGTCGTCGAGCTCACCTTCGATGCCGCCGCGCCCGACCCTTCCGCCTTCGCGGCCCGGTTGGGCGTTTCCGTCGAGAAGCGGGGCGATGTCTGGGAGATTCCGACGCCGGACCTCAAGACCCTGCTTCCGCGGGTCTTCAACACGATCGAGAGCGAGCGCCTCGAGTACAACCAGGTGCACGTGCGCCGGGCGACGCTCGAAGACGTCTTCCTGCAGCTCACGGGGCGGAGCCTGCGCGAATGACGGCTGAGAGAGGTCCCGGGATGAATCTGCCGAATCCGTTCAAGCTGCTGTGGCGACAGTTCCGCAGCGAGTGGCGGCTGTACGTCCGCGATCGCGGCGCCATGTTCTGGACGTTCCTCTTCCCGCTGCTGATGCTCTTCGGCTTCGGCGTGATCTTCCGCTCCGGCGGGCAGCCGGTCTTAACACTCGTGCGCGTCGCGCCGGCGCAGGCTTCGGCGCGCGACAAGGCCTTCGTCAAGGCGCTCGAGGAGTCCCATCTGAAGATCGTGACGCTTCCCGCGAAGGAAGCGGAGGAGCGCTGGGGCAAGGGCGAGACGATGGCGCAGCTCGAAAGCGCGGGGAACGGCTATCGCCTGCGGCTCAATAGCTACCTCATCGCGCAGGGCCAGGTGGCGGCGCAGGCCGCGAGCCAGGCCTTCCTGGTGGCGCAGGCGCGATTGAGCGGCGCGCCCGAGCCCGAGCGCATTCCCGTCGTGGTCGAGAGCCCCGGCCACGCGCGTTCCGACAGTTACGCCGCCTTCCTGGTTCCGGGCCTGATCGGCCTGAACCTGCTCAGCATGGGCCTGTTCGCCGTCGGCATGGTCACGGTCGCGTACCGCGAGAAGGGGAAGTTTCGGCGCCTGGCGGTCACGCCGCTTCCCAAGTGGGTTTTCCTCCTCGCTCAGATCCTGCAGCGCGTCACCGTGGTCGTGCTCCAGACCGCGTTGCTGTTGATCGCGGCGTGGCTGGGCTTCAAGATCGTGAACCAGGGGTCTTACGTGCTGTTTTCGGCCCTCGTCGTGTTCGGCACCGCGACCTTCCTCGCCATGGGCTTCGCCCTGTCGAGCTTCGCCTCCACGGTCGAGACTTACGGCGCGATCTCGAATCTCGCTTTCTTTCCGATGATGCTCCTCTCGGGCGTCTACTTCCGGCTCGACAGCGCGCCGCAGTGGATGCAGACGGCCGTGTCTCTCCTGCCGCTCTCGCCGTACCTGCGGATGTTGCGAGCGGTGTTCAACGACGGCGCCACGCTCGCCGGCCACGCGATCGGCCTCACGATCCTCGGCGCCTGGGCGCTGCTGTCGTTCGTGCTGGCGGTCAAGCGTTTCCGCTGGGTGTAGCCGAATCCCAGACCAGGATTTCAGGACTGACTCCCATGCTTCACGTTACGCCCACTGTCGTCATTCCCGATCACGAGCTGGACGAGCGCTTCGTGCGCGCGTCAGGTCCCGGGGGCCAGAACGTCAACAAGGTCTCGACCGCGGTGGAACTGCGCTTCGATGTCGCCGCGTCGGGGCTGGCAGAAGACGTGAAGGCGAGGCTGATTGCGCTGGCGGGGAAGAAGATGAATACCGATGGGGTGCTCACGATCGACAGCCGCGAGCATCGCACCCAGGCCCAGAACCGCGCCGCGGCCCGGGCTCGGCTCGTGGCCTTGCTGCAACAGGCCGTCCGACGGCCGAAGCCCCGAAAGAAGACCAAGCCCACCAAGACTGCTCGTGAGCGGCGCCTCGTGGCGAAGGCTCAGCGGGCTCGTGTCAAGGCGGGACGCGGCCGGGTCAGCCGCGAAGAGTAGATTCGTCCCGGCTCAGCAGTTCTCGTATTTCCAGTTCCGGGATTTTCCTTCCGCGAGCCATTCGAGCGTCGTGGTGAGCCGCTTCTGCCTCGTCTCGTCCCGCTTGGCCTCCGTGATCCACTCGATGTATTCCTTCCGGTGGCTGGGGCTCATCTTCTCGAAGGTGGCAGCCGCCGCCTTTTTCTTCTTCAAGCCTTCCGCGAGATCCTTGGGCACGACGAGGGGCGCTGCAGGCCGGCGAGCCGGCCGCGGGCGCGCGGGCGCGTCGGACTCGTTCAACTCGGCGGCTTTCTTGATGTACCGCGCCATCGTCTTGTCGAGCGGCAGGTCGTCGAGACTCGTGATGCGGCCGAAGCTTCCCATCGCCGTATCAGACTTCTCGCCGTCCGCGCCAAGAACCGCGACCATGCCCTGATGCCAGAAGCCGAAGGTGCAGTGCTCCTTGAACGCCGCGATGCCGCACAGGATCTTTCCGCGATACACGAACGCCGGCGTGCTCCACTTCACCGTCTCTTCGACGTCCGGACATGCCTCGTGCACGACCTTGCGCAGGTGCCGCAGGATCGGCTTCGCGAATCCCGCCGCCTTCGAGACATAGGCATCGATGCGCGGATCGGTGTTCATGGCAATCACCTCCTGTCCAGTTTCCCCGGCTTTACGCCCGGACGCTCCGTCCTCGGTTTTTCCGGGCGGCGCGCGCGCTCGCGATCATCGATCGGGGGCCTTTCCGGTCGTTCGTAATGCCGCCGGCCCAGATACACGGCGGTCACTGTACCGTCGCGAAGCAACGTTAGCGGAATGTCGGTCACGCCCTTACCGAACGAGACCCCTGGTTCATATCGCCAGTAGAGGAATTTGCCCACGCCTGACGTGGCCGGCGCTTTGAGCTTGATCGTGGTGCCTTCCGGACGGCTCACCGTGAGATCCGTGGTGAATGGTGCGCCATCGACGTTGACGCCCAATCCCGTGAATGGGAGGCGAAGGGTCACCGTGTTCCCGGGCTCGCCACTGCCCGGCAGCTCGAGCAGGGCCTCGGATTCAACACGCAAGTTGGCCGGCAAGTCGCCGAACTTGGGCGGCGGCGGGAACGAAGGTTTCACGCCGGTCTCGTCCAGCCGCCCGCAGAACATCAGATCGTCGATCTGCACCGGCTCGGCGATCGGCACGTTGACCGTCTTCGGTCCCGTCACGAAGCCGAACTCATAGCGGATCTCGACGCGCTTGATCAGCTCGTCCGGAAAGATCGCAGCGGCCGTCAGAGGCTCCGTGATGCCATTGCCGGGCAGCGGGAGCGACTTGACGATCGTGCCCATGGGCAGATCGTTCTGGTCGAAGGCCGCGAAGACGGCCCGCACCCTTTCGCTCGGCGAGCTGGTGAGGCCCGCCTGGCCGAATTTCAGCGACACAACGCGCTGGGGCTCGGCGAAGGAGAAGGCGAGCGGTGCGATCGTGTTGCCGCGCGGCCGATTGATCAGCGAGTGGTCGGGTGATGACGTGGGCACGTTGTTGCGATCGCCTGAACCCGCGACGGTCGGCGTCCGCAATCCGTCGGCCACGAACTCGATCAGCGGGCCGAACTGCGACTGGACGACGGTGCCCCGCGGCAGGTCTTCGAAGCCGAGCCGGCGCAGGTCCCGGCAGCGGTTCACGATCTCCTGCCGGGCCGGCGGCTCGATGATGCGCTGGCTGGCGCTGTCGACCTCAATCTGCTGTTGCTTGCTGATACCGGTGCGATTGAGGTTGAGGCCGCCGTTGGCGATCGCGTTGTAGTCGTCGAAGCCGGGGAGGATCTCGGGAGCGCCGCCGCTCCCGAAGCTCACGTTGTCGATGTCGGCCGGGACGCTGGTCTCGTTCGCGTTGCCGTCGCAGTCCCAGTTCGCGGGGAGAATCGCCCGTTGGACGGTGATCGGCGGGTTCGGAGTCCCCGGCGGCAACGGCGGCGGCACCGGAGGACAGGTAAAGGCTGTGATCGCGAACGATCCCGGGATGATCGGAACGGTCTCGTTGAGGAACGGAGGCGGCGCCACGCCCTCGTTCAGCGTCGGCGGTAACACTCCAGCGCTGTTTCCCACCGTGGAGTATTGATACCGGCGAACATCCTGAATCGAGTCCCGATCCAAATCGAGCCCGACCCCGTCGCCCAACCCATCCCCGGTGAAATCGAAAGACAGCCCGGAGAACTGCCAGTAGTAGTTCATGATGCTCAGATAGTTGGGCTTCCAGAGGATCGAGTCGCCGCCGCCATGGCCGAGACTCAGGTTGTGCCCGATCTCGTGCAGAAACGTGCCGACGTGATCGCCGATGAGCCCATCGACCGGCACGCCCGCCGGCCCGTTGATGATTGTGACGCCGTCCGGGATGTTGTCGCGGTTGGCGTCGACGGTCATTCGGCCGAGGCCGCCGAGAGTCACCATCACCTCGTTGCAAGGATTCCGGGGGCCCAGGGGAGGGGGGGCGACGCAGGTTTCCGCGAGGCCGCTGCTGTTGGCCGGGCCGCCCTGCACCTGCGTATAGGAATGGCCGAAGACGACGTATTGGAAGACCTGATCGCGCGCCAACGCGAAGTTGGCGGCCTTGATGCCCGCGTATTCCGAGCCTGGCTGGAACATGTTCGGGGCGGTCGGCGTCACCGTAACGGTCGTCGGAGGCTGCAGGAGAGGGTCCTCGGCCAGGGCGTTCCCGCCCCCCACGGTGCCGCCTCCAAGCGGCGGACATCCCGGCTGCAGAGGCGTGGGGCAGCCGAGCGTTCCCAGATTACCGATATCGACGGTGCCGTCGTTGTCCACGTCGAAATTGCCCGTCGCGGGCACGGTCAGCTCGGGCGTACCGTTGCCGTCGACGTCGTACGTGTAGTTCGCGTAGAGCGTGCCGACGTCCAGATGAAACGCGATACCGCCCGGCTTGACGACACCCGCGATCGTTGGATTTGTCACCGGCGCCCGCGCGAGCTCGTTGAAGGCATCGATCATCGCCGGCAGCCACGGCTCGTGCGAGTGTGCGCCGGCCACGCCCAGAGCGGTCATCCAGTCGATCTCGGCGAAGAGGTCCTTGCGGGCCGGATCCGCGCCCATGGCCGGCAGAGCCACGTCCGGATTTGAGTCGCCGTTGCTGTCCAAGCCACAGAGCTCCCAAGCGTCGAGCAGCCCGTCGCCGTCGGAATCGCCGTCGGGCGCGCTGGCCGCTGAGGCCGTGACGCTGAAAATGATCTCGGCCGGCTCACCCCCCCCGCCGCCGAAGCCGCTGCGGGTGATTCGGCCCATTGCGCACTTGCCCGGAGCCCAGGTCGGATCGCCGATGATCGTGAGTTTCGACGTGCGGGGCTCGAACAGCATCGCCAGGCCGAGCTGCTTGTGATCGATGCTCAGGTCGAGCTCGTCATCGCCGATCGTGTCCTCGTCATAGACCTCGATCTTGATCTCGACCGTCGTGTCGGGCCCGCCGGCGACGATCGCGGTACAGCCCCATTCCGGCTTGATCTTATTGTCGTCGTCCGGATGGTCGTCGACTGTGTCGCAATCGGCCGCACCACCCGCGCCCACCACGGTTTTGAGGTGCGCTCGCCAATACAGGTCCTGCTCACCCCAGTTGTCGCTGTTGGAAAGCGCCTCGATCTGGTGCGCCTTGACGGTCACGGTCCAACCGGCGGCGGCCGCGTCGGTGGCCGTGAGGAGAAGGAAGAAGCCGCCTGCGACGGCGAGGAAGAGCGTTTTGAGCCCACGAAACACGCTGCGCCTCTGTGAACTCTCGGTATTCATGGCCACCTCCGTAAGCGAGCGGTTTTTCTTCTGATTGCCGGCGGAGAGGTCCCTGCTGCATCGGGGATGTCGGCGAGGACCCAGGTCTCGCGAGGATCGGTTTCGTCGCGTGCCCGGATCCTATCGCACGCCGCGACCCGTCCCGCGTTAAGCTCCCCGCAAAACGAGGAGAAAAAGATGAGGCGAGCCTGGCTATCCCTGTCCTTGGTCGCTTTCCTGTTCGTCGCGGTTCTGCCGGGAGTCACACCGCTCTCAGCGCAGGTGCAGCGTCCGATCGCTCTCGAAGTAGACGCGCGCGAAGCGCCCCGCAAGATCTTCCACGCGAAGTTGAAGATCCCCGCCAAGCCGGGCGGGCTGACGCTCCTCTACCCGAAGTGGATCCCGGGAGAGCACGGACCGACGGGGCCGATCGCCGATGTCGCTGGGCTCAAAATCACAGCTGGCGGGAAGACGATCCCGTGGCGGCGCGATCCGCTGAACATGTACGGGTTGGAAATCGAGGTCCCGGCGGGGGCGGACGCGGTGGAGGTGAGCCTCGACTTTCTCTCGCCGGCCGAGACAGGAGGCTTCTCGTTCGGATCCTCGGCGACGGCGAACCTGGCGCTCATCAGCTGGAACCAGCTCCTGCTCTATCCCAAAGGAGCGAACGCTGACGAGACGACGTACGACGCGTCCCTGGAGCTGCCGGCGGGATGGAAGTTCGCGACTGCGCTCGAGACCGAGCGGCAGTCGGGAGCGCGCGTCGAGTTCCAGCCGGTCTCGCTGACGACACTCGTGGATTCGCCGCTGCTGGCGGGGAAGAACTTCCGGGTCGTCGAGCTGTCCGTAGGGGAGCCGCGCCACCGTCTCGACATCGCCGCGGACAGCGAGGCGGCACTCGAGATCAGCCCGGAGCTGACTGCCGCTTACAAGAACCTCGTGGCGGAGACGGGCGCCCTCTTCGGCTCTCGCCCGTACCGCCACTACGACTTCCTGCTTACGCTCTCGGACCACACGGCCCACTTCGGCCTGGAGCACCACGAGTCGAGCGACAACCGCGTCCCCGAGCGCTCGCTGCTCGATCCGGACAAACGCCGCGTCAACCTGGCCGGTCTTCTTCCCCACGAGATGGTGCACACGTGGAACGCCAAGTACCGGCGGCCGGCCATCATGGCGATCGGGAAGCTCGACGAGCCGGTGCGCGGAGACCTGCTCTGGGTGTACGAAGGGCTGACGGAGTACCTGGGCGGCATTCTCACTCCGCGCAGCGGCCTCTGGACTCCGGACGATTACCGGCAGGCGCTGGCGGCCACCGCGGCGGAGATGGACTCGCAGCGGGGGCGCACCTGGCGGCCGCTCGTTGACACCGCCGTCTCGGCACAGATCCTTTTTGGCTCGCGGGCGGACGGGGCCTCCTGGCGCAGAGGCGTGGACTTCTACCCGGAAAGCGAGCTTCTCTGGCTGGAAGCGGACACCGTCATTCGGCGCGAGACGAAAGGGCGCAAGAGCCTCGATGCCTTCTGCCGTCTCTTCCACGGAGGGCATAGCGGCTCGCCCAAAGTCCTCCCATACACGTTCGACGACCTCGTTGCCGCCTTGAACCAGGTCGCGCCCTACAACTGGAAGGGGTTCTGGACTTCCCGGCTCGACGCGACGACCCAGAAGGCGCCGCTTGCCGGGATCGAGGCGGTAGGGTGGAGGCTCGTTTATCGCGACACGCAGTCGGAGTTTCAAAAGTCGGTCGAAGGGGCAAACGAGACGGTGGACGTCCGGTATTCAGTCGGCTTCGCGCTCAACAAGGACGGCTTGATCCCGGATGTCATCCCGGAATCGCCCGCTGCCAACGCGGGCATCGGACCCGGGATGAAGCTCCTCGCCGTCAACGGCCGCCGCTGGTCCAAGGACGTCCTCCGGGAGGGGATCCGGGACACCCGGCGCGGCAAACCCCTGGAGCTGCTCGTGGAGAACGGCGAGTTCTTCCAGACCCACAAGCTGGACTACGCCGGAGGCGAGCGATACCCGCATCTCGAGAGGGAGATGGGCAAACCCGACGTGTTGACTGAGATCATCCGGGCGAAGAGGCGTTAGGCAAAGGGGTAGAGGGTTCAGTCGCGGTAGAGCGTGTCATGCATGGCATTCAGCACGACGCGCTTGGGCTCGCGCGGCAGCCGTAGCGAGGCGTCAACGGGGAGCGTTGTCTTTCCCGTCAGGCGGACGATCCCGATGTGGATGACTTCTCCCTTGGGAAACTCCAGGTAAAGGTGGATGAGCGAGCGAAAGTCCGATGAGACTCCGTCCTGCGAGACCGTGCCATGGATCCGGTATTGCTCGCCAGCCTTGGCGACCGCCAGCTTCGATTCGAAGCGGGGAATCTCCGTGCCCTCGACCCACTGGCGGAAGAACCAGTCCATCCGGCCGTCTCCCGTGAGGTTCAGCGTCGGGACGATGTGGCGCTCGACGACGGCCTGGAAGTCGCTCGTGGAAGGATTCTTGTCTGAATAACTCGCCACGAAGTCCTTCATCATGCCGATGAACTTCGCGTCCGGATTGGGCGTGCCGTACTCCCGCATGGCCATGCGGAGCATGTGGAGGATGTAGGCCCCCTTGGAATACACCAGAGCCTGATAGGCCGCTGGACTGCGCTCCGTGAAGAGCCGCCAGCCAAGGGTAATCGGCCCCGCCGCGTCGTTGCTCACGAGGCTGCCGCGAGGCTTTTCCAGGATGGCACGCCGAGCCCGCTCCCAGAACGGATTGAACTTCTTGGCATCCACGATCTGGATCAGCAGAGAGGCGGAGAACTCGGCGAACCCTTCCGAGAGCCATGTATCCCGATAGTTGCTCCAGCCGACGAGGTGACCCCACCACTGATGCGCGAATTCGTGGGGCCCGACCTCGTCGACGAAATGAGTGGCGCTCAGGTCGAATCCGAGCTCGTTCCGCATAGTGCTGTCGAGGGCCGCGAGGAACGGCAGGTAGATCAGAGAGGGCCACGACTGGCCAAAGAAGGCCTGGGTTTGCTGCGTAATGGCGACACGCTTCTCCGGGAGCGTCCCAAAGTAGACAGATCCCACCCGCGCCATATTGATCCCATCCGCCATCGCGGCGTCCGCGAGGCCTTTGGTGTCCACGGACACGTGGGTGAGACCGCCTTCCCTGTCCTGCATCAACAGGTTCAGCTCACGGATGAAGTCGGGAGTGCCCGTGTTGGTGTAAACGGATACGGTGAAGCCGCTGTCCGAGTCCACACGTTCGAGCTTGCGAAATTTTCCATAGTTGAACCCGGCGACCCGGATGGGCCGAGTCTGCCGAAAGCGGAAAACGCGCGTATCCCCGTCCAGGCGGTCTTCCTCGCGAGTCCCTACCGATACCACCTCGTAGGCCTTGGGACAGCGGTAAGACAGATCGAAGGAGGCGAGGCTGGTGAAGGTTCCGACGTTGGGATACCAACTGTCGCGAGCGCCAACGAAGAAGTTTCCATCGCCCGCGTTCTGCAGCACCTCCTTGCCGCCATACACGAGGCGCACCCGGACCTGCTGGCCGCGAGGAAGGGAGTAGGGGAAGATCACTGCCGGGTCCGAGTCCTCCTTTTCCGCCTCCTGAACGAAGGCGATGGCTGTCCAGGCGTCGCCTTCCGCCGGTGCGAAGGACACTTCTCGAATGCGTAGCTTCTCGAGCAGGTGCAGCGGGAGGACCCGGAGCCCTTCCTCCAGGGGCTCGAATCGAATCGTCGTCGTCGCGTCGATCTCACCGTTCTTGCGAATCGTCGTTTCGATCGTGTAATGGCGCGCGCGAGCCCAGGCGCCGGAGGGATCGGCCTTGGTCCCAGCGGAGGCGGACTTCGCGCGAGAGCAATACCAGAGGCGTGGCACCGAGCTCTGGAGCACCGCCAGCGCGGAACTCTCGCTCCCAACTCCGGGCAAGAGCCAGTCGAGCCCCTGCGGATCGACCGCTGCCAGGGCGGCCGGATGCTTCTTCCCATCGAAGGACGCAAGAAAGACGCCTCCGCCAGGCTTCGCCGGACGCAGGGCATCGGCGAGGAGGCGAATCTGCAGGTTGGACCTCCAGTCGCGCCGCTGCTTCTTGAGGAAGGCCTGATAGAGGTTGGCCGCCTCCGGGAGAGCCGGGGCTGCAGTGCCCTGCGTCTCGATTTCCGCAGCCGTTCCGTCGCTGAAGAGCAGCACGAGCGAGGAAAAACTCTCGGAGAGGGTCTCCAAACCTTTCTCGCCGGTCACGAGCGCCAGATACCGCCGCTCGCCCTCGCTCGCCGGGTTAAGCTCCAGCGTTCCCTGGCCGGCAAAAACGGCTCCGAAGGCGCGACCTTCAACGGGACTCAAGAACTGAAAGGTGCCCGACTCGAACCGGAACCGAAAAACGTCCCGCTCGATCACGAACCCGCGGATCGCGACCGCCTTCCCGTCCGGCTTCGCCGCGCGCAGCGCGTTGTACGTCGGGTCCGTCTCCGCGTTGGCGGCCGCGGTGGCAAGGAGCAAGGCGAGCAAAGCGGCGCGCGAACCATGCAGCCCGCCGACAACTCTGATCATGGCAATCTCCGGAAAGCGGTTTTGCATGAGCTTACTTCAAGTGTCCTTTTGTCGGTTTCTTCCAGACGCGGGCGTCGAACGTGAACGGAATGGGAGCCTGCACTACGATCTTCGCGAATTCCGGGTGGCTCGGGTTCAGGATGAGGTTTGACTCTTGCGGTACGACGACCGAGGGAACACGGAGAGCGGCCGTCTCGAGAGACTTCGCCCACTTCGTGCCCATGATGGCGAGCTCCGGAGGTGCGGGATAACTTCGCCAGTTTCGCGGCAGATCCTCGGCGGGGACGATCTTGACGGAGACCTCATCGGGAAGCGCGGCGGAGAGAGCGACGAGATCGCCGGGCGCTGTTTCCGGGTCCACATTGACCAGGTACTCGAGTGCTGCCAAAGCGAGGCTCTCGGAGGTGTAGACGAGAGGGGTTCCCCGAAGATTCCATCTGCCTCCCACCCGGCGCGACCCCTCGCCGTCGAAGGAGGCGTGGCGCCGGCTGGTCAGCCGCCAGACTTTCAAACCTAGCTGTAAACCCCGTAAGCGATCCGAAGCAGGAGGTCCTCCACTTCGCGCACGCCGACATCCGTATCGAGGCGCGTGAGAGGCGGTTTCCCGGCCAGCGCGCGATTGGGTGCTTGAAGCCAGCGCGCGGCCTTTCGCGTCGACCCGAGCGTTTCCTCCGCGAGCGCGCCGATCCTTGCGATGCGCACGAGGCGGTCGGACTCAGCGGAATGAAAACGCTTCGTATGCTTGCGCCGGGCGAGGGTTCGTGCCGGAAGATCGAGGAGCCGCGTCATGAGCTCGGTGCCGATCTCGAACCGAATCCGGACGGCGTCGAAAGATGCGTAGGAGAGCCCCGCACGGGTCGCTTCGATCAAGTCCTCAGGCGTTCGAACCCGTATCTTGAGCACCTTCCTGCCGCCGAGAGCGTTCGCGATGTGGGATTGAAGGTTTTTGCGCGCCTCTGTCATATGGCATAAAGGATACAGCCAAATGGCATCAGCGGCAAGGGGTTATGCTTGCGGAAACAGAAGGAGAACCCGATGCCTTTGCTCCGTTCCGGTTCTCTCGCGCTGCTCGCAGTTTCGGTCGTGGCCATCTCTGGCGCGGCGCGTCCTTTCGATCCCGCGCGTCCGAAGTTCGTCGTGACGTATGGCGCCGACAAGATCAAGGAACCGGTCGACGGCCGCCTGCTGCTCCTCCTTTCGACCGACAAGACCGAGGAGCCGCGCTTTCAGATAAGCGACACGAGTCTTAAGAGCCAGCAGGTCTTCGGCATCGACGTCGAGGGCTGGAAGGCGGGGCAGGAGGCGGTCTTTCCGGCTGACGTTTTGGGCTACCCGGCCGAGGGCCTGGCCGACGTCCCTCCCGGCACCTACCAGGTGCAGGCGCTGGTTCACCGCTACGAGACCTTCCGGCGATCGGACGGCCATGTTGTGAAGCTCCCGATGGATCGGGGCGAGGGACAGCAGTGGAGCAAGGCGCCCGGGAACCTCTACTCGACCCCGCGCGCGATCTCATTCGACCCCGCCAAGCCCGAGACGATCCGCCTCGAGCTCGACAAGGTCATCCCGCCCATCCCCGACCCTCCCACGACCAAGTACGTCAAGCACGAGAAGATGCTCTCCGAGCGGCTCTCGAAGTTCTGGGGCCGCCCGACGTACCTCGGCGCCCACATCCTCTTGCCCGAGGGCTACGACGCGCACCCGCAGGCCCGCTATCCGCTCGTCATCTTTCACGGGCACTTCCCGGCGACGATCGGCGGATTCCGCGAGGAGCCGCCCGATCCGAACCTGAAGCCCGACTACTCCGACCGCTTCAAGCTCGAGGGCTACAACCGTATCCAGCAGGAGTATGCGCACCAGTTCTACAAGGATTGGACGGGACCCGGCTACCCGCGCTACTTGGTCGTCGAGATCCAGCATGCGAACCAGTACTACGACGACTCCTACGCGGTGAACTCGCAGAACCTCGGGCCCTACGGCGACGCCATCACGTACGAGCTCATCCCTTACCTCGAGAAGAAATACCGCGCCCTTGGCGGAGGCTGGGCGCGGTTCATGTACGGCGGCTCGACCGGCGGATGGGAGGCGCTCGCCGCGCAGATCCTCTATCCCGACGAGTACAACGGCTGCTGGGCGGGCTGCCCCGACCCGATCGACTTTGGCGCCTACACCGTGGTCAACATCTACGAGGACGAGAACGCGTATTTCTGGAAGGGGCCCTGGAAGGTTGTGCCGAGGCCGGGTCATCGGGACTACCTCGGCCACCTCTCCGCGACCCTCGAGCAGTTGAACCGGCTGGAGCTCGTGCTCGGTACCAAGAGCCGCTCGGGCGGCCAGTGGGACATCTGGCAGGCGGTCTACTCGCCCGTTGGCAGCGACGGTTATCCCAAGCCGATCTGGGACAAACGGACCGGCGCGATCGACAAGGCCGTGGCCGCTCACTGGAAGGAGAACTACGACCTCGTCCACATCCTGCGCCGCGACTGGAATAAGGGTCTCGGCAAGAAGCTCGAGGGGAAGATCCATATCTACGTCGGCGAGGCGGACAATTACTACCTCAACAACGCCGTCTATCTCGCCGAGGAGTTTTTGAAGAGTACCAAGGACCCTTTCTACGGCGGGGAGATGGACTACGAGCCCCGCGCCGAGCACTGCTGGAACGGCGACCACACCCGCGCCAACGCCTACTCCCGCCTGCGCTACCACCAGATGTTTGCCCCGAAGATCGTGGCGCGGATCACAAAGACGGCACCCCCGGGGGCGGATCTGAAGAGCTGGAGGTATTGACACCCAAGGAGAGTACAACTCCAACAACTATAAGAGATGATATACTTTGCTTCATGGCAACAAAGATCTCTACGATGGAGGTTCGGGAACGGCTCGGCGACTACCTGAACCGAGTGGCCCTGCGGCATGACCAGTTCATCATCGAGAGGAAGGGCAAGGCCCTCGCCGCGATGGTTCCGGTCGAAAAGCTCGTCGAGCTCGAGCGGGCGGCTCGGGAACGGCTTCTCGAGCCGCTGGCTGCGCGCCGCAGCGCGGTTTCGCAGAAGGAGGCGGACCGGCTCGCCGACGAAGCCAAACACCGGACGCGCAAGCGAAAGCGCGCGTAGGCACCGCGGATGCGCGGCGTCCTCGACGCCAATGTCCTAGTCAGCGCCCTGATTCGCCCGGAAGGTCCGCCCGGCCGGATCCTCGTTCGGCTCTTTCGTGAGGGCGCCTTTGAGCTGGTTGCCTCGCCGGCGACTCTCGAGGAGCTTCGGCGCAGCCTCCGATATCCCAGGGTCCGGAAGGCTCTGCGGTTGTCGGAGGAGGAGCTCGATCTCTGGGTTGATGCGTTGCGCGCGATCGCCGTGGTCGTAGAGGGCATGGTGTCCCGCCATGTCGTCGAAGCGGATCCCGCTGACGACATCTGTATTGCTGCCGCCGCTGACGGCCTCGCCGACTACATCGTCAGCGGCGACCGGCACTTGCTGGACCTCGGGGAGCACGAGGGCATCCGCATCGTGACGCCGCGCGAGTTTCTCGATCTTCTCGAGCAATAGGGTTTGCCGAGAGAGGGGAACGAGAGCCCCTGATATCGTGCCGCCGTGCGACGAAGGACGCTGGGCAGCACAGCCCGCTCGGTCTTTCCGGTCGGCCTCGGGTGCATGGGGTTGAGCTGGGGCTACCGTGACGACTCCGTGGACGAAGCGGCGGCGATCGATCTGATCCGCCAGGCGATGGATCTCGGCGTCGACCATTTCGACACGGCCGACGTCTATGGCCCGTTTACCAACGAGTCGCTCGTCGGACGCGCCATAGCGGGCCGGCGCGACCGCGTCCTCATCGCGACGAAGGCCGGTCTAGTCGTGGAGGACAAGGCAAACTTCGGCTTCGGGCGCAACGGCCGCCCAGAGCACATCCGCGAGGCCTGTGACCGCTCGCTCGAGCGGCTCGGCATCGACGTCATCGATCTCTACTATCTGCATCGCATCGACCCGCTGGTTCCGGTGGAAGAGACATGGGGGTCCATGGCGGGGCTCGTCGCGGCGGGCAAGGTCCTGAACCTGGGAATCTCCGAGGCCTCCGTGGAAGAGCTCGAGCGCATTTCTCGCGTCCATCCCGTGACCGCGGTCCAGTCGGAGCTCTCACTCTGGACGCGCGACTATCTGACCGGCGTCGTGCCTTGGTGCGCCGCTCACGGCGCCTCTTTCGTGGCCTTCGCCCCTCTGGGCAGGGGTTTTCTCACCGGAGCGATCTCGGCTGACGCGCGCTTCGAGGCGAACGACTTCCGCTCGAAGCTACCGCGCTTCGGAGCCGAGGCGGTCGCGGAGAATCAGCGGATCGTCGATAGGGTTCGCGCAGTCGCGGAGCGCCGCGGGGCCACCGCCGCGCAGATCGCGCTCGCCTGGGTCCTTGCGAGGGGCGAGCACGTCCTCGCCATCCCCGGCACGCAGCGCCGCCGGTACCTGGAGCAAAACGTCGCGGCCGCCGACATAGATCTCACGCCCGAGGAGCTCGAAGAGCTGGACGCGCTTCCGGCGCCCGTCGGCGGGCGCTACTGACGCCAACCGCACGGCCAATACCGGATGCGGCGGCAGGCGTTGCATTTGTCGATCGTCGGGAACATTTGGGATCGCTTCGCGTAATTGCCGCATGGGAGGAACCTCACCATGCAGAAGCTATTCGCCGCCGGGTTGCTGGCGGCTGTGATCTTGGGTACCGGCACCTCCGGGGCTGCCACTCAGACGCGCGACGCGAAGCAGGAAAAGAAAGCGGCCGGAAGGCAAGAGCCCTCGACGCTCGCTGTATCGATTCCGTGGCAGTGGTTGGCCTCGAG
>Ga0184639_10000413_pt1 | contig 16290 bp, 11 predicted proteins | sample PLM31_170_b2_FD_133155 | JGI IMG/M metagenome (GOLD analysis project Ga0184639, IMG submission 133155) | Groundwater sediment microbial communities from an aquifer in East River, Colorado, USA - PLM3-1_170_b2 | ecosystem: Environmental > Terrestrial > Soil > Riparian zone | place: USA: East... | reverse complement strand
GGGCGCTCCGGGAATCGGCTGCGGTGGTTCCCCTGATTCGCGGCGCGGTCACGGAGAAGGCATGGTTCGTGGGACGGGACGAGCGCGATCGAGGCGAGCGGCGCTGGCTCAACTTCGGACACACCGTGGGACACGCGCTCGAGGCGGCGTTCGGCTACCGGAGCTATCTGCACGGCGAGGCGGTCTCCGTCGGCATGGCCGCCGCGCTCCGGCTGAGCGTTCTCGAAGCGGGACTCGACCCGGTCGATGCCGCCGATGTGGAGGCGTTGCTTCGCCGGCTCAAGCTCCCGACGCGGCTCAAGACCGTCCCGGGAAAGCGATTCTGGGATGCCCTGGGCCGGGACAAGAAGCATGGACGGGCGCGGCCCCGAGTGGTATTGTGCCCGGCGATCGGCAAAGCTGAAGTCTTTGAGCTATCGTCTCTTACTGCCCTTCGACGTGTCGTGCTGAGTCTGGTCAGGCAACCGTAGAGGGGAATCATGATGGATCACGCGCAGGAGGGGTTCCTGCCGCTCCGAGAGATCGTCGCGAAGGACCCGACGACCGCACTCTATTTGCCGCTCGCCGAGCGCCTCCGCGAGAGCGGCCGCGTAGAGGAAGCCATTCGCCTCTGTGAGGAGCGGCGGCTCCGACCCGGGAGCGGCGTGGGCGATCGAATCGTTCTCGGCCGGGCGTACCTGGCCGACGGGCGGCTCACGGAGGCTCGCGCGGAATTCCTGGCCGCGCTCTCCCTCGACCGCGAAAACGTGATCGCGCTGAAAGCCCTCGCCGGGATCCTCTCCCACCTCGGCGACCACACGCAGGCGACCAGCTACTACCGCGCCGTTTGCCGCGTCGACCCGGGTGATCTCGAATCCCAGACCGCGCTCCACCAGATCACCTCGGGTGAGTACCCGGAAGTGCGTCCCGCCGACGTGATTGTGGGGCAGGGGGCCCTGGCGTGGCATCCGGTGCGCCTGCCCCGTGAAGAGGAGCATCTCTCCGAGCTGGCGCTCGGGTTGCACACGATCGAGACCTTCGACGCCGCGCGCCCGTCCGTCGGCCACCCGGCGATTCAGGGCATGCAGGATCTCTCACTCGATCGGATCGCCGACGAGCCGCGCTCCGAGTCGGTGATCGATCGGCCGCCCGTGGACGACGCGCCGGAGGTCGAGGCGCCGGCCACGCACGCGGGACCCTCGCCGGTGAGCTCGCCCGCGTGGATCGCCACGGCGCCAGAACCCGTCCCTGCGCCTCCGTCGAAGCCCGGCGCCATCGTCGAGGGGAACCGATCGGCCTTCGAGCTCTGGCTCCGCCAGTTCGGTGGGAAGGACCACTGATGCCGCGTGACGTCTGGGTGCTTCACGGCCCGAATCTGAACCTGCTCGGGCGCCGGGAGCCGCAGCTCTACGGCCGCGAGGGACTCGCGGCGATCGACAAGCGCCTCGCGAAGCTGGGCGAAACGCTCGGCCTTCGGGTCGCGTCGTTCCAGACCAATCACGAGGGGGCGCTCATCGACCGGCTCGCCGTGGCCATGGACGAGGTGGATGGTTGTCTGATCAATCCGGCCGCCCTGAGCCACACGAGCCTGGCGCTCGCGGACACGCTTCGGGCGATGACGATTCCGGTGGTGGAAGTGCACTTGACCAACCTGTACGCGCGCGGCCGCGAGCGTCAGATCAGCCTCACCGGCGGAGCCGTCGGCGGCGTGGTCATGGGTTTCGGTCCCGCGAGCTACGAGCTGGGGCTCAGGGCGCTCGCGGCCCTCCTGGGTCGGAGCACGCGCCGGGGGAACCGATGAATCTACGTGCCGTCATCCGGGAGCTGGTCGAGATCATGCGTGAGGAGGAGTTGGCCGAAATCGAGGTCCGCCGGCTCTTCAGCTCGATCCGGGTGCGGCGGCCGGGGGGCGAACCCATGATGACCGTGGCGGCGCCCGCCACTCCAGCTTCCGCCGAGTCTGCCGATCATCGGGAGGGAGAGGGGGCGTCCTCCCCGAGCCTGGTCCCGATCAAGTCCCCGATGGTGGGAACGTTCTATCGATCCCCGGCTCCCGACGCGGATCCCTACGTCGAGGAGAACAGCAGCATCGACGTGGGCCAGACCGTCTGCATCGTGGAAGCGATGAAGCTCATGAACGAGATCGAATCGGACGTCAAGGGACGCGTCGCGCAGATCCTCGTGGAAAACGCCCAGCCCGTCGAATACGGCCAGGTTCTCTTCCTGGTCGAGGCCTCGAGCGCCGCCTAAGGCGCGGGAGAGTCGCATGAATATCAAGCGGGTGCTGCAGAGGATGGTGGAGCTCAAGGCGTCGGACCTCCACGTCAAGGTCGGCACCAAGCCGACCGCGCGCGTGAACGGCGAGCTGGTCATGATCGACGAGCCGCCTCCGACCCAGGCCGACATGGAGACGATGGTCGATCAGATCCTCACCCCGAAGCAGAAGAAGACCTTCGAGGACACGAGGGAGGTGGACTTCGCGTTCGGCGTGACCGGCCTCTCGCGCTTCCGCTCGAACTTCTATCAGCAACGCGGGACGTTCGCGATGGTCTTCCGGCAGGTCCCGGCCACGATCCCCTCGTTCGAGGAGCTGAATCTGCCGCCGATCGTCGAGGATCTGGCCTCGCGGCAGCGCGGCCTGATCCTTGTCTGCGGCACCGTGGGGAGCGGAAAGTCCACGACGCTCGCCGCGATGCTCGATTCGCTGAACCGCCGCGAAGCGCGGAACATCATCACGATCGAGGATCCGGTCGAGTTCCTCTACCGCGACAAGAAGAGCACGATCTCCCAGCGGGAGGTCGGGCTCGACACGGCGACGTTCGCCGAGGGGCTGAGGCACATCCTCCGCCAGGACCCCGACGTGATCATGATCGGAGAGATCCGGGACCCGGAAACGATGCGCGTCGCGCTGACCGCGGCCGACACGGGCCACCTGGTGCTCTCCACGCTGCACACCGTCGACGCGCCGCAGACGGTGAATCGAATCATCTCGTTCTTCCCTCCGCAGGAGCACGACGAGATCCGCTTCCTCCTCGCCTCGACGCTCCAGTCGGTGATCGCGCTCCGCCTCATTCCGCGCTCCGATCAGGAAGGACGAATGCCCGCCGTCGAGGTCATGATGGTCACCGCGACCATCCGCGAGTACCTGCTCGACTCGGAGAAGACCTCGCTGATCAAGGGGGCCATCTCCGAGGGCGTCTCGCAGTACGGGATGCAGACGTTCGACCAGTCGATCATGAAGCACTACACGGAGGGGAGGATCAGCATGGAAAACGCCCTCCGGTACAGTTCCAACCCGACGGAGTTCGAGCTCCGCGTGAAGGGCATCCACGCCACGTCGGACGAGAGCTGGCAGACATTCGAGAACAAGCAGGAACTCGTCTAGCGGGCATGTTTCGAAAAATCCTGGTCGCCAACCGCGGAGAAATCGCCCTCCGGATCATCCGTGCCGCCCGCGAGCTTGGGATCGAGACGGTCGCGGTCTATTCCGAGGCCGACCGAGACTCGCTCCACGTGCGGCTCGCCGACGAAGCGGTCTGCATTGGTCCGGCGCCATCCTCGGCGAGCTATCTTCACATTCCGCGGATCATCAGCGCGGCCGAGATCACGGCGGCGGACGCGATCCATCCCGGCTACGGTTTCCTTTCCGAGAACGCCCACTTCGCGGAAGTCTGCGAGTCGTGTCATATCCGGTTCATCGGTCCGACTTCGCAGATGATCCGCTCCATGGGCGACAAGGCGGTCGCGCGGAAGTCGATGGTCGCCGCAGGCGTCCCGGTCACGCCCGGCAGCGAGGGAGTGCTCGGCGACGCGGATCAGGCGGTCGACGTGGCGAAGACGCTCGGCTACCCGGTCATCATCAAGGCCGCCGCCGGGGGCGGAGGGAAGGGGATGCGGGTCGCGACGGACGAGGCGTCGCTCCGGAACGGGGTCCTGACCGCGAAGGCCGAGGCCGAGGCCAACTTCGGGTCGGGCGAGGTCTACCTGGAGCGCTACATCGAACGGCCCCGCCACATCGAATTCCAGGTCTTCGGCGACCGGCACGGCAACATCGTGCATCTGGGCGAGCGCGAGTGCTCCATCCAGCGGCGCCACCAGAAGCTGATCGAGGAGTCACCGAGCGTCGCGCTCACTCCCGAGCTCCGCCGCAGGATGGGCGAGGCCGCGGTGAAGGGAGCTTCCACGATCGGGTACGAGGGCGCGGGGACGATCGAGTTCCTGCTGGCGCAGAGCGGCGAGTACTACTTCATGGAGATGAACACGCGGATTCAGGTCGAGCACCCGGTCACCGAGGAGGTGACCCGGCTCGACCTGGTCAAGGCGCAGATCTCCGTCGCCGCGGGGGAACCGCTCCCGTGGAAGCAGGACGAGATCCGCCTCGAAGGGCACGCGATCGAGTGCCGGATCAACGCGGAGCGGCCGGAGCAGAATTTCCAGCCTTCCCCCGGCACGGTGAAGTACTTCCACGGCCCCGGCGGGCCCGGCGTGCGCTGCGACAGCCATCTCTATTCAGGGTACGTGGTGCCGTCCCACTACGACTCGATGGTGGCCAAGATCATCTGCTGGGGGAGGGACCGCCCGGAGTCCATCGCGCGCATGCGCCGGGCGCTCGAGGAGACCGTCGTGGACGGCATCGATACGACCCTCGCCCTCCACATGCAGGTCCTCGACGACGAAGCGTTCCGGCGCGGGGAGATCCACACGGGCTACCTCGAGGAATTCCTCGCCGCCCGGCGGAACGCGGCGTGAGGCGGCGCCTTGTTTCGCCGCCCATCGCTCCGTGAAGCGGATCGATCTCTACCTCACCCCCTCCGAGGCCGGACGGGCGCCCCTGGACGGGCGTCAGATCGCGGTCGTCGACGTGCTGCGTACCTGCACCAGCGTGGCCGTGGCGATCCGAAACCGCGCCGCGAAGATCATCCCGGTGGAGACGGTGGAAGAGGCGACGCGCCTCGCCCAGACGCTCGATCCCAAGGCGCGTCTCCTCTGCGGCGAGCGGGATGGTAGCAAGGTGAGCGGGTTCGATCTCGGCAATTCGCCGCGCGAGTACGAACGCGAGAGGGTGGAGGGCGCGACCCTGATCTTCGCCTCCACCAACGCGAGCCCGCTCATGGCCGGCTTGCTGCAGGGCCGCGAGCAGCGGCTCCTCGCATACGTGAACCTGGGTGCCACGACCGAAGCGGTCCGGAAGGACGGCGCGGACCTCGCGATCGTGTGCGCCGGGCGGAACGGCCGATTCTCGCTGGAGGACGCCGCCTGCGCGGGCGCGCTCATCGGGCGACTCGTGGAGGGCTCCCCTGGCCTCGCGCTCAACGATGCGGCGGAGATCGCCCGCGAGTACGACCGCGTGCACGGGCGTACGCCGGAAGCGATCCTGCGCCGGAGCGACCACGGCCGCTTCCTGATCCAGCTCGGATTCGAGGAGGATCTGCCGGTCTGTGCGCAGGTGGACAGCGTGCCGGTGGTGCCGCTGCTGCGCGACGGGCGGATCACCGCGGCGCCGAGCTGATCCGTCCGGAACCTGCGAGAGTCCGCGGCGGCCCCGCTACCCCCCGCGCCGCGCGCGGGCAAATAGCCAGAGCGCGATCGCACCGAACACCAGATTCCCTATCCACGCCGCGAGCACCGGGGGGATCGTCCCGTTGTGACCCAGAGCCTGGCCCGTTCGGATGAACGCGTAGTAGATGAAGCTGATGAAGATGGAGAACCCGAAGCTGACGGCGAGCCCCCCGCGACGAACCCTGAGGGCGAGCGAGGTTCCGATCAGCACCACGATGAGATTGGTGAGCGGGAACGCCACCTTGAGGTAGAGTTCGACCAGGTACTTCTGAACGCGGCTTCCGCTCTGGCGGAGCCTGCCGATGTACTGCTCCAACTCCCAGTACGAGAGCGCCATCGGATCCTCCTCGGCCTTCGCGAAGTCCTCCGGACGCTCGGCCAGGCCAGGAATCACCAATTCTTGAAACTGAGCCGCGTGCTCCCCCTCGCGGTCGAAGCGCCGCACGAAGCCCTGCCGGAAGACCCACCGGCCCTCCTCCCAGCGCGCCCACTCGGCGTCGATGCGGCCGGTCAGCGTGTGCTGGTCGATCTCCTGGATCACCACCTCCCTCATCTCCCGGTCCGCGATGGTGTAGCTCTTGATGAGGAAGGTGCGGCCGTCGCGGCCGAGGTAGGCGAGGTTCGTCCGCATGCCGGCGCCCTCGAGCGACTGCTTCTTGATCTCGACCCGGTAGAGCCGCAGCTTGCGGGCGTTCAACCCGGGCAGCGCGACCTCGTTCACGAAGAACACGAGCACGCTCATGGCGAGCGCGACGGCGTAGAGCGGGGCCGCGATGCGGCCGATTCCGATCCCGGCGGCCTGCATCGCGGTCAGCTCGTGGTCGCGGCCCATTTGCCCGAGCGCGAGCATGCAGGAGAGGAGCATGGCCATGGGTAATACTTGTAGAACGATCCCGGGAATCGACATGGCGTAGTACGTCGCCACGGTCAGGAGGGGAACCGTGTTGTCCAGGTACGTGTCGATCTTCTCGAAGACGTCCACGATGATGAAAACCGAGGTGAAGAAGCAGAGGCCGGTGGCGAGCGCGACGAGCTGCTCCCGCACCATGTACCGATCGAGAATCCTCACGCCGTGACCCGGCGGGGCCGAGGGCGGCGGCGCGGGGCGCGAATGATCTCCGCGGCCTGCAGGGTCAGAAGGAGGCCGATCGCTCCGATGACGATGTTGGGCGCCCACATGGCGAACCAAGGGGGGAGGAAACCGCGATCGGCCAGCTCCTCGCCGCCCGCGAGGCAGAGGTAGTAGAAAACGAAGAACAGGATGGAGAGGAACGCCACGCCGATCCCGCTCTTCCGCGCCCGGATGCCGAGCGGCGCGCCCACCAGGACGAAGACCAGGCAGGCCGCGGGAATCGAGAACTTCTTCTGGATCTCGACCTCGAAGCTCTGCGCCCGGTTTTCGAGCGCATCGATCTCCAGTTGGCGCATCTGGATGAGATCCATGGTCAAGGGCGCGATGTATCGGGGTGTCTCGATCGGCTCGGGGATCCGGGACGAGGGGCGGACGGAGGAGAAGGCGCGCAACGCGTTCCGGAGCCACGCTTGAATCCCGTCCTGGGCGCGCCGCGGCACGGCCGCCTTCATGAAGGCCCCGTAGTCCGCGAAGCCCGCCCCATGAATGATCTGGTCCCGGCGTTCCACCGCCTCCGCTAGGTCCTTGCGGAGTCGTCGGATATGGCTCCGCATCGTGCCAAGGCTCATCTCCCGGTCGCCCCTCGAATCCCGGTCGCGCCGCTCCAGATCGCCTCCCGGAGTCCGAATATTAATGGTGTGGGTCTTGAACATGAGCCGGCGGTAGGTGCGCTCGGCGGCGTTGGGCGGCACCTCGTGGATTTCCCCGTCATGGAGCTCTAGCGAAAGGACGCGGCCGTCGGGCGAGTTGTGGATGATGCCCCAATCGGCAAGGATGGTGGTCGGCCGGGCGCTCGAGTTGAGCTGGTAGATCTTCACGCCGCGGATCTCGTTGGTCCGGTCGTTCACCTTCTCGACGAAGATGTTGTAACCCACGAATCCATCGATGAAGACACCCTCGGTGATCTTCGCGGTCGGACGCTTGCGGCCCACGTCGGCCATCAGGTTCGCCAGCGCGTGATTCGACTCGGGCAACACATCGTTGTTGAAGAGCACGAGGAGACCGGCCAGCGCGGCCGCCCCCAGCAGCGGGGCGCCGATCACCCGCAGCATGCTGACGCCGGTCGCCCTCATGGCGGCGATCTCGTTGTCCTGGGAGAGGCGCCCGAAGGTCGCGAGGCACGCGATGAGGACGGCGCACGGAAACGCCAGCGCGACCATGTAGCCGAGCGAGAGGATGTAGAGCTCCATCACCACGGGCACGCCGATGCCCTTGCCGATGGCAAGATCCACCAGGTCGAACATCAGGTCGAGCGTCAGCAGGAAAATGACGATGCTGAACCCGACCAGGAACGGGAAGAGGTGTTCGCGGAGGACGTAGCGTTCGAGAATTCTCATGCGTTTTGGTCGGGGTACCCCGAAGCGGGGACCCACCGGGCCAGTATAGGGAGCAGGGGGGAGTGGGCGCAATGGCCCCGCGCCCCCATCCCCTTCCAATCCAATCGGTTTCGGGTCGAACCTGGGCCCGGCCGAGGGGTTCAAGGGGTGTACCCCCTGAAGCCCGAGCCAGCTTCGATTCAACCACCGAGAGAGCCGATGGAACCATGCACCGACGCTTGAGGGGCGCCCTGTTTGCGATCCTCGGGGTCTGCCTCGGCGGGGCGGCCCACGCGGGCGCCGAGACGTTTCCGGTCCTGTTTCGGGCGGTCCCCGATCCCACTCGCGGGCTGGCTCCGCTCGAGATCCAGGATCCGTCCCCCCTTCCGCCCGGCTGGAGGCTCAAGACCATCGGGCCATCCGGGGGCGGACCCACCGAAGGGCCTCCTGCCTCGGTCACCGTCAATCCCGCCACCGGGGACGTCATCGAAACCTACCAGGTGGCCAGCGTGCGGATCGGGGAGCCGCTGGCGGCGACGCTGAACGAGTACACGGAGATCCTGAGCGCTCGGACCCTCCGTACCTCCTGGGAGGATAAGGTCGAGAGATCCCGCCTGGCGGCCACCCCGACGAGCTACACCGGCACCCATTTCCGGGCCGAGCTCCCGATCCAGCTCCCGAAGGCGGTCCGGTCGATCGTCGGCGACGGGGCGCCGAACATCGAGGTTCAGGGCAGCGAGACGATCAGCCTGAGCGGCGTGAGCAGCTGGACCTCGAGCAAGGTCTACGACACGGAGGGGAGGGGGCAGAGCAAATTTCCGAGCTTGGAGATGAAGCAGGAGTTGAACGTCAACTTGACCGGCTCCATCGGGGACAAGATCAAGATCGACGTGGACCAGTCGAGCAACGTGGTGACCTCCATCGACAACACCGTCAAGCTCCGTTACGAAGGTGATGAAGACGACATGATCAAGGCGGTGGAGCTGGGGAACACGAACCTCTCGGTGGAGGGCGCTTCGTTCCGCCAGGAGGGGCTCTTCGGGATCAAGACCGTCGCGAAGCTGGGCACCGTGGACGTGGTCGCGATCGCGAGCAAGCAGCAGGGAAAGACCGAAACCGCCCAGTTCACGCCGTCCGGGGAGAAGACACGCGTCACAATTCCGGATCTGCAGTACATGAAGCGGACCTATTTCCTTCTCTCCGACGACCTCCTCAAGATCGACCCCAACACCCTGCGCGTCTTCAAAGACGACCTCATTCCTACGAACAACGTGGGCCAAACCTCGAATCAAACGGTCTACCAGGGGATCGCCCGCCTCGACCCGACCGCGGTGCCGGACACCGTCTCCAATCCGGAATTCGGCGGCAACTTCTCCCTCCTGGAGCCGGGGACGGACTACACGCTCATCACGCCGTGGCTGGTCGACGACCCGAACGGACTCGGGGTTCCGGTGATCAAGCTCACATTCGGTCTGGCCCAGAACGAGGTCCTCGGGATCACGTACACGGACCAGTCCACCGGTACTTCGGTCCAGATCGGTGATCCGACCCTGATCGGGAACCCCGCGCTCGAAGTGCCGTCCAACTCGCTGCTCCTCAAAATGATCAAGCCGACCTATTCCGATCTGCGTCCCGATTCGATCGGCCTGTACGACACCACGCAACCGTGGTACCCGACGCTCTTCTATGAGCTTCGCAATTTCTACGATCTGGGGGGGCGAGACATCGCGCTCGAGTCGCTGGACCTGGCGGTCCGCCGCATCGAGTTCGGGGCGGCGATCAATCCGGACGACGTGGACGGCACGCCGCTGATCCAGATTCTCGGCTTGGATCAGGTGGCCGTGCCGGGAGCGGTGGACGAAGGCGCGCCGGACGGGGAGGTTGATTTTCAATTCATCGACCGGGCGGCCGGGATCGTCTACTTCCCCGACGTGCATCCGTTCAACCCGGACACGATTCCCACGCCGAATTGCGGTCCGGGCTTGAGCACGTCGCTATGCCTCGACAATTACGGGCGCAACACCCTTCGTCTCGGGGGGACGGCCAATCAGGCGAATCCGAACGTGTACTACAAGCGGGACCCCGTTCTCGCGACCGACTCGCGCTTCTACATCGACGCTTCGTACAAGAGCGCCCAGCAGGGGTTTTCCCTGGGCCGGTTCGACATCCTCGAGAACTCGGAGCAGGTCAAGATCGACGGTATTCCGGCCCAGCGGGGCATCCACTACACCATCGACTACACGACCGGGCAGATCACCTTCCTCCAGACGCCCGGTCCCGACCAGCGGATCACCGTGGACTACAGCTTCGCGCCCGGGGTCGGCTCCTCGCAGCTCACCTTGATGGGCGCCTCGGCCTCCTACGTGCCGAACACCGATTTCAGCCTCACGGGGAGCGTGCTCTACGACAGCCGGGGCGCGACGGAGAAGAATCCCAGGCTGGGCGAGGAACCGGCCGAATCGTTCATCGGAAACCTCGCCTCCGTGCTCACGTTTCGGCCTGTCTGGATGACGCGGCTCGCGAATTCGGTCCCGGGCGTGCGAACGAACGTGACCTCGACGCTCAATATCCAGGGAGGCGCCTCCATGAGCGCCCCGAATCCCAACACCGAGGGCGTGGCCTACGTGGACGACATGGAAGGGGACCGGGAGTCGTACACGGTCGGTCTGAGCCGGCCACAATGGTTCTGGAGCGGCGTTCCGCTCTCGACGGCGGCGGACACGATCAACACGTCGGTGGAGACCCACGCGCGGCTCCAGTGGTTCAACCCGCTCGGCGTGACCGAGAGCGACCTGAAACCCAACTTGACCAAGCAGGAGGGGGGCGACAACTCGCGCCAAGTTCTGGAATTGAAGATCCTTCGGCCCACCGGCCAGAATGGGGTCTCCACCGGCGACTGGACGGGGCTCACGCAGCAGATCTCCACCGCCGGCATCGACTTCACGAGATTCCGTTACATCGAGGTCTGGGTGAACGACTTCCAGTCGGACCACGCGGCCGGAAGGGGAAAGCTGCACATCGACTTCGGGCACGTGACGGAGGACGCATTCTGGGACCCGAACAACATACCGAACAATGTTATCGACACCGAGGACGAGAACCTCGACACGAAGCTCGACTCCGGCGAGGACACCGGGCTCGACGGCCTCGATGATCCGGAGGAGCCCGGGTACGACCCCTCCGCGAATCCCGACCCCCACGGGGACGACTACTTCTACGACAGCGACAACCCGAAGAACTACAGCGCGATCAACAACTACGAGGGAAACGGGAACGGCGAGCCGAACGCCCGGCCCGACACTGAGGACTTGAACCGAGACAATTACCGCGATTTCTACAACAACTACTTCGAGGCGACGCTCGATCTGGAGAAGATTGAGCGCATCGATCCTCTCACGGGGATCCAGATCGTGACCGACGTGCAGCAGGACTATCCTCCGGGCCTGTGGCCGAACGTCACGCCGGACAACGGCTGGCGGCTCTACCGGATCCCGATCTCGGATTCAGCGTTCGTGAAGGTCGGGGCCGCCGCGAGCTGGCAGGACGTGCAGCACATGCGCATCTGGATGAACGGCATGATAGACACGATCCGAGTCCAGTTGGGTGGAATCGAGGCGGTGGGGAACCGGTGGACCGCGCAGCCGGCCCCTTCCAACGTGTTGTTCACGGTCGGATCCATCAACAACAAGGACAACGCCGCCGATTACGAGCCTCCTCCCATCGAGATCGGGAACACCGCCGGGACGACGTCGGAGAGCCGGGAGCAGTCGCTGGCGCTGACCTACGGCGGCCTCAATTACGGCGATTCGCTCGTTGCCTTCAAGACCTATTTCGATGCCAACAGCGGCCTCGGTTGGACCCAGTACCAGGACATCAACTACTGGGTCCACGGGGGCTCGGGGGTGGAAGCGCAAAATCTCCGCGTCTTCGCCCGCTTCGGGGCGGATACGGTGAACTACTACGAGTTCAGCGCTCCGGTGCGGAGCGGCTGGCAGAGCGTCACCATACCGATGACGGTCCTCTCCCAGCTGAAGCAGCGGGGCGGGATTTCTCCACAGGTCGATTCGCTCAGCGGCGCCGCAACCGGCGAGGTCTACACGGTCGTGGGGAATCCGAGCTTCACGCGAATCCTGCGAACCAGCTTCGGGGTCACCGTATTCGGCGGGGTCGGGATTCCGGACCCGAACCTGGGCGTGGACGGACAGGTCTGGATCAACGAGCTGACCTTGAGCGACGTGAAGAAGGACACCGGCGGGCGCGGAAACGTGATCGTCCAGGCGAACTTCGCGGACCTCGTCTCCCTGAACATGAATTACGCGAAGCAGAACGAGAACTACATGCGGGTCGGCTCCGGCGCGACGCTGGGGAGCGGAGTCAACACCTCCGCGCTCGGTTTCTCGACCACCCTGCAGCTCGACCGGATGATGCCGACGAGCAGCGTCCAGCTCCCGCTCCGGTTCTCGATCCAGAAGGCGACGGAGATCCCGAAATACCAGACCGGCTCCGACATCGTCCTCACCAGCGCCAAGTCCGATCAGGAGACGCGCAAGCAGAATCGCCAGACGGTCGACTTCACCTACCGGCGAACCGGCACGCGTCAGGGAATCGTCCGGTACACGCTCGACGCCTTGAATGCCAATATGGCCTACTCCAAGACCAACAACATCAACACTTCCGTCATCGATTCGAGCGTGGCCTTCACCAGCGCGGTGGGGTACGACCTGCCGATCGGCGGCGGCGGCTTCGGCCTGCTGGGCAACCGGATGAAAGTGAACCTCGTGCCGAACGATGTCGGCCTCACGATGGCGTGGCGGTCGTCCCACGCGGTCTCGTACGCGCGCGACATCACCGACAACTCGGACATTTCGACCCTCCGCACCAACATCGTGGAGCGCGTGCTCAACCTCGGAGCCGATGCTTCGTGGGTCCCGCTCAGCTCGGTCCGGATCGAGCTCCGGGCAACCTCGGCGCGCAACATGCTGCTGCACCAAGAGGGCATGCTCGGTCTCAACAAGGGGACCGAGGTCGGCCAGACGCGGGCATTCGACTTGAACTATCAGCCGCGCTGGCTCTCGTTCTTCACGCCCAGCCTCGTCATGAGAGGCTCCTATAATCAATTCTCGGGGCCTTCCATCCGGACGGGACCCAGCGATCCGCCGGGGCTCAAGAACGTCAATAATCGCGGCAACTTGCGGCTGACCGCCACCATCCCGCTGACGCGGCTGGGGCAGATGACGGCGCCACGACCGGGCGCGAAGGGAGGAAAAGGCACCATCTTGACGCCGCTCCACGTCCTTCTATCGAAGCTCCAGGACGTTCAGGGTTCCTTCGGCTTCGATCGCGCGACCAGCCTCTCGCGGGTGACCGGAGAGCCGGACTTCCTGTTCCGGACCGGCTTCACGTCGAATCCCTCGGCCAACGTGGAGGGAGCGACCAATTCGGTGTCCACCTCCAACCGGACCTACACCTACGGGCTCAATACGACGATCCGACCCTCCGCGAGCCTCTCGCTCGACATCCGCGCCGACCAGCAGCTCGCCTACACGGAGGCGAATCTGGGCTCCCGTCGCACGAATCGGGTGACGCTCCCGGACATGAAGGCCCGCTGGCAATATCTGGAAAAGCTGCTCGGGCTCCAGCGCGCGCTGGCCTCCCTGCAGCTCAGTTCCTCATTCAACGTCCGGCAGGACGAGCAAGGTCCCGAGTCGGGTCCGGTGGAGCAGAAGCTCAAAGTGACGACCTGGGCGCCGCTCCTGGGGTGGGAGTTCGTGTGGAGAAACGGCCTCCGGACCACGGTCACGACCGCGGTCAGCAAGAACCAGAGCATCGACTCGAGAATCGCGGGCTTCACCGGCACGCGGCAGACGACGGACACGCAGATCCGTTTGACCAAGGTCTATTCGGCCTCCAAGGGACTCAAGCTCCCCTTCAGCAAGAAACCGATCCGGCTCAAGAACGATCTCAACCTGAACTTGAACTTCACCGTCCAATCGGCCGTGCAGACGGTGGCGCGGCCGGGCTTCCCGGTCGCGACCGAAGTCAACAACCAGCAATTGAATGTGGGCACCAACACCAGCTACAATTTCACCCGATCGATCTCCGGCGGCTTCGATCTCGGCTTCCGGCAGAACAAGGACATCAAGACCGCCGTCACCCAGCGCGGGATCACGATTGCCCTCAACGGCCAGTTCCGTTTCTAGTCCCGTCCCGCGCCTCGCGGCGCGCGCGCTTCCATCCTGCCTCCTGCTCCTCGCGCTCACCTCCTGCGGCCGATCCGCGGTCGCGTTCGACGGCAAGCGGGCGTACGGGTGGATCACCCGCCAGTGCGCATTCGGTCCTCGCGTCCCGGGAACCGCGGCGCACGACTCCTGCTTCGCCGACCTCGTCGCGAATCTCCGCGAGCTGGCGCCCGTCGTGGAAACCGACACCTTCTCCTACGACTCGCCGGTTCTGGGGCGCGAGGTGCGGCTCATGAACGCCCTCGCGCGCTTCGCCCCGAAGAACCCGCAGCGGGTCCTCCTCGGGGCGCATTGGGACACCCGTGCCTGGGCGGACCAAGATCCCAATCCAAAACTCCGCGATCGCCCCGTCCTCGGCGCCAACGACGGCGCGTCCGGGGTCGCGGTCCTGCTCGAGCTGGCGCGGCAGCTCCAGAAGCGGGGGACCCCGATCGGGGTCGACATCGCGCTCTTCGACGGAGAGGACCTGGGAACCGATGCGGACCCGAACGGCTTCTTCCGAGGCTCGAACCGCTACGTCGAATGGAAATCCGGAGAGAAGCCCCCGATCTTCGTGATCGTGCTGGACATGGTCGCCCAGAAGGACGCGGTCTTCCACTGGGAGGGCAATTCCGCGCGCCTCGCGATGAACATCGTGGATCTGGTCTGGGGCGAGGCGCGCTCGCTGGGAGTGCGGAGCTTCCGCTCGGACGTCCGGTACACGATCTTCGACGACCACATTCCCTTCCTGAACGCGGGCATTCCGGCCATCGACGTCATCGACTTCGACTATCCGGAGTGGCATACCACCCACGACTCCCCCGACCGATGCTCGCCCCAATCATTGGAAGGGGTCGGCCGGGTCCTCGTAAGCCTCGTCACCAAGCCCAATTTCCTGTCCCGCTGAAATTTCCGCTTGATCGGATAACCCCGAGCCCGTAAGTTGACAGGTCCGAGTGGGCCAGGGGTCCACTCGTCGTTTTTCGGCCCTGGCCCGTGGTCAGGGGGGGAGCCCAGGGGCGCGTACCGGATGGAGCGGAACCAGCTTAGGGAAGACCTCGCCCGGCGTTTGCAGGCCCTCCTGAACGAGGAGGCCTTCGATCTCTGGGATCTGGAGATCGCCTCCCAGACGGGCAGGACGGTGATTCGGGTGTTCGTGGACCGTCCGCCCGGCGTGACCCTCGAAGACTGCGCCTATTGGAACAAGAAGTTCGGCCGGTATCTCGAAGCGGAGAACCTGCTCCAGGGCCGGTACGTGCTCGAGGTCGGGTCGCCCGGTCTCGAGAGGGCTCTCACGCGCCCGGAGCACTACGCGCGATTCGTGGGTCGGACCATCGAGGTCCGGCTCCACGATCCGCGAGAGGGACGGCGGGCCTTCCGCGGCGAATTGCGCGCGGCCGGCGCCGATTCCATCGTCGTCGCTGAGCCGGATACGGGAACGGTGTCGCTGCCGTACGCGGCGATACGCAAGTCGCAGTTGATCGTAGATCCCTGGGAAGGGATGCGCGGCCAGGACCGCCGCAAAGGATGATTCGAGTGGCCCGGGAACCCCAAGTCAAAAACATGAACTACGAGCTGATGGAGGCGATGGCCCAGATCTCGCGCGAAAAGAGCGTGGACAAGGCCATCCTCATCGAGACGCTGGAGGCGGGGCTCCTCTCGGCCGGCCGGAAGCGCTTCGGCGCGAATGCCAACATCGAGGTGACCTTCGAAGGAGGGAGCGGCCGCATCGTGATGCGGCTGAAGAGGACCGTCCTGGAGGACGCCGAGGATCCGGGTCTCGAGATCGACCTCGCGGAAGCGCGGTCGGTCGATCCGGACATTCATATCGGACAGGAACTGATCCAGGAGCTTTCCCTGGAGGACCTCGGACGGAACGCGATCGCGGCCGCGAAACAGGTGCTCGTGCAGCGGGTGCGCGAGGCCGAGCGCGACCGGATCTACGAGGACTATCACAATCGCGTGGGCGAGATGGTGCGCGGCACGGTCCAGCAGGTCGACCGCGGGAACATCTACGTGAAGCTCGACCGCTCCGAGGGGGTGCTCCCGCCCCGCGAGCAGATCGCGCGCGACCGCTATCACCAGG